>ERZ1023213.16-NODE-16-length-72641-cov-48.571019_pt1 | contig 72641 bp, 72 predicted proteins | sample MGYA00380447_ERZ1023213 | MGnify/ENA primary metagenome ERZ1023213 (study PRJEB33173, sample SAMEA4830394) | metagenome | study: EMG produced TPA metagenomics assembly of the PRJEB25223 data set...
TTTGTCCTTTCTCGAGCTTAGCTTTTTTTCAACCCACTACAGTTGACAAAGAGCCGAAAATGCTTAGGGATTCGACTATTTCATTAAGAACAATTCAACAATCATTTCTATATACATGATAAGGGTTAATAAGAATCCTGCACGCCAGAAGAATTTGATGAATTTAGGATAGTAAAAGCTGCGTTTTTTCAAAAGGAAGAAAAAGACGAGAATAATGGCTAGGATCGAGAGGGCTAGCCCCAGTCTAGGGAGGAAATTATGGGTAAAGGTTTTAGCTGTAATCAAGTAATACTCAAATACCAAGACTGGAAAAGCCAAATCCGCAAAGTTTCGTCCTAGTTTTTTTAATCTAAAAAGTTTGGTTAGGATAATGCAGATGACTAAGGTCAGTATCAATAATAAAATAGATGCTAATTTCATTAAAATCATACCCATATTGTATCATAAAAAAAGGCTAATGGAAACGAGAAACAGAGGAATTTATAGGAAAGTCAGGCTTTTGAGATTGTGGGTGATTTTTGTTATAATGAAAGTTATAAAATCTTATAATACCTTATAATACCTTGAATGATTATTATCGAAAACTCTTTGGAGAAAAGACTTTTAAAGTCCCTATTGATGCGGGATTTGACTGTCCCAATCGTGATGGAACTGTGGCTCATGGAGGCTGTACTTTTTGTACGGTTTCAGGTTCTGGAGATGCTATTGTAGCCCCAGATGCGCCTATCCGTGAGCAATTTTATAAGGAAATTGACTTTATGCACCGTAAGTGGCCGGATGTTCAGAAGTATCTGGTTTATTTTCAAAATTTTACCAACACCCATGAAAAGGTGGAAGTTATTCGAGAGCGTTATGAACAGGCTATCAATGAGCCAGGTGTGGTAGGAATCAATATTGGAACGCGCCCAGACTGTTTACCAGACGAAACCATCGAATATTTGGCTGAGTTATCGGAGTGCATGCATGTGACGGTTGAATTGGGCTTGCAAACTACTTATGAAGCAACCTCTGACCTGATTAACCGTGCGCATTCTTATGAATTGTAGGTGGAAACGGTCAAGCGTTTGAGAAAGTATCCAAAAATTGAGATTGTTTCCCATTTGATAAATGGTTTGCCTGGTGAAACCCATGAGATGATGGTTGAAAATGTCCGCCGTTGTGTCACGGATAACGATATTCAAGGGATTAAACTGCATTTGCTCCATCTTATGACAAATACTCGTATGCAACGAGATTACCATGAGGGACGTTTACAATTGATGAGTCAGGACGAATATGTCAGGGTCATCTGTGACCAACTGGAAATTATTCCCAAACATATCGTCATCCATCGAATTACAGGAGATGCGCCTAGGGATATGCTGCTTGGGCCTATGTGGAGCCTCAATAAATGGGAAGCTCTCAACAGCATTGAGATGGAGATGCGACGTCGTGGAAGTGTTCAAGGATGCAAGGCTGTAAAACAGGAGTTTGAAAATGAAAAGACCACTTGAGATGGCACATGATTTTTTGGCTGAGGTCGTGACAAAAGAGGATGTCGTAGTGGATGCGACTATGGGAAATGGTCATGACACGCTTTTTTTAGCCAAGCTAGCCAAGCAAGTCTATGCCTTTGATATTCAGAAGCAAGCCTTGGAAAAGACCCAAGAGCGTTTGCATCAGGCTGACTTGACAAATGCCCAGTTAATCTTGCAAGGCCATGAGACACTGGACCAGTTTGTGATAAAAGCTAAGGCAGGGATTTTTAATCTGGGCTATTTGCCGTCAGCTGATAAGTCTGTCATCACCCGACCGCAGACAACGATTGAGGCATTAGAAAAGCTATGTGGCTTACTTGTCAAAGGTGGACGAATTGCTATTATGATTTACTATGGTCATGAAGGAGGCGACCTCGAGAGAGATGCTGTCTTGGATTTTGTAATCCAGTTGAACCAACAAGAGTACACAGCTGCCATTTACCGAACTTTAAACCAAGTCAACAACCCGCCGTTTTTAGTGATGATTGAAAAATTAGAGAGATACAGACATGGATAAACAATACCTACACGAAAAGCTGGATGCCATGCGCCAGAATTTTGTTGAATCAACCCACCACGAACGATCGGTGGGCGTGCTAGACCAAGCGCATATGAGCAAAAAAATGCTTAAAATCAAGAAAAAATTAGTTGCTCTTGAAATGGAACGGTGCCAGAGAAAAATTGAGCACAAAGACTGTTCCAAGATTGACCAAAAAATCAAAGAGCAGAAGGAGATATTTGAATCCTGTTGTAAAAAAGATTAAGGAGGACGTGCGTGGAATTACTGATTTACCTCATCCTATTTTTACTGGTTTTGATTGTCTCAAGTACAACCAATAAGCTCCTGCCCTTTTTGCCTCTCCCTTTGGTGCAAATTCTTTTGGGAATTGTGATTGGTCTCTTTTTACCCAATACCGACTTTCACCTCAATACGGAGTTGTTTTTGGCCCTGGTTATCGGACCCTTGCTTTTCCGAGAGGCTGAAGAAGCAGATGTTACGGCTATTTTAAAACACTGGCGAATCATTGTTTATCTCATATTTCCAGTGATTTTTATCTCGACCCTGAGTTTGGGTGGCTTGGCCCATCTTCTTTGGTTCAGCCTTCCCTTGGCAGCTTGCTTGGCTGTTGGGGCAGCCCTTGGTCCTACGGACTTGGTGGCCTTTGCCTCTCTTTCGGAGCGTTTTAGCTTTCCTAAGCGCGTGTCCAATATTCTTAAGGGCGAAGGACTCTTGAATGATGCTTCTGGTTTGGTGGCTTTTCAGGTAGCTTTGACAGCTTGGACAACTGGAGCTTTTTCTCTGGGGCAAGCTAGCAGTTCGCTCATCTTTTCAATCCTAGGCGGTTTTTTAATTGGATTTTTAACAGCCATGACCAACCGCTTCCTCCATACCTTCTTGCTAAGTGTGCGCGCAACGGATATTGCCAGTGAACTTTTATTAGAATTAAGTTTGCCTCTAGTGACCTTCTTTCTGGCAGAAGAAGTTCATGTTTCAGGGATTATTGCCGTCGTAGTTGCTGGAATTTTAAAGGCAAGTCGCTTCAAGAAAATCACGCTCCTCGAAGCCCAAGTGGATACGGTGACCGAGACGGTCTGGCATACAGTGACCTTTATGCTCAACGGTTCTGTCTTTGTGATTTTAGGGATGGAGTTGGAAATGATAGCAGAACCTATCTTGACCAATCCAATCTATAATCCTCTACTTTTATTGCTATCTCTCATCGCCCTTACCTTTGTCCTCTTTGTCATTCGTTTTATTATGATCTATGGCTATTATGCCTATAGAACCCGACGCCTCAAGAAAAAGCTAAATAAGTATATGAAGGACATGTTTCTCTTGACCTTTTCAGGTGTTAAGGGAACGGTGTCGATTGCTACGATTCTCTTGATACCAAGTAATCTAGAACAAGAGTATCCTCTTTTGCTTTTCCTTGTTGCAGGTGTGACGCTTGTCAGCTTTTTAACAGGTCTCTTGATCTTGCCTCATCTTTCTGATGAAGAGGAAGAAAGCAAGGATTATCTCATGCATATCGCCATTTTGAATGAAGTAACGCTAGAGTTGGAAAAAGAATTGGAAGACACCAGAAATAAACTTCCCCTCTATGCGGCTATTGACAATTATCATGGACGTATTGAAAATCTCATTTTAAGCCAAGAAAACCAGGATGATCAAGAAGACTGGGCTGCTTTGAAACTCTTGATTCTTAGTATTGAAAGTGATGGTTTGGAACAGGCCTATGAAGAGGGGAACATTAGCAATCGTGCTTACCGAGTTTACCAACGTTATCTGAAAAATATAGAACGAGGAATCAATCGTAAACTTGCCTCAAGACTGACCTATTATTTTCTTGTTTCCTTGAGGATTTTACGTTTTCTCCTTCATGAAGTTTTTACTCTTGGAAAGACCTTCCGTAGCTGGAAGGACAAGGAGCAAAGCCGTCTCCGTGCTCTTGATTATGACCAAATTGCAGAGCTCTATCTTGCCAATACAGAGATGATTATTGAAAGTTTGGAAAACCTGAAGGGAGTCTACAGACGCTCTTTGATTAGTTTTATGCAGGAGTCTCGTCTTCGAGAAACGGCTATTATCAGCAGTGGTGCCTTTGTCGAACGGGTTATCAATCGTGTCAAACCCAACAATATCGATGAAATGCTGAGAGGCTATTATCTGGAGCGCAAGTTGATTTTCGAATACGAAGAAAAACGATTAATTACAACTAAGTATGCCAAGAAATTACGACAAAATGTAAATAACTTAGAGAACTATTCCTTGAAGGAAGCTGCCAATACCCTGCCGTATGATATGGTGGAATTGGTAAGAAGAAATTAGTTAATACTCTTTGAAAATCTCTTCAAACCACGTCAGCGTCGCCTTACCGTATGTATGTGACTGACTTCGTCAGTCTTATCTACAACCTCAAAACAGTGTTTTGAGCAGCCTGTGGCTAGCTTCCTAGTTTGCTCTTTGATTTTCATTGAGTATAAGATTATAAGTGAAGGAGTGTGACATGAAAAAGTGGTGGAAAGAGCTGATAGACAAGCCTTTATTAAAAGCTTTTTTGCATTATTATCAAGCATCAGATAGTGAGTTGACCAGTGTCGCAGTAGCCTACTATTGGTTGATTTCGATTTTCCCCCTGCTTTTGGTGGTGGTCAATATCCTCCCCTATTTTCAGATTCCTGTGGGAGAATTTCTGGGCTTTATGAAAGACGTCCTGCCCCCAAGCCTCTATGAAGGTGTGGAAAAAATAGCCAGAGAAGTCTTGACGCAACCTTCAACAGGTTTATTGAGTTTTTCTGTTTTATCGGCGTTATGGAGTTTTTCAAAATCTATGAATTTCTTGCAAAAAGCTTTTAACAAGGCTTATGGCGTCGAAAAGAGTCGTGGACTTATTTCCCATCAGATGCTGAGTCTCCTAGTCAGTTTTGGCTTGCAGCTCCTCTTTGCGTTTGCCTTGTTTTTGATCTTATTTGGTCAGATGATTTTGGCTTTACTTGCTCATTATTGGACAAAAGATGGCATTATCTATCAGGCTTTACAAGGGTTGGCAGGTCCTCTGATTTACGCCCTCCTCTTTGCTATCTTGGTCATGCTTTATTATTTTCTTCCCAATCTATCTAACAGGAAAATTAGCTATACCCTACCAGGCAGTGCCTTTGTTCTCTTGGTGATTTTAGGTGTACTAACTCTGTTCTCTAGTTATCTCAATTACTATGTCCATCATTTGGTGGATGTCCGAATTTTAGGTTCCGTTCTTCTTGTTGTTATGATGTTTTGGTTTATCTTGATTGCTAAAATTGTTATCCTAGGCGCGGTTATCAATGCCAGTATGCAGAGTTTGAAAGATCCGGTCTTTAAAAAAGACTAACTATTTATCCATTATAAAAGCGCATAGTATCAAGACTTTATAGAACCTTGATACTATGCGCTTTTGTGCTTTGACAGTTTTTTGTATAGTTTTTGTCCAAGATTTCTAAATCATCTGATTAAATTCCTATTTTCCCCTATCATTGTCCCTGTTTTTTCGAAAATGGAAGGAGTATAATAAATCTATCAATAAAATGATAGGAGGAACTTTATGGGTCATATTTTCTTTTTTCTAAGTGTCTTTTTGGCAGGGATTCTATCCTTCTTTTCTCCTTGTATCTTACCTTTGTTACCGGTCTATGCAGGAGTGTTACTAGATGATCAGGATGGTGCTCAGGCTTCTAGCGGCAAATTTTCAATCTCAGTTACTAGTTTATTACGAACTCTGGCCTTTATAGCAGGAATTTCCTTTATATTTATTTTGTTGGGCTATGGAGCTGGTTTTTTAGGCGATTTGCTTTATGCTTCTTGGTTCCAATATCTTACTGGGGCAATTATTATCTTTCTTGGTTTGCACCAAATGGAGATTCTACACTTTAAGGGGCTTTATAAGGAAAAGAGGCTACAACTGCAAGGACAGGGGCAAAATGGTAAGGGCTATAGTCAGGCATTTTTATTGGGCTTGACCTTTAGTTTTGCTTGGACGCCTTGCGTGGGGCCGGTTCTGGGGTCTGTTTTGGCCTTGGCGGCTTCAGGTGGTTCAGGAGCTTGGCAGGGAGCTGGTCTCATGTTGGTGTATACGCTGGGCTTGGCGCTACCATTCTTGCTTCTAGCTCTGACCTCTAGTTATGTTTTGAAACATTTCCGAAAACTTCATCCCTATCTCGGAATCCTCAAAAAAGTGGGTGGTTTTCTCATTATTGTGATGGGACTCTTGGTTCTGTTTGGAAATGCTTCAATTTTAAGTCAATTATTTGAATAAAATGGAAAGGAATATCAATATGAAAAAATGGCAAACATGTGTTCTTGGAGCAGGTTCGCTCCTTTGTTTGACGGCTTGTTCAGGCAAGTCCGTGACTAGTGAACACCAAACGAAAGATGAAATGAAGACGGAGCAGACAGCTAGTAAAACAAGCGCAGCTAAAGGGAAAGAGGTGGCTGATTTTGAATTGATGGGAGTAGATGGCAAGACCTACCGTTTATCTGATTACAAGGGCAAGAAAGTCTATCTCAAATTCTGGGCTTCTTGGTGTTCCATCTGTCTGGCTAGTCTTCCAGATACGGATGAGATTGCTAAAGAAGCTGGTGATGACTATGTGGTCTTGACAGTAGTGTCACCAGGACATAAGGGAGAGCAATCTGAAGCGGACTTTAAGAATTGGTATAAGGGATTGGATTATAAAAATCTCCCAGTCCTAGTTGACCCATCAGGCAAACTTTTGGAAACTTATGGTGTCCGTTCTTACCCAACCCAAGCCTTTATAGACAAAGAAGGCAAGCTGGTCAAAACACATCCAGGATTCATGGAAAAAGATGCAATTTTGCAAACTTTGAAGGAATTAGCCTAGGAGGTGTCTTATGAATGATAAGTTAAAAATCTTCTTGTTGCTAGGAGTATTTTTTCTAGCCATAACCGGTTTCTATGTTCTATTGATACGAAATGCAGGGCAGACAGATGCCTCGCAAATTGAAAAGGCGGCAGTTAGCCAAGGAGGAAAAGCAGTGAAAAAAACAGAAATTAGTAAAGACGCAGACTTGCACGAAATTTATCTAGCTGGAGGTTGTTTCTGGGGAGTGGAGGAATATTTCTCACGCGTTCCCGGGGTGACGGATGCCGTTTCAGGCTATGCAAATGGTAGAGGAGAAACAACCAAGTACGAATTGATTAACCAAACAGGTCATGCAGAAACCGTCCATGTCACCTATGATGCCAAGCAAATTTCTCTCAAGGAAATCCTACTTCACTATTTCCGCATTATCAATCCAACCAGCAAAAATAAACAAGGAAATGATGTGGGGACCCAGTACCGTACTGGTGTTTATTACACAGATGACAAGGATTTGGAAGTGATTAACCAAGTCTTTGATGAGGTGGCTAAGAAATACGATCAACCTCTAGCAGTTGAAAAGGAAAACTTGAAGAATTTTGTGGTGGCTGAGGATTACCATCAAGACTATCTCAAGAAAAATCCAAATGGCTACTGCCATATCAATGTTAATCAGGCGGCCTATCCTGTCATTGATGCCAGCAAATATCCAAAACCAAGTGATGAGGAATTGAAAAAGACCCTGTCACCTGAGGAGTATGCAGTTACCCAGGAAAATCAAACAGAACGAGCTTTCTCAAACCGTTACTGGGATAAATTTGAATCCGGTATCTATGTGGATATAGCAACTGGGGAACCTCTCTTTTCATCAAAAGACAAATTTGAGTCTGGTTGTGGCTGGCCTAGTTTTACCCAACCCATCAGTCCAGATGTTGTCACCTACAAGGAAGATAAGTCCTACAATATGACGCGTATGGAAGTGCGGAGCCGAGTAGGAGATTCTCACCTTGGGCATGTCTTTACGGATGGTCCACAGGACAAGGGCGGCTTACGTTACTGTATCAATAGCCTCTCTATCCGCTTTATTCCCAAAGACCAAATGGAAGAAAAAGGCTACGCTTATTTACTAGATTATGTTGATTAATACTCTTCGAAAATCTCTTCAAACCACGTCAGCGTCGCCTTACCGTATGTAGGGTTACTGACTTCGTCAGTTTTATCTACAACCTCAAAGCTATACTTTGAGCTGACTTCGTCAGTTTTATTTACAACCTCAAAGCTATACTTTGAGAAACCTGTGGCTATCTTCCTAGTTTACTTTTTGATTTTTATTGAGTATAAGAGGTCTTTCCTAAGCAGTTAGAGGAGAATTTTGCTATACTGATACTAGTAAGTGGTAAAGGAGCAGAGCATGACCTACACAATCTTAATCGTAGAAGATGAATATCTGGTAAGACAAGGTTTGACTAAACTGGTCAATGTAGCAGCCTACGATATGGAAATCATCGGTCAGGCTGAAAATGGAAGGCAGGCTTGGGAATTGATCCAAAAGCAGGTGCCAGATATCATTTTAACCGATATCAACATGCCTCATCTAAATGGCATCCAGTTGGCCAGTCTGGTACGAGAAACCTATCCTCAGGTTCATTTGGTCTTTTTAACAGGTTACGATGATTTTGATTATGCCTTGTCTGCTGTCAAACTAGGTGTGGACGACTACCTGCTCAAACCCTTTTCTCGTCAGGATATTGAGGAAATGTTGGGGAAAATCAAACAAAAACTAGACAAGGAAGAGAAAGAAGAGCAGTTACAAGATTTATTGACTAATAGGTTTGAAGGAAACATGGCCCAGAAAATCCAGTCTCATCTGGCTGATAGCCAATTTAGTTTAAAGTCTTTAGCCAGTGACTTAGGTTTTAGTCCGACCTATCTGAGTTCCTTGATTAAGAAAGAGTTGGGCTTGCCTTTTCAGGATTATCTGGTGAGAGAACGTGTTAAACAAGCCAAGCTCTTGCTTTTAACTACAGATCTGAAGATTTATGAGATCGCAGAGAAGGTTGGTTTTGAAGATATGAACTATTTTACCCAACGTTTTAAGCAGATTGCAGGTGTGACACCTCGTCAGTTTAAGAAGGGAGAAGACCGATGAAGCGTTCTTCTCTTTTAGTTAGAATGGTTATTTCCATCTTTCTGGTCTTTCTCATTCTCCTAGCTCTGGTTGGAACTTTCTACTATCAATCAAGTTCTTCAGCCATTGAGGCCACCATTGAGGGCAACAGCCAAACGACCATCAGCCAGACTAGCCACTTTATTCAGTCTTATATCAAAAAACTAGAAACCACCTCGACTGGTTTGACCCAGCAGACGGATGTTCTGGCCTATGCTGAGAATCCCAGTCAAGACAAGGTCGAGGGAATCCGAGATTTGTTTTTGACCATCTTGAAGTCAGATAAGGACTTGAAAACTGTTGTGCTGGTGACCAAATCTGGTCAGGTCATTTCTACAGATGACAGTGTGCAGATGAAAACTTCCTCTGATATGATGGCTGAGGATTGGTACCAAAAGGCCATTCATCAGGGAGCTATGCCTGTTTTGACTCCAGCTCGTAAATCAGATAGTCAGTGGGTCATTTCTGTCACTCAAGAACTTGTTGATGCAAAGGGAGCCAATCTTGGTGTGCTTCGTTTGGATATTTCTTATGAAACTCTGGAAGCCTATCTCAATCAACTCCAGTTGGGGCAGCAGGGCTTTGCCTTCATTATCAATGAAAACCATGAATTTGTCTACCATCCTCAACACACAGTTTATAGTTCGTCTAGCAAAATGGAGGCTATGAAACCCTACATCGATACAGGTCAGGGTTATACTCCTGGTCACAAATCCTACGTCAGTCAAGAGAAGATTGCAGGAACTGATTGGACGGTGCTTGGCGTGTCATCATTGGAAAAGTTAGACCAGGTTCGGAGTCAGCTCTTGTGGACCTTGCTTGGGGCCAGTGTCACATCTCTTCTTGTCTGTCTCTGCTTAGTGTGGTTCAGTCTTAAACGCTGGATTGCTCCTTTGAAGGATTTGAGAGAAACCATGTTGGAAATTGCTTCTGGTGCTCAAAATCTTCGTGCCAAGGAAGTTGGTGCCTATGAACTGAGAGAAGTAACTCGCCAATTTAATGCTATGTTGGATCAGATTGATCAGTTGATGGTAGCTATTCGTAGCCAGGAAGAAACGACCCGTCAGTACCAACTTCAAGCCCTTTCGAGCCAGATTAATCCACATTTCCTCTATAACACTTTGGACACCATCATCTGGATGGCTGAATTTCATGATAGTCAGCGAGTGGTGCAGGTGACCAAGTCCTTGGCAACCTATTTCCGCTTGGCGCTCAATCAAGGCAAGGACTTGATTTGTCTCTCTGACGAAATCAATCATGTCCGCCAGTATCTCTTTATCCAGAAACAACGCTATGGAGATAAGCTGGAATACGAAATTAATGAAAATGTTGCCTTTGATAATTTAGTCTTACCCAAGCTGGTCCTACAACCCCTTGTAGAAAATGCTCTTTACCATGGCATTAAGGAAAAGGAAGGTCAGGGCCATATTAAACTTTCTGTCCAGAAACAGGATTCGGGATTGGTCATCCGTATTGAGGATGATGGCGTTGGCTTCCAAGATGCTGGTGATAGTAGTCAAAGTCAACTCAAACGTGGGGGAGTTGGTCTTCAAAATGTCGATCAACGGCTCAAACTTCATTTTGGAGCCAATTACCAGATGAAGATTGATTCTAGACCCCAAAAAGGAACGAAAGTTGAAATATATATAAATAGAATAGAAACTAGCTAACTCCCAGTCAATTCTGGGAGTTTTATGCGTAATTGGGCAGACTTTATAGGTTGTCTATCTTGCTAAAAACAAGAAAAAACGGTATGATAGAAGAGTGACAACAGAGGTAACAGAGATGAACGAGACACAGATTCAAAGAGAAACACGTCAGGTAGTGGAAGATGTTTTAGAAAAGACCAATTTGAAGCAGGGGGTCCTTTTTGTTTTAGGTCTATCTTCTAGTGAGGTGCTAGGTGGTCAGATTGGGAAAGAATCCAGTCAAGAGATTGGTGAGCTGATAGTGGAGACTATCTTGGGTATTCTAGGTAGTAGAGGTATCCATTTAGCAGTTCAAGGTTGTGAGCATGTCAATCGGGCTCTCGTTGTTGAACGTCAGGTGGCAGAGCAGTTTGATCTGGAAATTGTCAGTGTCCATCCTACTCTTCATGCAGGAGGTTCGGGGCAGTTGGCAGCCTTTAAGTTTATGCAGGATCCAGTTGAGGTTGAATTTATCAAGGCTCATGCTGGATTGGATATCGGAGACACTGCAATTGGCATGCATGTCAAGCATGTTCAGGTTCCGATTCGCCCTATTTTGAGAGAGATTGGTCATGCCCATGTAACGGCACTGGCTAGTCGTCCAAAATTAATCGGAGGTGCGCGTGCGCACTATCCGCAAGATGCTATTAGAAAGTCTTGAGAATGAATAAAGGAGATGAAAGTGTTTAAAAAAGACCGTTTTTCAATTCGTAAGATTAAGGGAGTTGTAGGCTCTGTATTTCTTGGAAGCCTTTTGATGGCTCCTTCTGTAGTGGACGCAGCTACCTATCACTATGTAAATAAAGAGATTATTTCACAAGAAGCTAAAGATTTAATTCAGACAGGAAAGCCTGACAGGAATGAAGTTGTATATGGTTTGGTGTATCAAAAAGATCAGTTGCCTCAAACAGGGACAGAAGCATCTGTTTTGACAGCTTTTGGTTTGCTGACTGTTGGGAGCTTGCTTTTAATCTACAAGAGAAAGAAAATTGCTAGCGTCTTTCTAGTTGGAGCTATGGGATTGGTAGTTCTTCCTAGTGCAGGGGCTGTAGACCCAGTTGCGACCCTAGCGCTGGCTAGTCGAGAGGGTGTTGTTGAAATGGATGGCTATCGCTATGTTGGTTATCTATCAGGTGACATCCTCAAAACGCTTGGCTTGGACACTGTTTTAGAAGAAACCTCAGCAAAACCTGGAGAGGTGACTGTAGTCGAAGTTGAGACTCCTCAATCAACAACAAATCAGGAGCAAGCTAGGACAGAAAACCAAGTAGTAGAGACAGAGGAAGCTCCAAAAGAAGAAGCACCTAGAACAGAAGAAAGTCCAAAGGAAGAACCAAAATCGGAGGTAAAACCTACTGACGACACCCTTCCTAAAGTAGAAGAGGGGAAAGAAGATTCAGCAGAACCAGCTCCAGTTGAAGAAGTAGGTGGAGAAGTTGAGTCAAAACCAGAGGAAAAAGTAGCAGTTAAGCCAGAAAGTCAACCATCAGACAAACCAGCTGAGGAATCAAAAGTTGAACAAGCAGGTGAACCAGTCGCGCCAAGAAAAGACGAACAGGCACCAGTCGAGCCAGAAAATCAACCAGAAGCTCCTGAAGAAGAGAAGGCTGTAGAGGAAACACCGAAACCAGAAGAGTCAACTCCAGATACCAAGGCTGAAGAAACTGTAGAACCAAAAGAGGAGACTGTTAATCAATCTGTTGAACAACCAAAAGTTGAAACGCCTGCTGTAGAAAAACAAACAGAACCAACAGAGGAACCAAAAGTTGAACAAGCAGGTGAACCAGTCGCGCCAAGAGAAGACGAACAGGCACCAACGGCACCAGTTGAGCCAGAAAAGCAACCAGAAGTTCCTGAAGAAGAGAAGGCTGTAGAGGAAACACCGAAACCAGAAGATAAAATAAAGGGTATTGGTACTAAAGAACCAGTTGATAAAAGTGAGTTAAATAATCAAATTGATAAAGCTAGTTCAGTTTCTCCTACTGATTATTCTACAGCAAGTTACAATGCTCTTGGACCTGTTTTAGAAACTGCAAAAGGTGTCTATGCTTCAGAGCCTGTAAAACAGCCTGAGGTAAATAGCGAGACAAATAAACTTAAAACGGCTATTGACGCTCTAAACGTTGATAAAAGTGAATTACAGGAACAATTAAGAGTTGCTGAACAAAAACAACAAGCTGACTATAGCGCTAAAACTTGGAGGGAATTCAAAATTGCTGAACTTCAAGCTAAAGAAATCAACAACCAAACTACACCACTTCCTAAACAAAGTGAAATAGATGCAGCTACTAAGGCTCTTCAAGACGCTCTTCAAGCTCTTGCTGTAGATAAAACTGTATTACAAAACGCTATTAACACAGCTAATAGCAAACGTGAAGAAGAGTATACTGCTCAGACATGGAAAGCGTTAGAAGATGCTCTTACAGCAGTGAATCCTGTTAATGAAGATGAAACTGCAACTCAAAGCAAAGTAGACGAAGCTACTAGAAACTTAGAAGAAGCTATCAATAACCTAGTTCTATTAACTGAAAAACCGGTATTAACATTTATTGAGACTGATAAGAAAGCATTAGAACGTGAAGTAGTTGCTAAGTATTCTCTAGAAAACCAAAATAAAACAAAAATTAAATCAATCACAGCTACTCTGAAAAAAGGAGAAACAGTTGTTAGCACTGTAGAGCTTATAGGCGATGATGTAACTAATGAAACTATAAGCTCTGCATTTAAGAATCTAGAGTACTACAAAGAATACACCCTATCTACAACTATGGTTTACGATAGAGGTGACGGTGATGTAACAGAAATCTTAGATAATCAACCAATCCAACTAGATCTTAAAAAAGTTGAGCTTAAAAATATTAAACGTACAGATTTAATCAAATACGAAAATGGAAAAGAAACTAATGAATCACTAATAACAACTGTTCCTGATGATAAGCGGAATTATTATTTAAAAATAACTTCAAAGAATCAAAAAACTACATTACTAGCTGTTAAAAATATAGAAGAAACTACGGTTAACGGAACACCTGTATATAAAGTTACAGCAATCGCAGACAATTTAGTCTCTAGAACTGCTGATAATAAATTTGAAGAAGAATACGTTCACTATATTGAAAAACCTAAAGTCCACGAAGATAATGTATATTATAACTTCAAAGAATTAGTGGAGGCTATTCAAAACGATCCTTCAAAAGAATATCGTCTGGGACAATCAATGAGCGCTAGAAATGTTGTTCCTAATGGAAAATCATATATCACTAAAGAATTTACAGGAAAACTTTTAAGTTCTGAAGGAAAACAATTTGCTATCACTGAGTTGGAACATCCATTATTTAATGTGATAACAAACGCAACGATAAATAATGTGAATTTTGAAAATGTAGAGATAGAACGTTCTGGTCAAGATAATATTGCATCATTAGCCAATACTATGAAAGGTTCTTCAGTTATTACAAATGTCAAAATTACAGGCACACTTTCAGGTCGTAATAATGTTGCTGGATTTGTAAATAATATGAATGATGGAACTCGTATTGAAAATGTTGCTTTCTTTGGCAAACTACACTCTACAAGTGGAAATGGCTCTCATACAGGGGGAATTGCAGGTACAAACTATAGAGGAATTGTTAGAAAAGCATATGTTGATGCTACTATTACAGGAAACAAAACACGCGCCAGCTTGTTAGTTCCTAAAGTAGATTATGGATTAACTCTAGACCATCTTATTGGTACAAAAGCTCTCCTAACTGAGTCGGTTGTAAAAGGTAAAATAGATGTTTCAAATCCAGTAGAAGTTGGAGCAATAGCAAGTAAGACTTGGCCTGTAGGTACGGTAAGTAATTCTGTCAGCTATGCTAAGATTATCCGTGGAGAGGAGTTATTCGGCTCTAACGACGTTGATGATTCTGATTATGCTAGTGCTCATATAAAAGATTTATATGCGGTAGAGGGATATTCGTCAGGTAATAGATCATTTAGGAAATCTAAAACATTTACTAAATTAACTAAAGAACAAGCTGATGCTAAAGTTACTACTTTCAATATTACTGCTGATAAATTAGAAAGTGATCTATCTCCTCTTGCAAAACTTAATGAAGAAAAAGCCTATTCTAGTATTCAAGATTATAACGCTGAATATAACCAAGCCTATAAAAATCTTGAAAAATTAATACCATTCTACAATAAAGATTATATTGTATATCAAGGTAATAAATTAAATAAAGAACACCATCTAAATACTAAAGAAGTTCTTTCTGTTACCGCGATGAACAACAATGAGTTTATCACAAACCTAGATGAAGCTAATAAAATTATTGTTCACTATGCGGACGGTACAAAAGATTACTTTAACTTGTCTTCTAGCAGTGAAGGTTTAAGTAATGTAAAAGAATATACTATAACTGACTTAGGAATTAAATATACACCTAATATCGTTCAAAAAGATAACACTACTCTTGTTAATGATATAAAATCTATTTTAGAATCAGTAGAGCTTCAGTCTCAAACGATGTATCAGCATCTAAATCGATTAGGTGACTATAGAGTTAATGCAATCAAAGATTTATATTTAGAAGAAAGCTTCACAGATGTTAAAGAAAACTTAACAAACCTAATCACAAAATTAGTTCAAAACGAAGAACATCAACTAAATGATTCTCCAGCTGCTCGTCAAATGATTCGTGATAAAGTCGAGAAAAACAAAGCAGCTTTATTACTAGGTTTAACTTACCTAAATCGTTACTATGGAGTTAAATTTGGTGATGTTAATATTAAAGAATTAATGCTATTCAAACCAGATTTCTATGGTGAAAAAGTTAGCGTATTAGACAGATTAATTGAAATCGGTTCTAAAGAGAACAACATTAAAGGTTCACGTACATTCGACGCATTCGGTCAAGTATTGGCTAAATATACTAAATCAGGTAATTTAGATGCATTTTTAAATTATAATAGACAATTGTTCACAAATATAGACAATATGAACGATTGGTTTATTGATGCTACAGAAGACCATGTCTACATCGCAGAACGCGCTTCTGAGGTCGAAGAAATTAAAAATTCTAAACATCGTGCATTCGATAATTTAAAACGAAGTCACCTTAGAAATACTATACTCCCACTACTGAATATTGATAAAGCACATCTTTATTTAATTTCAAATTATAATGCAATTGCCTTTGGTAGTGCAGAGCGATTAGGTAAAAAATCATTAGAAGATATTAAAGATATCGTTAACAAAGCTGCAGATGGTTATAGAAACTATTATGATTTCTGGTATCGTCTAGCGTCTGATAACGTTAAACAACGACTACTAAGAGATGCTGTTATTCCTATTTGGGAAGGTTATAACGCTCCTGGTGGATGGGTTGAAAAATATGGCCGCTATAATACCGACAAAGTATATACTCCTCTTAGAGAATTCTTTGGTCCTATGGATAAGTATTATAATTATAATGGAACAGGAGCTTATGCTGCTATATATTCTAACTCTGATGATATTAGAACTGATGTAAAATATGTTCATTTAGAAATGGTTGGTGAATACGGTATTTCAGTTTACACACATGAAACAACACACGTCAACGACCGTGCGATTTACTTAGGTGGCTTTGGACACCGTGAAGGTACTGATGCTGAAGCATATGCTCAGGGTATGCTACAAACTCCTGTTACTGGTAGTGGATTTGATGAGTTTGGTTCTTTAGGTATTAATATGGTATTTAAACGCAAAAATGATGGGAATCAGTGGTATATTACAGATCCAAAAACTCTAAAAACACGAGAAGATATTAATAGATATATGAAGGGTTATAATGACACTTTAACTCTTCTTGATGAAATTGAGGCTGAATCTGTGATTTCTCAACAAAATAAAGATTTAAATAGTGCATGGTTCAAAAAAATAGATAGAGAATACCGTGATAACAATAAATTAAATCAATGGGATAAAATTCGAAATCTAAGTCAAGAAGAGAAAAATGAATTAAATATTCAATCTGTTAATGATTTAGTTGATCAACAATTAATGACTAATCGCAATCCAGGTAATGGTATCTATAAACCCGAAGCAATTAGCTATAACGATCAATCACCTTATGTAGGTGTTAGAATGATGACCGGTATCTACGGAGGTAATACTAGTAAAGGTGCTCCTGGAGCTGTTTCATTCAAACATAATGCTTTTAGATTATGGGGTTACTACGGATACGAAAATGGGTTCTTAGGTTATGCTTCAAATAAATATAAACAACAATCTAAAACAGATGGTGAGTCTGTTCTAAGTGATGAATATATTATCAAGAAAATATCTAACAATACATTTAATACTATTGAAGAATTTAAAAAAGCTTACTTCAAAGAAGTTAAAGATAAAGCAACGAAAGGATTAACAACATTCGAAGTAAATGGTTCTTCCGTTTCATCATACGATGATTTACTGACATTGTTTAAAGAAGCTGTTAAAAAAGATGCCGAAACTCTTAAACAAGAAGCAAACGGTAATAAAACAGTATCTATGAATAATACAGTTAAATTAAAAGAAGCTGTTTATAAGAAACTTCTTCAACAAACAAATAGCTTTAAAACTTCAATCTTTAAATAATTGAAATCTCTCATCTGCTTTGCGGATGAGGGTTTTCTTATTTTATGCTATACTTAAGGTATGCATAGAAAAACAGTGATTGATTTTAGGACTTTAGGGGAGAGATATACCTTTACCCAGCCTATTAAAGAGTTGAAAACGAGAAATGTAGAAGAAGTGGCAGATTTGCTGGCACAAGTGGAAAGCTACCAAGAGCAAGATTATTATGTGGTGGGGTATGTCAGCTACGAGGCTGCACCTGCTTTTGAGGAAAAATTAGCAGTTCACAAGGATCCCCTACTGGGAGAGTACCTGCTTTATTTTACTGTTCATGATAGCGTAGAAACTTCCCCTATTCCTCTGACTTATGAGGATATTGATTTGCCCTCAAATTGGCAGGAAGTAACGTCTGCAGCAGACTATGAAAAGGCCATTGCCCAAATTCACCATCATTTACGGCAGGGAGATACCTATCAGGTCAACTACACCGTCCAACTTAAGCAAAAGTTAAATGCCAATCCTTTTGCCATCTACAATCGTATGGTGGTAGAGCAGGAGGCGGGCTACAATGCCTATGTGGAACATGACGAGATGGCAGTGATTTCCATGAGCCCAGAGCTCTTTTTTGAGCAAAATGATCGCGAGTTGACAACACGACCAATGAAGGGGACGACTCAGCGTGGGGTAACTGACCAAGAAGATCTTGAACAGGCCAGTTGGTTGGAACAGGATCCCAAAAATCGCTCTGAAAATATGATGATTGTGGACCTCTTGCGCAATGATATGAACCGTATTTCTGAAGTTGGGAGCGAGCACGTGGAGCGTCTGTGTCAGGTAGAGCAGTATTCAACTGTTTGGCAGATGACTTCGACCATCAAGAGTCAGTTGCGAGAGGATGTGGACCTTGTTGAAATCTTCCGCTCACTCTTTCCTTGTGGTTCCATAACGGGTGCACCGAAAATTGCGACAATGGAGATTATCAAGGACTTGGAGCCTCAACCGCGTGGAGTCTACTGTGGAACGATTGGTCTCTTGCTTCCAAATGGACGACGGATTTTTAATGTGGCCATTCGTACCATTCAACTTCACAAAGGTCAAGCCATTTATGGAGTTGGCGGAGGGATTACTTGGGATAGCACATGGAAATCTGAATACCGAGAGGTTCATCAAAAGGCAGCAGTTCTTTATCGTAAACAAGCTCGCTTCCAACTGATTACGACAGGGGAAATCAGCCAGAAGAACCTGCTGTTTGAAGATCAACATCTGGAAAGACTGAGAAAAGCTAGTCGTTATTTTGCTTTTCCTTTTGATGCAGAAGACTTGGGACACAAGATTGAGGAAGAGTGTCAGGATTGTGAAGCTAATCGAGATTACCGCTTGCGAATCAGCCTTAGCAAATCTGGAGAGATAGAAGTCAATCGCCAAGTATTAACCCCTCTCAGTACAAGCTTTTGTCAGGCCCAAGTCTGTCTTCAGGAAGCTGCTTTGAATCAATCCTTTACCTACTTTAAAACCACTCACCGACCGCATTTGAGCCTAGGAGAACAAGAGAAGATTTACCACAATAAGTCAGGAGAACTGCTTGAAACCTCTATAGGAAATTTGGTTCTGAAAATCGCTGGAAAACTCTACACACCGCCTATCCGACTTGGAATCTTGCCAGGAATTTACCGTCAGCATTTGCTAGAAACAGGACAGGTAGAAGAGAAAGTCTTGACCTTGGCAGATTTAACCCAAGCAGAAGCTATTTACGGCTGTAATGCAGTGAGAGGCTTGTATGAACTAAGCCTTGAGGAGAACTAGATGAAATTGATATTTTTGCATGGGTTAGGGCAGTCAGCAGAGTCTTGGAAAGAAGTTCGGAATCTACTGACAGATTATCCTTCTGAGGCTATCGAGTTATTTCCTTCTGGAGTTAGTAACTATCAACAAGCTAAAGAGCGAGTTTATCAGCACCTAGCTCAAGAGACAGAACCTTTTGTTTTGATTGGATTGTCCTTAGGTGCTGCCCTGACACTAGAACTTTCCAGTTACGATTTACCAAATCTTCGAGCTTTGATTCTGTCAGGATGCCCGCTTAAATTAGCAGGGAATATCCTATTTTATCTTCAGTTGCTGATTTTTAAACTACTTCCCAAAAGAGTATTTGAAAAACAGGGAGCAGACAAGGCTCTTATGGTCGGAGTTTCTGAGGAGTTGAAGACACTTGATTTAACGGATATAGCAGGAACTTGCCCTTATCCAACCTTACTAATTTGTGGTATCAAAGATAAACCGAATCTTAGTTCTATGAGAAGTCTTCATAAACTAATATCAGAATCCCAATTTCAGATTATCCCAGATGGCCCTCATGTCTTGAATAAGGCAAAACCAAAGGAGTTTGTAGAAAAGACCAGAAGTTTCCTTGAATTGCTGAAATAAGTTTGATAAAATAATATTGAAATCGATATCATAATTATGGGAGAAAGAAATGAATAAACGTCTATTTTTAAAAATGAGTCTGGTGACGTTGCCAATTTTAGCCTTGTTTTCACAACCAGTTTTGGCGGAAGAAAACATCCATTTTTCGAGCTGTAAGGAAGCTTGGGCGAATGGCTATTCGGATATTCACGAGGGAGAACCTGGTTATTCTGCCAAGTTAGACCGTGATCATGATGGTGTGGCTTGCGAATTGAAAAATGCTCCTAAGGGTGCTTTTAAAGCAAAACAGTCAACGGCTATTCAAATCAACACAAGTTCAGCAACAACAAGTGGTTGGGTTAAGCAGGACGGCGCTTGGTACTATTTTGATGGAAATGGAAATCTAGTGAAAAATGCATGGCAGGGAAGCTATTACCTGAAAGCTGATGGTAAAATGGCACAGAGTGAATGGATTTATGACTCTTCTTATCAAGCTTGGTATTATTTGAAATCAGATGGTTCTTATGCAAAAAATGCATGGCAAGGAGCTTATTACCTTAAATCAAACGGTAAAATGGCACAAGGTGAGTGGGTTTATGATTCTTCTTACCAAGCATGGTATTACTTGAAATCAGATGGTTCATATGCTCGTAATGCATGGCAAGGAAACTACTATTTGAAATCAGATGGTAAAATGGCTAAAGGTGAATGGGTTTATGATGCCACCTATCAAGCTTGGTATTATTTGACATCAGATGGTTCTTATGCTTACAGTACATGGCAAGGAAATTACTATCTAAAATCGGATGGTAAAATGGCTGTCAATGAATGGGTTGATGGTGGACGTTATTATGTTGGCGCTGACGGAGTTTGGAAGGAAGGTCAAGCAAGTACAGCTTCTTCTAGTAATGATAGCAATAGTGAATATTCTGCTGCTTTAGGAAAGGCAAAAAGTTATAATTCGTTATTCCACATGTCAAAAAAACGTATGTATAGACAATTAACTTCTGATTTTGATAAATTTTCAAATGATGCAGCTCAATATGCCATTGATCATTTAGATGATTAACAGATACTGGTAGGCGAAAAAATTCCTTATAATTCATTTACGCAAACCTTTGCATAAGTGAATGGATTTTGATATACTAGTACTGTAAGCATTTTCAATTACTACACAATGAAAAAGGAGAATATGATGAGTCAAAAGATTATTGGGATTGACCTTGGTGGAACTTCTATCAAATTTGCAATCTTAACAACAGCAGGAGAAATCCAAGGAAAATGGTCAATCAAGACCAACATTTTGGATGAGGGAAGTCATATCGTTGATGATATGATTGAGTCTATTCAACATCGTTTGGACTTGCTTGGATTGGTAGCAGCGGACTTCCAAGGTATTGGAATGGGATCACCAGGTGTGGTTGACCGTGAAAAAGGGACTGTTATCGGTGCCTACAACTTGAACTGGAAAACCCTTCAACCAATCAAACAAAAGATTGAAAAAGCTTTGGGCATTCCATTTTTCATCGATAATGATGCCAACGTAGCAGCTCTTGGTGAGCGCTGGATGGGTGCTGGAGATAACCAACCAGACGTTGTCTTTATGACACTCGGTACTGGTGTTGGTGGCGGTATCGTCGCAGAAGGCAAATTGCTTCACGGTGTTGCTGGTGCAGCAGGTGAGCTTGGTCACATCACTGTTGACTTTGACCAGCCAATCGCATGTACTTGCGGTAAGAAAGGCTGCCTTGAGACAGTTGCTTCAGCAACAGGGATTGTCAACTTGACTCGTCGCTATGCCGATGAATACGAAGGCGATGCAGCCTTGAAACGCTTGATTGATAACGGAGAAGAAGTAACTGCTAAGACTGTCTTTGATCTCGCAAAAGAAGGAGACGACCTTGCTTTGATTGTTTACCGTAACTTCTCACGTTACTTGGGAATCGCTTGTGCTAACATTGGTTCAATCCTAAACCCATCAACAATCGTCATCGGTGGTGGTGTGTCAGCTGCGGGAGAATTCCTTCTACAAGGTGTTCAAAAAGTTTACGATGAAAATAGTTTCCCACAAGTACGCACATCTACTAAATTAACTCTTGCAACTCTAGGAAATGACGCTGGAGTTATCGGAGCAGCATCACTTGTATTGCAATAAGATAATGAGAGAGGAAAATGCTAACCTAGAGTTAGTAATGTTCCTCTTTTATTTTTTATGCTATACTAGTTAGGACAATGAATGAGGTGAAACGAAATGACAAAAGCAGATACGATTTTTAAAGAGAATATTGAACGCATTCTAAAGGAAGGTGTTTTCTCAGAGCAGGCTCGTCCTAAGTACAAGGATGGGACTGTTGCTAATTCCAAGTATGTAACTGGTGCCTTTTCCGAGTACGACTTATCTAAAGGAGAATTTCCTATCACAACCTTGCGTCCCATTGCAATCAAATCCGCCATCAAAGAAGTTCTCTGGATTTACCAAGACCAGTCAAATAGCTTAGAAGTGCTTAATGACAAGTACAATGTTCACTACTGGAATGACTGGGAAGTTGGAGACACGGGAACCATTGGTGAGCGCTATGGTGCCGTTGTTAAGAAACACGACATTATCAATAAGCTTCTCAAACAGTTGGAAACCAATCCTTGGAACCGCCGCAATATTATTTCGCTCTGGGATTACCAAGCTTTCGAAGAAACAGATGGGCTGCTCCCGTGCGCCTTTCAGACCATGTTTGATGTCCGGCGTGTTGATGGGGAAATCTATCTGGATGCGACCTTGACCCAGCGCTCCAATGATATGCTGGTGGCCCACCACATCAACGCTATGCAGTATGTGGCTTTACAGATGATGATTGCCAAACATTTTGGTTGGAAGGTTGGGAAGTTCTTCTATTTCATCAACAACCTCCATATCTATGATAATCAATTTGAACAAGCTCAGGAATTGCTCCGTCGGGAGCCGTCAAACTGCCAACCACGCTTGGTTTTAAATGTTCCTGATGGGACTAATTTCTTTGATATCAAAGCAGAAGATTTTGAGTTGGTGGATTATGACCCTGTTAAGCCACAGTTGAAGTTTGACCTAGCTATTTAAAAGAATAGAAAAAAGAAGTTGAGAATAATCCCAACTTCTTTTGTTTCTTAACGTGATACGCGGCGACGAGCTGCTTTTTTACGATTTTCTTCGATGAAAGCTGCTTTTTGCTCTTCTGGTTCGATTACTTTCTTTTTAAATGCGTATACTGCACCTGCAACGGCAGCGACAGTTCCTGCGACACCTGTTACAAGACCTTTAGCGAATCCTTTAGCCATGAGTCTTCCTCCTTTATATTCTCAATCAGCCAGCCTCCTCAAGAGGTCACATTTTTCTGACTGACCTTTTTGTGTTATAATAATAGTAACGAAAAAATGGGAATTTTTCAAGGAAAAAAGATGAAAACAAAAATAATTGTGATTGTTGGACCGACTGCTGTTGGAAAGACGGCTCTAGCTATTGAAGTTGCAAAGCGTTTTAATGGCGAAGTGGTTAGTGGAGATAGCCAACAAGTCTATCGAGGACTTGATATTGGGACGGCCAAGGCTAGTCCAGAAGAGCAGGCAGCTGTTCCTCATCATTTAATCGATGTTAGAGAGATAACCGAGTCTTACTCGGCTTTTGATTTTGTTTCAGAAGCTAAGATGACTATTGAGGATATTCACAGCCGTGGCAAGCTAGCCATTATCGCCGGTGGGACTGGACTTTATATCCAGAGCTTGCTAGAAGGTTACCACCTAGGTGGGGAGACTCCTCATGAGGAGATTTTAGCTTATCGAGCTAGTTTGGAGCCATATTCAGATGAGGAATTAGCCCATTTGGTGGAGCAAGCAGGCCTTGAGATTCCCCAGTTTAATCGTCGTCGTGCTATGCGTGCCTTAGAAATTGCCCATTTTGGTCAGGATTTGGAAAATCAAGAGATTTTGTATGAACCGCTGATTATCTGCTTGGATGATGAACGTAGTCAACTTTATGAGCGTATCAACCACCGAGTGGATTTGATGTTTGAGGCTGGGCTTTTGGATGAGGCCAAGTGGCTGTTTGACCATTCCCCTAATGTACAGGCTGCTAAAGGAATTGGCTATAAGGAACTCTTTCCTTATTTCCGTGGAGAGCAGACCTTTGAGGAAGCTCGTGAGAGTCTTAAACAGGCGACCCGTCGTTTTGCCAAGCGTCAGCTGACCTGGTTCCGTAATCGCATGCAGGTTACCTTTTATCAGATTGGAGAATCTGGTGTACAAGACCGCATTTTAAGCCAGATAGAGGAGTTTTTAGATGATTGAAACGGAGAAAAAAGAGGAGCGAGTCCTGCTGATTGGTGTGGAATTGCAGGGTATGGACAGTTTTGACCTCTCCATGGAAGAATTGGCTAGTTTAGCGAAAACGGCAGGGGCAGTCGTTGTAGATAGCTACAGACAAAAACGTGAAAAATATGATTCCAAGACCTTCGTCGGCTCTGGTAAGTTGGAAGAGATTGCGCTTATGGTGGATGCAGAAGAAATCACTACTGTCATCGTCAACAACCGTCTGACCCCAAGGCAGAATGTCAATCTAGAGGAAGTTCTCGGTGTTAAGGTCATTGACCGTATGCAGTTGATTTTGGATATCTTTGCCATGCGGGCTCGAAGCCATGAAGGGAAGCTCCAAGTCCACCTAGCCCAACTCAAATACCTCTTGCCTCGCTTGGTTGGTCAGGGGATTATGCTCAGCCGTCAGGCAGGGGGAATTGGTTCCCGTGGTCCTGGTGAAAGCCAACTGGAGCTGAACCGTCGTAGCGTTCGCAATCAAATCACGGATATCGAGCGCCAGCTTAAGGTGGTTGAGAAAAATCGTGCGACTGTCAGAGAAAAACGTTTGGAGTCTAGCACTTTTAAGATTGGTTTGATTGGTTATACCAATGCTGGGAAATCAACTATCATGAACATCTTGACCAGTAAGACCCAGTATGAAGCAGATGAGCTCTTTGCGACTCTGGATGCGACAACCAAGAGTATTCATCTGGGAGGCAACCTCCAAGTAACTTTGACAGATACCGTTGGCTTTATCCAAGATTTGCCGACAGAGTTGGTGTCCAGTTTCAAGTCAACCTTGGAAGAAAGCAAGCATGTGGACCTTCTGGTTCATGTTATCGATGCTAGCAATCCTTACCACGAGGAGCATGAAAAAACGGTTCTCTCCATCATGAAAGACCTGGACATGGAAGATATTCCTCACTTGACGCTTTATAATAAAGCGGATTTGGTGGAGGATTTCACGCCTACCCAAACGCCATATACCCTCATTTCTGCCAAGTCTGAGGACAGTCGTGAAAACTTGCAAGCATTATTGCTAGATAAGATTAAGGAAATTTTTGAAGCATTTACCCTGCGAGTGCCTTTTTCAAAGTCCTACAAGATTCATGATTTAGAGAGTGTTGCAATTCTGGAAGAACGTGATTATCAGGAAGACGGCGAAGTGATTACAGGCTACATTTCCGAGAAAAATAAATGGAGGTTAGAAGAATTTTATGACTGATATTAAAACTTTGGCTCTAAAGTATGGAGGTTATACAAGTCTGGACAAGGTCTATCTGGATCAGCTTCTAGCTGGTAAAACAGATCAGGAGCAGTTAACACTTATTACACCTCCGCCAAGTGTTGTTAATGCCTACTTTGCAGAACTCTATCAGAAAAAGAGTCCTCAGGCTGCGACGGATTATTTTGCAGAACTCAGTCAGGAACTGAATCTTTACAATACTGAGCCAAGTTTCACTCTAGAAAATAAGCCTTTTATTCGGCTTAATCTGTCTGGTAAATCCTTTGGTTTTTGTTATGAGAGTGACGGCCTTGGTCGGATTTTCTTTGAAAATGAGGAGAAAATCTCGGATGACTTGCTCTTTGAAATTGCGCAAATTTTCCCCCATCAATTAGTCTTTGAAGAGTCTGGTAAGATTTACATGAAGCTTGTCGAGGACGAGGAAGTTATCAGCCTAGAAAGTCTCACAGCTTTGACTGATTTGGAAAGATTGGCTGATGGTCGAAAACGTCTCAAAGGCTACAGCCAAGAGGATTTATTGCAAGAAGCTGCTGCTTTTTCTGGCAAACGCTATTTCCGATCGGAAAACCGCACAGCCATGTTATATATTGATTAATTAGAAAGTATCGAATGGATATTCAATTTTTAGGAACGGGGGCTGGTCAGCCCTCTAAAGCCCGCAACGTTTCAAGTCTCGCCCTGAAACTTTTGGATGAGATTAACGAAGTTTGGCTCTTTGACTGTGGAGAAGGTACGCAAAATCGCATTCTGGAAACCACAATTCGACCACGTAAGGTCAGCAAAATCTTTATTACCCATCTGCATGGAGACCACATTTTTGGTTTGCCAGGTTTCCTTTCTAGCCGTGCCTTTCAGGCCAATGAAGAGCAGACAGATTTGGAAATCTACGGACCTCAAGGAATCAAGTCATTTGTCTTAACCAGCCTTCGTGTGTCAGGTTCTCGTCTGCCCTACCGCATTCATTTCCATGAGTTTGACCAAGATTCTCTGGGTAAAATTCTTGAAACCGATAAATTCACTGTGTATGCAGAGGAGCTGGACCACACTATTTTCTGTGTTGGCTATCGTGTCATGCAAAAGGATCTAGAAGGGACGCTGGATGCTGAAAAACTCAAGGCTGCTGGTGTTCCGTTCGGCCCGCTTTTTGGTAAAATCAAAAACGGCCAGGATCTTGTTTTGGAAGACGGAACTGAAATCAAGGCAGCAGACTATATCTCAGCGCCACGTCCAGGTAAGATTATCACTATTTTAGGAGATACTCGAAAAACGGATGCCAGTGTGCGTCTGGCTGTCAATGCAGATGTCCTAGTTCATGAGTCCACTTATGGCAAGGGTGATGAAAAAATTGCTCGTAACCATGGTCACTCAACTAATATGCAAGCTGCACAAGTAGCGGTAGAAGCAGGTGCCAAACGCCTCCTACTCAACCATATCAGTGCCCGTTTCCTCTCAAAAGATATTAGCAAACTCAAGAAAGACGCTGCCACAATTTTTGAAAATGTCCATGTGGTCAAAGACTTGGAAGAAGTGGAAATCTAGCAGTCACAGAAAGGATAAGTATGCCTACTATTCTCATTACCGGAGCTAGCGGTGGTCTAGCTCAAGAAATGGTCAAACTCCTGCCCAATGACCAACTCATCTTGCTTGGTAGAAATAAGGAAAAATTAGCCCAACTCTACGGAAATTATTCCCATGCAGAATTGATTGAAATTGATATTACCGACGATTCAGCCCTAGAAGCTCTGGTAACTGATCTTTATCTCCGCTATGGCAAGATTGATGTCTTGATTAACAACGCTGGTTACGGGATTTTTGAGGGATTTGACCAAATTGCTGATAAAGACATTCACCAGATGTTTGAGGTCAATACCTTTGCCCTGATGAATCTGTCTCGTCACCTTGCGGCTCGTATGAAGGAAAGCAGCAAAGGGCATATCATCAACATCGTCAGCATGGCAGGTCTAATAGCTACTGGCAAGTCTAGTCTTTACTCAGCGACCAAGTTTGCGGCTATTGGTTTTTCAAATGCTCTGCGACTCGAACTTATGCCCTATGGAGTCTATGTGACAACAGTCAATCCAGGTCCAATCCGAACAGGATTTTTTGACCAAGCTGACCCAGATGGAACTTATCTTAAATCGGTTGACCGCTTCCTGCTAGAACCAGATGCAGTGGCTAAAAAGATTGTCAAGATTATAGGAAAAAACAAACGAGAACTCAATCTCCCGATTTTGTTGAACCTAGCTCATAAGTTTTATACCCTCTTTCCTAAGCTAGCTGATAAGTTGGCAGGGGAAACTTTTAATTATAAGTAAAAAGAACCAATGTGCAGGTTGTTGCTAGCCTACATATTGGTTCTTATCATTTCTCAACTATCAAACTGAACTTCTTCTAGGAGATAGTCTATAAAGCGTTCGCCCATCTTAGATAGGCTGGTTTTCTCATGCTGGATATAGACCAGCTCGATCGGGTCATCAATATCCAGTGGGATAGAAACGATATTGTCTCCGTTTAGGTTGCTGTTCAAAATCCCTGTCGCAATGGTATAACCATCCAAACCAATCAAGAGATTAAAGAGGGTGGCACGGTCACTGACCACAATGGATTTCTTGTGGTGTTCTTGAGAAAGAATCTCTTCTGAAAAGTAGAAGGAGTTGTGCGTCCCTTGGTCATAGCTGAGGTAAGGGAAATTCTCCAAATCAGACAGTTTCACCTTGTCTTTCTTTGCCAGAGGGTTGGTCTTGCTGACAAAGATATGCGGTTGCGCTGTGAAGAGATGGTGGGCTAGCAGGTGATTGTCATCCAGCATCTTGGTTAAAACATCACGGTTGTAACTGTTTAAGAAGAGGACCCCGACCTCACTGCGGAAGTTCTTGACGTCGTCGATAATCTCCCAAGTCCGAGTTTCACGAAGGAAGAGTTCGTATTTCTCCATATCGCTTTTCTTGAGCAAAGAGACAAAGGCATTGACCACAAAGGCATAGTGTTGAGACGAAACGCTAAATAGTTCGCGGTGGGCGACAGGATTTTTATAGCGTTCCTCCAGAAGCTGGGTCTGCTCGACAACCTGACGGGCATAAGAGAGAAACTCCATCCCATCACGGGTCAAGGTGATTCCCTTGGGATTGCGGATAAAGATCTCAATGCCCATTTCATTTTCCAAATCTCGCACTGCATTGGAGAGACTTGGCTGAGTGATAAAGAGTTGCTTGGCTGCCTCATTCATGGAGCCAGTTTCGACGATTTTGATAATATAATGTAATTGTTGAATTCTCATGTTTTTATTGTACCATACTTGCCTTAGAATCGCTAAAGAAGATAGGAAAATAAGGAGCATTGTGTGAGTCTCTTCTTGAAAAAAACACAAAATTTTGCTAGAATGAGTCTTATGAAAACATTCTATGATGTGCAGCAATTCCTCAAACGATTTGGTATTATTGTTTACATGGGAAAACGCTTATATGATATTGAACTGATGAAGTTGGAACTATCTCGGATTTACGATGCAGGGTTGATGGATAAATTAGACTATCTAAAGGCAGAAGCAGTTCTTCGCAGAGAGCACAAGGTAGAATTGGATTATATTGAGAAAAATGGAGAAAAGAACTAATGGTTACTTGGATTTTGTGGGCACTTATACTAGCAATGTTGGCGTGGATGGGCTTTAACTATCTTCGTATTCGCCGTGCGGCTAAAATTGTGGACAATGAGGAGTTTGAAGCCTTGATTCGTACGGGTCAATTGATTGATTTGCGCGACCCAGCAGAATTCCACAGAAAACATATCCTTGGTGCACGCAATATTCCTTCAAGTCAGTTGAAAACTAGTCTTGCAGCCCTTCGTAAAGATAAACCTGTCCTTCTCTACGAAAACCAACGTGCGCAACGAGTTACAAATGCAGCTCTTTACTTGAAAAAACAAGGTTTTTCTGAGATTTATATCCTTTCTTATGGCTTGGATTCTTGGAAAGGGAAAGTGAAGACTAGCTAACCTTATTTCCAAATTAGTCGAATGATAGGATGAAGCTATTGTTTTATAGTATAATTAATTTGTATAAAATTTAAAGAGTTCTTAGAACATGAAAGAAAAGAAGAAAAATCCACTTTTTGTGGGTATCTTGTCGATTATTCTTGGTTTGTTATTTCTAATTGTAGGCCTGATTTTGGGTATCATAGGATTGGTCTTGGCTATTTCATACCAAAAAGAGTCACAATTAGACTATAAAATAGAAAAGATTCTTAATATCTTAGGAATTGTGATTTCTGTAGTTAACTGGATTGTAGCAATCGCCTTAATTTTTCGGTAAATAAAAGAAAAAAGCTTTAGTTTTAAAGCTTTTTTTATTTTATCGACTCATCTCTAAATAGTTTTTAATGATTTGTAACTCTTTTTGGTTCAAAGGGCGGTAGTTACCTTCTGCTAAATCTGGGTTCAATGTGAAGTCCCCAAATTGGATTCTCTTGAGGATAGTCACCTTAACACCAACCGAGAGGAACATTTTCTTGATTTGATGAAATTTTCCTTCTGAAATGGTGATAGAGGCTTGACTGATGGAGGGACTTGCAGATAGAATCTCTAGTTTTGCGGGTTTACAGACAGTACCATCTAAAAAGACAATTCCCTTTTGAAAGGCTTGGATATGGTCAGGTGTTAGAAGTCCATTAACCTCAACTTGATAAGTCTTATCGACATGATATTGGGGATGGAGGAGTTGGAAGCCCAAGGGACCGTTATCGGTCAAGAGAAGGAGTCCTGTTGTATCTCGGTCCAGTCGGCCGACGGCATAGAGCTTGTCAGACTGGATGTCAGATGGAAGCAAGTCCATGACGGTCGGAAGTTCCTTGTCTTTGTTGGCTGTAACGACACCAGCAGGTTTATGAAGCATAAGATAGGTGTGTTCATAGCCTTGAATGATTCGATCCTGAAAAAGGAGTTCTTGTAGTCCTGTATCGATATTTTGAGCTAGGGAGCGGACTGGGCAACCATCGACTAGAATGTCCCCTCTGAGGAGTGCTTGCTTCATGGCCTTTCGGCTAACTTTTTCTTGGGCTAATAAATTATCTAAACGCATACTGTGCCTATCTTATCATAAGTCGCTTGCTTTGAAAAGGCTTGACGTGAAAAGAAAAGCGGAGTGAAAACATTTACACTTGCTTGAGTTATGTTATTTATTTGAAATTATGGTATAATCGTTCAGTTAGAAAATAAATTTTGAATATTATAGAGGAAATCATGACAAAATTAAGAGAAGATATCCGTAACATTGCGATTATCGCCCACGTTGACCACGGTAAAACAACCCTCGTTGACGAATTATTGAAACAATCAGAAACGCTTGATGCACGTACTGAATTGGCAGAGCGTGCTATGGACTCAAACGATATCGAAAAAGAGCGTGGAATCACCATCCTTGCTAAAAATACTGCCGTTGCTTACAACGGAACTCGTATCAACATTATGGACACACCAGGACACGCGGACTTCGGTGGAGAAGTTGAGCGTATCATGAAAATGGTTGACGGTGTTGTCTTGGTCGTAGATGCCTATGAAGGAACCATGCCACAAACTCGTTTCGTATTGAAAAAAGCCTTGGAACAAGACCTTGTCCCAATCGTGGTTGTTAACAAAATCGATAAGCCATCAGCTCGTCCAGCAGAAGTAGTGGATGAAGTCTTGGAACTTTTCATCGAGCTTGGTGCAGATGACGACCAGCTTGATTTCCCAGTGGTTTATGCTTCAGCGATCAACGGAACTTCTTCATTGTCAGATGATCCAGCTGACCAAGAAGCGACTATGGCACCAATCTTTGACACGATTATCGACCATATCCCAGCTCCAGTAGATAACTCAGATGAGCCTTTGCAGTTCCAAGTGTCACTTTTGGACTACAATGACTTCGTTGGACGTATCGGTATCGGTCGTGTCTTCCGTGGTACAGTTAAGGTTGGGGACCAAGTTACCCTTTCTAAACTTGACGGTACAACTAAAAACTTCCGTGTTACAAAACTCTTCGGTTTCTTTGGTTTGGAACGTCGTGAAATCCAAGAAGCCAAAGCGGGTGACTTGATTGCCGTTTCAGGTATGGAAGACATCTTTGTCGGTGAAACCATCACTCCGATAGATGCAGTAGAAGCTCTTCCAATCCTACACATCGATGAGCCAACTCTTCAAATGACTTTCTTGGTCAACAACTCACCATTTGCTGGTAAAGAAGGTAAATGGGTAACTTCTCGTAAGGTGGAAGAACGCTTGCAGGCAGAATTGCAAACAGACGTTTCCCTTCGTGTTGACCCAACTGATTCACCAGATAAATGGACTGTTTCAGGACGTGGAGAATTGCACTTGTCAATCCTTATCGAAACAATGCGTCGTGAGGGCTATGAACTTCAAGTATCTCGTCCAGAAGTTATCGTAAAAGAAATCGACGGTGTTAAATGTGAACCATTTGAACGTGTACAAATCGACACTCCAGAAGAATACCAAGGGTCTGTTATCCAAAGCCTTTCTGAACGTAAAGGTGAAATGTTGGATATGATTTCAACTGGTAATGGTCAAACTCGTTTGGTCTTCCTTGTTCCAGCGCGTGGTTTGATTGGATACTCAACTGAGTTCTTGTCAATGACTCGTGGTTACGGTATCATGAACCATACCTTCGACCAATACTTGCCATTGATTCCAGGGGAAATTGGTGGACGTCACCGTGGTGCCCTTGTTTCTATCGATGCTGGTAAGGCTACAACTTACTCAATCATGTCTATCGAAGAACGTGGTACGATCTTTGTCAACCCAGGTACTGAGGTTTATGAAGGAATGATCATCGGTGAAAACTCTCGTGAAAATGACTTGACAGTTAACATCACGAAGGCAAAACAAATGACCAACGTTCGTTCAGCTACTAAGGACCAAACAGCTGTTATCAAGACGCCTCGTATCTTGACACTTGAAGAGTCTCTTGAGTTCTTGAACGACGATGAGTACATGGAAGTAACGCCTGAGTCTATCCGTTTGCGTAAACAAATCCTTAACAAAGCAGAGCGTGAGAAAGCTAACAAGAAGAAAAAATCAGCTGAATAAGAGCTAGAAAGAGAGAAAGATGGTCTATTTAGTCCTAGGAATTTTACTGCTCCTACTCTATGTATTTGCGACACCAGAAAGCATTAAAGGGACTGTCAATATCGTCGCTATGGTATGTATTTTAGTGGCACTCTTGATTTTATTGGTTCTATCTTTTCTGAAAATTTTTCAATTACCAACAGAAATATTCCTAGCAATAGCCATGTTGATCCTAGCTTACTTTAGTGTTAGAGACATCACACTCATGCCAGTCAAAAAAAGTAAAAGAAGATAAAAAAGAGAGTTTCGGCTCTCTTTTTGCTAGGAATTTTACAATAGTTTGAATTGCTTTTTAGTTAACACCATCTCTTTTACTTGTATAGTATGAATGGGAAAAACTTGAATAAAATTCGTTAATGGCATCTATTTTATATTTGGTTAGTACTGGTTGCATATTATTTTGAAATAAAACTACTATATAATATTATTCACAGAGGTAATATAGTAAAATATCTAAAAAATTCGATTTTTTCCTTGACAACAAATAATAAAAAAGTTATTCTTATCACATAAGAAAGCGGTTTCAATAAAAGATAGAGGAGGATTTATTTTGTTGCATTGTTGCTCAAGGTGTGCTTTTTTTGAAAGAAAAAATAAAATGAAAACGAAAAAACATAGATTACTTGCTCTAGCTCTTATTTCAAATTTTACATTATTGGGAGCTGCATCAGCTGCTGTACAATATCCAGATGGAGGAGTATGGACATATGGAGAAGGTTCAGGAGGTGGTTAGGCTTTTTCAAATTACTATCATGGTAAAAAATATCATTATTCATCCATCGTGAGCAGATGGGATGGTCATTCTGATAAAGGAGAAGCTCCTGCTGGAAAAACCTCCTATGCATGGATTTGGACTAAATGGGGAGAACAAGTAGCATTTTACTGTGATTATGACTAATCGTTCATTGATTTAAATCGTTCCCCTTGTAAGAAATTACAGGGGGAATTTTGTTTACAAGGAGTCTACTATGAAGAAACTATTCATATTATTATCAACTTTTTTTCTCAGCTTCTTCCTTGCTTGGATTATTGTCTTACGTGCGCCACAATATTTATATGCAAGCTATGATTCCGTTTCTTTACTTCGTGTCAAAAAAGATACTCAGGAACTGACGCGTGAGGTATTTGAACAGGAATTGGAGAATTTTGCAAACTCAGAACAGAGTTTAATAGCTAGAAGAATTGTAGAGCCGAGTAAGGATGGGACGACTCACTTTACTTATGCAACTTATGGTCAGGGAACTTTACCAAAAGAATTCCAAGAAGCTAGCCAAGAAAGTCGTGAACGTAGTGATCCGCTAAATAGTTATCTCCTTTTGTCAGGCTCCTTGACGAAAGAAAAGCTTGCCGATAAATTAGGAGATTTGGGTTATAAAGCAAGTGCTGACCGAAAGATACCGCCCTATTTTCTTGCTTTTCGAATATTACTAAATCCCTTTATTTTAATTAGTTTAGCAATATTTGGCTTATCTTTCTTTGCTTTAGTGATTATCACTCGGATTAAGGAAATGAGAGCAGCAGGTATAAAACTCTTTTCTGGTCAGACTCTCTTATCCATCATGGGGCATTCTTTATCGACTGATATCAAATGGCTCCTTCTATCAGCCCTCCTTTCCTTCCTAGGTGGGGGAGTCGTTCTTTTTAGTCAAGGTTTGTTTTATCCTATCTTGTTAGCCACCTATGGTTTTGGGATTAGTTTCTATCTGTTGTTTTTATTGGCGATTTCAATTTTACTAATGCTCCTTTACCTAATGAGTTTGAGTTACAAAGCATTAGTTCCCGTTATTAAGGGAAGATTACCCCTTAAACGCTTGATGGCTTTAACCCTATTGTGTCAGTTAGTAGCTGTTTTTACAGTAGGCTACGCTGTTAAGACAGGTTTGACGTCTTACCAACGATTGAAAGAACTTGAAATTTCAAAACAAGCATGGCAGGACAGAGCAGACTATTACCAGATTTCCTTTGGCTTAGGTGATAGAGGAAAAGATACAGAAAATCAGAGCAAGTGGTATGCCTTTGCCAAGGAAGCAATCGAAGAAGAACAAGCTCTTTATGTAAAGGATAATCTGCTCCATTTTGCCAATCCACAAGGAAAAAATGAACAGGGAGAGACACTGGATACCTATAGTCCAGATGCTAATACGCTCTATGTTAGTCCCAGTTATTTGGACAAGGAAAAGGTCGTGGTAGATGCTGAGACCAAACAGAAGTTAGCCCATCTCCAAAAAGGTGAGTTTATCCTCTTGCTCCCAGAACATTTGCGCTCTCGAGAAGCAGAACTTAAGAAAGTTTTTGAAGAAAGATTGAGTTATTATGGAAAATCTGGTGAGGAGGCAAGTGCTCCTTTGGATTATGAGATGAAAGCGCACGTTAGTTATCTTTCAATGGGAGAAAAGCGGTTTGTTTATAATAACGGTGAGAATCCCGTATCTACTCAGTATTTGACTGATTCGATTTTAGTGGTATTCACGCCGACTTCTACAGGTGATAGTTTTATATCCTTATCTAGTTGGTCTATCAATGCTGGAAAACAACTCTTTATCAAAGGATATGAAGATGGGATTAAACTCTTGAAAAATGCAGGAATTTATGAGCAAGTATCCTATCTTAAAGAAGGAAGAAGTGTTTATCTAACTCGTTATAATGAAGTTCAAACTGAAACAGCAACTTTAATCCTAGGAGCTATTGTTGGAATAGCCAGTTCCTTGTTACTCTTTTATTCTGTCAATCTTCTATATTTCGAGCAATTCCGCCGAGATATCTTGATTAAACGAATTTCAGGTTTACGATTTTTTGAAACACATGCTCAGTATATGGTTAGCCAATTTGCCAGTTTTGTATTTGGTGCTAGTCTCTTTATTTTAAGCAGTCGAGACTTGGTGATTGGCTTGCTCACTTTATTGGTCTTTCTAGCTAGTGCAGTTTTGACGCTTTACCGTCAAGCGCAGAAAGAATCTCGTGTTTCTATGACAATTATGAAAGGAAAATAGGATGATTGAACTAAAGAATATATCTAAAAAATTTGGAAGCCGTCAGCTATTTTCAGATACGAATCTTCATTTTGAAGGTGGGAAAATTTATGCCTTAATCGGTACAAGTGGCTGTGGTAAGACAACACTCTTGAATATGATTGGACGATTAGAGCCATATGACAAAGGACAAATCATCTATGATGGTACTTCTCTTAAGGACATCAAGCCTTCTGTTTTCTTTAGAGATTACTTGGGATACTTATTTCAAGATTTTGGCTTAATTGAAAGCCAAACCGTCAAAGAGAATCTCAATCTGGGTTTAGTTGGTAAAAAGTTGAAGGAAAAAGAGAAAATCTCTTTGATGAAACAAGCTCTAAACCGTGTAAACCTCTCTTATTTGGATTTGAAGCAACCTATATTTGAGTTATCAGGAGGAGAAGCACAACGTGTTGCATTAGCGAAGATAATTTTAAAGGATCCACCTTTGATCCTCGCAGATGAACCAACCGCTTCCTTAGACCCCAAAAACTCTGAGGAATTACTTTCCATCCTAGAATCTTTAAAAAATCCGAATCGGACCATTATTATTGCGACCCACAATCCTCTGATTTGGGAGCAAGTGGATCAGGTCATTCGAGTTACCGATTTATCACATAGATGATATGGTAAGATTCAGTTAGAAGAAAGAGTCACAAACACACTTTGTGGCTTTTTTATTTCCATAAAAATGGTAAAATAGTAGGAGTAGAAATGGAGTTCGAGACATGAAAGTAATAGATCAATTTAAAAATAAGAAAGTCCTTGTTTTAGGTTTGGCCAAGTCTGGTGAATCTGCAGCTCGTTTGTTGGACAAGCTAGGTGCCATTGTGACAGTAAATGATGGGAAACCTTTCGAGGACAATCCAGCTGCCCAAAGTTTGCTGGAAGAAGGGATCAAGGTCATTACAGGTGGCCATCCTTTGGAACTCTTGGATGAAGAGTTTGCCCTTATGGTAAAAAATCCAGGTATCCCCTACAGCAATCCCATGATTGAAAAGGCTTTGGCCAAGGGAATTCCAGTCTTGACTGAGGTGGAATTGGCTTATTTGATTTCAGAAGCACCGATTATTGGTATCACAGGATCGAACGGTAAGACAACCACAACGACTATGATTGGGGAAGTTTTGACTGCTGCTGGGCAACATGGTCTTTTATCAGGGAATATCGGCTATCCAGCTAGTCAAGTGGCCCAAACTGCGTCGGACAAGGACACGCTTGTTATGGAACTTTCTTCTTTCCAACTCATGGGTGTTCAAGAATTTCATCCAGAGATTGCGGTTATTACCAACCTCATGCCAACTCATATCGACTACCATGGGTCATTTTCGGAATATGTAGCAGCCAAGTGGAATATCCAGAACAAGATGACAGCAGCTGATTTCCTTGTCTTGAACTTTAATCAAGACTTGGCAAAAGACTTGACTTCCAAGACAGAAGCCACTGTTGTAGCATTTTCAACACTTGAAAAGGTTGATGGAGCTTATCTGGAAGATGGTCAACTCTACTTCCGTGGTGAAGTAGTCATGGCAGCGAATGAAATCGGTGTTCCAGGTAGCCACAATGTGGAAAATGCCCTTGCGACTATTGCTGTAGCCAAGCTTCGTGATGTGGACAATCAAACCATCAAGGAAACTCTTTCAGCCTTCGGTGGTGTCAAACACCGTCTCCAGTTTGTGGATGACATCAAGGGTGTTAAATTCTATAACGACAGTAAATCAACTAATATCTTGGCTACTCAAAAAGCCTTGTCAGGATTTGACAACAGCAAGGTCGTCTTGATTGCAGGTGGTTTGGACCGTGGCAATGAGTTTGACGAATTGGTGCCAGACATTACTGGACTCAAGAAGATGGTCATCCTGGGTCAATCTGCAGAACGTGTCAAACGGGCAGCAGACAAGGCTGGTGTCGCTTATGTGGAGGCGACAGATATTGCAGATGCGACCCGCAAGGCCTATGAGCTTGCGACTCAAGGAGATGTGGTTCTTCTTAGTCCTGCCAATGCCAGCTGGGATATGTATGCTAACTTTGAAGTACGTGGCGACCTCTTTATCGACACAGTAGCGGAGTTAAAAGAATAATATGAAAAAAATTGTCTTTACAGGTGGGGGGACGGTTGGACACGTTACCCTCAATCTTTTGTTAATGCCCAAGTTCATCGAAGATGGTTGGGAAGTCCACTATATCGGGGACAAGCGTGGTATCGAACACCAAGAAATCCTTAAGTCAGGTTTGGATGTCACCTTCCATTCTATTGCGACTGGAAAATTGCGTCGCTATTTCTCTTGGCAAAATATGCTGGATGTCTTCAAAGTTGGTTGGGGAATTGTCCAATCGCTCTTTATCATGTTGCGACTGCGTCCACAGGCTCTTTTTTCAAAGGGAGGATTTGTCTCAGTACCGCCTGTTATCGCTGCGTGTGTGTCAGGAGTGCCTGTCTTTATTCACGAATCTGACCTGTCTATGGGCTTGGCCAATAAAATCGCCTATAAATTTGCGACTAAGATGTATTCAACCTTTGAGCAAGCTTCGAGTTTGTCTAAGGTTGAGCATGTGGGAGCAGTGACCAAGGTTTCGGATCAAAAAAATCCAGAACCAGATGAATTGGTGGATATTCAAAGCCACTTTAATCATAAATTGCCGACTGTATTGTTTGTTGGCGGTTCTGCAGGTGCTCGTGTCTTTAACCAATTGGTGACAGACCATAAGAAAGAACTAACAGAGCGCTACAATATTATCAATCTAACTGGAGATTCTAGCCTGAATGAGTTGAGCCAAAATCTTTTTCGTGTTGACTATGTGACCGATCTCTATCAACCCTTGATGGAATTGGCTGATATTGTTGTGACACGTGGTGGTGCCAATACGATTTTTGAGCTCTTGGCGATAGCAAAATTGCATGTCATTGTGCCACTTGGTCGTGAAGCTAGTCGTGGTGACCAGATTGAAAATGCAGCTTACTTTGTTAAGAAAGGCTATGCAGAAGACCTTCAAGAAAGCGATTTGACCTTGGATAGTTTGGAAGAGAAGCTTTCTCACTTACTAAGTCACAAGGAAGATTACCAAGCTAAGATGAAAGCTTCTAAGGAATTGAAATCTCTAGCAGATTTTTATCAATTGTTGAAAAAAGATTTATCATAAGGAAAGTAAATGTCAAAAGATAAGAAAAATGAGGACAAAGAAATCCTCGAAGAATTGAAAGAGTTATCAGAATGGCAGAAACGAAACCAAGAATATCTAAAAAAGAAGGCTGAAGAAGAAGCGGCTCTAGCTGAGGAGAAGGAAAAGGAAAGACAAGCTCGAATGGGAGAAGAATCTGAGAAGTCAGAGGACAAACAGGACCAGGAGAGTGAAACAGACCAGGAAGATTCAGAATCAGCTAAGGAAGAGTCTGAAGAAAAAGTAGCATCCTCAGAGGCTGACAAAGAGAAAGAAGAGAAAGAAGAACCAGAGTCTAAAGAGAAGGAGGAACAGGATAAAAAGCTTGCTAAAAAGGCTACAAAGGAAAAACCAGCCAAAGCAAAGATTCCTGGTATCCATATCTTGCGAGCCTTCACGATTTTATTTCCAAGTCTGCTTTTATTGATTGTCTCTGCCTACTTGCTCAGTCCTTATGCGACCATGAAAGATATTCGTGTTGAGGGAACGGTGCAAACTACAGCTGATGATATTCGACAGGTTTCAGGCATTCAGGATTCGGATTATACGATTAACCTTCTGCTAGACAAGGCAAAATATGAAAAGCAGATTAAGTCTAACTATTGGGTTGAATCAGCTCAACTTGTCTATCAATTTCCAACTAAGTTCACTATTAAGGTCAAGGAATATGATATTGTGGCCTACTATATTTCTGGTGAAAATCATTATCCTATTCTTTCCAGTGGTCAGCTTGAGACTAGTTCTGTGAGTCTGAACAGTTTACCAGAAACTTATTTATCAGTTCTCTTTAATGATAGTGAACAAATCAAGGTTTTTGTCTCAGAACTTGCTCAAATTAGCCCAGAACTCAAGGCGGCTATCCAAAAGGTGGAATTAGCCCCAAGCAAGGTGACATCCGATTTAATTCGATTGACCATGAATGATTCGGACGAAGTCTTGGTTCCTCTATCTGAAATGAGTAAGAAACTGCCATATTACAGTAAGATTAAGCCTCAATTGTCAGAACCGAGTGTGGTCGACATGGAAGCTGGAATCTACAGCTACACTGTGGCGGATAAATTAATTATGGAGGCTGAGGAAAAAGCCAAACAAGAGGCCAAGGAAGCTGAGAAAAAACAGGAAGAAGAACAGAAACGTTTAGAAGAAGAACAGAAAAAACAAGAGGAAGAGAGCAATCGAAACCAAACGACCCAGCGCTCATCGCGTCGCTAGGTTTACCTTTTCTCTTATAGTTCTTTAGTGACCATGTTTTTACGTTTAATATTTGACATCTGTTTTTCTTTATGTTACATTTTAATGTAATCGATTACAAAATAATTTTTTATGAAGAAGGTAACACACATGTCAGATGAAGCATTCTTATTTGAAGAAATTTCAGTACCAGTTAGTGATTTTTCAGCTGGACTTGCAACAGGTATCGGATTTGGTTTAGCAATCCTTGCTCTTGCTGGTTGTTGAAGTTTGTTCATTTACTAACATCAAGCTTTTTCAATTTCATTTTAGACAGTCATTTGAATTTTCCGTATTAGTCTTGCAGCAAGAGATTAATAGAATTAGTCATTATTTTATTGATTGCGGACTGAGGGACTAGAGTATGTTTTACTTAGCCCCTCTTTTATTTATTAAAGGTTAGGTTTGTTATGAGAATTGTTGATAAGATTAAGATATTACCTACTCCTTATGAGGGACAGTATCATCTATATATACCATCCAGTAAGAAACATGTATTAGTTGGGAAACAGGAAAAAAATGGTTAGAGCAACTAATAGGTCAAGAATTTACCATATCGGACTTATTAGTGTTAGTAGGGAAGAAATATTATTTAAGATTTTATATTGTTCTTAGTAAAATGGGACTTATAGATTCTATGAAATCACGAAAAAAGATAAATATTTTTAAAATATCTTGGGACTTTAATATAACATTATCTGAAAAATTAAACTATAAAAGATTTAATAAGAATTTTGAAAAAATCCTATTTGGTATTTTCCCATTGGCTCTTATTTTGCAATGTTTTATTATGTATATTTATAGGGCGGATATTTTGACTAATTTCCAAAACTTTCCAATAACGCTAAACATTCTTTTATTTTGGTTGCTTGTTGTTATTATATCTGCAACGATACATGAATTTAGTCATGCAATAATTGCTAATAATTATCAAATTGAGATCCCAAATTGTGGAATAATGCTACTTTTGTTTAATTTGGCTTTTTTTGTAGATTTAAGTGGGGTGCAATTCCTAAAAAATAAAAAACAATTTTTGAAAATTATGTTAGCAGGAATTGCTTCAAATTCGATTTTATCACTTACAGGTTTACTTGTTTTATTGTTCACATCGTATAAATTGCTTGGACTCTTATTTTTTATCATTAACTTAGGTATGATTTTTATTAATTCAATTCCTTTTTTTCAGTATGATAGTGGTATTATTTTAAGATACTTGAATTCTAACAATAATAACTTGAATTTTCAATATATAGTTCAACTTTTAATAGCATTTGTTATTATTTATTTCCCTTTGAGTCAACTATTACAGTTTTTGACACCCAATATTATTGTTCGTAGTATAGGAGGGGTGGTTGTTTCTATACTGCTTTCTATATTATATATGATAGGAAGGACGAAATATGTTCTACGTAAATAGTTATGTTTTTGCTTATAAAAAAGAAGGTATAATGTATTTACGTGGTCGGAGTATGCGGGAAATAGCTATAGAACCTCAAATTTCGCAAGAATTTATCAACGATCTATTTAATAGTTGTAAGGAACTATTAGAGATAGAAGAAGTATTAGGCAGTAAACTAACATTTGAACTATAAATGAACAAATTTTAATTTCGGATGAGATAGATATTGATAGTAGATATTCTAGAACTAAAGGTTACTATTCGTTATTTTATAATGAAGAGTATAATAAAATACAGAATAAAACAGTATTAGTATTAGGAGCAGGAGCCTTAGGATGTTATATATCTCTAAGTCTAAGTATGTATGGAGTGAGGAAACTTATTGTCGCTGATTACGATATAATAGAACCATCAAATTTAAATAGGCAAATTCTTTATACAGAGTCGAATGTTGGTAAGGAGAAGATTAATGTTCTTTCTGAAAAAATACACAAGTATAATTCAGATGTTCAGGTAGTACCTATTTCTATTAAAGTTTCTTCAGTAGAAGAATTAGAAAAAATTGTTGCGGAATATGGGAGTATAGATTTTATCGTTAAAGCAATTGATACGCCCATTGATATTATAAAAATTGTCAATCAATTTGCTGTATCGCATAAGATATCCTACATATCAGGAGGGTTTAATGGATGCTATCTTATTATTGATAATATATATATCCCTACCATCGGTTCTTGCTTTGGTTGTCGGAATATAAACAAAGATATAAATAAGTACACTTTATCTGATAAGACAAAGTGGCCGACTACACCAGAGATGCCTGCTATTTTGGGAGGGATAATGACTAATTTAATAATTAAAATATTTCTGGGATGTTATAATGAAATCCTAATAGATAACGCTTACGTTTATAATATGAGAAATCATGCTCTAAGTCAAGAAAAATATGTTCTGGAAAACGGAGAATGTCCAATTTGTAAAAAAAATAATAAAGTGAAAGATAACAATATTAGAGCGAAAACATTTATTCGTTCAGTTTGTTTTTGCTTATTATCAGGAGGAGTAGCTTTTTTATCTGCTATTGGGCAGTTCACTGTTATAGGAACACAATTAATAGTATTGTTCTTGGGTATTATTTTTGCTATATATTATGCTTACTACAATAAAAATATTCAAACATCATTGGAAAATATAGTATGGCTTTTTTCATCGTTTGAGATTTTATTTTTGCTTGTTAATTTTAGAACATTTATTCAGTTACCAGTGGATATTTTTATTTGTATGATAATATTTTTAATGCTGTGGATATTTATTATGTTAGGTATAGTGTGTCTTAGTTATTATATAACTTTATTATTTGGCAAGGAGGCTTAGTATGTTTAAAAAAATAGGTATAATGAGCATTTGCATATATATAATTATTTTATACTGCTTGAGAATGTATCATATTATCAATAATATTGAAACAATCTTGCTAACGGTTATATGCTTAATGTTATTGTTTTTTTTTAAGACGTTTATTTGATAAAGATAAGTAAATAGATGTTAAGTAAAAATGTAGAATATAAAGGAGGTGCAATGAGTATGATTGAAGTTAGCCATTTATCAAAAAGTTTTGGTGATAAAATAGCTTTAAATAATATAAGCTTCACTGTTAAAGAAGGTTAGATTTTTGGATTTTTAGGACCATCTGGTTCTGGAAAGACCACAACGATTAATATTCTGACTGGGCAGTTCCTTGCCGATAAAGGACAATCTATTATTTTGGGACAAAAATCTCAAAATTTAACAAGCGGTGAATTAAAGAGAATTGGATTGGTTAGCGATACAAGTGGATTTTATGAGAAAATGTCTCTGTATAACAATCTTCTTTTTTATAGTAAATTTTATAATATTAGTAAATCACGTGTTGATAATTTGTTAAAGCGAGTAGGATTATATGATAGTCGCAAGATGGTAGCAGGAAAATTATCCACTGGAATGAGGCAACGAATGCTTTTAGCACGAGCTCTTATCAACAAACCCGCTGTACTCTTTCTGGATGAACCGACCTCAGGTCTAGATCCCACAACTTCTCGAACAATTCATGAGTTAATTTTAGAATTGAAAACAGCAGGGACAACGATTTTTCTAACGACTCATGATATGAATGAAGCAACTCTTTTATGTGATTATGTTGCCTTATTAAATAAAGGGAAATTAGTTGAGCAAGGAGCTCCTTCTGAACTCATTCAAAGATATAATAAAGATAAAAAGATTAAGGTTACAGATTATAATGGGAATCAGATAACTTTTGATTTTACATCACTAGAACAGGTATCTCAGGCTGATCTGGAAAATATTTTTTCAATTCATTCATGTGAGCCTACTTTAGAAGATATTTTTATCACATTAACAGGAGGAAAGCTAAATGCTTAAACGGTTTCTGGCTTTGGTATGGTTGCGTTGTCAAATTATCCTTTCCAATAAGAGTATTTTATTGCAAGTTTTAGTGCCTTTTGCTTTCACATATTTTTATAAATATCTTATGGAAACACAGGGGAAGGTCAACGATCAACAGGCATTAGTTCTTTTGATGATGTGTTTACCTTTTTCTTTTTCTTTGGCTGTTGGAAGTCCTATAACTATTATCTTGTCTGAAGAAAAAGAAAAGTACAATTTACAAACTCTTCTGTTGAGTGGTGTTAAAGGATCCGAATACATTTTATCAACGATGTTTCTTCCTTTTTTGCTAACTTTTGTGATTATGGGAACTACTCCTCTTATTTTAGGAGTTACAATTGTACATACTTTTAATTATATTACAATCGTTCTTCTAACCTCTTTATCCATCATTTTATTCTATTTATTGATAGGTTTAACCGCGAAGAGCCAAGTAGTAGCTCAGGTTATCAGTCTTCCTGCTATGATTTTAGTTGCTTTCTTACCGATGCTATCTGGTTTGGATAAGACAGTTGCGAAGATAACAGATTATAGTTTTATGGGACTGTTTACTAAGTTTTTCACAAAATGGGAGGGATTTTCATGGAATAAAACTCTAATTCCTAATCTAACACTACTTATTTGGATTGTTCTTCTATTAACTTTAATTACGATAACTATTAGGAAAAAGAAAATTTCTTAATTGAGTTATTTTAATGATTATAAACACAAGTGGGAAGGAAAAATGAACTGATCTTTTTGACAGCAATTCTACAGAATAGTCTTATTGCTATATTTTGATTTGAGTGTACGAAAAAAGAAAAATAACAATAGTGCTCATACTAATTGCAGAAGTTTTGGGTGATAAGATAACTGATAAATTGCAATAAAAAATGCAACATTTTTAAATCTCCTCTATAAGTGCTTCAAAACCTGTCTTGTAATCCAAGTATTTTTGGGGACGGTGATTAATAAGCTAGCAAAGCACCATTAAGGATTTTTTCGGTAATTGTTGCCAAATCGGTTTAAGAAAATACTCACGAAGAAGTCCATTCGCATTCTCATTACTTCCCCTTTGCCAAGATGAATAGGCATCCGCAAAATAAAACAGAATTCCCATTTGTTCAATTAAAGGGTAACAAGCAAACTCTTTTTCTCTGTCCTAAGTGAAAGTCTTTAACTATTCTTTTGGAAAGAGTCTTGTGAGGTGTTCAATAGCAGTCAACACATACGTGACCATGTTTTTACTTGACAAGTGCTAGTAGAAATAATAGAATAGTAAAAAACCTTTAAAGCAGTCCAGAGAGGCAGCTAAGGTTAGACGGTGAAAGGGTGGAGACTACCCATTTTTCGTGGAACCTTGCTGTTGGCAGGTTCCTTTTTTCGTGGCTTCTGTTGGCCAGACTCTCTCACTAGTAAAGGTAAAAGGAGAAACCTATGCGAGAACATCGTCCAATCATTGCTCTTGATTTTCCTAGTTTTGAGGCGGTCAAGGAATTTTTAGCTCTTTTCCCAGCAGAAGAAAGCCTTTATCTCAAGGTAGGGATGGAGCTTTATTACGCAGCGGGGCCTGAGATTGTGTCCTACTTAAAAGGTTTGGGTCATAGTGTCTTTTTGGATCTCAAACTTCATGACATTCCCAATACAGTCAAGTCAGCCATGAAGGTCTTGTCTCAGCTTGGTGTCGATATGACTAATGTCCATGCGGTTGGTGGTGTAGAGATGATGAAGGCGGCGCGTGAAGGTCTTGGGAGTCAAGCCAAATTGATCGCTGTAACTCAGCTCACATCAACGTCAGAAGCTCAGATGCAGGAGTTTCAAAATATCCAAACCAGTCTGCAAGAGTCTGTGATTCACTATGCCAAGAAGACAGCTGAAGCTGGCTTGGATGGTGTTGTTTGCTCGGCTCAGGAAGTACAAGTCATCAAGCAGGCTACCAATCCAGATTTTATCTGTCTGACACCAGGGATTCGTCCAGCTGGTGTTGCAGTTGGAGATCAAAAACGAGTCATGACACCTGCTGATGCCTATCAAATCGGCAGTGACTATATCGTAGTGGGACGTCCCATTACCCAAGCTGAGGATCCTGTTGCAGCTTATCATGCCATCAAGGATGAATGGACACAGGACTGGAATTAAAGAACTAGATTAGAAAAATAAAAGGAGAATACCATGACACTTGCTAAAGATATCGCTAGCCACCTCTTGAAAATCCAAGCCGTTTACCTCAAACCAGAGGAACCCTTCACTTGGGCATCTGGTATCAAGTCACCGATTTACACTGATAATCGTGTGACACTAGCCTATCCAGAAACTCGTACCCTAATTGAAAATGGTTTTGTGGATGCTATCAAAGAAGCCTTTCCTGAAGTAGAAGTGATTGCAGGAACTGCAACAGCAGGGATTCCACACGGAGCCATTATTGCTGATAAGATGGACTTGCCTTTTGCCTACATCCGTAGCAAACCAAAAGACCACGGAGCTGGTAATCAAATCGAAGGTCGCGTAGCTCAAGGTCAAAAAATGGTAGTGGTTGAAGACCTTATTTCAACGGGTGGTTCAGTTCTTGAAGCTGTAGCAGCAGCCAAGCGAGAAGGAGCAGATGTGCTTGGAGTTGTAGCGATTTTCAGCTACCAATTGCCAAAAGCAGATAAGAACTTTGCAGATGCTGGTGTTAAACTTGTGACGCTTTCAAACTATAGCGATCTTATCCATCTAGCCCAAGAAGAAGGTTACATCACGCCAGAGGGCCTTGATCTTCTAAAACGCTTTAAAGAAGACCAAGAAAATTGGCAAGAAGGTTAGGTCAGTAAGATAAAGAGAGACGAGGCTACCGAGCCTCTTTTACCATTTTGTTTAAAATATGACAATATTTTAAACAAAATAATTGACAACGCTTTCTTTTGTTGATATAATGAAAATATAATATGTATCAAATTGATCAATCAACTATCTTATTTATCACTTCTTAGGAGGACGATGTCATGAAAAGAAGAAAAATATATTCCCTTTTTTGCGTAGTTACAATTGCATCTAGTTTGTTTCTCCCTACAGTTTTAGCTAGACAGATTGGAGATTATGATTTAACGTTGCCACGTTGGGGTTCGGATACAACTAGTGAGCTTGAGAAAGAAAACGCCTCTGCTGGAATTAATAATAATGACAGTACTGGTGGCGGTAAAACATTAAATACCTCTATTCGTAGCGCCTATAGTGGGTCAGATATTACTCCGGTATATTCATTGGGGTCTGGCTCTAGGATTGTCATGTACTATAATGGAGGTGGTGACAATTATATTGGTTCTGGTACTAGATTAGCTATGGCGCCACAATTTGGAAATCATGTAAGAATTCATACTTCAGGTTCTTGGAGTCCAGATTCTTATTAACTTACTTGTCAGAGTAAGCCTTAAAGATGGTTGATTGTGGGTGTAGCATGAAAAAAGAATGCTACACCCTATTTTTATTATAAGGAGGAGTAAGGATGGAATTTTTTATTTGTAATCTTGTACGAGTCGTTCAATCACCTCGATTTTATATGTCTTTATTTTTGACCCTTCTTTGCATGAGTTTAGGAAATTTCCTTGCTTTCAATGGTATTTATAAAATTGAAGGTTTATCGATTTTTTTTGCTGCCTCTTCTATTCGAGGATTTTCACCGATTAGCCTAGTAGCTGCACTTATCTGTACACTGCCTTATTCTAGTCAGATAATAGAGGATGCTGAGAGTCATTTTCTAACAGCACAATTGTGCCGAATTTCTAAAAAGAGGTATCTGGCTATTGTGGGTAGTACTGCAATTATTTCTTCTTTTCTAGTCTTTTTTCTCCCCTATTTATTATTATTAGGAATTAATCTTTTAGTGACTCCTTATCAGGAAATTTATATTGGAGATTATAGTGGTGCCTTAAAAGAATTATTTGATTCTAATCAGTTGCTCTATAGTCTTGTAACGACTCTCTGGTATGGAGTTTGGGGCGCTGTGTTCTCTATTTTTGGACTAGCTAGTGCTTTGCTAGTGAAGAAAAAAATAGGAGCTATTTTCATCCCAGTTGCCTATATGATGGTTGGTGGTATTTTTTGGGCTATTTTAGGGCTATCTTACTTAGAACCTGTGACAACATTAGCTTTGGGATATCAGAAAGATATCAGTCTTTCCTTAGTTAGTGCTCATCTTGCTTTTATTTTATTTGTTAGTTGTTTGGTTGTTTATGGTACATTTTTTCTACATTCAGAGGACTATGTATAATGAAACAATTTGTTCAATTTTATAAAAAAGATTTCTTAGCAGTATTGGTTTATTTTATATTACTGCTATCCTGTGTTTTATCTAGTACAGTATATTTATTGCGCTGTCGCCAATATTCAATCCATCCAAATGTATTAGAATGGATCTTAGTTTTACTTCAAGATATGACGACTGGAGTATATTGCTTTCCGTTCACATATATATTGTTCTTTTTTTATTTGATGAATAACTATTTTAATAGGTTGGAGTGTCGCATTCGTCTGAAATCAATTAAGCACTTTACCAGTTTTAGTTTCAAATTAGCAGCTCTTAGTACGGGGATTTGGACGGCGACTTTATTTTTATTGATTTTTCTGATTGCATTTAGTAATGGTTTTAGCTTCTCTTTGGAGATAAAGGAGGTTGATTTTTTAAGAGAATTTTATGGTATAAGTATTGCAAACAATGCTAGTTTCTTTATAGGATTTTTTTTCTCTTATATAGCATACTATTTCTTTTTATCCTTACTTACTATTAGCAGTTTTTCTTGGTTTAAAAAATCAAACATAAGCTTAGTATTTCTGTTTACTTTTTTATTTGTAGAATCCTTATTCTGGATTTATCAGTTGGACAATGGGATAATTGGATTATTGCCAATTTTTCAGTATATGGTAAATTCCAATCCGTATGCATTGATTTATTGGCTTACATTACTATCTATCATAATTCCATTGACTGTATTTTCTGTTCATAGAAACTGGAGGAGAGTGTAAAAGTTGGAAATGGGAAAGTTAAGTAGTCACATGTGGAGGTTGAATCAGATAATCTATACCAAGTACTTTTGGGGTTATGTTCTTTTTTGGATATTGATTTGTTTAGGATTATGGTATTGGTTAGAAGGAAATGATAGACTTGTTATAGAAATTTTAAAAGGGCCTAATCTGAGTCAAAACTCTTTTTTAGTCTTATCTATATGGTTGCTTCATTGGTTTATTATTCATACATTTTTTCTAGCAGTTGTATATCGTAGAAGAGCATCCGATTTCTTTATGGAAGTGATTCGATTTTCTTCTATTAAGCTCTGGATTAGGTATCAGATTTGGACCTGTTTTCTTTATGGACTCATTTTAATCATGGTAAAAGTTCTAGTGATTCAATTTATGTTACAGTTACCAAACTGGGATATAGGAGTTTTGTTTATAGTTGATTTTTTGAATGCTTGTGTGTTAGTCTTGTTTTGCTTTATGTTATACGCACTAGGAGCGAATGTACAAATGAACTTTGCTTGCGTTAGTTTCTTTTTACTCATGATTGTGTTTGGTGGTCTATTTGTAGGAAATCGAACTAATTATCTATTTTATATTTTAAATCGAGGGAATGGAGATATAGGACGAGATTTATTTCTTCAGTTGCTATTTTTAGTCTTTCTTTTTAAAAGCATTTTCTATTTCACTCGTCAAAAGAGGAGGTTTATAGAATGAATGAAATAATTACATTAAAAAATATTCAGTTGGAATTAAAAAAAACATGTGTTTTTCAAAACCTTAATTTTAGTTGTAAACAGGGGGAAATTATAGGAATTACTGGTGCGAATGGCTCAGGGAAAAGTGTATTGTTTAAATTAATAGCTGGTTTATATAGTCCGTCTTATGGAGAAGTGTTAATCAATGGGGAAAATATTGTTCCTGAGAGAAAAATTCCAGCTAATTTGGGAGCTTTGATTGAAGAACCTGGTTTTATAAATTATTATAGTGGCTTTAAGAATTTACAATATTTGGCAAGCATACGAGGAGTAGTTGGTAATCAGGAAATCAATGATACACTGAAAATAGTTGGTCTATATGAGCAAAAAGACCAGAAAGTTAAAACTTATTCGCTAGGTATGAGGAAAAAGCTAGGGATTGCTCAAGCAATTATGGAGAATCCCTCTATTCTTTTACTAGATGAACCTATGAATGCCTTGGATAAATCAAGTGTAGAAAATATGAGAACATTGTTTAGAAAGCTCTCTAGTGAAAAAGGGACAACAATTTTGATTGCTAGTCATAGTGAAGAGGATATTCGTATCTTATGTGATAAAGTATATGCAATAGAAGATAAAGTATGTACACTGTGTTCAGATTGAACATCTTAGATAGACTCAGGATGTTATAGGTAAAATCTTAAAAAGGGATTGGAGCTTAAAATCCAGTTCCTTTTAAGAGTTAATGACTAATCAACTTTTCCACCTTCAACAACCAGGTCATCTGCTTTAGCAGCGTCACCGTAGGTTGGGTGAAGTGTTTTTTCATAGGCCTTGTGGAAGAAGTTTTCCTTGCCTAATTTTTCAATATCTTTATTGATGAAGTCTAGCAATTCTTGGTTGCCTTTTTGAACTGCTGCCGCAATGGTATCGGGATCACCGAGGGAAGTAATTCCTACTTCAAATCCTTTATTTTCAAGCGCCCAAGCTAGAACTTCCGTATTATCAGTTGAAAAGGCATCTCCACGTCCGTCAAGAAGAGCTTGGTAAGAGTCACTGTATTGGTCGTATTTTTGGAGTTTGATTTCTGGATGATTCTTTTCAAAATAAGTCTCAGCAGTCGTTCCTTTTGTGACAATTAAGGTTTTACCTTCAAGTTGTTTGACGTCTGTAATGAGACCAGTCTTAGGTGATACGACACCCAGAGAAACTTTCATATATGGAAGGGCAAAATCAACTTGTTTCTTACGTTCGTCAGTTACTGTAAAGTTAGCAAGAATAATATCTACCTTGTTTGAAATCAAGTATTCCGCACGGTTGGCAGCATCGACTGAAATGTATTTAACCTTGACACCAAGGTCTTGAGCTAGTTGGTTCCCTAGTTCAATATCGTAGCCTTGGTAAGAACCATCATTGTCAACGTAGCCAAACAGTTTTTTATCTCCAAACACGGCGATTCGCAGTTCACCGCTTTTTTTGATTTCATCGATAGTGCGAGCTTTGGCAGTTGTTTTTCCAGAGGATGAACCAGCGTTTCCACCTGAGCTACAAGCAGTGATAAAGATAAGGGCAAAGGCAAGTACTAAAACAGTTAAGAGTGGTTTGAATAGTTTCATAAGAATCTCCTTTATAGATATGAGCCGAATTGGCTAAAGTCAAAGACGTTTAAAAATTCCTGGGCTCGTTTGGTTTGCGGATTGGTAAAGAAGGCTTGAGCTGTTCCTTCTTCAGCGATTTTCCCTTGGTCGAGGAAGATAATCTGGTCAGCAATGGCTTGGGCAAACTGCATTTCGTGGGTTACTAAAATCATGGTACGGCCTTCTTGGGCCAAATCATTGATAAGTTCCAGCACCTCACGCACCATTTCTGGATCCAGCGAAGCAGTCACCTCGTCAAAAAGGATGATTTCTGGATGCATTAGGAGGGCACGGACAATTGCAACACGTTGCTTCTGTCCACCAGATAATTGACGGGCAAAGCTATGTTGTTTATCCAGCAAACCGACACGCTCTAGTAATTGCAAAGCTTCTTCCGTTACTTCTTTCTTGTCCCTTCCTTGAGTTTTGATAGGGCCTAGGATGAGGTTTTGTAAGACATCCAGATGGGGAAAGAGTTCATAACTTTGAAAGACCATGCCAATCTTTTGGCGAACTAGGTGAAAATCTTTTTTATTTTCAACGATAGACTGATCATCCAGAAGAATATCTCCACCTTGAATACTTTCTAAGCCGTTGAGGCAACGAAGGAGGGTACTTTTCCCACAACCAGATGGCCCTAGGATGACAACAACTTCCCTTTTTTGATTTCTAGAGAAAGTCCTTGGAGGATGGGATTGTCTCCGAAGGATTTTTTTAGTTCCTTGATTTCTAAGATAGTTTCAGACATTTAGTTTCTCCAATGTTTTTCTAAGTGAGTGGATAGTTTGGAAATAGGGTAGCAAACTGTGAAATATAAGACTAGAATGGTTCCATAAATCCAAAATGAAGCAGTTGGGATGGTCAGGCGATTGCTATCGATGATTTGTTGTCCAACTTTGGTCACTTCCACAACCCCAATCAAAACAACTAATGAAGTGGTTTTAATCATCCGAGTGACAAGATTGATAGCCTGCGGTAGCAGTCTTCTTAAGACTTGTGGGATGATGATGTGGTAGTAAAGTTGAACATTAGTCAAGCCGAGTGCCTGTCCACTTTCAAACTGATGTTTAGGGAGAGAAGTGATAGCTCCACGTACCAAGTCTCCCATTTCAGCTGCTCCCCAGAGGGTAAAAACGATAATAGCTGAAGTCTCACCTGAGATATTGATATTAAAGTTTCGAGCTAAGCCAAAGTAAACGATGAAGAGTAGCACCAGCTGGGGCATGATACGGGTAAAGTCCAGATACAATCGTGTTAAAAATCGTATGATTCTAGAATGGGAGGTCATGATGATTCCCATGACTGTTCCGAACATCATGGATAAGAGGACAGACAGGATGGATATCTCAATCGTAACGCCCAATCCCTGTAAGATTCTCAGGAGATTATTTCCCTGAAAGAGTACTTGGATTCCCGAATCCTGCATGGCGGAGCCTCCTTTCTATCCAGCTAAAGACCAGTGAGATGGGTAGCAGCATGATCAGATAAGCAACTACCAACATAGCTAGCGCAATGTCTGTCTCATAGTAGAGACCAATCAAATCCTTGGCGACATACATGAGGTCGGCCAAAGCCACTGCTGAGAAAACAGAGGTTTCCTTGATAAGGAAAATGACATTGGCACTAAAGGAGGGGAGTGCCACCGCTGTTGCTTGCGGAAGAACCACATAGCGAAAGACCTGTAGAGGTGTCAGACCAATAGCGAGGCCAATCTCCTGCTGGGTTTGACTGATGGCTTCCAGCCCACTTCGGAAAGATTCTGCCATATAGGATCCTCCTAAAAAGACAAGCCCAAGCGTTGCACAGACTTCTGAAGATAGGACAATCCCGATTCGGGGAAGACCGAAGTAGAGAAAGAAGAGTTGAATCAAAAGGGGCGTATTACGTGACAATTCAATGTAGGCTGTCGCTACTTGCGCCAAAACAGGGATTTGATAATGTCGGATGATACTAACGATTAAACCGAGCAGAAAGGATCCCAAAATTCCCCAAACTGCAATATGCAAGGTCAGAAAGAATGCCTTTTGATATAGTGGTAGATATTGTTCAACAATGGACCAATCCAAAAATAGAACCTCCCATCTAGAAATAATACAGTTATTGTAGCACTTAAAATCTTCTTTGGATAATATCTATTTTTTATTGCCGTTATAAGGATTTTTTACCATAGACATAAAATTTCTGAAATTTCCAAACAAAATATTTGAAAAGTTTTGAAAAAAAGTTAAGATATTTTTGTAATATACAAAGTAAACGCTTACTTATTAAGGAGGACAGTTTATGTCATACAAAACAAGCAATGCAGAAGGTCATGTAGATTTCATCAATACCTATGATTTGGAGACAATGGCGCAACAAGTTATTCCTAAAGCAGCATTTGGCTATATCGCTAGTGGGGCGGGAGATACTTTCACTTCTTTCCAGTGATTTTAGCGTCAGGTTCTTTTTAGTTTTTAAAGATTATCCGTGAATTTCTTGCTTATTTATGATAAAATGGGAGTATCGCAAAAAATGACTCATCGTATTCAATTTTGAGTAAAACTAGGAGGATCCCATGTCTACAGAACATATGGAAGAACTAAATGACCAGCAGATCGTTCGCCGTGAAAAAATGGCTGCGCTCCGCGAACAAGGAATCGATCCTTTCGGAAAACGTTTTGAACGTACTGCAAATTCACAAGAATTAAAAGATAAATATGCCAACCTCGATAAAGAACAATTACACGATAAAAACGAAACAGCTACTATCGCAGGACGCTTGATAACCAAACGTGGTAAAGGAAAAGTTGGTTTTGCCCACCTTCAAGACCGCGAAGGCCAGATTCAGATCTACGTTCGTAAGGATGCTGTCGGTGGAGAAAACTACGAAATCTTCAAAAAAGCAGACCTTGGTGACTTCCTTGGTGTCGAAGGTGAAGTGATGCGTACGGATATGGGAGAACTCTCTATCAAGGCAACCCACATCACACACTTGTCTAAGGCTCTTCGTCCTCTTCCTGAGAAATTCCATGGTTTGACAGACGTTGAAACAATTTACCGTAAACGTTACCTTGACTTGATTTCTAACCGTGAAAGCTTTGAACGCTTTGTCACTCGTTCAAAAATCATCTCTGAAATCCGTCGTTACCTTGACCAAAAAGGATTCCTTGAAGTGGAAACACCTGTTCTTCATAATGAAGCCGGTGGTGCTGCTGCCCGTCCATTTATCACCCACCACAATGCCCAAAACATTGACATGGTGCTTCGTATCGCGACTGAGCTTCACTTAAAACGCCTTATCGTGGGTGGTATGGAACGTGTCTATGAAATTGGCCGTATCTTCCGTAACGAAGGAATGGACGCTACTCATAACCCTGAGTTTACTTCTATCGAAGTTTACCAAGCTTATGCAGACTTCCAAGACATCATGGACTTGACGGAAGGCATTATCCAACACGCTGCTAAATCAGTTAAGGGCGATGGCCCAGTCAACTACCAAGGTACTGAAATCAAGATTAACGAACCATTTAAGCGTGTTCATATGGTGGATGCTATCAGAGAAATTACTGGTGTCGATTTCTGGCAAGACATGACTTTAGAAGAAGCTAAAGCTATCGCTGCTGAGAAGAAAGTTCCAGTTGAGAAACACTACACTGAGGTTGGTCACATCATCAATGCCTTCTTTGAAGAGTTTGTTGAAGAAACTTTAATCCAACCAACCTTTGTCTATGGACATCCAGTAGCTGTATCTCCACTCGCTAAGAAAAATCCTGAAGACCAACGCTTTACTGACCGTTTCGAGCTCTTTATCATGACTAAGGAGTACGGTAATGCCTTTACTGAACTCAACGACCCAATCGACCAACTTAGCCGTTTTGAAGCCCAAGCTAAAGCCAAAGAACTTGGTGATGATGAAGCGACAGGAATCGACTATGACTACATTGAAGCTCTTGAATACGGTATGCCACCAACAGGTGGTTTGGGAATCGGTATCGACCGTCTCTGCATGCTCCTCACTGATACAACAACTATCCGTGATGTATTGCTCTTCCCAACAATGAAATAAATTCTTATCCTCTGGCTCTTACCAGAGGATTTTTTGATTCAAAAAGAGACTGAATTTAAGGAGAAAATGAAGTGTAGTATATTGAAGTTGAAATAGTACACTTTGATTTCTAAGACATTGTTAGAAATTGGTTTAAATTCCCTAAGCAATTTGTGCATGTTTTATTTCATTTTACGATAGTACGCTGAAACTGTTCAAAAAGTACTAGAAATTGACTTGGATTCCCCAATTGATTTGTTCAGATTCACTATAAATAAAAAATTAATAAGTGGGATAGGAAGTTAGCGTCAACTAGGATAGTATCTTGCTTAAACAGTATATATGGGATTGATATAAGTCCATAGGTCCTATTAGAGGATGTTCTGGTGTCTTATTCACTTGTTTTTTTATAGTATTAGTAGATAGAATCCGCAAATAAAAAAGTAGTTCAAATGCCTGGCAGCAAAAAATCTCAACGATTCACTTAATATAGACTAAAGTTTAGAGTTTAAGGAAAGTAGGGCTAGTATATTGTATGAAAAAATAAGATGGTTTTTAAGCAAAACTCTTGAAAATGATTGAAAAAAGAGTTATTATAGTTGTGTAGTAAAAAGCAAACGCTTACTTAATCAAGGAGGGCATTTTATGTCATACAAAACAAGCAATGCAGAAGGTCATGTAGACTTCATCAATACCTATGATTTGGAGCCAATGGCGCAACAAGTTATTCCTAAAGCAGCATTTGGCTATATCGCTAGTGGGGCGGAAGATACTTTCACTTTAAGAGAGAATATCCGCGCCTTTAACCACAAACTCATCGTTCCTCATACACTTTGCGATGTTGAAAATCCAAGTACAGAGATTGAATTTGCAGGTGAAAAACTATCTTCACCAATCATTATGGCGCCTGTTGCGGCTCATAAATTGGCAAATGAACAGGGGGAAGTGGCGACTGCGCGTGGTGTGCATGAGTTTGGTTCTCTTTATACAACCAGCTCTTACTCTACTGTTGACCTTCCAGAGATTTCTGAAGCCCTTCAAGGGACACCCCATTGGTTCCAATTTTACTTTAGTAAGGATGACGGTATCAACCGCCACATCATGGACCGTGTGAAGGCTGAAGGTTATAAAGCGATTGTCTTGACGGCAGATGCTACTGTAGGGGGGAATCGTGAAGTGGATAAGCGTAATGGTTTTGTCTTCCCAGTTGGCATGCCGATTGTTGAAGAATACCTGCCAGAAGGTGCTGGTAAATCAATGGACTTTGTTTACAAATCAGCTAAACAACGCTTGTCTCCACGCGATGTAGAATTTATCGCTGAATACTCTGGTCTTCCTGTGTATGTCAAGGGACCACAATGCCGTGAGGACGTTGAACGTTCACTTGCTGCAGGAGCTTCTGGTATCTGGGTAACCAACCACGGTGGTCGTCAAATCGACGGTGGACCAGCTGCCTTTGACTCGCTTCAAGAAGTGGCAGAAGCAGTTGATAGACGTGTGCCGATTGTCTTTGACTCTGGTGTTCGTCGTGGTCAACACGTCTTTAAAGCCTTGGCTTCAGGAGCAGACTTGGTAGCTATTGGTCGCCCTGTTATTTATGGCTTGGCTCTCGGTGGTAGTGTCGGTGTGCGTCAAGTCTTTGAACACTTGAATGCGGAATTGAAGACAGTTATGCAATTGTCTGGAGCTCAGACCATTGAAGATGTCAAACACTTTAAGCTCCGTCACAATCCATACAACCCAACCTTCCCAGTTGACCCTCGTGACTTAAAATTGTATTGATAAAACAGATTGCCTCCACTGAATGTGGAGGTTTTTCTTCGTGTATTGGAAGAATAAATTGCTATCGAAAACTATAGTAAAATGAAATAAGAATAGGACAAATCAATCAGGACAGTCAAATCGATTTCTAACAATGTTTTAGAAGTAGAGGTGTACTATTCTAGTTTCAATCTACTATATAAAGATATTTTTCGGTCAAATATCTTGCTAGGGCTTTCATTTTTTGCTATACTGGTTCAGTAATTAAATAATAGAGACATTTGGGGTGCTTTAAGCTGAGATGATACCCATTGAACCTGATACAGTTAAGACTGGCGAAGGGAAATGTGAAACGTTTTTTCGTATGGCGAAATGAACGATCTAATCTTGTAAGTCAACTCTAATTCTTGATTGTAATTGGAGTTTTTTGTTTATATAAACTGGATAGGCTTGTTTAGTTAGCTTCTCTGCAAATGCTCTCGATGTGCTTTAAAAGGATCAAGTGGAATTACGATTTTGCTTGATATTTCTTGGTGTTTTATTAATTACTAACAAGTAAAGAGAGGAGAAGTAAATATGGAAACACAAGACTATGCATTTCAGCCAGGTTTGACTGTTGGAGAATTATTAAAAAGCAGTCAGAAGGATTGGCAGGCTGCAATCAATCATCGTTTTGTTAAGGAACTTTTTGCGGGGACAATTGAGAATAAGGTCTTAAAGGACTATCTGATTCAAGATTATCACTTCTTTGATGCCTTCTTATCCATGCTGGGTGCCTGCGTAGCTCACGCAGATAAACTTGAATCCAAGCTTCGTTTTGCCAAGCAACTAGGCTTTCTTGAAGCAGATGAAGATGGTTATTTCCAAAAGGCTTTTAAAGAGTTAAAAGTAGCAGAGAATGACTACCTAGAAGTGACTTTGCACCCTGTAACAAAAGCCTTTCAGGATCTAATGTATTCGGCGGTGGCTTCATCAGACTATGCCCATCTTTTGGTTATGCTGGTCATTGCAGAAGGTCTCTATTTAGACTGGGGTTCTAAAGATTTGGCTCTACCTGAAGTCTATATTCATTCGGAATGGATCAATCTCCACAGAGGTCCTTTCTTTGCAGAGTGGGTTCAATTTCTGGTTGACGAACTCAATCGTGTCGGTAAAAATCGAGAAGATTTGACAGAACTTCAGCAACGCTGGAATCAAGCAGTCGCTTTAGAATTAGCTTTTTTTGATATTGGTTACGATGTCTAGAGAAGGCTCATGATATTTACAAATTTGATGAGGTAAGACTCTTCGAAAATCTCTTCAAACCACGTCAGTTTCACCTTGCCGTAGGTATGGTTACTGACTTCGTCAGTTCTATCCACAACCTCAAAACAGTGTTTTGAGCTGACTTCGTCAGTCTTATCTACAGGTTCAAAGCAGTGTTTTGAGCAATCTGCGGTTAGCTTCCTAGTTTGCTCTTTGATTTTCATTGAGTATAAATCATTCAACGTAAATGAAAAAAATTTCTTAACGAAAGATAGAGATAAATCGAAATCAGTAGATCGTATAAAGTGAAAAGGAAGGATTTCAATATGACAAGTTTAAAATTATTAAAAGAAAAAGTACCATTGGTCATTTGTATAACCAATGATGTAGTAAAAAATTTCACAGCAAATGGATTAGTAGCACTGGGCGCCTCACCAGCCATGAGTGAGTTTCCAGCAGATTTAGAGGATTTGTTAAAGTATGCTGGTGGTTTATTAATAAACATAGGAACATTGACAGATGAAAATTGGAAATTATACCAAGCTGCTCTGAAAATTGCGGAGAAATATAATGTCCCAGCAGTTTTAGATCCTGTAGCCTGTGGAGCAGGAGAATATAGAAAAAAAGTAGCAGATGATCTAATCAACAATTATAAACTAGCAGCGATTAGAGGAAATGCTGGCGAGATTGCCTCTTTAGTAGGAATAGATGTGGCATCTAAAGGAGTAGATAGTGCGGGCGTAGATAATATTGACGAAATTGCTCTAGCAGCAAATGAGAAGTTCAATATTCCAATAGTAGTAACAGGTGAAGTGGATGCCATTGCTGTTAATGGAGAAGTGGTAACGATTCATAATGGTAGTGCTATGATGCCGAAAGTCATTGGGACAGGATGCTTATTAGGAGCTGTAGTAGCAAGCTTTATCGGACTAGAAAAAGGTCAAGAATTGAAATCATTAGAAACAGCAATGTTGGTTTACAATATCGCTGGAGAAATAGCAGAAAAACGTCCCAATGGACATCTTCCTGGAACATTTAAAGCTGAATTTATAAATGCCTTATACGAGATTACAGATGAAGATGTAAAGGAATTCAAAAGAGTGAAGTAAGATGTTTCATAAAGAATTACTAAAACTATATTTTATTTGTGGAACGACTACTTGCCAAGGAAAAAATCTATATACAGTCGTTGAGGAAGCCTTAAAAGGTGGTATAACCTTATTTCAATTTCGAGAAAAAGGTGAGGGTGTTTTAGAAGGCTTAGAAAAACTTGAGCTAGCTATCCAAATTAAAGAACTTTGTAAAAAATACAATGTTCCATTTATCGTTAATGACGATATCGATTTGGCAATGGAAATTGACGCCGATGGTGTACATGTAGGTCAAGATGATATTGGTGTTGATGAAATTAGAAAATTGATGCCAGATAAAATAATTGGTCTTTCTATAAGAAACGAAGAAGAATTTCAACAATCAAAAGTTGAATATGTAGATTATGTAGGTGTTGGGCCTGTATTTGATACCCAGTCAAAAGATGATGCTGGTGGTGCTATAGGTTATGAAGGTCTTGAATTGATGAGAAAACTATTGCCACAAATGCCTTTAGTTGCAATTGGTGGGATACAGACGAAACATATTAAAGACATTATAAAGACCAATGTTGACGGCGTTTCAATCATTTCGGCAATATCGTATGCAAAAAATATAGAAAAAACTGTTCGGGAAATGAGTGAACAATAGATATCTATGCCTTGGATTCTAAGTAAGTAGGGTTTTCATTTTTTAAAAAGCTATGTCTAGATTCAGCTTGAATGGCTAATTCATCAAACAGGTCATTTGTTTTTTGCAAAAGAAAGATCTGCTGTCTTTGTGAGTGCAAGGCTGTATTTCCAGTTCAATTTCTTGAACTAGTATAAAATGTGTGTTATAATAATCACATAATTAAATAATAAAGACATTTGGGGTGCTTTAGGCTGAGATGATACCCATTGAACCTGATACAGTTAAGACTGGCGAAGGGAAATGTGAAATGTTTTTTTCGTATGTCGAAAAGAACTGTCTAATCTTGTAAGCTGAACTCTAATTCGTATCTGTAATTAGAGTTTTTTCTTTTACGAAACTGGATGAAGATGATATAGTAGATTGAAATAAGATGCGAACAAATCAATTAGAAAATTCAAATTAATTTCTAGAAATATTTTAGTGTTCTTGTGTACTGTTCTAAATTCAGTCTGCTATACAAAGTATTTAGGTCGGTCTTCTTGAGTGCCCCACTTTTCTTTAAAAAAAGGAGTTTTTTATGTTGAAAAAATGGCAGTTAAAAGATGTTATCTTGCTTGCTTTCTTGTCTATCTTTTTTGGTGGGGTTTTCGTTGGTTCAGGATATGTGTATAATATTCTCAGTCTACTCTTAACACCTCTTGGTTTGCAGGCCTTTGCCAATGAAATCCTCTTCGGTCTCTGGTGTATGGCTGCGCCCATTGCTGCCATCTTTGTTCCGAGAGTCGGAAGTGCAACGATTGGAGAAGTGCTAGCTGCGCTTGCTGAAGTCCTTTATGGTAGCCAATTTGGTCTAGGAGCTCTTTTGTCTGGCTTGGTTCAAGGTTTGGGAAGTGAATTTGGTTTTATCGTAACTAAGAATCGCTATGAAAGTTGGCTCTCTCTAACTGCTAATAGTATTGGGATTACGCTTGTTAGCTTTGTCTATGAATACATTAAGTTAGGTTACTACGCCTTTTCCCTTCCGTTTGTCCTTTCCTTACTTGTGGTACGTTTTATTTCTGTTTATTTCTTCTGTACCATCTTGGTTCGTGCCATTGTCAAACTCTATCATCAGTTTGCAACTGGAGGAAAAGCATAGATGGGTCTGGAACTACGAGCGATTCAGTCCCCAATCTTCTCTGAGCCGTTTGATTTTACTTTTCATGCGCAAGCCTTTACCTTGTTAGTTGGGAGCAGTGGTTCAGGAAAATCCAGCCTTTTTCAAGTCATTGCCCAAGTCAGTTCTCTTCCCTATAGTGGTCAAGTCCTGATAGATGGGAGCGAGGTCAGTCAGCTTTCTATCATCGCACGTGTCCAGAAGGTTGGCATTCTCTTTCAAAATCCCAATCATCAATTTACCATGGAGAACTTGTTTGAGGAGCTGATTTTCACCTTGGAGAATATCGGCTATCACCTTCAGGAAATTGATTCTAAAATAGCAGAGGTTGTCCAGCAATGTCGTTGCGAGGCAATCTTACACCGTCCCATTCATCACCTATCAGGTGGGGAAAAGCAAAAGGCGGCCTTGGCTGTCCTCTTTGCCATGAATCCTAGGGTCTATCTCTTGGATGAGCCCTTCGCTTCCATTGACCGCAAGAGTAGAATCGAGATATTGGAGATTCTAAAAGAGTTGGCTCTTGATGGGAAGACAGTCATTTTGTGCGACCATGATTTATCTGACTATAAAGCCTATATCGACCATATGGTTGAGCTAAGAGACGGAAAACTAAGGGAAGTGTTTCAAATCCCTTCCTATGAGATGACACAGGTTGCTTCAAAGGAAGTTGCTGCTAGCCCGGAATTATTCCATATGAACCGTGTGACTGGTGAGCTTGGTAATCGCCCCCTCTTTTCAATTGCTGATTTCACATTCTATCAAGGGATTTCCTGTATCCTGGGTGACAATGGTGTCGGGAAATCAACCCTCTTTCGGTCTATTCTTCAATTTCAAAAGTATAAGGGGCGCATTGCATGGAAGGGGACAGTCCTGAAAAAGAAAAAGAGTTTGTACCGTGATCTGACGGGTGTTGTTCAGGAAGCTGAGAAGCAGTTTATCCGAGTCAGTCTGCGAGAGGAGCTTCAATTAGATGGACCTGATTCTGAAAGAAATCAGCGGATTTTTCAAGCTTTACGATATTTTGATTTGGAGCAGGCAGTCGATAAGAGTCCCTATCAATTAAGTGGTGGTCAGCAAAAAATTCTTCAGCTCCTGACCATCTTGACCAGTAAGGCTTCCGTGATCTTGCTAGATGAACCTTTTGCAGGTTTGGATGATAGAGCCTGCCATTATTTTTGCAAGTGGATTGTGGAGGAGAGGAATCAAGGAAGAAGTTTTCTGCTCATTAGTCATCGTTTAGACCCTTTGATTTCTGTGGTTGATTATTGGATTGAGATGACTAGTCAGGGTCTTCGGCATGTGAAAGAAGTGACCATTACCAAACCACTTACATCTCAGAGTAGCAATACCCAAGGGGAGGTGAGATAGTATGGTCAAAGTAGCAACCCAGACACCGATTATCAGTCTCTTCTTGCTGATTTTATCCTTGGAAACATCTTTCATTCCTTCGATTGCTCTGAATCTTTCGGTAGTCGCATTTTGTATTCTCTTTATGCTCTATTACCGTCGATTTAAAATGTTAGCTTGGATGATCATACTTGCCATTTTACCATCTTTTGCCAACTACTGGGCAGTTCAGTTACACGGAGATGCTTCACAGGCAGTCATGCTTGGAACGAGGGCCTTTGTGACAGTTTGTATCGGCCTTGTCTTTGTTTCCTCTATTTCACTAAAAGAGCTTCTCTTGTACTTGGCTCAAAAGGGGCTATCACGCTCTTGGTCCTATGCCTTGATTGTGGTATTCAATTCTTTTCCTCTCATTCAGCAAGAAATCAAGTCCCTCAAAGAAGCTTGCCTATTACGTGGTCAAGAACTACATTTTTGGTCGCCCTTGATTTACAGTAAGGTTCTGATGACAGTCTTTAGGTGGCGCTATCTTTACCTGAGAGCTCTATCTGCTCACGGATATGACGAACATGCACAGTTGAAGAATAGCTATCGGACTTTTTATATTCCTAAAAAAACAAAATTAATCTACCTGCTTTTCTTTTTATTGCTTCAAACCAGTCTATTTTTATAAAGGAGTTATTATGGAATTTACAGATATTGCGATGGAATTATCCAAGAAAGCTTGGCAGGCTTCCTTTCATCATCCCTTTATTTTACAATTACAAGAGGGGAATTTAGAACCTGCCATTTTCCGCTATTACCTGATTCAGGATGCCTACTATCTGAAGGCTTTCTCAGAAATCTATCATCTTTTGGCTGATAAGACTTCAAACCAAGAGATGAAAAGACTCTTGAAACAAAATGCTCAGGGTTTAGTGGAGGGTGAGTTATTTATTCGCCAACAATTTTTCAAGGAATTGGAAATCAGCGACCAGGAAATGGAGCAACATCCAATTGCTCCAACCTGTTATCATTACATTTCTCATATTTATAGGCAATTTGCAGAACCGAACTTAGCCATAGCTTTTGCAAGCTTGCTTCCTTGTCCTTGGTTATACCATGATATAGGCAAATCACTTAATCTTAAACCATCACCAAATCCTCTCTATCAACAATGGATTGAAACTTATATTACGGATGAGTTAGAGCAACAGATCAGAGAGGAGGGAGCACTGGTCAATCAGCTCTATCGAGAAAGTGATGAGACAGATAAGCAAAAAATGCTAGATGCCTTCCACATCAGTGTTCATATGGAAGCCAAGTTTTGGGAGATGGCTTACCAACACCAGACATGGAAGAGCGATTTACAGTCTTTAGAAAAAGGAGAAGAATAGAAACATGAGAAAGCACCAACTACAAGTTCACAAATTGACCATTTTATCTATGATGATTGCCCTTGATGTAGTCCTTACACCTATCTTTCGGATTGAGGGAATGGCACCGATGTCCAGTGTAGTCAATATTCTAGCGGGAATCATGATGGGACCTGTTTATGCCTTGGCTATGGCTACAGTGACAGCCTTTATCCGTATGACGACTCAAGGGATTCCGCCTTTAGCTCTCACAGGAGCGACTTTTGGAGCCCTTCTAGCAGGTCTCTTTTATAAGTACGGTCGAAAATTTTACTTTTCTGCCTTGGGAGAAATTGTGGGAACAGGTATTATTGGTTCTATTGTTTCCTATCCTGTTATGGTACTCTTTACAGGATCAGCTGCTAAGCTTAGCTGGTTTATCTACACGCCTCGATTTTTCGGAGCAACCTTGATTGGTACAGCGATTTCCTTTATTGCCTTTCGATTTTTAATCAAGCAGGAATTCTTTAAAAAAGTGCAAGGATATTTCTTTGCTGAAAGGATAGAATGATGCAGGCATTGACAAATCCTTTTCCTATAGGCTCTAGTTCCCTCATTCACTGCATTACCAATGAGATTTCTTGTGAGATGCTGGCAAATGGGATTTTGGCTCTGGGATGCAAACCTGTCATGGCAGATGATTCCCGTGAAGTTCTTGATTTTACTAAGCAAAGTCAGGCTCTCTTCATCAATTTGGGGCATTTGTCAGCTGAGAAGGAAAAAGCAATCCGCATGGCAGCTTCGTATGCAAACCAATCTTCTCTCCCGATGGTAGTAGATGCGGTTGGCGTAACGACTTCATCCATTCGTAAGAGCTTAGTTAAAGACCTTTTAGACTATAGACCTACGGTCCTTAAAGGAAACATGTCAGAAATTCGAAGTCTTGTTGGATTAAAGCACCACGGCGTTGGGGTCGATGCGAGTGCTAAAGATCAAGAAACGGAGGATTTGCTTCAAGTCTTGAAAGACTGGTGTCAGACCTATCCTGGTATGTCTTTCTTAGTCACAGGTCCCAAGGACCTCGTCGTTTCGAAAAATCAGGTCGCTGTACTGGGAAATGGCTGTACTGAATTAGACTGGATAACAGGGACAGGAGACTTGGTTGGAGCCTTAACAGCTGTTTTTCTCAGCCAAGGAAAGACTGGTTTTGAAGCTTCTTGCTTAGCAGTCTCTTATCTCAATATCGCTGCTGAGAAAATAGTTGTTCAAGGAATGGGATTGGAAGAATTTCGTTACCAAGTACTCAATCAGCTTTCGCTCCTAAGAAGAGATGAAAATTGGCTAGATACCATCAAAGGAGAGGTTTATGAATAGAGAAGCACTTAGACTATATCTGGTAACCAATCGCTATCAAGATTCCGTGGAAAGCTTTCTTGCAAAAGTTGAGACGGCCTGCCGTTCAGGGGTTACCATAGTCCAATTGCGAGAAAAAAATCTCACAACCAATCAATATTATCAACTGGCAAAACAAGTCAAGGAAATAACAGATGCTTATCAGGTACCCTTGATAATCGATGATCGGTTGGATGTTTGTCTTGCGGTTGATGCAGCAGGTCTGCATATCGGAGATGATGAATTACCAGTTTCGGTAGCTCGCAAAGTCTTGGGTCCTGAAAAAATCCTCGGTGTCACCGCTAAAACGGTTAAAAGAGCTCTGGAAGCGGAGAAATCAGGTGCAGATTACTTGGGTACAGGAGCCATTTTCCCAACCACCACCAAGGAAAATGCGCCCATTACTCTGATATCGACCTTGAAAACAATTTGCCAAACGGTTGCCATTCCAGTAGTTGCTATTGGCGGCTTGACATCAGAGAATATTGATCAGCTTATGGGCACTGGCATAGCTGGTGTAGCTGTTGTACGTGATTTGATGCAAGCAGAAGATATTGAGGCAAAAACGCAAGCCTTTTTAACAAAGTTGCATGACATTCTTTCCTAATTAATACTCAATGAAAATCAAAGAGTAAACTAGAAAGCTAGTCGCAGGTTGCTCAAAGTACTGCCTTGAGGTTTTAGATAAGACTGACGAAGTCAGCTCAAAACAGTGTTTTGAGGTTGCAGATGGAAGCTGACGTAGTTTGAAGAGATTTTCGAAGAGTATAAAAACTCTCTAATTCCCTTAAAGTGGGAACTAGAGAGTTTTTTTCTTAATCTTTAAAAGTTGTATGGTTGACTGGACCAGAACCATGACCGAGTTGAGGGGCATCTTGAATAGCTTTTGTGATAAAGGCCTTGGCCTTATCAACTGCCTGGTAAAGACTCTTGCCCTTGGCTAGTTCAGCAGTAATCACTGCAGCAAAGGTACATCCAGTACCATGGGTGTGACAGGTTTGAATTCGTGGGCTTTCCCAGACAAATTGTTCATTCTTGGTAAAGAGGAAATCTTTAGCACCACCTTTGAGATGTCCGCCTTTGATAACCACAGACTGAGGACCAAATTCTTTTAAAATCAGGTGACCAGCACGCTGCATGTCTTCGGGGTCATGGATTGAAAAACCAACAATCTCTTCTGCTTCAGGAAGATTTGGTGTAATAATAGTTGCTAGAGGTAGTAAGTTTGTTTTGAGATAGTCTCTAGCACTTGAGTCAATCAAGGCATCTCCACTTGTAGCAACCATAACAGGATCAAGGACATAGGGACAATCCAGTTTTTTAAGATAGGGTTGGATGATTTCCATGATTTCAGTAGTAGCCAACATTCCAGTTTTTACAGCCTGAGGTGGAATATCAGAAAAGACACTCTCCAATTGGGCTTTCAACATTTGAGGAGAAACGTGCTCGATTAGCTGAACACCTCTGGTATTTTGAGCGACAAGACTGGTTACAACAGCCATTCCATAGACATCTCTCGCTTGGAATGACTTTAAATCTGCCATAATGCCAGCACCACCACTAGGGTCAGTCCCTGCAATGGTCAAAGCAACGGGTAAATAAGTCATCTAAAACCTCCCAACCAACTGAAGTTTGTATTCTTAAGAACAAGCTAGTCTGTTTTAGAAAGGCAATAGAAGACTGCTAGTCCTCATTATCATTTCCACTTCCATCAGCTAGCATTACCTAGATTGAGTCAGAGGGATCTAACAGTCGTTAATCTCAGCTTTACGCACCCCTAGTGGTTGTTTTCTTTTTTCTTTAGTATAGCATATTTTTATTGTTTATATAGTAATATTTGACTGCAAATCGTTTTTCAAATGATTAAAATTCTATTTTTCGAAGAAAATATTATTTCTATAATTGACAAATGTAGATTTTAAGAGTATACTGATGAGTGTAATTGACAAATGTAGATTTTGGAGGTATGGTAATGCAGATTTCAGATGCAGAATGGCAGGTCATGAAGATTATTTGGATGCAGGGGGAGCAGACCAGTACGGATTTGATTAGGGTTTTGGCAGAGCGATTTGATTGGTCCAAGTCCACGGTTCAGACACTTTTGGCTCGGCTGGTTGAGAAAGAGTGTTTGACTCGGAAAAAAGAAGGCAAGTCCTTTGTTTATTCAGCCCTTTTAACTCTAGACCAAAGTCGGGATTTACTTGTCCAAGATATCAAAGACAAGGTTTGTTCCCGTAGGATTAGGAATTTGTTGGCTGACTTGATTGTAGAATGTGAATTTACTCAGACTGACTTGGAAGACTTGGAAGCTGTGATTTCAGAGAAGAAATCAAGTGCTGTAACAGAAGTAAGATGTAATTGTATGTAAAGGAGACGTCATGTTAAATAGTATTGTAACCATTATTTGTATTGCCCTTATCGCGTTTATCTTGTTTTGGTTTTTCAAAAAGCCTGAAAAATCTGGACAAAAAGCCCAGCAAAAAAACGGATACCAAGAGATTCGAGTGGAAGTCATGGGAGGCTATACTCCTGAGTTGATTGTCCTCAAGAAATCAGTGCCAGCACGCATTGTCTTTGACCGCAAGGATCCTTCACCATGTCTGGATCAAATTGTTTTTCCAGATTTTGGTGTACATACGAACCTGCCAATGGGGGAAGAGTATGTAGTGGAAATCACGCCTGAGCAGGCTGGAGAGTTTGGCTTTGCTTGTGGTATGAACATGATGCACGGCAAGATGATTGTAGAGTAGGTGGAGACTATGACAGAAATTGTGAAAGCAAGCTTAGAAAATGGCATTCAAAAAATCCGTATCCGAGCTGAAAAAGGCTATCATCCAGCCCATATCCAGCTTCAAAAGGGAATTCCAGCTGAGATTACCTTTCATCGTGCTACTCCTTCAAACTGTTATAAGGAAATTCTGTTTGAAGAAGAAGGTATCTTGGAACCAATCGGCGTAGATGAGGAGAAAGTCATTCGTTTTACACCTCAAGAATTAGGGCGACATGAATTTTCTTGTGGCATGAAGATGCAAAAGGGAAGCTATATAGTCGTTGAGAAGACTCGAAAATCTCTATCTCTCCTGCAACGTTTTTGTATTACTAGTATCTTTACTGTGCCTCTTGTGATTCTCATGATTGGGATGTTGGCAGGTAGCATTAGTCATCAAGTCATGCATTGGGGAACCTTTTTAGCAACAACGCCTATTATGTTAGTTGCAGGTAAGCCATATATCCAGAGTGCTTGGGCCAGTTTTAAAAAGCACAATGCCAACATGGATACCTTGGTTGCGCTGGGAACTCTAGTGGCTTATTTCTATAGCCTAGTTGCTCTCTTTGCTGGTCTCCCTGTTTACTTCGAAAGTGCTGGATTTATCCTCTTTTTCGTTCTTTTGGGAGCAGTTTTTGAGGAAAAAATGAGAAAAAATACGTCCCAAGCTGTGGAGAAATTACTGGACTTGCAAGCTAAAACCGCAGAAATCTTGAGTGATGATAGTTATGTCCAAGTTCCTTTGGAACAAGTCAAGGTAGGCGACCTGATTCGAGTGCGTCCCGGTGAAAAGATTGCTGTTGATGGTGTCGTAGTAGAAGGTGTCTCTAGTATTGACGAATCCATGGTGACAGGTGAGAGTCTGCCTGTGGACAAGACAGTTGGAGATACTGTCATTGGCTCAACCATCAATCATAGTGGAACGCTTGTCTTTAGAGCAGAAAAAGTTGGCTCAGAGACTGTTTTGGCTCAGATTGTGGATTTTGTGAAGAAAGCTCAGACAAGTCGTGCGCCGATTCAGGACTTGACGGATAAGATTTCAGGGATTTTTGTCCCAGTAGTTGTCATTTTAGGAATCATGACCTTTTGGGTTTGGTTCGTCTTGCTCAGGGATAGTGTGGTCGTGCTTGGAGCTAGCTTTGTGTCCTCTCTTCTCTACGGAGTGGCGGTTTTGATTATCGCCTGTCCTTGTGCCTTGGGACTTGCAACACCGACAGCCCTTATGGTGGGGACAGGACGTAGTGCCAAAATGGGGGTTCTCCTCAAAAATGGAACTGTCTTACAGGAAATCCAGAAAGTTCAAACTCTTGTCTTTGATAAGACCGGGACTTTGACGGAAGGGAAACCTGTGGTAACAGATATCATCGGCGACGAAGTAGAAGTGTTTGGATTGGCAGCCTCCTTGGAAGATGCTTCTCAACACCCACTGGCTGAGGCTATCGTTAAGCGAGCGAGTGAAGCTGGACTTGAGTTTCAAACTGTTGAAAATTTTCAGTCCTTGCACGGGAAAGGTGTTTCAGGGCGAATCAATGGAAAACAAGTTTTACTTGGAAATGCTAAAATGCTGGATGGTATGGATATTTCTAATACTTATCAAGATAAACTAGAAGAACTAGAAAAAGAAGCTAAGACAGTTGTGTTCTTAGCTGTTGACAATGAAATCAAAGGCTTGCTTGCTTTGCAAGATATTCCTAAGGAAAATGCTAAGCTAGCCATCAGTCAGCTAAAAAAACGTGGTCTCCGAACAGTCATGCTGACAGGAGACAATGCTGGTGTGGCGCGTGCTATTGCAGATCAAATCGGAATTGAAGAGGTCATTGCAGGCGTCTTGCCAGAAGAAAAAGCCCATGAAATCCATAAACTGCAACAGTCAGGGAAAGTAGCCTTTGTTGGGGACGGTATCAATGACGCTCCTGCCCTTAGTGTAGCAGATGTGGGGATTGCTATGGGAGCTGGAACAGATATCGCCATCGAGTCAGCAGATTTGGTGTTGACAACCAATAATCTTTTAGGAGTGGTTCGTGCCTTTGATATGAGTAAGAAAACCTTTCATCGAATTCTACTCAATCTTTTCTGGGCTTTTATCTACAATGTTGTCGGAATTCCGATTGCAGCAGGAGTCTTTTCAGGTGTTGGACTGGCTCTCAACCCAGAATTGGCAGGTCTAGCCATGGCCTTTAGTTCTGTATCTGTTCTGACCAGTTCCCTTCTGTTAAATTTTAGTAAAATAGACTAAAAGTAATGACTAGATTTCTTTGTTATAAAACAGAAATGACAGAACTTTCAAAACTGTATTAGAATAGAGAATAGAGAGTTTTGAGCAGATTTTTAGAAAAGTCAGCATAAATATGATACAGTGGAATAGTAAAAATTTGGAGAACGTTTCCAATTCTATGTAATCGTATTCTCCAAATCTAAAAAAATTGAAGGAGAGTTATCATTATGACTCAAGGGAAAATTACTGCATCTGCAGCAATGCTTAACGTATTGAAAACATGGGGCGTAGATACAATCTACGGTATCCCATCAGGAACACTCAGCTCATTGATGGACGCTTTGGCTGAAGACAAAGATATCCGCTTCTTACAAGTTCGCCACGAAGAGACAGGTGCTCTTGCAGCGGTTATGCAAGCTAAATTCGGCGGCTCAATCGGGGTTGCAGTTGGTTCAGGTGGTCCAGGTGCGACTCACTTGATTAACGGTGTTTACGATGCAGCTATGGATAACACTCCATTCCTAGCGATCCTTGGATCACGTCCAGTTAACGAATTGAACATGGATGCTTTCCAAGAGCTTAACCAAAACCCAATGTACAACGGTATCGCTGTTTACAACAAACGTGTAGCTTACGCTGAGCAATTGCCAAAAGTAATTGACGAAGCCTGCCGTGCTGCAATTTCTAAAAAAGGTCCAGCTGTTGTTGAAATTCCAGTAAACTTCGGTTTCCAAGAAATCGACGAAAACTCATACTACGGTTCAGGTTCATACGAACGCTCATTCATCGCTCCTGCTTTGAACGAAGTTGAAATCGACAAAGCTGTTGAAATCTTGAACAATGCTGAACGCCCAGTTATCTATGCTGGATTTGGTGGTGTTAAAGCTGGTGAAGTGATTACTGAATTGTCACGTAAAATCAAAGCACCAATCATCACAACTGGTAAAAACTTTGAAGCTTTCGAATGGAACTATGAAGGTTTGACAGGTTCTGCTTACCGTGTTGGTTGGAAACCAGCCAACGAAGTGGTCTTTGAAGCAGACACAGTTCTTTTCCTTGGTTCAAACTTCCCATTTGCTGAAGTTTACGAAGCATTCAAGAACACTGAAAAATTCATCCAAGTCGATATCGACCCTTACAAACTTGGTAAACGTCATGCCCTTGACGCTTCAATCCTTGGTGATGCTGGTCAAGCAGCTAAAGCTATCCTTGACAAAGTAAACCCAGTTGAATCAACTCCATGGTGGCGTGCAAACGTTAAGAACAACCAAAACTGGCGTGATTACATGAACAAACTCGAAGGTAAAACTGAGGGTGAATTGCAATTGTATCAAGTTTACAATGCAATCAACAAACATGCTGATCAAGACGCTATCTACTCAATCGACGTAGGTAACACTACTCAAACATCTACTCGTCACCTTCACATGACACCTAAGAACATGTGGCGTACATCTCCACTCTTTGCGACAATGGGTATTGCCCTTCCTGGTGGTATCGCTGCTAAGAAAGACAATCCAGATCGCCAAGTATGGAACATCATGGGTGACGGAGCATTCAACATGTGCTACCCAGACGTTATCACAAACGTTCAATACGACCTTCCAGTTATCAACCTTGTCTTCTCAAATGCTGAGTACGGCTTCATCAAGAACAAATACGAAGATACAAACAAACACTTGTTTGGTGTAGACTTCACAAACGCTGACTACGCTAAAATTGCGGAAGCTCAAGGAGCTGTTGGATTCACAGTTGACCGTATCGAAGACATCGATGCAGTTGTTGCAGAAGCTGTTAAATTGAACAAAGAAGGTAAAACTGTTGTCATCGATGCTCGCATCACTCAACACCGTCCACTTCCAGTAGAAGTACTTGAATTGGATCCAAAACTTCACTCAGAAGAAGCTATCAAAGCCTTCAAGGAAAAATACGAAGCAGAAGAACTCGTACCATTCCGTCTCTTCTTGGAAGAAGAAGGATTGCAATCACGCGCAATTAAATAATTCCTCTCGCCGAAAATCAAATATGAAACTTGTAGACTTTATTCTTTGATTTTCATAGAGCAGAACTTTAAAAGATCGGAGCAATCCGGTCTTTTTATGGAGGAGAGTAAATGAATTTAAATCAATTAGATATTATCGTTTCAAATGTTCCCCAAGTCTGTGCTGACTTGGAGCATATCTTGGATAAAAAGGCAGATTATGCTGATGATGGTTTTGCTCAGTTTACGATTGGTAGTCACTGCCTTATGTTGTCACAAAATCATTTGGTTCCTTTGGAAAACTTTCAGTCAGGAATCATTATTCATATCGAGGTTGAGGATGTAGACCAGAACTACAAACGGTTGAACGAGCTTGGTATAAAGGTTTTACACGGACCAACTGTAACCGATTGGGGAACAGAGTCCTTATTAGTTCAAGGACCTGCTGGTCTAGTGCTTGATTTTTATCGTATGAAATAGGTCGCGTAGTCATTTGACGTTAACCTTAGCTATTTTTAAAATAGAAATTGAGAATATGAACTATTGAAAGATCGGAGCAATCCGGTCTTTTTATATAAAGAAATTGCATATAATACTCATCTGCTTTCAAAAAGCATTCTAGTCCATCTCCGATTAACGATGAACTTTATCACCTCCTTCTCCAATCCTTGTATGACATCTTGGAGTTGATTCATGACATCTTCCAAAATTCGAAAGGCTTTATTCTTAAATCCACGTTTACGAATCTCTTTCCACACTTGTTC
>ERZ1023213.17-NODE-17-length-66687-cov-50.729034_pt1 | contig 66687 bp, 69 predicted proteins | sample MGYA00380447_ERZ1023213 | MGnify/ENA primary metagenome ERZ1023213 (study PRJEB33173, sample SAMEA4830394) | metagenome | study: EMG produced TPA metagenomics assembly of the PRJEB25223 data set...
ATTTCTTCTTTAGTTGATTTCATATCACTATTATATAATGCTTTTTGATTTTAGTCTAGTATAAATAGCGAGAAATATCTATCCTATCTTCTAGAATGTCTTCCAAACGAGGAAACTCTCGTAAACAAAGAGGTTTTAGAGGCTTATTTACCATGGACTAAAGTTGTACAAGAAAAGTGCAAATAAGAAATCTCCAGATTAGGAACTATCCGTGAGTTCTCTAGTCTGGAGATTTTTCAATATACTTCGTTATTGGACGGTTACCAAGTTACTCAAAGTACAGATTTGAAGCTGCAGATAAGACTGACGAAATCACTTTAATACTAAATGAAAATCAAAAAGCAAACTAAGAAGCTAGCCTCAGGCTGTACTTGAGTACGGTAAGGCGACGCTGACGTGATTTGAAGAGATTTTCGAAGAGTATAAAACACTGTTTTGAGGTGGTGGATAAATCGGCTGGGTAAAAACTCAATCTCAGGAGAAAATGAAGTAAATCTCCCCACAACTATAGAAAAAGATTTGATTCTGCTCCTCACACAATAAAATCTTTTTCTTTTATTAAAAACGAATCGTTTCACGTGTTTTCTCATATGAGGTAACAAAGCGATTGGTTACACCAGGCTCTGCCACTTCCAATGCTTGAGAAATCTTATCAAATGAAGCGTGATAATCAAATTCTTTTTCAAAAATATCTAAAGCTTCGTTAAATGCTTCTTGAATGCGTTCATCAAATGAGCGATAGCGGTTAGAATATTGCAAGAGTTGCTCTGTCAAAGTTGCATATTGTACAATATTATAAGTTTCCGTTTCTAAAGCTTCCATATCATTCGTTGCAATTTCAAGAACTCGGGTAACAGATTCAATGTTAATCATTTTTTGTTCTAACTCAACCATTAAATCCTCGGTATTATTGCTTGCCGTAAAGAATAACTTCAAGAAAGTTTGTGGAATACCTGGCAGATTGCGTTTTTCCATGTATCGCTTGATAGTATGGAGACGATTGACATAAACATTGGCCTTTTGACGTGCATTAATATCATCTTTCTCAATTTGTGTCAGGCGCTCACTAACTGAAATTTGCTCATCTTCAATATCTTTTAGTTGAGTTTGTAAATCCTCAAGATTTTCTTCAAGAACTGAATAAGCTTGGGTTGGTTCTTCTTGATTTGAAGTTACCTCAACAATAGCTGCCTCAAAACTCTCTAATTCTGTCTGAATACGACGAACATGGCTTGTAGCTGTCTCAGGAAGTAAATAGGTCTTGTTCAAACGTGCAATATCTTCTCCCAATAAAGTATTATTCTCTTTCATATGTTGAAGGTAAGTTGGAAGAGTTGCAAGTAGATTTTCCACTACTTTCTGAGCAGCAATTTCTCGAGTAAAAATATCATACAAGGCATTGATTTCCTCTTGTGCCTGTCCATTCTCATATTCGGCATTATCCAATTCCAACTGACGAATATTCTCTTGGTTTTTCTTGAATGCTTCATAAAGCAAGTTGAAACGCGCTTCAATATCCGTTTCAACAAAATGATAATTAGCATCAATTAGTTTACGATAACCGGCTTCCAAATCCTGTAATTGATCTGGCAATTCTGTAGAAAGCGTCGTAACCAAGGCTGGAACACGATCCACAATATGACTTAAGGCCAAAATGTGATTTTCTGTATTATCCAAAATCACTGCGGCTTCCACAGGGTCACCCGATGAATTCAAGGTTACAAATTGTGAAAATTCAGATTGGATATTTTCTAATTGTTTTTCAATTTCATCCAAGGCTTGACCATACTGTTCTGAATTTTCAGCAACTCTATGCTGAAGTTCCTCAAATAAATCCAAAGCATGAAGAACACGACCACTATTTTTAGATTCTTGCTTCTCTAAGTCTGCCAAAGCATTGCGAATTGCCGCAATATCTTCTTCAATCAAAGTAATTTGACTCTCAATTTGGTCAATTTGATGACTGGCCTTGAGAAAACGAAATGAATGGTTATAGCCTTCTGCTTCAAAGAGATTATTTTCAATATCGGCAAAAGAGTTGAGAGATAAATCGACCCATTTTTGATTCCATTCACGGAAAGCCACTTGACTTTGTCCAATCAAGTGCATATTTTTTACAGCTTCTACTTCATCATTTACTGGAAGATTGTATAGTTCTTCTTTTCTTTCTTCTAGCGCCTCTAATCTCCCCTCGTTTCGCTTACGTAGAAAGATTGCCACTACATAAGCCAGAACTAAAATGACTGCAATTGCAACCATTAAATAAATTAGTTGTCCATTAGACATATCAAACTCCTTTTTTACTTGAAACAATCGTAACGATTATATCATATTTTTTAGACCAAGGGAACTACTTCTCCCTATTTTTTAGACATCAAGTGTACTATAGACAGCATTTTCTTCGATAAACTCACGACGAGGCTCTACTCGATCCCCCATCAACATATCAAAGATTTTATCTGCTTCTGCAGCATCATCTACAGAAACTCTAGCCATCAAGCGATGTTCGGGATCCATGGTTGTTTCCCACAGCTGATGATCGTCCATTTCACCTAGCCCCTTATAACGCTGAATAGTCGGTTTGGTACGACCTTCACTATAACGGGCTAAAGCTTCTTGGAGTTTGATTTCTTGATCTGCACCCGGCTGGATATATTCTTTAATCTCGCTTCCAACCTTGACACCATAGATTGGTGGTTGGGCAATATAAACATAACCAGCTTCTAGGATTGGTTTCATATAACGATAAATCAAGGTTAAAAGAAGGGTACGAATATGGGCTCCATCGACATCGGCATCGGTCATCAAAACGAGTTTTTGGTAACGGGCTTTCGAAACATCAAATTCTGCGCCAAATCCTGTTCCCATGGCTGTGAAAAGACTACGAATTTCTTCGTTAGCTAGAATCTTATCCATACTTGCTTTTTCAACGTTCAAAATCTTACCGCGAATTGGAAGGATAGCCTGAAACTCACGGTTACGACCAGATTTGGCTGATCCACCAGCTGAGTCTCCTTCGACGATAAAGAGTTCTGTTTCAGCAGGGTTATTAGAAGAACAGTCTGCTAGTTTCCCTGGAAGGTTGGAAATTTCCAAACCAGATTTTTTACGTGTGACTTCACGCGCACGCTTGGCAGCCACACGAGCCTTGGCAGCTAAAATCCCTTTTTCCACGATACGTTTGGCAATCTGTGGATTTTCCATGAGGAAATCGGAGAAGGCTTCACTGAAGAGGCGATTGGTAATCTTGACCACTTCGCTATTTCCCAATTTGGTCTTGGTTTGTCCTTCAAACTGTGGATTTGGGTGTTTAACTGAGATAACTGCAGTTAATCCTTCGCGAACATCTTCCCCTGTTAAATTATCTTCATTGTCTTTCAGTAACTTATTCTTACGAGCATAATCATTGATAACACGAGTCAGTGCCGTACGGAAACCTTGTTCATGCGTTCCACCTTCATGGGTATGAATATTATTGGCGAAACTCATGACATTTTCATGGTAACCTGTTGTGTACTGCATGGCTACCTCAACTGTAATATCATCCATCTCACCGTCTGTATAGATTGGTGTATCAAAGATTACATCCTTGTTCTCGTTGATATATTCAACGTAACTAGCAATCCCACCTTCATAATGATAATGCTTGGTTTGTTCCAAACCTTGGCGCTTATCAGCGATAGAAATTTGAAGACCGCGATTTAGAAAGGCCAACTCTTGAATCCGTTTATTTAATTTATCAAAATCAAAGATTGTTGTTTCAGTGAAAATTTCTGGGTCCGGTGTGAAGTGAACCGTTGTTCCAGTTCTATCTGTATCCCCAACCACCTCAAGGTCTGCAACAACATGACCACGACGGTATTCTTGGTAATGAATCTTACCGTTTTTATGGACATGAACGTCTAATTGAGTGGAAAGGGCATTAACTACTGACGACCCCACCCCGTGAAGACCACCTGAAACCTTGTATCCACCACCGCCGAACTTTCCTCCAGCATGAAGGACTGTAAAGACGGTCTCAACAGCAGGACGGCCTGTTTTTTCCTGAATATCGACTGGGATACCACGCCCATCATCCACAACAGTAATCGAATCATCTGGCTCAATAAAAACTTGAATATGGCTGGCAAATCCTGCCAAGGCCTCGTCAATTGAGTTATCAACAATTTCCCAGACTAGATGGTGAAGACCTTCTTTTGAGGTTGATCCAATGTACATCCCTGGACGCATACGAACAGCCTCTAAACCCTCTAAAACTTGAATTTGACTGGCATCATAATCCTGTGCCTGCAGATTTTTGATTTCTTCTGTCATCTTATTCCTTTTTCTTATATGTCTAATACTTGTCTTAAATTCACGATACTGGTAAACAAGTGGGTATCAAGTCCTGCAGCTTGACCTGCTTCGATATCAATCGGCCGATCACCAATGACAAGACCAGAGCTAATCTGATACTTTTCTCTTAAATAAAGCATGGATTCGGGATTTGGCTTTCTCTTAAAGCCTGAGCTAGAAGTCACCACTTCTGTAAAATAAGCTGCTATAGAGGTTTTTTCTAAAATTTCCAAAACCTGATCATTTCGATGAGAGACCAAAAAATGACGGCCACCTTGATTTGAAATGTCTTCCAATAGGTCAGAAACTCCTTCAAATAAAATCGGGTGTTCAAGCTCTCTAGCTTCATTTTCCTTGTACTTTTCTAAAAAATTCTCTAAATTGGGAGCGAATGTCTCAATCGCAAAAGGAGTAGAAACCTTTAAAGCTTGATAGACACTGTCATGGTCTTGTGTGATACCATACAGTGCCAATGTTTCAACAAATGCAGCTGTTGAAGTTTCATAATTATCCAGTAAAGTTCCACCTAAATCCCAGATGTAATCGTGATATTTCATACCCTTCATTATAGCATTTTTTTATGAAAAAAGCGATGATTTCCCTGAGTTTTCCACATAAAAAACGAGAGAATAACTCCCGTTTTACTGATTTTTACCAAAGACATCTCGATAGAGCATTCCTGTTCGTAAACTCTCTGCGTCCCCTCCTAGTTGCTCCACCAACTCGTAGGCAAAGGCAAGGGCTGTTGAAGGACCCCGACTGGTTGTCATCTGACCATCTACCACTACTGTTTCCTTGACGTAGTGACCATCAAGGATTTGCTCTTGAACGCCGTCATAACAAGTGTATCGCTTATTTTTCAATATCTCTGCTTGATTGAGGGCAATTGGTGCCGCACAAATGGCTGCTAGTTTCTTCCCTTCTTGCTCGAAGCTTTGCAATTCTTGAATCAAGGTCTGATTATCACGTAAATGTGCAGAACCAGGCATACCTCCAGGAAGAACAATCATATCATAGTCTGATAAATTTCCATCAAAGACATGATCTGCTCTTACTTGGATTGCATGCGAACCCGTTACTTGCTCTTCAAAACCAACCATATCACATGTGATATTGGCTCGACGCAAGACATCTACAACTGTCAAGGCTTCAATTTCTTCAAAGCCCTGAGCTAACATAACTGCTACTTTTACCATGATTTTCTCCTTATTTAATTTGTTTTAATACAACCTTTTTCCGTTTGAATGGGACTTTTCCGCTCTTTTCTTCAGCTAGATTAGTCTGGTAACTCATCGATAAAAGCAAACCAACACCAATCAGATTACTGATAATAGCTGATCCCCCTTGCGAAATGAAAGGCAAGGGAATCCCCGTCAAAGGAAGTAGTCCAGTCACAGCACCGATATTCTCAAAGATGTGGAAGAGCAACATCATAATCAAACCTGTGGAAATATAAGTGTAGAACTGGTTATTTGATTTAAGAGTAATCTTCAACATACGGTAAATCAACATGAGATAGAGGGCAATAACCAGGACAGAGCCAATAAAGCCAAAATCTTCTGCAATAACCGTAAAAATCATATCTGACTCTCGAACTGGGATAAGCAGATTCGAAGCATTAAATCCCTGACCAAATAAGCCACCACTCCCAATGGCAATCTGCCCTTGAGCCTGCTGGTAAGTCGTTGTTTGGGCAAACTCAAAGGGATTGAGCCAAGCCAAAATCCGATTGATTTGGTAGGTCGGCATTCCAATCTGGTGAAGAAAAGCTCGTCCGTCCTTGCTAATAAAGATAGCTAAGAAACCAGCAACTCCTGTTACAGCAGTCACAAATACTGGGATAATAATTTTCCAAGAAACCCCTGATAATAAAACGATTCCTGAGAAAATGGCTACAAAAACCAAAGCCGTCCCCAAGTCACTTTGAAGTGCTAAAAGAACTAGGACTGGAATGGTAAAGAGAATCATCCAGAAAATTAACAAAAAGTCCAGCGGAACCGTGCGTCTCCATTCCTTATGTTTCTTTGTAAATTGGACAATGACACGAGCCAACATGAGGATATAGGATATCTTCATAAATTCTGACGGTTGAAATAGGGTAATTCCATTTATTGATACCCAGTTTTTGGCACCCGTTGATGCAACTAAGCTTGGATTATAAAATACAATCGGCAAGATCATAAGTCCCAAGCCTAAAATATATAGAAAGGGGGTCACCTTCCAAAGAAATTCTGTATTAAAGAGCATGACCACAAAACCAATCACAAGCCCCAAGGCAATCCAGGCGACCTGCTGCCCTAAAATGGGCAGAATATTATTGGGATAATCATGACTAACGGCTATATAGATAGCCACCACACCGATGACCAGTAGAAAAAATACTGGCAAGAGCAAACTGTAATCGACTCTTGAGTCGAGAGAACGTTTCATATATACTAACCTTATACTTTCATACAATACTATTTATCAAAGTTCATTAAAAAATCTATCAATAGCCTCGTCAACTTCGGATCGAGAGATGGTTTTAACAGTCGCTTCTTCTGCTAGAGATGCTACTATTTGTTTGCCGTATCGTTTTCCGACGATTCTCCTATCCAAAATAAGAGTTAAGGAACGTTGGTATTCACGTCTCATACTTCTTCCCAAAGCCTGTTTTAAACGAATAATGGCCATTGGCAATTGATAATCATAAAAGGCATTTTTCCCTTCTTGATTCAGTTCTTGATTAATCTTTTTCGTCAAGGGTTCTTGAGGATTTTGGAAAGGAAGCCTCGGTACAACTTGAATCACAAAAGGATGGCTTGAAAAATCAACTCCCTCCCAGAAACTTGCTGCACCAAGCAAGATTTGTTGTTCACCTTTTTCAAAGCGTTTCTTTAGCTGATGAACATCCCCATTTTTATACTGGGCCAAGTGGCTAACTGTAAGTAAATCCGATACTGCTAGAAGCATGTCTTTAGCGGTAAAGAGAACCAAAATCGGTTGCTGGAAAGCTTGAATTTCCACTAGTAAAGCAGCTACCTCTCTGGCATAGACTTCTAAGGAGGTTTCTGTTACCAGAGGGAAATCTTTGACCATGACCACTTCTTGTTCCTGTTTTCCCCGAGATTCAATCTTGACAAATTTGGCTTCAGGATAGCCTAAAAGGTCTGCCAAAGAAACCCTCTGACTAATCTCAAGAGTAGCCGATACTCCCAAGACTTGGCAACTCTCAGGAAGTAAAGAGGACAGAAGAGTACGGCATGATTTTGTAGAAGAAATCTGAATTTTCTTTTGACTCGTTTCAGTTACTTCAAGCCAGTAATCACCTTCAGCTGTAAAATAGCGAACCAGCTCATCAAAGCCTTCTACTTCTAATTCTGAAAAATACTGATGGAGATTGTCCAGAGAATCTAAGATATTTTTCCTAGATTTACCAGACTGAAATTGTTCTATCAAGTAGAGACACTCAAAGCGAATACTTTCTAGTATCCGTTGTTGAACCCTGTTTTCTTCTCCTACTAAAGCCTTATCAATTAAATCGATAATAGATTGTATATCGTAGGTCTCTTGAAGCAGATTTTCTAGAGCTAACAAAATCTTTTGGACTTCATCAATAATCAGTAAACGGTCACTGACAAATTCAGGATTATCTTCAAGTCTGGTTACGAGATAGGCATGATTAGTCACTAAAAGCTTGCAAGTCTCTGCCCTTTCTTGACTACGTTTCCAAAAATCTTCCGTCACAAATAAGCTCTGGGATGATAAATTCCCATCATGACGAAGGTCTGCTAGAAAATGTTGGTAACGGTAGAGTTGCCCGATTTCATCCAAATCTCCTGTCTCTGTCTCAGTAAGCCAGACCAAGACTTGCATTTTAAAGCGTCTAAATAAGCGATTTTCATCATTTTCCTGCAAGGAATGATAAAAGGCATCCAACTTCAGATAATTTTGTGGTCCCTTTAAGCTATGAATATCTGTATGGAACACTTCCTTGAGGCGTTTACCTTCTTCTTCCATGATTTGATTTTGAAGAATCTTTGTCGGAACACTAAGAACAATTTGTCGCTCTTTGGATTGAGATAAAGCGGGTAAGAGATAGCCATAGGTTTTCCCAATCCCTGTCGGCGCTTGAATCAGAGAGACAGGTTCATCTTTCAATAGCAAGCCAACCTCTTTAGCAAAACTTTCTTGTTCCTCCCTCACTTCAAGGTTCAACAGAGAAATATTTTTAGAAAAGTCTTGAGATAGTTTTCGTGGCTCCAGAGAAGCTGCCGTTTTCTTAAAATACAGACCTTGAACTTGGACCAAGTCTGGAGAACTCAGGATAGATTGGTTGCGATAAGTTTCCTCAATAACCAGGTAGGACTCATATAGGAGAGCGTCAGCCATTTCCAGCAAGCGTTCCAAGAGACCTTTAGGAAGCTGGGTCATCTTTTCCCGTAAAAAAAGAAGTAATTCTGCTGTAGCTTGGGCATCTGAAAGGGCTGTGTGTGCGTGTTTAAGAGGAATTCCTAATTCTCGACACAAAATCGGCAAGCTATATTTTTCCAGTTCAGGGAAAAAGACCTGGGCCAATTCGACCGTATCAACACGAGGGTTTCTTAGCTCATAGCCTTCAAAAAATAAATTTTCCGCCAAGAGATTAGCATCAAACTGAACATTATGGGCTGCAAAAATCCCATCCTCCACCAAGTCAAATATTTTTCTGGCAACTTGCGAAAAATCAGGTGCTTGCGCCAGACGTTGGTCTGTCAATCCTGTCAGTTCTTTGATATGAGCATCCAAGGGTTCATGTGGATTGACATCCGTCGTATAGTGATCGACGATTTCTCCGTCCTCAATCACGACAATTCCCACTTGGATAATTTTAGCCTTACTACCTGTGCTAGTTGCCTCTAAATCCACCACAACATAGCGATTACCAATCGTTTTCATTATAAAAAATTATACCAAAAAAAGGGCCATTTGGCACCTGCAAACATAGGATAATTTTCAAACTCAAGAACACTACTTTTCTTAAAAATCCCATCGAATAGAGCATTCTAGCCTGCTGATTTTTTAAAATAGTGAAGAAATACGAAAAATTGAGAGAAGAAATGTTTTCATCTTCCTTCTCTCAACGAATCATGTATTTTATTTAACCATGTCAGGATCGTAGTCATAAAATCCTGTATCAAGGAAACGGTTTTTAGGGTGAAGTTTACGAACTTCTTCATCCAGCAAGAAGGCTTGGTCATGGCTAAAGTTGCCCTCTTGAATCAAGCTACGCGCTTGGATAAAGAGTTTTGCAATCTCAACAAAGTTCTGACCAGGAGTGTAGAGCCCTTCTAGTTTCCAGCGAGTAAAGCCATGCTCCACCAATTCTGTTAATTTGATCATCAAATCAAGGTCATTGTTGGCAAAGATATGGGTCCCATGATTATCTTCAAAAATGGAATAGTGGCTCTCTGGATCACTTGGCTCAGCCAAGAAGAGGTCACGTTTATGCGTCTTTTCATCATCGATATGTGTAAAGTTATAGTAGTTTTGTAAGAGTGGACGTTTAGAATGATGGATGACGCTAGCACCGTAAACCAAAACTTCAGCAGGAATTTCCAAAATCTCTGGCATTTTGAAAAGTTCAGCTGATGGAATTTCACGCGCCAAAACAGCCTCAGATGCGCCAGCCTTTTGTCCCCAGAAGTTAATCTGACGACTGCTAGTTACCATGGTTGAAGCATCGTAGATGGTCTTAAATGAATAACCATCGCGGTTAACTACGTAAAAGACGCCTGCATCCCCAATCGTAATATAGTCTGTCTTGATTTCTTCCAAGAAGTCTAAGAAAGGCTTGATACGGTCCATCATATCTTGGTGCATGAGAGCATTGACCGCAACGATCAATTCCTTACCAGCATCATGAACCAACTTAGCGATTTCACGTAATTGGTCATAACTAAAGGTCGTTGGCAGACGAAGGCCAAAATCTTTCTCACCGACATAGATACGGTCTACGCCAGCTTCGAGTAGTTGTTCAACTTGTTCAATACTTTCAGCAGTTGCTGTAATGACAATCTTTTCCATAAGAAAAATTATACCACATTTCTCCAAAATCATCCATGCTTTGAAAATGAAAAGGGACTTTATTCTTTTTGTAACCTTTCTGTAATAATTCTCTGCCGAAAAAATGATAAAATAGGTATGTACTGTTAAGGAGAGAATTATGCCCGTAAGAAAATTACAATCCTATGAGGTAGACTATCAAGAAGAATTAAACCAGCAGCTTCCTCATTACCAAGCTTATACACCTGAAGCGCAATCTGATGCCAATCTCAAGGAAATCCTATTTTTTATTAATATCGCTGTTTTTTGTATCTGTATTGCTATCTTTAGTTTTATCTTTTTAGCATTAAAATTATCAACTGCTCTTGCCTTTGCCGCAGCAATCGGATTCAGCTTACTTGTTTTAAAAGTTCAACGGTCTATTATCAAACGAAAACGTAGAAGATAAATCCAAAATATCGCCCCAGTTGGAGCGATATTTTTATTTTTTCTTTTTAGATGGTGTCTGAATGGCAATCTTCACTTCAAAGATTGTTCCCTTGGGTTTATTATCTTTGACAGTAACAGTTCCTTTTAGAGCATCTACAATTTGCTTGGCTAGGGATAATCCTAAACCAAAACCACCTTTTTGCCGGGTTCTAGCTTTGTCTACTCGATAAAAACGGTCAAAAATTTTCTTTTTATCTTCTGTCGAAATACCGATTCCATTATCAGAAACAAGTAAATAAAGATTGCGATCGGTCGCCGAGATAAGAAAATCAATTTCACCATCCTCCTCAGTATACTTGACGGCATTATCGAAAAGAATGGTCATCAGTTGTTTCAGAAGAAGCTGATCTGTGACAATTGTTCGATGGATACGATTTTCAAAACGGAAGACACGATTATTTTCCGAAGCAATCATCTCGTAGTTTGTGAAAGTTGTATTAAAAAAGCTAGTTGGAACTTCTGCAAGCTCCGGCTTAATCCCATCATCTCTCCGAGCTAAGTTCAGCAAGCTTGTCGTTAAAAAACGCATATTTCGGACTTCTTCCAAACTCGATGCAATGCTTTCGCTCACATCCATAATGGTAGCTTCTGGCTTACGAAAAAGGGTCTCTAAGCGATTTTGCAAAACTGCGAGTGGAGTTCGTAACTCATGACTGGCATTTTCCACAAAAGACTGTTGCTTCTGCATACTCTCAAGCAGGGGCCTAACACTGACCCTAGCTAGATAGAGACTGGCAAGTAAAGACAAAATCCAGAAACTAGCCATCACGACCACAATCAATTGCTCATGCTTTTGACTAGCCTGCTCCAACTGACTGGTATTAATCAAGACAGCAGCATACTTGATATTGGTTGAAACCGAACTAATATTGGTCTCCATCAAAATCACACGATAGATTTCTTCCTGCCCATAGCTATTAAAAACCTGAATCTGGTAGATATGTCCTAGTTCTTTCTTTTCTAACTTAATCTTATCCAAGCCCAAAAATCGATTTCCAGAAAGAAGTTGAGTAAAGTCTTTATCAAAGAGAATGACTTCCGTATTGGAACTGACATTAGGTTTTATTTCTACTTTACTAGCGTCCGCCCTAGCATTTTCTAAATCTTTAATCTCTTCTGTTGCCCTATTTATAGCCAGCTGAATAACTGCTTGAGGATTTTCACTCAGTCCATGAAGCTTATCGTCCACCGAAGTATAAAGACTCGAATGCATGACTTGTAAAATAATCAGAGTCATTGTAGAAAAAATCAGGGTGAAGACACCGAAGTTGCGGATAAAATAACTAAAGTCATCCGCATACCATGTTTTTTTAAGTTTACTGAACATCTTTTAAAAGATACCCAACACTACGCAAGGTTTGCAAATTCTCTGCAAAAGTGGTTCCCTTTAATTTCTTACGGACTTTTGAAACATAGACTTCGACAACCGAAATCGTTGTATCACTATCAAATCCCCATAGACGGTCAAAAATCTGCGTCTTAGGCAAAATCACATTTTGATTTTGAAGGAAATAAACTAGTAAATCGAACTCTTTCCCCAGCAATTCGACAGGAGTATCTTCAACTTTAACGGTATTGGTTGATAAATTAACCACGATATTCCCATAAGTCAAGGTGTTTTCATTAAACTTCCCTGAACGTTTGAGAAGGGCCTGAATCCGCATTTTAAGTTCTTCTAGGTAGAAAGGTTTGGTCAGATAATCATCCGCTCCCAGTTCAAATCCATGTCCCTTGTCATCCAAACTTTCCTTGGCAGTCATAATCAGAACTGGTGTCGTAATTCCCTTTTCACGCAATTCTTTTAAGACTTGGAAACCATTTTTTTCTGGCAACATCAAATCCAGCAAAATCAAGTCATAGACACCACTCTCAGCTTCGTAGAGACCTTCTTCTCCATCAAATACCTGCATAACATCCGCAAAATCGTCTAAAAAGTCAAATACTGAATTTGACAGACCTAGGTCATCCTCAACCAATAAGATTTTTATCATGAGAAACTCCTCCTTATTAAAACTATTATACCAAATTTGCCTTAAAAAAAACTCAACTCTCTGCATTTTACATGAGATAGCTGAGTTTTCTTTTTATTTTAGGCTTATTTATGCATTTCCGTATTGAAGAACAACTGCTTCGACTGCAGCTTTTTCACGGCTAATCAAGTCAACACGCGCTGCAATTTCCTTGATTCCCATACCGATGTTACGGCTAAGAGCAAGGTCAGAAAGTTGCGGCTCAAAAAACTCCTTGTATTCCGCCAAGCGTTGCTGAGTCTTAAATACATGAGCAGGAAGGATAACAAAGCTATCAAAGCTCATATCTCCTCCAAGGGCTGCCTTAATCCAAGCCCAGTTTTCACGCGCCCAAGACCAAGCTGTTTTCTGAGTTGCTTGATGAGCTAGGAATTGGTAATACCAAGCAGACAAGTCCTGTGGTTTGACCACAAATTTGTCCTTCCAAGAAGTAATCAAGTTTTGGATATTATCCGCATCTGTACTGTATGCAAGAGCTGCTGCCAACTGGCGTTTAAAGACAGCATCTGTTGCGTGAGTATAAGTATCAAGATAAAGTGCTAACAAGTCTTTAGTCTCATGATGTTTCATCTCATTAATCAGAACTTGTGAGCGAATAGCTGCTGGGAGTCCTGCAAGATTCTCCTTGTGTGTTGCGAAGATTTGGCTAGCGACTTGACTAGCTTCTGCATCATTTGAGCGAATCATCATCGAAACAGCCAGCTGACGAACCAATTCATCCTCATCTGATTCTCCGTCTTTAGCTTCAAAACCAAGACGGTCATAGTTATGACGAGCCAATTTAGCAACCAGTCCTTTGAAGGCTGTTTCAGCATCCGTTCCTTCATCAATAAAGCGCTCAAGGGCTGAAATCACTTGAGAAACAGCTGAAACCACCAGATAAGACTCTTCCTTAGCAAGTTTATCAAGAACTGGAAGCAAGTCTGCATAAGAAATGTGCCCTGCCTCAGCCAACAAACGACGTTCTTGAACAATTTGCAGTTTGCTTGTGTTATCAAGTGTCTCTAGCTCAGCAAGAACAGCTTCTAACAAGTCTCCTTGATAGTCGGTAATATAGTGGGCAGTATTTTCAGTGTTGAGACGAAGAGCTCCTTCATTTTCAGCAAGAAGAGCTGCGTAGCCAGGGATTTCGATACTTTCAGTTTCGAGTGTATCAGGCAAGCCTTTCCAGTTGCTATTGAGGGGCACCACCCAGAGACGGTTCTTGTCTTCGTTCTCACCGATGAAGAATTGTTTTTGTGAAATCTTCAAGACATCATTTTCAACTTTGACAGTAAGAACTGGGTAACCAGGCTGTTCCAACCAAGAATCCATGAAGGCTGCGACATCACGTCCTGACGCTTGACCAAGGGCATCCCAAAGGTCACTACCAATGGTGTTGCTGTATTGGTGTTTTTCAAAGTAGGCATGCAAACCTTTAGCAAAATCAGCATCTCCTAGCCAACGGCGAAGCATGTGCATGAGACGGCTTCCTTTGGCATAGACGATAGCGCCGTCAAAGAGTGTATTGATTTCATCTGGATGTTTAACTTCGACGTGGACAGACTGAACGCCATCAGTAGCGTCACGTTCAAGAGCAAGAGGTACTCCACCTGTTTGGAAATCTTCAAAGATATTCCAGCTTGGTTCGATGGTATCCACACAGACGTATTCCATCATATTAGCGAAACTTTCATTGAGCCAAAGGTCATCCCACCATTTCATAGTCACGAGGTTCCCAAACCATTGGTGAGCCAATTCATGGGCCACAACAAGGGCAACTTGTTGACGGCTAGCAAATGTAGAGTTCTCATCGACAACCAAGTAAACTTCACGGTAGGTCACAAGACCCCAGTTTTCCATAGCACCAGCTGAGAAGTCAGGAAGGGCGATGTGGAGAGATTGAGGAATTGGATACTTAACTCCATAGTAATCTTCGTAAAACTCGATAGAGCGAACAGCGATATCCAGTGAGAAATCAAGATTTGAAAGTGGATGTGCTTTGGTTGAGTAGACACCTACCAGGGTACCATTTTTAGTTTTAGCGGTCACCCCTTGCAAATCACCAGCAACAAAGGCCAACAAGTAAGAAGACATGCGAGGTGTTGTCTCAAACTTCCAGATACCTGTTTCCTTACGGTTTTCAACATCGATTTCTGGCATGTTTGACAAGGCCAATTCACCTTCTGCTTGGTCAAAGCGAAGAGAGAGGTCAAAAGTTGCTTTGGCTTCAGGCTCATCCACACATGGGAAAGCTTCGCGCGCAAAATGGCTCTCGAACTGAGTAGACAAGACCTCCTTCTTGACTCCATCAACTGTATAATAAGAAGGGTAAATCCCTGTCATGTTGTCTGTAATTTTACCAGAAAAGGCAAGAACCAATTCAACTTGACCAGCCTCAGCCAATTCGATATGAAGGGCTTCATTGTCATGGTCAACTGTAAATGGACGAGCTTGACCTGCAACTTCTACAGAGGTGATTTCCAAGTCTTTTTGGTGGAGGGAGATGCGGTCACTCTGTGCTTGACCAGTGATGGTCACTTTCCCAGAAAAAGTCTTGGTCTCACGACTCAAATCTAAAAATAAATCATAATGTTCAGGAACAAATTGCTTAATAAAATGTTCAACTGCTTGCATAGTTTTCTCCTATTCTAAGTTTAAGAGCTGCTGCTCTTCTTCAAACAAACTTATTATATCATATTTTGCTTGAAAAAAAAGGATTGGACAGCGATTTCCAAAACTTTCTTCCTTCTAATAGTCTACAGTGGGTAGACCTTGCGAAATTCTTCTAAAACAACCTTGCTTTCAGATGTAAAAGTCAGCCCTACTTCACCCAAACAGTCTGTGAAAAAGTCCTCATGAACCTGGCGCCAATAGGCAAGTGATTTGTCTCCCTCACCTTCCTTAAAGGCATGTTGCGCAGAAACTTGATTGAAGAGTTCAACAGAAACCTTTGTAATTTCGACAATGCAGACAGCCTGATTTTGACTATCTAAAATGATATCGAAGGTCCCTACTTGGGGAAGTGGTTCGTCTTCTAGTACATAGAGGTCATAAGCTGATGCTGTTGCTGTCTTTTCTCCTTTAAACACCAAATCCGCTAAAAGATCTGGTTCAACTCCAAAAGCCCAAGCATCGATTTCATCTCCGATCAAAGGATTGATTTGCTTGTATTTATTCCACATTTCTTGCGGTATCATGGGTACTCCTTTGTAATTTTTTACTTTCTTCTTTTATGTGTTTAAGATGATCTGGATGGTCAATCTCTAAATCAAAAATCTCTGGAATAGAACTGTAGTGGATAATGCACTTGATACCCAACTGATTCATTTTTTGTATGAAAGAAGTATTCAGATAGCCTGCTACAGCAAAATCAATCTTGTTCTTTCTTGCTTTATCCTGCATATCTCTTAGCATATCTAACATTATTGGACTTTCCATATCATGCCATTGACTGTTTCTCATAGTCGCAAAAACAAAGGAAGTCAAATCATTCATTCCAACTACAATCTTTGAAATGCCCGTTTCCAGTATACTAGATAAGTCAAAATACGCTGACGGTAATTCAATCATCGTTCCGACTTTCCCAGTAAAACCCTGCTGACGCAATACTGTAATAGCTTGTTTTAATTGGTCGTCATCATTGACAAAAGGAAAGATAAGAGATAGATTGGGGTTGGTTTGATAAACTTCTGTAACGACATGTGCTTCAGCCTGAAATTCATCCAAACACGCCAGTAAACGCCTGGTTCCTCTATAGCCAAACAAGGGATGCCCTTCGTCAAAAAACTCTCTAGTCCCCACTAAACAATTGGCTTCTGTATTCGTTAATTCAGAAAAACGATACCAAACTTCTTCATCTGAGTACAGGGAGCAGATAGTCTCTAGATAATCTTTTACAAATTGCTGACAACTTGCTAATATGATGTTTTGATTAAGCTCTCTCAACAAATATTCCCCACGAATCATGCCGACGTGGTGAAATAGTTGAGGATAAATTTTTTCAAGAATTTTTTCGCCACTAAGGGCAAGTTGATTTCTCATAGCCATTCACCTCGTCTTAAAAGATACAATATCATATATAATTATATCAAAATTTCCTCTAGTTCAAAAGCTTCATAAGGTTCAGATAACTCATATCCTAAAAATTCTGCTACTTTTTTGGAAGCCTCATTATGAGCATCCCAAAGTGGAAACATATCTCTATTTAAACTCTCTAGAATCATTGCAGCACCAAGCTTTTTAGCAAGTCCATTTCCTTGTTCGTTTGGTCTAGTTGCAACTTCCACTTCAACTGCTTTACGGTAAACTAACCCTGAGGAAATCCCAGCAATCAGTTCATTATTTTTAAGAATCACAAAGCCAAATCCACCTTTTAAAACAAAATCCTGATAGGACTCAAAATCCCCCTGTAAATCCTGTGACCATTCTTCCGTAGAAAAGCAGTTATAAATATGATTATCAATAGGCACAATATTGTAACCTTCCTCTAAATGAGTAACTAGATTATTTAAAAATTCAACTTGAAAATTTGCCTTATCTTTAAAAGAATAGCGAGTAAAAGAATTTAGCCCCACTTTTCGATGCAGAAAATCTTGCCAATTAGTATTTTCTGAAATAATAATCTTATAATCTAAACCATATTTTCTAACAAAATCTTCCCAAAATCTGGAATCCAACTCCCCTGCTAGGTATAGAAAATTCCCAACATCATAAAAGCTTGTTGTCCTATCATTGTTTCGGTAGACAGTTCCAATTTGAGATTTAAGACCATAGAGAACCATATTTTTCTTCCATGTTTTAAATAGTTCCATTATCCCTCTACTTCACCTTCCAATTCATGTAAGAAGTCTTGTCCAGTTCTGGAAATCCTAATAATTCAGACTTAACCTTCAAGACTAATGGCGATGCATTTTCTTCTGTAATCTCTTGAATATCCATCCAAATATATCCAAGTGAATCATTCGCACCATCAGACACAGCTTCCGAAGTCGTAACTTGAGGTGCACTCTCATTCATTTCAACATCATACAAGGCCATGACATGGTGAACCATAAAATTTGTTAACTCTTCTCTGACGAAAACATCGTAGATTCGAGGATTAGAGTAGCTTCTAACAGTAAATCCCGTCTCTTCCATAACTTCTCTAGTCAGCGTTTCCGTCAGTCCTTCACCAAGTTGCTGACTGCCTCCAGGTAGATCATACCGATGTTGATAAGGGCCTCTCGTTTTTTCAATGCAGAGTAACTTCCCATTTTCTAAGCAAACAGCGTAGACTCCAAAGTGTTTTTTGATTTCCATCCAACTCCTCCTACTTCAAAGACCAGCCACCATCTATTGTCAAGATTTGTCCTTGCATGGCGCTCGCTTTTCCACTTGCTAAAAAAAGACTAAGCTCTGCTATTTCCTCTGGCTCAATCCAGCGCTTGATTGGGGTTTCACTAGCCACCCAGTCAGCCAAACCACCTGGTTCAAAATCCGCAGCGGTCATAGCTGTCTTGACTGCTCCTGGAGCGATACCAAAGACCTGAATCCCAGCTTCAGCATAGTCTAGAGCCAACTGCTTGGTGAAGCCAGCCAAGGCATGCTTGGATGAAGTATAGGCGTGACCACCTCCACCTGCTAGGCTAGAAGCAATGGAACACATATTGATGATGATTCCCTTTTTATTTTCCAGCATTTGTGTCAAATAATACCGAGTCAACTCTACTGGAATAATGTAGTTGATTTCAAAAATCTCTTGAATGTCCTGCGCCGTTTGTTCCAACAGTGGTTTGTAATCATCCAAAACTCCAGCAGTATTACACAAAACATCCACCTGAGGGCACCAGTCAAAAATAGGTTCCAAGTCCAAGGTCAAATCTCTCTGTAAAAAGTGAAAATCACCCTCTAAGAGTGGCTTTTCACCTTGGTCAACTCCATAAACTTGATAGCCCTTCTCTAAAAAGAGGCGAGCTTGAGCCAATCCGATCCCTGAACTCACTCCTGTAATGAGTACACGTTTAGTCATGCACTTCTACCCAATCCGTTGCCAAAACATCACAAACTGTCGGGCTCCACATGGAAAAACCTTCTCCTTCTCCAGACACGTTGATTAGGAAATAAGGTGTCACTTCAAGTGCAAGCCCATTTTGCTCGATGGTATCAAAGAGTTGGACATAGTTTTCCGCACCTCCCCAACCAGTTCGTACATATTTTTTCTTAGCCTTTAAGCCAGGTAAAATTTCTTCAAATGTCATGTTTTTCTCCTTTAATGTCAATAATTCTCCCCTTCATTATAACAAAAAAACCGCTTTAAAACGGCTTTTTGACTGTGATTTATTTACATCTTCTTCTACTTACGGCAAATTATTCCCTGCAGCAAGATAAATTTCATACCATTCTTTTCTTGTTAAGCTAAAGTTTGCCGCTTGGCTAACTTCTCTCAAGTGCTTAGGATTTGTTGTACCTACGACTGCCTGCATTTTTGCTGGATAACGCAATATCCAAGAAATGGCAATAGTTGAAGAGGTTACTCCATATTTAATAGCTAAACGATCAAGTACTTGATTTAAAGCTTGAAATTTCTCATTTCCAACAAAATTTCCTTTAAAATACCCGAATTGTAAGACAGACCATGCTTGAATGACCACATCGTGTAATTGGCAATATTCAAAAATGCTGCCATCTCGCATAGCTGCTTGACTATCTTCCATATTAACATGAAAAGCTGATTCAAATCCTGGAGTAAAAGCCGCACTCAATTGTAGCTGATTAACAGCTAACGGCTGCTTGACATCTTTTTTAAGCAACTCCATCATCATAGGATTTTGATTAGAAACTCCAAAATCTCGAACTTTACCTTGTTTATAAAGGAGATCAAAGGCTTCTGCTACTTGGTCAGATTCCATCAAAGCATCTGGTCGATGAAGGAGCAAGCTATCTAGATGATCAATCTTCAATCTTTGCAAAATACCGTCTACTGATTTTATAATATAGTCCTTAGAAAAATCAAAATAGGTAAATTCTTCAATGCGAATGCCACATTTGGACTGAATCCACATCTTTTCTCTTAAATCTGGACGATTTTTTAGGACAAGACCTAACAGTTCTTCACAACGACCACGACCATAAATATCAGCCAAGTCGAAGGCATTGATTCCAACAGAAAGTGCTGTTTCTACAAGCTCTTCAACTTCTTTTACAGACTTATCTTTTATTCTCATCATTCCGAGAACAATTTCTGATAATTCTTTGTCATCTTGACCAAGAGTTATGTATCTCATCAAATTTTTCTCCTTTAATTTCTAACATTCTTCCCTTCATTATAACAAAAAACCGCTTTGCAACGGCTTTTTGACTATACTTCACTCCATTTTATCTTCTTAAACCCACGGAACAAGAGAAAAATGCCAATAAAGAGGACAGCTAAAGGAATAACTTTTGTAAGGAAAACATTTGAAATTCCCATCCACTCATAATAACGGAGCAGAGAACCCACCACAAGATGGGCAATAATCATACTGACAAATGGACGAAAGACCGTTTCTTTCCAATTCCAAATACCGATAACTAGCGAAATCGTAAAGACAGACAAACTATCCCAGGGAGCCGGAATATAAAAGGCTCCTTCTTGTATGAAGCTTGCCATTCCTACATATCCTAAAACAACTAGAAGAACTATAGTCCCAACAACAATGTAAGTGCCAATTTTCATTTTAGGAGAATCTTGGACTAAACTTCTTCGTAAAATTGTGGCCACAAGTCCAAATCCAATCAGAAAAATAAGAAGTTGCCCTAAAAATGTGAGCAAATTGACTGTTAAGAGAGGACCTTTAGAAAAATCACTTAGTAGTTGATAATAACGTAATACCGCCAGGACAAGAATTGGCGTCAAAAGGGACTCTTTGATAGAACTGCGAGGTGCTCCCTTGAGAATCTCTTTCATTATTTTTTTAGGATTCTTACCTAGATAATCCTCTGCACTCATGCCATCTCGTTCTGCTTCTGAGAAATCTAGCATCATCAAATAGATCTGCTCTCTGAGATAGTCTTCATCATAGAGAAATCCAGCAAGATTAAAACTTTCCCACAACTCCTCAAAATACTTTTGATTCTCCTCAGAAAACTCATGTAGCAAAGCGCTTGTTTCTTCGTAATACTTCATTTTCTTCATGGTTTAACCCCCATTCTTAATCCCTTCTACTTTTTGACTCAAATCGTCCCATTGCTGCCAAAAGACTGAGACACGCTCTTCTCCTTCTTTCGTTAATGAAAAATACTTCCGATCTGGACCATCTGGCGACGGGCGCATGTCGCCTCTTATCCATTGATTTTTTTCTAACTTTTGCAACAAAGGATAAATAGTTCCTGGAACGATAGTATCAAATCCAGCCTCTCGCAAAGTCTGAACCAACTCATAACCATACCGCTCTTTTTGACCAATCATATCCAAGACACAACCTTCAAGAACACCTTTTAATAGCTGAGTTTCTTTCATCACTTCTCCCTTCTAATCTATTTTGTAATACCTACTAGTAACTTCACCTATAGTATATCACTTCTACACTAGTTTGTAAAGCATAATAGTTAATACTCTTCGAAAATCTCTTCAAACCACGTCAGCGTCGCCTTACCGTATGTAGGGTTACTGACTTCGTCAGTTTCATCTACAACCTCAAAACAGTGTTTTGAGCTGACTTCGTCAGTTTCATCTACAACCTCAAAACAGTGTTTTGAGCTGACTTCGTCAGTTTCATCTACAACCTCAAAACAGTGTTTTGAGCTGACTTCGTCAGTTTCATCTACAACCTCAAAACAGTGTTTTGAGCTGACTTCGTCAGTTTCATCTACAACCTCAAAACAGTGTTTTGAGCTGACTTCGTCAGTTTCATCTACAACCTCAAAACAGTGTTTTGAGCTGACTTCGTCAGTTTCATCTACAACCTCAAAACCATGTTTTGAGCTGACTTCGTCAGTTCTATCTACAACCTCAAAACAGTGTTTTGAGCAACCTGCGGCTAACTTCCTAGTTTGCTCTTTGATTTTCATTGAGTATAAATAAAAAAACAGAACTAGCCTGAACTAGTCCTGTCTACTTTTACCCAATCACACTTCCATTTGGTACAGCTGGATCAACTGTGAGAAGGGTTAATTTGCCATCATGTTCAGCTGAGAGAATCATACCCTGGCTGACATATTTTTTCATCATTTTACGTGGTTTGAGGTTAGCAACGATTTGAACTTTCTTGCCGACCAATTCTTGTTCATTTGGATAGTATTTGGCAATTCCTGAAAGAATCTGACGATCTTCTCCATCACCAGCATCCAAGCGGAATTGAAGCAACTTATCTGAACCTTCTACTTTAGACACTTCTTTGACTTCTGCCACACGGATTTCAACCTTGTCAAAGTCTTCAAACTTGATTTCATCCTTGTTTAGTTTGAGCTCAACTTCGTCCGGATTCCATTCTTTTTCGACTGCTGGTTTATTGCCTTCCATTTGTTCCTTGATATAGGCGATTTCTTCTTCCATATTTAGACGTGGAAAGATAGGTGTTCCTTTGGCAACTACAGTCACATCTGCTGGGAAGTCAGCCAAACTCAAGTTTTCAAGACTAGAAACTTCTTCCAAACCAAGTTGAGTCAAAACTGCACGACTAGTTTCCATCATAAATGGTTCAATCAAGTGAGCAACTACACGAATGCTGGCTGCCAAGTGGCTCATGACACTTGCCAATTGGTCACGAAGAGCTTCATCCTTGGCCAAGACCCATGGTGCGGTCTCATCGATGTATTTATTGGTACGAGAGATCAGAGTCCAGACTGCTTCAAGCGCACGTGGATAGTCAACTGCTTCCATGTGTGTATGGAAGTCTGCGATTGATTGTTCTGCAACCTCAGCAAGAACATGATCAAATTCAGTCACACCTTCTACATAGGCAGGGATTTGTCCATCAAAGTACTTATTAATCATGGAAACCGTACGGTTAAGGAGGTTCCCAAGGTCATTAGCCAATTCATAGTTGATACGGCCAACATAGTCTTCAGGAGTAAAGGTTCCGTCTGAACCAACTGGAAGGTTACGCATGAGGTAGTAACGAAGTGGATCTAGTCCATAACGCTCTACCAACATTTCAGGGTAAACGACATTCCCTTTTGACTTAGACATTTTTCCGTCTTTCATGACAAACCAACCATGGGCAATCAAACGATCAGGTAATTTAACATCCAACATCATAAGAAGGATTGGCCAGTAGATAGAGTGGAAGCGAAGGATATCTTTTCCTACCATATGGAAGACTGTTCCATTCCAGAACTTGTCAAAGTTACCATGTTCGTCTTGAGCGTAGCCAAGAGCTGTCGCATAGTTAAGAAGGGCATCAATCCAAACGTAGACAACGTGTTTTGGATTTGATGGGACAGGCACTCCCCATGTAAAGGTTGTACGAGATACCGCCAAATCTTCCAAACCTGGCTCGATGAAGTTGCGTAGCATTTCATTAAGGCGACCATCTGGCGTGATAAATTCAGGATGAGCTTTGAAAAATTCGACCAAACGGTCTTGGTATTTGCTAAGGCGAAGAAAGTATGATTCTTCAGAAACCCATTCAACCTCATGACCTGATGGAGCAATACCACCAGTCACATTTCCAGCTTCATCACGGAAAACTTCTGCCAGCTGGCTTTCTGTAAAGAATTCTTCGTCTGATACTGAATACCAACCAGAGTATTCACCCAAGTAAATATCATCTTGAGCAAGTAAGCGTTCAAAGACCTGTGCGACAACTTTTTCATGGTAGTCATCAGTTGTACGGATAAATTTATCGTATGAGATATCTAGTAATTGCCAGAGTTCTTTAACTCCAACCGCCATTCCATCAACATAGGCTTGAGGTGTAATACCAGCTTCTTCCGCTTTCTGCTGGATTTTCTGACCATGTTCATCAAGACCTGTCAGATAAAATACATCGTAGCCCATCAGGCGTTTGTAACGTGCTAGGACATCACATGCGATAGTTGTGTAGGCAGAACCGATATGAAGTTTCCCAGATGGATAGTAAATCGGCGTTGTAATATAAAAATTTTTTTCAGACATAATTTTTCCTTTCCAGGCAAATGAAACCTGTTTTTCTAACACTTCATTATATCACATTTTTAATGAATTTCGATAGGGAAATCCATACAAAAACAAGATAGACGAGTGTCCATCTTGTTGATCTCATTCATAACGAAGGGCTTCAATTGGATCAAGTTTCGATGCCTTGTTGGCTGGCAAGACTCCAAAAATCATACCAACACTAGCCGAAACTGCAAGACTAAATAGGGCAACTGGGATTGATACTCCAACTTCTATACCTTCTATTAAACCTTGCAGTAACAAACCTGCTAAGGCAGTTAAACCACTTGCAATTGTCAAGCCAATTAAGCCACCTAACAAGGTCAAAATCATGGATTCAATCAAAAACTGAATTAAAATATTGGCACGTGTTGCACCCAAAGCCTTACGAAGACCAATCTCACGAGTGCGCTCTGTCACCGAAACCAGCATGATGTTCATGACACCAGTTCCTCCAACAAAGAGAGAAATCCCTGCGATGGAACTAATAATCGTCGTCATAAAACTAAACGATTGTTGAATTTCTGCAAATACAACGGACTCATCTGCCACCTGGTATTCTCCCTGTTGTAAGCCTGCAAGCTCTGTCATTTTTCGTGCCAGTTTTGGACCCAGAGTTGGGGTTAAACTGGTATCATTCACTCGAAAGACAATATTAGCTATTTCATCTACATTAAAATTCGCAGCAAGGGAGATATTGGTAGTAATAGGCAAGCCACCAAACCCATATATTTTTGATCTTTTAGCCTCCGGACTAGTATAAACCCCAATGACCCGGTAACTAAATCCATTGACTTCTACAACCTTGTTAATAGCCTCTTGAGGAGATTCAAATAAACTAATGGACAATTCCTCATCTAGCAAAATGACACTTGCAAACTCTTTGAAATCTTGCTCTCTCAGACTACGACCTGCAATAATTTCATTCTTAACAGCGTCCATGTAAGTTCTGTTTCCACCTGTCAAATTAGCATTCTCAACCTTTTTATCTTGATAGGTCAAGATGGCATTCGTTGAATTGGTTACATAGTAACTATCCACTCCCTTCAGTTTAGCTGCCTCTTGGACCCAGGATTCTTGCGGTTTTGGCGGTTCAACAGGAACTTCCTCTTCCTTTCCAGAAACCGTAAAAGCTGATTGTTTCTGAGTAAAAGACCCATCTTTACTTTTTTTAGGAGAGAAAAAGACGCTAATATTTTTCTGAGATTTAGTCATATCTTTATTGACTTGACGAGATAGGGAATCACCCAAAGCCATAATCACAACAACTGATGAAACACCGATAATAATCCCAATCATAGTAAGCAAAGAACGCATCTTGTGAGCCATGATAGATGAAAAGGCAAATTTCAGATTCTGCATCTTAGTTTTCCTCCTTTCCTAACTGAGCACTGTCAGACGAAATGACCCCATCCCGAATGACAATCTGACGTTTGGCATAGGCAGCAATCTCAGGCTCATGCGTTACCATGATAATGGTTTTTCCTTCTTTATTCAAATCAACCAATAATTGCATAATTTGGTTACCTGTTTTGGTATCCAAGGCTCCTGTCGGTTCATCCGCTAGGATAATAGAAGGATTGTTTACCAAGGCACGCGCAATGGCTACACGTTGCTTTTGACCACCAGATAATTCTGAAGGTAAATGGTGACTACGTTCTGTCAATTCAACCTTGTCTAAATATTCCTCAGCCAACTTGCGACGTTTTGAAGACGAAACTCCTGCGTAAATCAAGGGCAATTCTACATTTTGCAAAGCATTGAGCTTCGATAGAAGAAAGAACTGCTGAAAGACAAAACCGATTTGTTGGTTACGGACCTTAGCTAGTTGTTTTTCACCAAGCCCAGCCACTTCTTGACCTTCAAGATAATATTCTCCACTGGTTGGTGTATCCAACATGCCAATCGTATTCATCAGAGTGGACTTACCAGACCCAGATGGTCCCATGATGGCTACAAATTCACCCTCATTCACTTCTAGATTGATATTTTTGAGAACCTGCAGTTCTTGGTCACCATTACGGTAACTTCTGAAGATATTTTTTAGACTAATTAGTTGCTTCATCAGCCTTCACCTCTTTTCCTTCTTCCAAGGAAGATGTTGGATTACTGATGACCTTAGCACCGTTCGTTAAACCAGAAGTGATTTCTTGATTTTCTGCGTCAGCATTTCCCAATGAAACCTCAACTTTTTTAGCCTTTTGTTGTTCATCCACAATCCAGACATAATTTTTACTATCATCCATTACTAGACTGCTAACAGGAACAAGAATAGCCTTAGTTTTGCTTTTAACCTCAATGTTGACAGAAAAACCTTGTTTCAAATCACCAACCTCGCCTGTCACATCAATAGTATAAGGGTATTTAGAACCTGTATTATTCCCGGCTGCTGGACTAGCTGCTTCACCATTGTTTTTAGGATAGTCAGAAATATAGCTTAATTTCCCAGTCCATTTTTTATCAGGATACACTTTAGAAGTAAAGCTTACTTCTTGACCTACAGAAAGGTTGGCTAGATTGTACTCAGACAATTCTCCCTTGACTTGTAAATTTTCATTGCTGACAATATGAACCATAACTTGGCTCGCCCCTGTTGGAGATTTAGAAACATTGCTATTGACTTCGACTACAGTTCCCTCTAGGGTACTGAGAACAGTTGTTGCATCCAATTGACTTTGAGCCTTGCTTAATTGCGCCGCAGCATCTGCACGCGCATCACGGGCATCACCCAATTGAGCGTCAATAGAAGCAACAGAATTTCCAGCCACTGGAGTTGGGCTTTGCACCGTTGCATCTTCTCCTCCTACTGGCGCTGGTAACTGTGGAGCCGGAGCTGAAGCGGCTTCATTTCGTGCTTGATTGAGTTCATTGATATGACGATCTGCCTTAGCTACTGCTCGACTAGCTGAATCATAGGCCGCCTGCGCTTCTGAACTACTGTACTTGACTAAAGCCTGCCCTTCGCTGACCTTATCGCCCACAGAAACAAGGATTTCATCTAAATCACCCTTACTAGCATCAAAATAAACATATTGTTCATTTTTTGCTGTTACTGTCCCTGACAATAAAACAGAGGATGCCACGCTTCCTTCCTTGGCAACAACAAGATGAGTAGGCTCATCTTTTACAGCAGTCTGAGAAGGTTGTCTAAAAAGTAAAATCCCCCCGGCACCCAATACAACTACACTCGCAGCACCGATTGCTGCATACAGTTGCCACTTTTTAGCTTTACCATTCTTTTTCTTCATAATGAAACTCCTTTTCTTTTTTACAATACTTTGCTATTATACCAAATTTCCCTCCAGCAAACAATACAGTTCAGGATTAAGCAATCGTTCGGAATTTTTCTTTTCTATTGTACTAGATATATAATACACTATCTTGACTTATTTGGCAAGCTTTTTTGCAATTTTTTGTGCGTAGCAGATTTTTGCAATCAAATCAAAAAAAGAATAAAATATAACTATCAAAAAAGACGCTCTACTATTTAAAAGATTACAAAGGAGTTTTCAATGAGAGAATATGATATCATTGCTATCGGTGGAGGTAGCGGAGGAATCGCTACCATGAACCGTGCTGGTGAACATGGAGCCAAAGCAGCCGTTATTGAGGAAAAGAAATTAGGTGGAACCTGTGTCAACGTCGGTTGTGTTCCTAAAAAAATCATGTGGTACGGGGCGCAAATCGCTGAGACTTTCCATCAATTTGGAGAAGACTACGGCTTTAAGACTACTGATTTTAACTTTGACTTTGCAACCCTACGTCGCAATCGTGAAGCCTACATTGATCGCGCTCGTTCTTCTTATGATGGTAGTTTTAAACGCAACGGTGTAGACTTGATTGAAGGTCATGCTGAATTTGTAGATTCTCATACTGTAAGCGTAAATGGTGAACTGATTCGTGCTAAACATATCGTGATTGCTACAGGTGCCCATCCAAGTATTCCTAATATTCCTGGTGCTGAGCTAGGTGGCTCTTCTGATGATGTATTTGCCTGGGAAGAACTTCCAGAGTCAGTTGCCATTCTAGGCGCTGGTTATATCGCCGTTGAATTAGCTGGCGTACTCCACACTTTTGGTGTCAAGACAGATCTCTTTGTTCGCCGCGATCGTCCTTTACGTGGTTTTGATTCCTACATCGTTGAAGGTTTGGTCAAGGAAATGGAAAGAATAAACTTGCCACTTCATACTCACAAAGTCCCTGCCAAGTTAGAAAAAACTGCTAAAGGCATTACCATTCATTTCGAGGATGGTACCAGTCACACAGCTAGCCAAGTTATCTGGGCTACAGGTCGCCGTCCAAACGTTAAGAGCTTGCAACTTGAAAAAGCTGGAGTGACTCTGAATGAACGTGGCTTTATCCAAGTAGATGAATACCAAAATACTGTTGTTGAGGGAATCTATGCTCTAGGTGATGTAACGGGCGAGAAAGAACTGACTCCAGTTGCAATCAAGGCCGGACGTACCCTATCTGAACGTCTCTTTAACGGAAAAACTACTGCAAAAATGGATTACTCAACTATTCCAACTGTTGTCTTTTCACACCCTGCTATCGGAACTGTTGGTTTGACAGAAGAGCAAGCTATTAAAGAATACGGTCAAGACCAAATCAAGGTTTATAAATCAAGCTTTGCATCTATGTACTCTGCTTGCACTCGCAACCGTCAAGAATCCCGTTTCAAACTCATAACAGCTGGTTCAGAAGAAAAAGTTGTCGGACTTCATGGAATTGGCTACGGCGTTGATGAAATGATTCAGGGATTTGCCGTTGCTATCAAAATGGGAGCAACCAAGGCTGACTTTGATGCAACTGTGGCAATTCACCCAACTGCATCTGAAGAATTTGTAACCATGCGTTAATCGAAACAAAAGAAGCTGATATAAATATGTCTGCTTCTTTTTTAATGATTTTCGAATCAACAAAAAAATTATCCAACTTGACTAGTCACGAAAATCGGCTGTTACAGTTTTTGTTACCTTGTTTTTAAAAAATGGTTGACATCGACTCCTATATGAGTATAATAGTTACTATACATTAGAAAAGAGGTTAACTATTTTGAAAAAAGCTCACGTTTATGCTATCCCTGCTATTGGGGCTGCTCTCATTGCTGTTTTGGCACAAATCAGTCTTCCAATTGGACCTGTTCCCTTCACTCTGCAAAACTTTGCAATCGGCTTGATTGCTACTGTCTTTAGACCGAGAGAGGCTGTACTTTCTGCTGGACTCTATCTTCTTCTAGGTGCTATCGGTCTTCCTGTCTTTGCAGGAGGTGGAGCTGGTTTTCAGGCTTTAGTTGGCCCTACTGCAGGCTATCTTTGGTTTTATCTCGTTTACTCTGGACTTACTTCCTCTCTAACCAACAGCAAGAGTGGTGTTGTTAAGATTTTTCTTGCAAACCTCTTGGGTGATGCCCTTGTCTTTGTCGGCGGGATTCTCAGCTTGCATTTCCTAGCTGGAATGGCATTTGAAAAAGCTCTTGTTGTGGGGGTTCTTCCCTTTATCATTCCAGACCTTGGCAAACTTCTGGCTATTAGTTTTATTAGCCGTCCCCTACTTCAACGCCTTAAAAATCAGACTTACTTTACTAACTAAAAAAGGATACCGAGTTATCATGACTCAATATCCTTTTTTTTATTTTGAAAACTTATACTCAATGAAAATCAAAGAGCAAACTAGGAAGCTAGCCGCAGGCTGCTCAAAACACTGTTTTGAGGTTGTAGATGAAACTGACGAAGTCAGTAACCATACATACGGCAAGGCAAAGCTGATGCGGTTTGAAGAGATTTTCGAAGAGTATTAGTTGCCTTTAAAGGCATCCACCATCGTTTGAAATTCTTCATTTGAGAGAGTAATCCCTTTGCCCATTTTAGTATGGTCTGGACTCCAAGCACGAATATCAAACTTTGCAGGGGCACCATTAAAGCTCACACGGTTAATTTCCTTGGTCCAACCTTTTTCGTTTTCAGAAAGAGTCAACAAGTGCTCTTCGATTTCAAATGTAAATTCTGCCATTTTCTTCTCCTTTTTTAGTTTCATTAGTTTATTCGTAAAATCTTGTAGATTTTAGGAAAATTTTATATAATATTGATATAAAAGAAGGGAGGCCAATATGAGACATAAATTCCAGCAAGTTCTAGATAAAATACATGATTTTTTAAATGGACATGACCAACCTGACCAGACTGAAACCAACTCCCTTACAGCCACTATTGAAGAGGCTATCCAGAAACAAACCGCTGTTCACCTTATCTTGTCTGAGACAAGCTTTACAGGTGATATCATCAAATATGATCAGCAAGGCCAGCAAATTATCGTGAAAAATTTTGCCAAAAATGTGAGCCGGATTATCCGTATAAGCGATATTCAACGCCTGCGATTTGTCCCCTCAACTGTCCAAACAGCCCAAAAAAATAGATTTAATAAAGAGTGAGATGTAGTTGCTTCATCCCACTCTTTTTTCTTAGCGAATTTGTTCAAAATGTAAATGAACTGCGATATGATCTCCATAACCACTTCTTTCCAAGTCACGTTGTAAACGATAGGAAATGTAGTGTTCTGCAATGGTAATGTAACCTGCGCCCAATAAACGATGTTCAACCATAGATTGAATCATACTGATAGTCGCACGTTCCACCTTGGCTTCTTGTAAATCCAAAACTACCTTCTTAGTGACTTGAGCAAGATTTTGACGCAAATCATCTGTCAAAACATAAACAGTTTGGGCTGCCTTCAAGATGGCTTGGTAAATCTTATCTGGATTAAATTCAGCAATTTCGCCATTACGTTTGATTACTTGCATAGGTTTCTCCTTTATTCTTTGTTTTCTTTGATTTCTGCCAGCATTTTTTCTTCTTCTACTGTCAGTTGATAATGTTCAAGTAAATCTGGTCTGCGCTCGTAGGTTTTCTTTAAACTCTCGTACAATCGCCACTGACGAATCTTTTCATGGTGGCCACTCATCAATACATCTGGCACGACCATGCCTCGATAATCATAGGGACGTGTGTACTGAGGATATTCTAAAAGACCTGAAGAAAAACTATCATCTTGGTGGCTAGACTCCTTGCCAATCACTTCTGGAATCAGGCGAACTGTAGCATCAATCATGGTCATAGCTGCCAATTCTCCACCAGTGAGGACATAGTCGCCTAGGGAAATCTCATCTGTTACCAAGGTCTTAATGCGCTCATCATAACCCTCATAGTGCCCACAGATAAAGATTAGCTCTTCCTCTTGAGCCAAATCTTCAGCATAAGCCTGATCAAACTGCTTTCCAGCAGGATCGAGGAGAATAACGCGCGGATTTTTCTTTTCAATAGCATCAAAGGAATCGAAAATAGGTTGTGCTCTGAGCAACATGCCCTGACCGCCTCCGTAGGGCTCATCATCTACATGACGGGCCTTTTCAGCATTTTCTCGAAAATTATGATACTGGATATCCAAGAGCCCTTTTTCACGTGCCTTTCCAACGATTGAGTGCTCCAGTGGAGAAAACATCTCTGGAAAGAGGGTTAAAATATCAATCTTCATCGTCTAACCCTTCTAAGATTTCCACATCGACGCGGTTATTTGGAATATCAACATTGAGAACCACTGGTGGGATATAAGGCAAGAGCAAGTCACGCTTGCCTTTTCGCTTGACCACCCAGACATCGTTGGCACCTGGTTGCAGGATTTCTTTGATAGTTCCAATCAAATTATCACCCTCATAGACTTCCAAACCGATAATCTCGTGATAGTAAAATTCACCATCGTCTAGGTCATTCAAATCTTCCTCAGCGACCTTAAGACTGTATCCCTTATACTTTTCGATAGCGTTGATATGGTACATATCTTTGAATTTAATAATATCAAAGTTCTTCTGTTTACGGTGGCTAGCGATGGTCACTGTTTGAACAAACTGATCTTTTTCATCAAACAAAGCCAGCTCAGCTCCTTTTTTAAACCGTTCTTCTGCAAAATCCGTCACAGACAAGACTCGCATCTCACCCTGTAATCCCTGCGTATTAACGATTTTCCCAACATTAAAGTAGTTCATCTTGTCTCCTGTAATCTCCTTTTTTCCATCTTATTCTGACAATTCTCGAATAATAGCCGCAATTTTTTCCGATTCTGACCATTGTAAATAATGGTGATTCCTTCCTAAAATGAGTTTAGTATTGGAAGTCCAATATTCTGATTCTCTGTACTCTTTTTCTCTATAAGTCTGACAAAAAATAAATACAGGGACATGAGATTCTATCGACAAATTCTCAAAATCTTCCTCAGTAATCTCTCCAGATATCTGAAATTCTGGATCTTGATTTTCCAACTCTAAGCCTTTTTCTTGCATTAATTCCCAGATTTTTTTATTCGTTTCAGGACTAAATGTTGCTTGAGTTAAGTTCTTAAAATAAAGTTCAGGACCACACTCGTCAATCAGCCTCATCTACTCTTCCATTTCTGGATAAGGATTTTCTGAAAAATCAGCAAACATGACTTTTTTAGTTGTCGGTTCAATTGCTACTAAAGTCTGACGCTTAATTGGTTTCTCGAGTAATTTGCAAGCTAAAATTCCACTCCAACTATGTGCACAAAGTATATATTCAGAAATTCCTAATTCTTCAAGTACTTCATAAACCGCATCTGCAAGATTATCTAGTTTTTTTCCAGCTTGGTCATGAATCGGACTCCTACCTGTGTTCGGAAAATCAATTGTCAAATAACCAATTGTAGGAGGAGGTTTTTCAAGTATAAGTGAAAAATTTTCATAACTTGGTAGCAAACCTGCTCCGTTTAGACAAACTAGCACTTTCTTTTGCTTTTGATAAGCAACAGAGAGACTACCAATTTCTGTAGATACTTCAAACCTCTTCATAAAGAAATCCACTGATTCTATATAATGAATTATTAAAAATCCTTATCCTTTATTTTATCACGTTCCAAGGATTTTCTCAAGTTGGAGGAAGGGGACAACATCTCTACTTTCCCTTCAAGAATCCTTCCAAATCATGTTTATGTTGGTAATTAACGGCTGCGGTTTTGTCTTTCTCAAAGATGGTTCTAGTTAGGTCAATATGCTTGATAGCAGCAATAGCGACGGTGTAGTGAATGATATCAGCCAGTTCTATGGCAGGTTCCTCGTTCGAATCCTATCCCTTCTTTTCGACCAGAGCGCCTATTCAAAACCTCGGCTACTTCTCCGACTTCCTCCACTAACTTCATAAAGAGACCTTCATCAGTCCGAGACTGCTGTTAATGTTCGAGTAAGTAGTCTTGGAATTGCCTAAACGTTCAATCTTTTATAGTATATTGAAACTAGAATAGTACACCTTTACTTCTAAAACATTGTTAGAAATCGATTTGACTGTCCTGATCGATTTGTCCTGTTATTATTTCATTTTACTATATCTTCTATTCCACACAAAAAAGCGAGACATCCGTCCCGCCCTTCTTATTTTTCGTCAATAACGATTCTTACTTTTTTGTATTCAGTTGGGACAGAGTAGACAATCGTTCTTATCGCAGAAATAGTGCGACCCTTACGACCGATTACACGACCCACATCGCTTTGATCAAGATTCAAATGATATTCCAAAAATTCTGGTGTATCCTCAATCTTGATAGTTAAGGCATCTGGTTGTGAAATTAAGGGTTTCACAATCGCAATAATGAGATTTTCAATCGTATCCATCTGTCAACCTACTTTAAACTTATTTTGAGAATTTAGAATCGTGGAATTTTTTCAATACGCCTTCTTTTGAAAGGATGTTACGTACTGTGTCTGAAGGTTGAGCTCCATTAGCCAACCATGCAAGAACGCGGTCTTCTTTCAAAGTTACTTGGTTTTCAGCAACAAGTGGGTTGTAAGTTCCAACTGTTTCGATGAAACGTCCGTCACGTGGTGAACGTGAATCTGCTACGTTGATACGGTAGAAAGGTTTTTTCTTAGAACCCATACGAGTCAAACGGATTTTAACTGCCATTTTTAAAGTCTCATTTCTTTAATTTTTTATTTCGGTGAAATAGCTGAGCTATTTAGCACATGTTCTATTATAGCAGATTTCTGGCATGTGTCAAGAAAAAAACTTGACAGACTATAAATTTCTTAAAGTATTTAGAAATTTGTTAGAATAGGAAATAAATGTTTGAAAGATGCTATCCGTGAATACTATTTTAGAAAAATTTTATAAAGAACACCAAGTCAAACCCTTCATATCGCCTGAACGAGAGTTGGATACTTGGCTTCTAAGTCCCAAGCCCGTTCCCAAGCGAAATATGGACTTATTAGTAGATGATTCACTAGCAGGAGATATCATTTTACTATGGAGAATCCAGTTTGGTACTTTTACCACTGAAACATGATTTTAAAAACTCCCATTCGAATATGATTCAAAATTCGCTTAGAATCAATGTTTTCCCACTTTTTCAAAAAATAAATTTTCATCTAATTTAAATAACTTTCAATTAAGTGTGAATTTTGCTTAAAATCATTAAAAAACACCCCATGGTGTGAACCATGAAGTGTTGTAAATGCTGTGTTGTAGCTAGTTCTTAGCGTTTAGAGAACTGGCTAGCTTTACGAGCTTTCTTAAGATCTGGTTTCCAAAATACTTTGAGTACACTTATGGTATTGATGCCCCTAAACATCTAAAAACTCTGGTAGAAAAAGGGTATGCTCTTGTCGAAACTTCTTTTGACTCACTTGACCATCTAAATACTACCATGAAAAAGAATATCCTGAAGAAGAAGGGAGTTACTGGACTTTCTAAAATGAAATCTTGCAACCTGGTTCAAGCTCTTCATGAGCATTTTTCAGAAGAAGAATTAGATGGTCACTTTCATGTCCTTCTATGGACTTTTTTACAATGGCATTGCTATCACACCCAATACCTATCTAAGCGCCTGGTTCGTAAACTTTATTGCAGCTCTTCCTCTAAATTTCCTAATTGTTGAACCAATTGCCCATTTTATACTAAGTTCTTTTCAGAAACCATTTACTGGGGAAGAAGTTGAAGAAGTTGAAGATTTTCAAGATGATGATGAAATCCCAACTATTATCTAAGCCAGTTCTGTAAACTACTAATATTTGAAATCCACTTCCTTTTAGGGTACAATGGTATAAATGAATTTTTGAGAGGATCAGAATGAAAAAACTAGCAACCCTTCTTTTACTGTCTACTGTAGCCCTAGCTGGGTGTAGCAGCGTCCAACGCAGTCTGCGTGGTGATGATTATGTTGATTCCAGTCTTGCTGCTGAAGAAAGTTCCAAAGTAGCTGCCCAATCTGCCAAGGAGTTAAACGATGCTTTAACAAACGAAAACGCCAATTTCCCACAACTATCTAAGGAAGTTGCTGAAGATGAAGCCGAAGTGATTCTCCACACAAGCCAAGGTGATATTCGCATTAAACTCTTCCCTAAACTCGCTCCTCTAGCGGTTGAAAATTTCCTCACTCATGCCAAAGAAGGCTACTATAACGGTATTACCTTCCACCGTGTCATCGATGGCTTTATGGTCCAAACTGGAGATCCAAAAGGGGACGGTACAGGTGGTCAGTCCATCTGGCATGACAAGGATAAGACTAAAGACAAAGGAACTGGTTTCAAGAACGAGATTACTCCTTATTTGTATAACATCCGCGGTGCTCTTGCTATGGCTAATACTGGTCAACCAAACACCAATGGCAGCCAGTTCTTCATCAACCAAAACTCTACAGATACCTCTTCTAAACTCCCTACAAGCAAGTATCCACAGAAAATTATCGAAGCCTACAAAGAAGGTGGAAACCCTAGTCTAGATGGCAAACACCCAGTCTTTGGTCAAGTGATTGGCGGTATGGATGTTGTGGATAAGATTGCTAAAGCCGAAAAAGATGAAAAAGACAAGCCAACTACTGCTATCACAATCGACAGCATCGAAGTGGTGAAAGACTACGATTTTAAATCTTAAAAACCAAAAAAATACAGTATCCACATTCGGTACTGTATTTCTTTTACTCTCATTCTTAAGTTAAATTATTAAAATCCCATATTTGGTCTATCCAGCCTTCATAAAAGTCTGGCTCGTGGCAGACCATAAGGATAGATCCCCTATATTCTTTGAGAGCGCGTTTGAGCTCATCCTTTGCATCCACATCCAAATGGTTGGTCGGCTCGTCCAGCACTAAAACGTTGTTTTCACGATTCATCAAGAGACAGAAACGAACCTTGGCTTGCTCTCCCCCTGATAATACTTGAATCTGGCTTTCAATATGTTTGGTTGTCAAACCACAACGGGCAAGGGCTGCACGGACTTCTGCTTGATTAAGGGCAGGAAAGGCATTCCAGACAGCTTCAAGAGGAGTTTGGCGATTACCGCCTTCTACTTCCTGCTCAAAATAACCAAGTTCTAAATAATCTCCACGCTCCACTTCCCCAGCGATTGGCGAGATAATGCCCAAGAGACTCTTCAAGAGAGTTGTTTTTCCAATACCATTAGCACCAATAATCGCAACCTTTTGATTGCGTTCGAAGGTAAGATTTAAAGGCTTAGTAAGAGGACGGTCGTAACCAATTTGCAAGTTCTTGGCTTGGAAGATAAAGCGCCCTGGTGTACGAGCTGGTTTGAAATCAAAGGATGGTTTTGGTTTCTCACTTTGGAGTTCGATAATATCCATCTTATCCAATTTCTTTTGACGAGACATAGCCATATTACGAGTTGCAACACGGGCTTTATTACGAGCCACAAAGTCCTTGAGGTCTGCAATCTCTTTCTGCTGGCGTTCGTAGGCTGCCTCTAGCTGAGATTTCTTCATAGCATAAACTTCTTGGAACTGGTAGTAGTCACCAGAGTAACGCGTCAGCTGTTGATTTTCCACATGATAGACAATATTAATAACGTCATTGAGGAATGGAATATCGTGCGAAATGAGAACAAAGGCATTCTCATAGTTTTGGAGATAGCGCTTGAGCCAATCAATATGCTCAGCATCCAAGTAGTTGGTCGGCTCGTCCAACAGCAAGATATCAGGCTTTTCAAGGAGAAGTTTTGCCAAAAGCACCTTGGTTCTTTGCCCACCTGACAAAGAAGTTACATCCGTATCCATGCCAAAGTCCATAACACCAAGAGCACGCGCTACTTCGTCAATCTTAGCATCCAAGGTATAAAAATCACGACTCTCCAGACGGTCTTGAAGTTCTCCTACTTCTTCCATGAGAGCATCAACATCCGCGCCGTCTTCAGCCATTTTCATATAGAGGTCATTGATACGAGCTTCAACTTTGAAAAGCTCATCAAAAGCCGTACGGAGAACATCACGCACCGACTGTCTTTCAGCAAGGACAGAGTGCTGATCCAAGTAACCAGCCGTCACATATTTGGACCACTCAACCTTTCCTTCATCTGGCAGCATTTTACCAGTCACGATACTCATAAAGGTTGATTTTCCTTCACCATTGGCACCGACCAGGCCGATATGTTCTCCCTTGAGGAGACGGAAGGACACATCTTCAAAAATTGCACGGTCACCAAAACCGTGACTCAGATTTTTAACTTCTAAAATACTCATTTTAATTCCTTATCTTGTTTTTATGTAATCGTTTATAAAGGAGCCAAGCCAGATAGCCACCCAAAGTGTTGGTCCACAAATCATCAATCTCAAAGACGCGATTGAAATCAAAGAAAAAGTCCAAGATTAATTGCGTACACTCGATTCCAAGACTCACAAGAAAACTAAAAAGAAGGACCTTTTTTGTTTTCCGCAAATTTGGAAATAGATAAAGGAGTTGGAAAATCAGAGGAAAAAACAAGAAGACATTGAGGATATTTTGTAAAAAAATCCAACATAATTGTCCAATGTCACTCACTTCGCCCAGTTTCCAGAGAGAATTGAAAGGAGTCAAAAGAAAAACCAGGCGTCCAAGATGCTGAATATCTGGAGTTCCCACTCCCACGGTAGATTGTTCTTGAGGAGTAAAGCAAAAATAGACAATGCAAATGCTATAGAAAATGACTCCCCAGACCAAAATATGATTATAAGTCTTCTTCATCATTAAGGATTTACCGCTGCGACTGCCTTCTGGCGGTCACGTTTCATTGTGTTAAAGCGCAATTGTCCACAAGCTGCGTCAATATCTGTACCATGCTCTTGACGAACCACACAGTTGCCCCCTTTTTTCTTAAGCGTATCATAGAAAGCCAACACGCGCTCTTTGGGACTACGGCTATATTGGTCATGCTCACTAACTGGGTTATAAGGAATCAAGTTTACATAAGACGATTTCTTGATGTTCTTGAGCAATTCAGCCAATTCCAAGGCTTGTTCCACACCGTCGTTGACTTCATTAAGCATGATATATTCAAAGGTTACACGACGGTTTGTTGTCTCAATGTAGTATTCAATAGCAGCAAAGAGTTTTTCAATCGGAAAGGCACGGTTAATTTTCATGATACTTGAACGAAGTTCATTGTTGGGTGCGTGAAGAGACACGGCAAGATTGACCTGAACCCCTTCATCAGCAAAGTCACGAATTTTATGAGCCAAACCTGAGGTTGAAACCATGATGTGACGAGCACCGATAGCCATTCCTTTATCATCATTGATAGTACGAAAGAAATTCAAGACATTGTTGTAATTATCAAAGGGCTCACCGATTCCCATGACAACGATATGGCTGACGCGTTCATCCTGACCACGCTCATCAAAGTATTTCTGAACCAGCATGATTTGCGCTACGATTTCACCGTTATTGAGGTCACGCTGCTTCTTAATCAAACCAGAGGCACAGAAGGTACAACCGATATTACAGCCGACCTGAGTGGTCACACAGACAGATAAACCATAGTGTTGACGCATGCGTACAGTCTCAATTAACATACCGTCAGGCAATTCAAAGAGATATTTGACTGTACCATCAGCAGACTCTTGCACAATACGTTGTTTCAAGGGATTGACCACAAACTGGTCATTGAGCTTAGCAATCAAATCCTTGGAAAGGTTGGTCATTTCTTCAAATGACTGCACACGTTTACGGTAGAGCCATTCCCAGATTTGATCTGCACGGAATTTCTTTTCTCCCTGCTCCAATACCCATTCCTGCATGGTTTGATGTGCCAAACTATGAATTGAGGGTTTCATTTCTTCTCCTTATTCTCTACTCACTTCTGACGAATGACAAAATGACGTTGTCCCTTGTCCTCTTTCTGAGAATGCTGGTCTTTCTGACGACGTCTATTTTTCTTATCTGCATTCGACTTTCGTTTAGTTTGAGTCGGTTTCTTTCCTTTTCTAGAAGGTGTTTCTTCTTCCGTCTTACGCATTTTCTTGTCAAATGATGCTCGCTTAGGGGCTTCATTTTCTAAGACAAAATAGGCACAACCATAACTACAATACTCTAAAAGGTAGTCTTGTAAACGACTGATTTTTTCAAGTTTTTCTTCTGTTCGGTCATCCTTGTAAAAACCTCGTAGGCGAAGCTGTTCGTTGCTCCAGTCCCCCACGATATAATCAAACTTGGTTAAGACTTCTGAAAAACGCTGATTAAAAGTCGTCACATTAAAGGCATCCTTGATATTTTCAACCAAGGAAAAAGCTATCCCTTCCGTTTCGACCTTGTCCCCGTGTAAATGGAACTCCGGACCAGGAAACTTGTTATAGTTGTATAATTCAGGTGCAATTTCTTTTCGCATAGATATCCTTTTTCCACGATTACTTAATACTTTATTCTACCATAATTTCTAGCAGTTAGCACGTTTCTCATAAAAATGAAAAAAGTCTGACGATTTTGTCAGACCAGAATCTTATAACCTAAAAAAGAGAAGAACAATTCTTCCCTCCAACTATCATTATTTAGCAGCTGCGTACAATTCATCTACTTTATTCCAGTTGATTACTGAAAAGAAAGCTTTGATGTAGTCAGGACGCACGTTGCGGTATTTCACGTAGTAAGCATGTTCCCAAACGTCCAAGCCCAAGATTGGTTTTTTACCTTCTGAGATTGGTGTGTCTTGGTTTGCTGTTGAAGTCACTTCAAGTTTCCCTTCTTTGTTGACAACCAACCATGCCCAACCTGAACCAAAACGAGTTGTTGCTGCTGCAGTGAAGGCTGCTTGAAATTCTTCAAATGAACCAAATGTTGCATCGATTGCTGCTGCCAGTTCTGCTGAAGGAGCTGTTTTCTCGGGAGTCATCAATTCCCAGAAAAGAGCGTGGTTCAAGTGTCCGCCACCATTGTTGATAAGTGCTTGACGGATATCAGCTGGGATAGATTCTACATCAGCAAGCAAGGCTTCAAGGTCTTCACCGATTTCAGGGTGTTTTTCTAAAGCTGCATTGGCATTGTTGACATAAGTTTGATGGTGTTTGTCATGGTGCAAATGCATTGTTTCCGCATCGATGTATGGTTCCAAAGCGTCGTATGCATATGGAAGTTCTGGTAAGATAATAGCCATCTGTAATACCTCTTTTTCTTTCTATATGAAAATGATAACGCAAACATTCACTTTTTTCAAGTTTTTTGCTTATAGATAAGGAAATCACTGACATACTTTCTAATAAAATAAGCAAATCAGCAAGAAACCCACGACAAGATAATCCTGACGTGGGTTGTAGTTTCAACAAATGTCAATTGACCTGACTAGCAATCTGTAAGAGTGCCTTTTCAAAAAGGAAACCTTTTTCATAAAGACCTGTCTTAATCTGATAGTCTGTCTCAATCAAATAGGAAATAGCTTGCTTCAGAAAGCTCAAAGAAAGTCCTCTCGAATCTCTTAATGCAAACTTGATTTGATAAGGATTTGGGTTACGTCCCAGATAACTACCTAAACTACTTGCAATCTGCGATTCTGTTTGGCCAGACTCCGCCAAAATCTTCACCTGAGTAAAAGTCCGAAATTGTCCCAGCATGACTGCAATCAGTTTGATTTCATCTTCCCCTTGCAAGGTCAAGTCTCTCACCAAATCGCGCGCCTGATCCATCTTTTTAGTCAGAATAAACTGAGTTAAATCAAAAATATTGTCCTGCAAGGTCTTGGGAATTGCGTTAACAATATCCTCTTCCTCGATAACAGAATTCGCCTTATAGGACTGTAAAAAGAGAAGATTTTTCTGGATTTCGCTAAATTGAAACCCCGACTTGATGAGGAGATTTTCAAAAGAATGATTGGTAAACTGCAGACCTTGTTTCTGACTCCACTTTTGGAAATACTGGCGCAATTCTTGTTCTTTTACTTCTACTGCATCGAAGACCTTGGCATCACGCTTAAGTAATTTGACTAACCGTCTTTTGCTATCCAGCTTTCCTTCTGCAAAGATTATCAACTTAGTTGTTGGAGAAGGATTGTCAAGGTATTCCTCAAATGACTTAAGCTCATCATCTGTCAAAAAGCGTTTCTTAGCAGTCGTGATATCCATAAAATAATCTAATATCACGATTTTCTCATCCGCAAAGAAAGGAAGGCTGACCAACTCCAATTCCACATCCTTGTAAACTACTTCTTTCATATCAAAGTAGGCAAAGTTGAGGTCAGCAGAATCATACCCAATCTGTTTCAACACTTGACTCTTCATCACTTCAAACTGACCCTGATCTGTCCCTGTAAATAGGCTCAGGCTCGGTAAATTTGATAAAGTCAACTTCTGACTTTCTTCAATGGCTAGCATCGTCTCTCCTTTCTTCTGATTTTTCGATTTAATTTAGTCAATATAGCGCAATTTCCCACGGAAATCTTCTAAGCTCTCGTAGCCTTTTTCCACCATGATTGCTTTCAGTTCATTGGTAATGCGGTCAAAAGCACTGACGCCTTCTTTGTGAAGGGTCGTTCCCACCTGCACCATACTTGCTCCACAGAGAATGTGTTCAAAGGCATCTCGACCAGTCAGAACGCCACCTGTTCCGATAATTTGGATTTGAGGATTTAAACGTTGATAAAAGGCGTGAACATTGGCTAGAGCAGTCGGTTTGATGTATTCTCCACCAATTCCACCAAAACCATTCTTAGGCCGAATAACGACAGATTCGTCTTCTATATAGAGGCCGTTTCCGATAGAGTTAACACAGTTGACAAACTTGAGCGGATATTTGTTGAAAATAGCTGCCGCTTGGTCAAAGTGAACAATATCAAAATAAGGTGGCAATTTAATTCCAAGAGGTTTGGTGAAGTAAGCAAACACTTCTGCCAAAATCCGGTCTGTTGTCTCAAAATCATAGGCAATCTGAGGTTTACCTGGAACATTTGGACAGGAAAGATTTAGCTCAGTCAGACCACGAAAATCACTCTCTTGGACTTTTTTCAAAATAGTATGGGTTTCCTCTGGAGACATGCCGACCAGAGATAAGAAGAAAGTTCGGTTCGACTCTTTTTCCTGCAAATCTAAAAGATAATCCAAATAATAGTCTAAGCCATTATTTGGCAAGCCCATAGAGTTGATGGAACCAAGTGGAACATCTTGGTAGCGTGGCTCAGGATTCCCCTGACGGAAGTCCAAGGTCGCTGTCTTAGTAACAAAGGTTCCTGCCGCTGAGTTTTTGACCTCTTCTAACTCCTCTATCGTCATACAAGCCACACCTGCTGCATTCATCAAGCAATTGTCAAACTCAAAACCAGCAATTTGTGTTTTCGTTGATACCATGATTCTAATCCTCCAGATTTCTTTTATTGCTAATATTATACCATAATTTTAATTCTAGGTTTACTAGATTCTGTGGTTCTATCTATTTATTCGGAAAAGAAAGTCTAGTACAGAAGTCATGCTATGGAAACAGCTAGTGTATTAGAAGTTTGAACAAGGCTTGGGTAACAGACTTTTGAATGAAGTCCAAGCAACAAGGAGAAATCTCAACCATGAGTCCATTCCATGACTCTGTTGCTCTAGAAAACCTTGCAATAGTCAAGTGATAACGAATAAAACTTTGGATTGAAATATCCCCAAGATTATCTATTACGAGGAGAAATCTTAACCTTTATCATTTTTAAAGAAATATAGTAAAATGAAACAAGAACAGGAGAAATCGATCAGGACAGTCAAATTGATTGCTAACAATGTTTTAGAAGTTGAGGTGTACTATTCTAGTTTCAATCTACTATACATGTAAATCTCTACTTTCGCAAAATGGATTTTCAGAACAGTATCCCAGTATAGTTAAAAACTATAAAAAAGAGAGGACGTTCCCCTCTTAAAATCTTATTTTACTGCTTCTTTCAAAGCATCTACCTTATCCAAACGTTCCCATGGAAGATCAATATCTGTACGTCCCATGTGACCGTAAGCCGATGTTTGACGGTAAATTGGACGCTTGAGGTCCAGCATTTGGATAATCCCTGCAGGGCGAAGGTCAAAGATTTGACGAGCCGCTTTTTCAAGTTGACTTTCAGCTACTGTTCCTGTACCGAAAGTATCGATACGAACAGAAACAGGTTGCGCAACACCGATAGCATAGGCCAACTGCACTTCTGCCTTCTTAGCAAGGTCTGCTGCAACGATATTCTTGGCAATATAGCGAGCCGCATAAGAGGCTGAACGATCCACCTTAGTCGCATCTTTACCAGAGAAGGCACCACCACCATGACGAGAGTAGCCACCATAAGTATCTACAATAATCTTACGACCAGTCAAACCTGAGTCCCCTTGAGGACCACCGATTACAAAACGACCTGTCGGATTGATAAAGAATTTTGTCTTATCATCAAGATAAGAAGATGGAATAACTTCTTTGATGACCTTGTCAATCACATCTTGATGGATTTGTTCATTAGTGGCCTCTGGATCATGCTGAGTAGAAATAACGACTGTATCTACACGTACCGGACGGTCATTTTCATCGTACTCAACTGTAACTTGTGATTTTGCATCTGGACGGAGATAGCTAATTTCTCCAGACTTACGAAGTTCTGCCAGACGACGAACCAATTTATGACTGAGTGCAATTGGCAATGGCATGAGCTCTTCTGTTTCATCTACTGCAAATCCAAACATGAGCCCTTGGTCACCTGCTCCAATCAAGTCCAGTGGATCTTGATCAGCATTTCCACGAACCTCCAAGGCTTCGTTAACACCTTGAGCGATGTCAGGAGATTGTTCCACCAAAGATGGGTGTACTCCCACCATCTCAGCAGAAAATCCATATTCTGTATTGGTATAACCAATCTCTGCAATGGTATCACGAACCACACGGTTAATATCCACATAGGCATTTGTAGAAATTTCACCAAAAACGTGGACAGAACCAGTATATACAGCTGTTTCAGCAGCAACGTGCGCCTCTGGATCCTTTGCTAAAATAGCATCCAAAATCGCATCTGAAATTTGGTCTGCAATCTTATCCGGATGCCCCTCAGATACAGATTCAGACGTGAATAATTTACGTTCTGACATAAAAATGTCCCCCCTTAAAAAATATTGTTATAGAGTTACAAAGTACTGATAGGAATTTCCATTATCTAAGAGTTACTAGCTTCAGAAATAAAAACGATACTTTTTTATTTCTGAAGCTAGTAAGGCGCATAGGGTGACCGCAGTATGGCAGCGACCATAGAAAGACGAGCGACCTCGAAGCCGTCATTCTTTGCGAATTGCAAACTACTGATAGGAAAACTCTTCGTAATAAATACCTACCATCTTATCGGGACTATATAACTTTATCATTATACCATTTTTAATCGCAATTTGCAGTCTTTAATGTAGTATTTCGGTTTAGATAGTTCGTTCTCATAAAGCAAAAAGTTGGAGCTCAGTACTCCAACAATTTCTATTAAAATGTTTGACGTTTAGCTTTACGCTCTGCACGACCGCGAGCGCGATTTTCAGCACGCTTGGTTTTACGGCGCTTTTCATCAACCGCCCATTGAATTTTCTTCTTATAACCCGGTTTGACTTTTTTCTTTTTCTTTTTAACCAAACCAATCATTTCGATATCAAGTTTATCTTGTTTTTTCTCACGGTTGGCACGACGATCACGGTCATAGGTATCTTGAAATTCCCCGTCTTTGACCATCTTAGGACTAAACTTGATTCCCAATTTCTCCAACTCACGGATATCCGAGTCATCACTTGGCTGATAAAGGGTAATAGCTGTACCTGGTAGGCCATTTCGTCCAGTACGACCAACACGGTGAACAAAAAAAGATAAGTCTTGCGGAATGGCATCATTGATGACATGGCTGACACCTTCAATGTCAATCCCACGTGCTGCCAAATCTGTTGCGACAATATACTCAAAATCCAGATTTTGCACCTGATTCATGATTCGCTTGCGTTCACGAGGGGCAATATCGCCATGGATTTTTGCAACCTTCAAGCCTTGAGCAGTCAGATATGAATGCAATTCATCAGCACGCGTTTTAGTGTTAACAAAAATCATTGCCAAATACGGCTGCATCAACTGAGTCAACTGGTAAATTTGAGCATTCTTATCATGTCCCTTGGTCGAAATCAACCAATTATCAATGGTGTCAGAAATAACCGTTTTGGTCTTAATTTTCTCCATAACAGGATTGGATAAGTATTTTTTCAAGAATGGTTGCAGTTTTTGTGGGATAGTCGCTGAGAAGACCATGAATTGCAAGTCTTTTGGAAGACTGCCAGCAATCTTATCAACAGTTTCCAAGAATCCCATATCCAAGGTCATATCCGCTTCATCAACAACAAATGTCTTGGCTTTATGAATAGCTAAATCACCAGATTTAACCAAGTCGTAGATACGGCCTGGTGTTCCAATAACAATATGAGGCTGATTGCTTGCCAATTTCTCAATCTGGCGAGCCTTATCCGTACCACCCACATAATTAACCACACGAACTTCGACATCTGAGTGAGCTGAAATCTGACGCGCTACTTGGTAAATTTGAGTAGCCAACTCACGACTCGGTGCAGTAATCACTGCTTGTACACTATCGCTAGCTTCATCTAATTGCTGGAAAATCGGTAACAAGAAAGTATGAGTCTTACCTGAACCTGTTTTTGATTCTCCTACTAGGTCACGACCTGCCAAAACAATAGGAATCAACTTGTCTTGCACCTCTGTTGGAGTTGTAAATTTTAACTCCTTCAAGGCTTCTCTAATATAGTTTTTAAATTGAAATTTCGTAAATGACATAACATCCTCGATTCTATCTATCTTATCAATTATACCATATTTTATTCCATTACAGTAGTCTCACTTATTTAGGCTATTTCCAGTAGTCTCACTTATTTAGGCTATTTCCAGTAGCTTCTCTAGTAAGAAAAGGCTGGAATTTTATAGTTCCAACCTCTTTTCAGTTATTATTTCCAGTTTAACATAGCATTCAAGCCATAGTGATCACTCACTTGTGGACTCTTGTTACCATCAAATACGACATGTAAATTTTCCACCGCTAACTCTTTGGTAGTAAAGACATAATCGATTCGAAGGGGTTCAGTGTTCCCTTTCCAGCCATCAATTTCAGGCGGAACAGTATAGCTACCACTTTTCTCTTGAGCAACTTCAAATGCGTCTTGTAAGCCTAATGGACTAGCTAAAATAGCTTGGTAACCTTCCTGACCTGCTGGGTTGTTAAAATCTCCAGCTAGTAAAAGTGGCTTGTTCAATTTTTTCAAGACAGCCTCAAATCGTGCCCATTCTTCTTGGAAACCTTTATCCCACCAAGAGAGATGAACACTGGCAACTGCTAGCTCCTTGCCATCGACTACAGTTTCAGCTAGGGCAACACGGCGAGTATGATAGTCTGTTGGATCATCCACATCTGAAACCAAAATTTCTCTGGCTTCAATAGGTGTTTTAGACAAGATAGCCACACCTTCGTGGTAGCGGTCATAGCCGATATGGTTATAAGCCCAGGTCCAGTAGTAATTTTTCCCTTGCTCTAACAACTTTTCAACCAAGAGTCTAACATAATGGTCTTGGTGAATAGGCTCAGCTGCTGGCAAAGCTTGATAAAGGTCATTAACCTCCACCTCTGACGAGGTCATCTCCTGATTGATTTCTTGGAAACAAATCAAATCATAGTCCTTTTCAAGAATATCTTCAAGCAAAATCTGGAATTTTTCCTCTGCTTCTTTCTCCATCCAACTGTGAGTATTGAGTGTTAAAAATTTCATTCTTTTCTCCCAAAATAAGAGGTTGGAATACAGCTTCCAACCTCAAGTATATTACAATTCTACTTTAGCAACTGCTGTTTTAGCTGCAAGAGAACCTGTTTTTTCTAATTTAACTGATTTAATTGCATCACCATTTGTGAAGACAACTACTGTTGAAGTTTCACGTCCTGCTGCACGGATAGCATTCAAGTCAGCTGTGACAAGGAGATCTCCTGCTGCAACTTTTTGTCCTTCAGCAACATGAACTGTAAATGGTTTACCTTCAAGACTTACTGTGTCCAAACCAATGTGAACCAATACTTCAAGACCTGCTTCCGTCACAATACCAAAAGCATGTTTTGTTGGGAAGATGCTTGATACAGTACCTGAAACTGGAGATACAATGTTTCCATTTGCAGGTTCTACTGCAAATCCATCACCCATCATTTTTTGAGCAAATACTGGATCCTTTACTTGTTCCAAACCAACAACTTGACCGTCTGCTACTGAGTAAACTTCCTCAGTAAGATCTTTGAAGTGAACAGTGTTTTGTTGTGCTTCAGTCATTTGGCTTGGAAGAGTTTCAGGAATGATTTCACCTGAATCAAGGATATCTTGGATATCAGATTTCAAAATGTCAGCTTTTGGACCGTAGATAGCTTGAACCCCTTGTCCTTTCATCACAAGACCCATAGCTCCTTCTGCTTTCCATTGCTCTGCATTTCCTACTTTATCTGCATCTTTAACAGTTACACGAAGACGAGTCATACATGCATCAACATCAACGATGTTTACACGTCCACCAAGAAGGTTGATAATGTTTACAGCTTGAGAGCCTGCTGCAACTTTCACTTCGCTGCTGGTTTCTTCTGAACCTTCAGCAGTTTCGTAGTTTCCGTTACGCCCTGGAGTTGCGTAGTTGAATTTTTGAATCATGAAGTTTGCGATAAAATACATGATTACAGCAAAGAGAACAGTTACCCAAACGAAGTTAACGATATCCATACCAATACCAGCACTGATTGCAATAGGTGTACGAGTCAAGAACTCGATTGAACCGAATGAGTGCATACGTAGGTTTACGACGTCAGCCATAGCGAAGGCAGCACCTTGAACAAGTGAGTAAACAAGATACATAGGTGTTGCGATGAACATGAACATGTATTCGATTGGTTCAGTAACCCCTGTCAAGAATGTTGCAAGAGCTGTTGCAATCATCATACCTTTGTATTTATGTTTCTTGTCAGCATCAACATTACGGTAGATAGCAACAATCACACCCATCAAGATACCGAATGAACCGATCATTTGTCCAACTTTGAAACGAGCTGGATGTACTGTATCTAACAAGTGTTGATATTGACTAGCATCAGTACCTTTAAGGTTTACAAGGTCTGTTACCCATGCAAGCCATAGTGGGTCTTGACCGAATACTTGAGTACCTTTAGCTGCACCAGTTAAAATGTCATAAGTACCACCAAGAGCTGTGTAGTTCATTGGGATAGTCAACATGTGGTGAAGACCAAATGGCAAGAGCAAACGTTCCAAAGTACCATACAAGAATGGTGCAAGAATTGGAGCAGTTTCTTGTGAGTTGGCAATCCAGATACCGAAGTTATTGATACCTGTTTGAACTACTGGCCAGAAAGCAGCAAGTAGAATTGCAGCGATTGCTGAACGAAGAATAACTACAAATGGTACGAAACGTTTCCCGTTGAAGAATGAAAGTGCATCAGGAAGTTTACGGAAGTTGTAGTATTTGTTGTAAGCAGTTGCCCCTACAAAACCTGAGATAATCCCTACGAATACCCCCATGTTCAAGGCTGGAGCTTCAAGAACACTGATAAAGTAATCAGCAACTTTGATTGAACCACCAAAGAAAGTAGTTACCATAGCATCTGGATTTTTCAACATATCGCCTGATACACCAAAGATTGTACCAGTGATACGGTTAATCAAGATGAAGGCAAGACCAGCGGCGAAAGCACCACCAGCACGTTCTTTAGCCCAGCTTCCTCCAATGGCTAGGGCAAACAAAATGTGAAGGTTACCGATAACCCCCCAACCGATTTGCTCAAGAATTCCACCTGTGATGACAAGTGGTGTAAAGGTTGGGTTAATCATCACGATAGACTTACCGATTGAAATCATCAAACCAGCAGCCGGCATAACCGCGATAACTACCATCAAAGCCTTACCGAATTTTTGCCAAAATTCGAAAGACAAGACATTTTTGAATGTATCTTTCATCATTCAAATCTCCTTTATTTTTATTTAGGCAAACGTTTTACGAAAACGTTTGCACCTTCTATGATTTAATTATACCACTTTAATTTTTTTTGTAAAGGCTTTTATAAAAAAATTACACTTTTTTCTAAAAAATTTCTAGTGCGCCAAATTTCAAGTTCAAATTAGCCATCAAGAAGTCTTCTCTGGGGGACTTCTTTGGAAGCTCTTTTCTTCTACGCATCTCTTTTCAAAAACTCTTGTAGCAAAAAAGGAGATTTTACAATCTCCTCATAAAAGCAGCTATTTTACCTAAATCTTCAAGAATCGGCGCATGGATATTCCTGATCCCAATGAACCAATGAAAACCCCAATCATAAATAGTAGGGCAATCATCAACGGACTAAATAAATCTGGACTAATCATGGATAGATTTTGCCCTACCAACGATTTGTTGACAGATTGGTAAACAATTTGATAAACAATAAAGACCAAAACAGATGGTGCGATAGCTCCCAATAAACCGATAAAGGCTCCTTCTAACAAGAACGGTCCACGGATATAACTGTTTTTAGCTCCGACCAAGCGCATGATTTGAATTTCGCGACTGCGGGAAATAATGGTAATACGAATGGTATTTGAAATCAAGAAAACTGCGATAAAAATTAACAAAGCAGCAATCCCTAGTCCCCAAACACGGATAAATGAAGCTAACTTGAAGAGTCTTTCTGTATTGGCACCGCCATCTTGAACCTCAGAGACACCTTCAATTTTTTTAGCATCTTCGGCTATAGTTTTTACATCATTTGAAGTGTTTGCCTCTACAATATAGGCATCATAGAGAGGATTGGCATCTCCTTCAAAGATTTTCCAGTTATCTCCCATTATCTCGGTTAATTTTTCATATTGTTCTTCTTTACTTGAAAAGGTAACACTTTTAACCGTAGACATGTTCTTCAAAGAATCATATACCTTGTGGTAGTCATTATTTGTAACAGTTTGACCTTCTTTTTCAATTGTCTGACTATTATCTTCCACATCCTTTCGGATATAAACTACTACACGGACATTATTTTCAATATCTGTAGCTAGTTTCGCTGTATTGAAAATAACAGATGCAAATATTGCCACCAAGGTCAAAGTAATCATGACTGAACTGACAGCAGCTACTGTCATCCAACCATTTCGTTTCAAACTTTTTAAGGCTTCAAATAAATGGCGAAAAAATCTACTAATCATCGTATCCATACTCTCCTTTTGATTCGTCACGAACGACACGGCCATTTTCAATGGCAATGACACGGTGGCGCAAGGTATTTACAATCTGGCTATTATGAGTCGCCATCAAAATAGTTGTCCCTTGTAGGTTAATCCGTTCCAAGAGATTCATAATTTCCCATGAATTATCCGGATCCAGATTTCCTGTTGGCTCATCAGCTATCAATACTTTGGGATTATTTACAATTGCACGCGCAATCGCAATTCGCTGTTGCTCCCCACCTGAGAGTTCATTTGGGAAAGAACGAACCTTATGCTTCAATCCAACCAAGTCCAAAACTTCCATCACTCGTCTTTTGATATTACGGCGATTTTCCCCGATTACTTCCATAGCGTAAGCAATATTTTCATAGACAGTTTTCTTTGGTAACAATTTATAATCTTGGAAGACAACCCCAACACTACGACGTAGAAGCGGGACATCTTTCTTTTTGATCTTAACCAGATTAAAACCAGCAACTGATAGACTTCCTTTATCGATTTTTACTTCACGATACAGAGAACGAATAAAAGTTGACTTCCCTGCTCCTGAAGGTCCTACGATGTAAGCAAATTCCCCCGGTTGAACGCTGACCGAAACACCGCGTAGAGCAGTCGTTCCGTTGTCGTATTTTTTAACGACATCTCTCATTTCAATAATTGACATGTGAGTTCCTTTCTATCTTAGCTAATTCGCCACTTGAGATAAGCATCGATAAAACCATCTAGGTCCCCATCCATAACCTTATCTACCTGAGCAACCTCAAAGCTAGTTCGGTGATCTTTTACCATAGTATAAGGCGTGAAGACATAAGAACGGATTTGGCTTCCCCAAGTGATCTCCTTTTTCTCACCTTTGAGAGAATCTACCTCCGCAGCCTTCTTATCTTGCTCCATTTGATAGAGCTTAGCCTGCAACATCTTCATGGCACGATCTCTATTTCCATACTGGGTACGATCCACTGTTGATTGGACAACAATTCCAGTTGGAATGTGGGTTAAACGTACACCTGTTGAAACCTTATTGACGTTTTGTCCACCGGCACCACCTGAACGGAAGGTATCCATCTTGATATCATCTTCACGGATTTCCACTTCAATAGTATCATCCAATTCTGGCATCACTTCTACAGATGTGAAAGAGGTATGGCGACGTTTGGCAGAGTCAAATGGTGAGATTCGCACTAAGCGGTGAACACCCATTTCTGACTTGAGGAGACCATAGGCATTAGGCCCTTCAAATGATAAAGTTACCGACTTAATACCAGCCTCATCACCTGCTTGGTAATCCAACACTTCCACTTTAAAGCCTTTAGCATTACCATAACGAGTATACATACGAAGCAACATATCACCCCAGTCCTGCGCCTCAGTACCACCAGAACCTGGATGGATTTCCAAGATGGCATTGTTGTGGTCGTAAGGTTCTGACAAGAGTAGAGTCATCTCGTAGCTGGTCATTATCTTATCAAGTTCGGCTAACTGCGCTACCAGTTCATCATGCACTGACTCGTCTTCAGCCAAAAAATCCAATAAAATTTCGACTTCATCCTGCAACTCTTCCATCTTATGGAAGGTATTGTAAGTGTTTTTTAATTCATTCAATTCTTGCGACGTTTTTTGGGCCGCAATATTATCGTTCCAAAAATCAGGTTCTGTCATCTTGTTTTCCAAGATGGCAATCTCTTCCTCTAGCCCTTCGAGGTCAAAGAGACCCCCTGAAAGAAGCTAATTTTTCACGATTTGCGTCAATTTTCTGACGAATTACTGAAATGTCCATAAATACTCCTTTTTTACATTATTTCATTATAGCATATTTTATCATTTCTTTCCATCTTTTGCTCTAATCCCCTTTTCATGAAAAAAGAAGCCTTTGGACTTCCCTTCTTACAAGACTTTTGCTGAAGTGCGAGCGATTTCTTCCACTTGAATACCATTTGCTTCAAATTTTTCTTTCAAGGCTGGTAAATCAATTGATTCATCGATTTGCACTTCGATAATCACCTTACCATCCTTACGCGGAATATTGACTGTATGGGAGATATTCAAATTTTCTTCTACAATCAAAGAAACAATTTTTCCAAGAACACCAACTTCATCTTCTGTAACAAAGCGTACACGAATCCCTTCTTCGCCATAACCTGCAATTTCAAGAAAGGCTTGGAAAACATCACGGTCAGTAATAACTCCGTATACTTGATGGTTATCTACGACAGGGAGAATACCAATCTTATTTTTCAACATCAGATAAGTTGCATCTTCTAGACTAGCATAGCCTGAGACAGTGACAACATCGCGAATCATGACATCTTTTACTTTTGTCTTATTCAGAAGATAATTCATCTCATAGATAGAAAGACTTGTTGCTTTAGATGGACTTGCTTGTGCAATGGTTCCCTCAGTCACCAAACCAACTAATTGATCATTTTCGATAACAGGCAGACGGTGCAAACCTTGCTCTCTCATCAAATCTGCTGCATGAGATACTGTTGTATCTGGACTAATATAAACTACCTTGCGGGTCATAAAATCTTTAACTGCCATGAGACTTCTCCTTTTCTATTCTTATCCCTATTATACAATCTTTTTGCAAATCTATCAAACGCTTACATTTCTTTTTCGAAATTCAGAAAAGTATGAATAAGCTAGCAAAAGAGCTCTGAAATCGAGTTCTGTGAATGAAGGTAAGAAACTTTTCATTCGATTTTTTCAATTATTAGAAATTCAGCTTTCAATGTAGATGCAGATTTGTTTGCAATCTCAATCTACCGACTAAAAAGGTCCCCCGGACTATATTGATGATTACTTCGTAATCTCCATCTGCCGACTAAAACAATCCACTGGATTGTTTTAGCCACCTAGATATGCTTTTCTGACTTCTTCTGATGAAGCGAGTTCTTTTCCTGTTCCTGATAGGACGATTTTCCCTGTTTCCAGTACATATCCTCGGTCAGAGATTGCAAGTGCTTTATTGGCATTTTGTTCAATCAAGAGGACGGTTGTTCCTTGTTTCTGAATATCTTGAATGATATCAAAAATTTCTTGGATAAAGATTGGGGCAAGTCCCATTGATGGTTCATCTAAAAGAAGAAGTTTTGGTGTTGACATGAGGGCGCGTCCCATGGCAAGCATTTGTTGTTCCCCCCCTGAAAGAGTGGCTGCATCTTGGTTCTTCCGTTCTTCAAGACGAGGAAAGCGTGAGAAAACCTTCTTCAAGTTAGCTTGATTTTCTTCACGATTTTTCTTTAAGAAAGCTCCCATTTCAAGATTTTCCATAACAGTCAAGCCAGGAAAGACGTGGCGTCCTTCTGGAACTTGTGAAAGACCACCTGCCACGATTTTCTGAGCTGGCATTTTTTGGATTTCTTGACCTAAAAATTCAATCTTTCCTGAACTTGGTCGAACCAAACCTGACAAGGTGCGAAGAATAGTTGTCTTACCTGCACCGTTAGCACCGATAAGGGAAACAACTTCTCCTTCATTAACTTCAAAGCTTACATCACGGACTGCTTGGATCATACCGTAATGCACAGAAAGATTTTCAACTTTTAACATAGACATTAGGCTTCACCTCCTAGATAAGCTTCGATAACGCGTTTATTGGTCTTAATTTCGTCTGGAGTTCCTTGAGCGATTAAACGGCCATATTCAAGTACGTAGATACGTTCTGTTACTTCCATGACCAGATTCATATCGTGTTCAATCAACATGATTGTAATCTTAAACTCATCTTTGATACGACGAATTAACTCAGTCAATTCGGCTGTTTCCTGTGGGTTCATACCTGCTGCTGGTTCATCTAAGAAGAGAATTTTAGGTTCCGTAGCAAGGGCACGAACAATTTCCAAACGACGTTGTTGTCCGTAGGAAAGATTTTTAGCAAGAGTCTCTGCATCACCATCTAAATCAAAGATTTTCAACAATTCCAAAGCTTTAGCCTTTAATTCTTTTTCACTCTTGTAAAAAGCTGGTAAGCGTAAGAAACTAGTAAAAACATGCTGTTTGTGATGGTTTCCAAAAGCAATCAAAACATTGTCTAAAACTGTTAAATCTTTAAAAAGACGGATATTTTGGAAAGTACGTCCAAGTCCCAAAGAGGCAATCTTATAAGGTGATTTCCCATTCAAAAGGTGACCATCTAGGGTTACTGTTCCCTCGCTTGGTTCATAAACACCGGTCAAAAGGTTGAAAAGGGTGGTTTTCCCAGCTCCGTTTGGACCGATTAATCCAACCAGTTCCCCTTCGTTCAATTCAAGAGTCACATCTCCAACAGCTGTTAGACCACCAAAATGTTTGGTTAACTGTTTTACTTCAAGTAATGCCATTAGTTTTGTTCCTCCTTCTTAGATTTTTTAAAGAAACGTGATAGGCTCAGTTCCCACGTTCCAAGGAGTCCACCTGGTCTGAAAATCATTACCAATACCAAGGCCAAAGCGTAAATAATCATACGCACACTAGCAACATCTTGGAGAAGCATATTCAAAATTCCCAGAACAATAGCCGAAACAATCGCACCTGTAATGGAACCGAGTCCACCAAATACAACAATAATCAAAACGTTGATTGAGTTGATGAAGGTGTAATCTTTCGGTACAACAGACCCGATAAATCCTGCCTGAAGTGACCCAGCAATACTTGCAGTAATGGCACCAAAGACAAAAGCGATGATTTTAATTTTAGTCGTATTAACCCCAACTGACTCAGCAGCGATTTCATCTTCACGAACAGAGAGGGTTGAACGACCAATTGGGCTACGCAAGAAGTTCAAGGTTGCAATGGTTGTAATCACGACAAAGAAGTAAACCATTTGCCAAGTTGTAAAGTTAGGAATCCCTAAAATACCTGCCGCACCATTTGTAAGGCTTCCACCATTGATGATAAAGATACGGATAATTTCAGAAACACCTAGAGTTGCTACCGCAAGATAGTCCCCCTTCAAGCGCAAGGTTGGAATGCCGACAAGTAAGGCAACTGCTCCTGAAAGCAAAGCTCCTACAAGCATAGCTCCAAAGAAGGCACCGTAGGTTGGTGATTTAGAACCAATAATAGCTGCTGCATAGGCACCAATCGCCATGAAACCAGCATGACCAAGTAAAAATTGTCCTGAAAAACCAACGATTAAGTTGAGACCAACAGCCAAAATAATATTAATTCCAATTTGTTGTAAAATCTGTACATAGAATAGATTAAGTACTCCGACTGAAACCAGTACACTAATCAAGCTATAGCCAGCTAACAAAAGGAGTAACCATAGAATATTAACTTTTAAATTTTCCTTCATCGCTTACACCTTCTCTTTCACATTCTTACCAAGGATACCAGCTGGGCGGACAATCAAGATCAACAACAAGATTCCATAAACAATGGCATCACGGAAATCTGACATCCCAAAGGCTGTCGCAAAGGTTTCCAATAGACCAATCACAAAGCCACCAAGAGCCGCACCAGGAATAATTCCGATACCACCAAGTACTGCGGCAACGAAAGATTTAAGACCTGGAGTAACCCCCATCAAAGGCTCAAGAGAGTTATAATAAAGAGCAATCAGAACACCAGCCGCACCCGCAAGAGCAGAACCCAAAGCGAAGGTAAAGCTAATCGTACGGTTTACATTGATCCCCATCAATTGCGCCGCGTCGCTATCTACTGATACTGCACGCATGGCTTTCCCCATCTTAGTCTTTTGGACAATGACTTGTAACAAAATCATCAAAATCAAGGAAATAGCCAAAATCATTAACTGCACATTTGTTAAGCTAATTGGTCCCAAATCATATCGAACTGTTTGAATCGCTTGAGGGAAGGCACGGGTATTGGCACCAACCAGATAGACCATTCCATACTCCAATAGGAAAGAAACCCCAATAGCCGTAATCAAAACAGCAATACGAGTAGAGTGGCGCAAAGGTCGGTAAGCAAGAAACTCAATCACGACACCAAGAATAGCTGTCGCTAGCATAGCTACAATAAGCGCTACAAAGAAATTCATTTGGAAAGAATTGATCAAGAAATAACCGATAAAGGCTCCCATCATATAAATATCACCATGGGCGAAGTTGATGAGCTTGATAATTCCGTAAACCATGGTATATCCTAGGGCTAACAGCGCGTAAACACTACCTAGAATCAAACCATTTACGAGTTGTTGGAGCATAAGATTCACTCTTTCTATTTATAATTCCGAGGGTTTTCCCTCACTTTTTGATAGGTTCTTATACTCAATGAAAATCAAAGAGCAAACTAGGAAACTAGCCGCAGGTTGCTCAAAGCACTGCTTTGAGGTTGTAGATAAGACTGACGAAGTCAGTCACATATATAATCCAAGGCGACGTTGACGCAGTTTGAAGAGATTTTCGAAGAGTATTAAATATCGAAACAGGGAGTGAGTCAAAGGCTCATTCCCTATTTCAACATTTTTCTATTATGGTTTTACAACTTCTGCTGCTTCAACTTTACCATTGTTCATGGTCATCATGTAAGCAGTTTTGACTGTGTTGTGGTCTGCATCGAAGCTTGTTTGACCAGTTACACCTTCAAAATCTTTTGTTTTAGCAAGGTTATCCTTGATTTCACCTGAATTTTTAGCACCTTTTGCTGCGTTTGCTACAAGGTGAACTGAATCATAAGCCAAGGCTGCAAATGTTGAAGGCTCTTCATTGTACTTAGCACGGTAAGCGTCAAGGAAGGCTTTAGCTTTAGCTGAAACTTCTACAGTAGTTGAGAAGCCTGAGATAAAGTAGATGTTTGATGCTTTTTCAGCAGTTGCTTGTTGTACAAACTCCTCACCGTTGAATCCATCACCACCAACGATTGGTTTGTCAATTCCCATGCCACGCGCTTGGTTTACAATCTTACCAGCCTCATTATAGTAACCAGGAACAACGATAGCATCAAAGTCTTTCCCTTTCATTTTTGTAAGGGCTGCTTGAAAGTCTGTGTCACCTGCTACGAAAGTTTCATCTGCAACGATTTCACCCTTGTATGACTCGCGGAAAGATTTGGCAATCCCTTTAGCATAGTCACTGGCATTGTCAGTGTAAAGAACAACTTTCTTAGCATTTAATTTTTCAGAAACATAGTTTGAGATAATTTTTCCTTGGAAGCTATCTTGGAAAGTTCCAATAAAGAGGTAATCTTGACCTTTAGTCAATCCATCTTGAGTCGCACTTGGTGAGATCAATGGAACACCTGCTTTTGTAGCGTTCGCTACCGCAGCTGCAGTCGCACCAGATGTCGCAGGTCCTACGACTGCTGATACTTTAGATTGGGTTACAAGGTTAGTTGTAACTGAAGCAGCCTCAGCTGTTTCAGACTTATTATCTTTATCGACTACTTCGATTTGTTTTCCATCGATACCACCTGCGGCATTGATTTCATCAACAGCCAATTGGGCACCTTTTTGTTCAGCTGTTCCGTATGCAGCTAAAGAACCTGATTCTTCAAAGTTAAACCCGATTTTAATTGTCTTTTCCTCTACTGAGTTACCAGCAGTGTTGACTGCTCCAGACTTCACTTCTCCACAGGCTGCAAGAAGTGCTACACTTGCAAGCGCCACAAACGATAGGGCAAATTTTTTCTTCATCTTTTTGTCTCCTTATTTCTTAAATAGTCTGTTAAGAATATACCGAATTATCAGAAAATTGTCAATGTTTTCCTTGAACTTTTTCGATGATAACGTTTTCCTATCGATAAAGATTGCCCACAAAGGGTGTTTCCAACTCTTGGATATGACAAACCCTAACTTTTTTAATAAATTTTTCCTTGCTCAAGCGTCCGACCAATTGCTCCACTTCTTGAGTTGGAACATAGAGTTGTAAGTAACGATGTTTCTTGGAATGATAGGTAATATCTCCATAATCCTGCAGTTTTTTGGCATCACGATTATAGTAAAGATAGATAATCAAGCCAGAGCGATTGACTTTTTCAAACATGATAAATCCTCTTTCTAAGAAATCTCTCCCTATTATACCAAAAAAAGCAAACCCAGTCGAGTTTGCCTTCTATCATCATTAGTTCAATGAATTGTTGGCCATAATTTCATCAATAAAGCCATATTCAAGTGTTTCCTGGGCGCTCATCCAGTTATCACGTTCTGCATCTGCATGGACTTTTTCCATTGACTGACCTGAATTTTCAGCCAAGATTTTTTCCAAGGTATTACGAGTTTTGAGCAAGTGTTCTGCAGCGATAGCCATATCAGTTTGTTGGGTACCACCACCTGTACCGCCCATTGGTTGGTGAATCATGTATTCAGCATTTGGAAGCATGAAACGTTTGCCTTTTGCTCCACTTGATGCGATGACAGTCCCCATAGATGCAGCCATTCCCATAACAATGGTTTGGACATCTGCCTTGATAAAGTTCATGGTATCTACGATTGCCAAACCAGCTGAAACAGAACCACCTGGTGTATTGACATAAAGGTAAATATCTTTTGTACTATCTTGGGCATCCAAGAAAAGCAATTGGGCAATAACAGAGTTAGCCATATTGTCTTCAACCGGACCTGTCAGCATAATGATGCGGTCTTTGAGAAGACGTGAGTAAATATCGTAAGAACGTTCTCCACGGCTTGTTTGTTCAATAACTACAGGAATCATTCATTTCTCCTTTTGAGTTTTAATTTTGTTGGTCAAATGACTGAAGATAAGACTATTATAATATCTTGGTCAAAAAAGGTCAAATTTTTGCTCTGCTTTCATTAGACAGAAACAAAAACCCAACCTCCTTTCGTGACTGGAAATACTTTTCCAAGTCATTCTTCTTTTCGATCTTATTTTGTACCGAACAAGCGGTCTCCAGCATCTCCAAGACCTGGAACGATATAACCGTGTTCGTTCAAACGTTCATCCAAGGCTGCTGTAAAGATTTCTACATCTGGATGAGCTTCTTGAAGGGCTTTTACACCCTCTGGAGCAGATACAAGGCAGACAAATTTGATATTTGATGCGCCACGTTTTTTAAGAGAATCAACAGCCAAGATTGCTGAGCCACCTGTTGCCAACATTGGGTCTACTACAAAAATTTGACGTTGGTCAATGTCCTCAGGCAATTTCACCAAGTATTCAACTGGTTGAAGTGTTTCTTCATCACGGTACATACCGATGTGGCCAACTTTAGCAGCTGGAACCAAGTTCAAGAGACCATCAACCATCCCGATACCTGCACGCAAGATTGGGACGATGGCCAATTTCTTACCTGCCAATTGTTTTTGAACTGTTTTTGTAATTGGTGTTTCGATTTCCACATCTTCTAGTGGAAGATCACGAAGTACTTCATACCCCATCAACATTGCAATCTCATCTACTAGCTCACGAAAAGCTTTTGTAGAAGTATCTGTACGACGCAAGATTGACAATTTGTGTTGAATCAGTGGGTGATTAATAACTTCAATTTTTCCCATTTTTGGAATTCCTTCTTTCAATTTATTCTTCTTATTATACCAAAAAACGGTTTAAAAATCTTTCTAAACCATTTATTTTTGATAATTTTTACATTAGATCAGCCTCTTTAAGAGCTGTCTGTACTGTCTCAAGTGGTAAATGGGTCAATTCTGTCCCTTTTTCTTGATAAAGGTATTGGGCGTAGTCGTCCATTCGGTACTGGTTGATATAAACCACGCGCTTGCAGCCGACCTGAAGCAATTGTTTTGTACAGTTGAGACAAGGAAAATGGGTTACATAGGCTGTAAAGCCTTTGGGAACACCACGCTCAGCACCTTGAAGGATAGCATTGACCTCAGCGTGAAGGGTGCGAACGCAGTGGCCTTCAATGACCAAACATTCGTGATCAATACAATGCTCAGTCCCTGACACCGAACCATTGTAACCAGTGGAAATAACCTTATTATCTTTTACCAGAATCGCGCCCACTTTAGCACGTTTACAAGTGGAACGATTCGCAATTAGTAGAGCTTGGGCTGCAAAATACTCATCCCAGGCCAGTCTTTTTTCAGTCATCTCTTTTCTCCTTTTTCTCTATTTTTTAAAAAATGGTAAACCTAAATCTGCAATCTTTTCAGCTGGTACCTTCATGCCATCCTTGATCCATTTTAGAAGGACAGAGACGATGGCTGAGCTCCAGAAGGAATGAAGATAAGAGCTGACACCTTTTGATTTCCCATGGTATTTTTCTAGAAATTCCTGCATGGCTTGGACAAAGATTTTTTCCAGATGGTAATCCAAGGCCAATTGAATTACTCTAGCTTCCTTTCTGGCCTCCCGGAAAAGGTGAACCCAAACCAAATAAAGGTCTGTCTTTAAATCGTAATGATGCAGCTGTTCCATAATATTGTGGACAGTTCGTTTAAAGACGCTCTCTAAAATTTCCTCTTTGGAGTCATAATTGCGATAAAAGGCCGCACGCGAAACACCTGCACGTTTGACCAATTCAGAAATACTAATCTTGGTCAGTTCCTTTTTTTCCAAGAGTTGCAAGAGGGCTGTTTCAATGGCTTCTCTGGTTAATAAATTGGATTCTTGGTTTGATTTTCTGAGATTTTCAAGAGACTTTTCAGAGATTCTACGTTCAGACATAACATTTTCTTTCTACTTGTCACAACAGACGGATGATGCTTTTGTTTCAAGGGTTTTCATGATATAATTGTAAAAAAAGACAGAACCTTTGTCAATGTATAACTGACAAAGATGGAGAATTTCTATGACTTGGAAGATTATTGCTGACTCTGGTTGTGATTATCGTCAACTGCCAACACCAGCTATTAACACAACCTTTGTAAGTGTCCCCTTAACCATTCAAGTAGCTGATCAGGTCTTTGTTGATGACGCCAGTCTCGATATTGACCAAATGATGGAAACCATGTATGCAACTGCAGAAGCTTCAAAATCGGCTTGTCCAAGCCCAGATGACTATTTGCGAGCATTTGAAGGTGCCAAAAACATTTTCCTAGTAACCATCACAGGTACCCTTTCTGGCAGTCACAATAGTGCTCAACTAGCAAAGAATATTTATCTGGAAGACCATCCTGACACTAAGATTCATGTGATTGATAGTTTATCTGCTGGTGGTGAAGTTGACCTACTCGTAGAAAAATTGAATGACTTGATTGACCAGGGCTTGTCTTTTGAAGAAGTGGTTGAAGCTATCACCGCCTATCAAGAAAAAACTAAGTTGCTCTTTGTCCTAGCCAAAGTCGATAACTTGGTGAAGAACGGCCGTTTGAGCAAGCTTATCGGTACGGTCGTTGGCCTTCTCAACATTCGTATGGTCGGAAAAGCTAGTGAAACTGGGACTCTCGAATTGCTACAAAAAGCAAGGGGATCAAAGAAATCAGTTCAAGCTGCCTATGATGAGTTAGTAAAAGCTGGATATGCTGGTGGCCGTATTGTCATGGCCCAACGCAATAACGAAAAATGTTGTCAACAGCTCTCAGAGCGAATCCGTGAAACCTTCCCACAAGCGGATATTAAAATTCTACCAACCTCTGGTCTCTGCAGTTTCTATGCAGAAGAGGGCGGTTTGCTGATGGGCTATGAAATTGATTAATTGCATTCTTGACAAGAGGTGACCATCATCTCTTGTTTTTTTGTGGTACAATAGAGCTATGAAACATTTTGATACTATTGTCATCGGTGGGGGACCTGCTGGTATGATGGCTACGATTTCCAGTAGCTTTTATGGACAGAAAACCCTCCTCATCGAAAAAAATCGGAAACTTGGAAAAAAATTAGCTGGGACTGGTGGGGGACGTTGCAATGTGACCAACAATGGTAGCTTAGACAACCTGCTAGCTGGAATTCCTGGAAACGGACGCTTTCTTTACAGTGTTTTCTCCCAGTTCGATAATCATGACATCATCAACTTTTTTACAGAAAATGGTGTTAAACTTAAGGTCGAAGACCACGGACGCGTCTTTCCAGCCAGTGACAAGTCTCGGACTATTATCGAAGCTTTGGAAAAGAAAATCACTGAACTAGGTGGTCAAGTTGCTACTCAAATAGAAATCGTTTCTGTTAAAAAAGTAGATGACCAGTTTGTCCTTAAGTCAGCGGATCAAACCTTCACTTGTGAGAAACTCATTGTCACAACAGGTGGTAAGTCTTATCCTTCGACTGGTTCGACTGGTTTTGGTCACGAGATTGCTCGCCATTTTAAGCATACCATCACCGATCTTGAGGCTGCTGAAAGTCCTTTATTAACAGATTTTCCACATAAAGCCTTACAAGGGATTTCTCTGGACGATGTGACCCTAAGTTATGGTAAGCATGTCATCACTCATGATTTACTCTTTACCCACTTTGGTTTGTCAGGTCCTGCTGCCCTACGCATGTCTAGCTTTGTCAAAGGTGGGGAGGTTCTCTCACTCGATGTTTTGCCTCAACTTTCTGAGAAGGACTTGGTTACATTTCTAGAAGAAAATCGGGAAAAATCCTTGAAAAACGCTTTAAAAACCTTGTTACCAGAACGCTTGGCCGAATTTTTTGTACAAGGATATCCTGAAAAAGTCAAACAGCTGACTGAAAAGGAACGAGAACAACTTGTCCAGTCCATTAAAGAACTTAAAATTCCTGTAACTGGAAAAATGTCCCTTGCAAAGTCCTTTGTTACCAAGGGTGGAGTCAGTCTCAAGGAAATCAATCCTAAAACCCTTGAAAGTAAGCTGGTACCTGGCCTCCACTTTGCAGGCGAAGTTATGGATATCAATGCCCACACGGGTGGCTTTAACATCACTTCTGCCCTCTGTACCGGCTGGGTGGCGGGAGCAAATCCAATCTAAATATACATTACTAAATGGAACAATCCCCCCAAAAAAGAAAGGAACTACTTTGGAACATATTATCTTGCTAAGGGGAGTCACTCCTAATGGAAAAAATGCTATCCCTAAAATGTCTTATCTAGTAGATATCTTGACAGAAGCTGATTTTCAACAAGTTCGAACTTATATTCAAAGTGGAAATATTATTCTTGAAAGTAACTTAGCTCTCGAAGAAATACGAGAACAGGTTCATACTCTATTAGACTTCCTGCAAAACTAGAATCCTAGTTCATGATTGATAATACCAGCACTCAAATTCATTCGTAGTCCGAAGCGTTTACGATGATTTCGATAGGTTGTTGAAAACATTTTAAACGTTTTTACTTTGGCAAAGATGTTCTCAACCTTGCTTCTCTCCTTAGATAGCGCATGGTTACAGGCTTTATCTTCAACTGTTAGCGGCTTGAGTTTGCTGGATTTACGTGGAGTTTGTGCTTGAGGATATATCTTCATGAGCCCTTGATAACCACTGTCAGCCAAGATTTTACCAGCTTGTCCGATATTTCTGCGACTCATTTTGAACAACTTCATATCATGACAATAGTTCACAGTGATATCCAAAGAAACAATTCTCCCTTGACTTGTGACAATCGCTTGAGCCTTCATAGCGTGGCATTTCTTTTTACCAGAATCATTCGCTAATTCTTTTTTTAGGGCGATTGATTTTTACTTCCGTCGCATCAATCATTACCGTGTCCTCAGCACTAAGATGAGTTTTTGAAATCGTAACACCACTTTGAACAAGAGTTACTTCAACCCATTGGCTCCGACGGATTAAGTTGCTTTCGTGGATACCAAAATCAGCCGCAATTTCTTCATAAGTGCGGTATTCTAGCACATATTGAAGAGTGGCCATAAGAAGGTCTTCTAGGCTTAATTTAGGTTTTCGTCCACCTTTTGCGTGTTTAAGTTGATAAGCTGTTTTTAATACAGCTAACATCTCTTCAAAAGTCGTGCGCTGAACACCAACAAGACGCTTAAATCGTGCATCAGTTAGTTGTTTACTTGCTTCATCATTCATAGAACTACTATGCCATATTTTGTTTCGCAGGAAGTCTGATCATTTCAAATCCAGCCATTGCTCTAGGAGCTCAAGCGACCTTTATCCTATTGAATATCTTCATTGTATCACGTGGGGTTCAAAAAGGGATTGAAAGAGCTTCGAAAGTCATGATGCCCCTGCTCTTTATCATCTTTGTCGTCATCATCGAACGCTCTCTCAGTTTGCCAAATGCCATGGAAGGGGTTCTTTACTTCCTCAAACCAGATTTTTCAAAACTGACTAGCGCTGGTCTCCTCTATGCTCTGAGACAATCTTTCTTTGCCCTCTCACTAGGGGTTACAGCCATGTTGACCTATGCTTCTTACTTGGACAAGAAAACCAATCTGGTCCAGTCAAGAATCTCCATCGTAGCCATGAATATCTCGGTATCCATCATGGCAGGTCTAGCCATTTTCCAAGCTCGGTCCCCCTTCAATATCCAGTCTGAAGGGGGACCGAGCTTGGTCTTTATCGTCTTGCCTCAACTCTTTGACAAGATGCCTTTTGGAACCATTTTCTATGTCCTCTTCCTCTTTGCGACTGTCACTTCTTCTGTCGTTATGCTGGAAATCAATGTAGACAATATCACCAATCAGGACAACAGCAAGCGTGCTAAATGGAGTGTTATTTTAGGAATTTTGACCTTTGTCTTTGGCATTCCTTCAGCCCTATCTTACGGTGTCATGGCGGATGTTCACATTTTTGGTAAAGCCTTCTTTGACGCTATGGACTTCTTGGTTTCCAATCTCCTCATGCCATTTGGAGCTCTCTTCCTTTCACTTTTTACAGGCTATATCTTTAAAAAGGCTCTTGCAATGGAGGAACTCCATCTCGATGAAAGAGCATGGAAACAAGGACTGTTCCAAGTCTGGCTCTTCCTTCTTCGTTTCGTCATTCCAATCATCATCGTGGTCTTCATCGCCCAATTTATGTAATCAAAAGGACTTGAGTAATGAACTCAGGTCCTTTCTTTTTTATGGATGACTAACAATTAATTCTAAATCTTGCCCTTCTAGAGTCCAAGATTCAACATCACTTGGTAGGATAAAGTGTCTCCCTTTTTGGATTGGATAGTTTTTCCCGTCAACAGTTAGTTGACCTTGACCAGCCAAGACACTCAACAAGCTGTAGTCAGCTGTCTTTTCAAAGTTAACTTTTCCAGTAATTTCCCATTTGTAAACTGCGAAGAAATCATTGGATACAAGGAGAGTGGAACGTAGATCATCTGCTTTGATTGTCACTGGACGGCTATTTGCGGGTTCACCAATGTTCAAGACATCGATAGATTTTTCAAGGTGAAGTTCACGTAAATTGCCCTTGTCATCCTTACGGTCAAAGTCATAGACACGGTAAGTGGTATCGCTAGACTGCTGGGTTTCAAGAATCAAGATACCCGCCCCGATAGCGTGCATGGTACCGCTTGGTACATAGAAGAAATCTCCTGCTTTAACTGGCACTTTTGTCAACAGCGCATCCCAGTTCTTATCCTCGATTTGCTGGCGGAGTTCTTCTTTTGACTTGGCATTGTGACCGTAGATAATCTCTGAACCTTCATCTGCTGCAATGATGTACCAACATTCTGTTTTTCCAAGTTCGCCTTCATGCTCGAGTCCATAAGCATCGTCTGGGTGAACTTGGACACTGAGCCAGTCGTTGGCATCGAGGATCTTGGTCAAAAGTGGAAATACAGGTTCTGGACGATTGCCAAATAATTCACGGTGTTCCGCATACAAAGTAGCAAGATCTGTTCCCTCGTAACGACCATTGGCAACTTTAGAAACACCATTTAGATGAGCTGAGATAGCCCAGTACTCTCCGACTTTTTCACTTGGGATGTCGTAGCCAAACTCATCACGTAGCTTGGTACCACCCCAGATTTTTTCTTGCATAACTGATTGTAAAAATAATGGTTCTGACATCTTAATCTCCTGTCTGATTTTTCTCCCCTCATTATAGCAAAAAAAGAGTTCCATTTGAACTCTTTTTTACATCTTATAAAGCAGGGAGAAGATTTTATAAAAATAGTAAACAAATGTGCTCTACTCGATGCTTACACCATTGCTATAAATGACATGTACCAATAGAAGGACTTCTTCTTGCTACGTTTGAGAGTCCCATTTCCTACATTATCTCGATCTACATAGATAAAGCCATAGCGCTTATTCATTTCCCCTGTGCCAGCTGAAACCGAATCGATACAGCCCCATGTCGTATAACCAAGCAAGTCAACCCCGTCTTTGTAAATGGCATCTCGCATGGCCTTGATGTGGGCCTCTAAGTAAGTAATCCGATAGTCATCTGCTACATAACCATTCTCATCCGGTGTATCCATAGCACCGAGTCCATTTTCTACGATAATACTATACTAAAATCAAAAAGCATTATATAATAGTGATATGAAATCAACTAAAGAAGAAAT
>ERZ1023213.18-NODE-18-length-65039-cov-700.026099_pt1 | contig 65039 bp, 64 predicted proteins | sample MGYA00380447_ERZ1023213 | MGnify/ENA primary metagenome ERZ1023213 (study PRJEB33173, sample SAMEA4830394) | metagenome | study: EMG produced TPA metagenomics assembly of the PRJEB25223 data set...
GATAAAAACGGCTTTGTCAGATAAACCTGAATTTGCTCAAATACTGTAGGCTTAATCCAAAATTGACCTTGAGAAGGTAAACAAGTGACCGAAATAAAATTATTTAGATAATCAAATTCCAATTGAGTAGCGTGCAAATAAGTGCGGTCAATTTTTTCTGTGTTTTTACCATAAAGCCCATCGCCTAAAATCGGGCTACCTAAACTTTTCATCGCAACACGTAATTGATGCGTTTTCCCCGTTTGTGGTTTTAAAATAAATAAACGTAAATTAGGTTCACAACTTACACTTTCAAAACGCGTAATTGCGGGATTGTCTTTTGTTTGGCAAAGTTTCCATGCGCCTTCTCGAGCTTTCTTCATATCCCCGATAATCAAACCTTGTTTCTTTTTGGGCTTTTGGTTACTTAATGCCAAATAAGTTTTATGAATTTTATGTTCAGAAAAAAGTCGAGAAAATTCAGCCGCACTTTCAGCATTTAGTGCCAAAATTAATAGCCCCGACGTCACTTTATCTAAGCGATGAACCAACCATACTTTAGGCACATTCAGTTGTTTTGCAACAAGTTCTGTTAAGCCTTGTTCTTCTTGATCTTTATGAACACTAATCCCCTCAGACTTGTTGATAATAATAAAATCGCTATGTTGATAAACAACCTCGATTTCCATCAGATTTGCTCCTTTTTGTAAATTTTATTTTTACCGAGAACAATATCTTTTACCGAATTAAGTAATTCCTGTTGAATATATGACAGTTTTGGTTTTTCGTTTAATTGAAATGCTAACGGACGACAAAGTTCCATTGCTTTCACGCCTAATCTAGCAGTGAGTAATCCCACACCAATTCCTTGAGCGATACGTGTAGATAATTTTGCGGTCACATCTTGAGAAAGCCAATCCATTCCAATATCTTGTGCCACTTCGGTTGCTCCAGCAAAAGCGATATTGACCAATACCATTCTTAACAATCTAATACGTGAAAAATACCCTAATTCAATCCCATAAATTTCAGCAATCTTATTCATTAATCGAAGATTGCGCCACGCGATAAAAAACATATCCACTACAGCAAGTGGACTAATCGCGACAATCACAGCTGATTCAGCTGCCATTTTACTAATCAATTTTTTAGCTTGTGCATCAAAAGAAGACAAAACATGACGACTGAATAAATGAGCAATTTCTTGTGCTGAATAAGCTTCATTTAATTGGTGTTGCCATTGAATTACCGCTGGAGAATCATTTTCCAAACCTAAAGATTTTGCAATATCTAAGCAAAGAATTTTACTTTTTTCTGCGTTATGAACGGAAAAAACATCGCCATTTTTTACCGCACTTTCCAACCAAATCTGCTGACTTTGTTGTTGCAATTGCTCACGTTTTTTTAAACGAACTAAACGTCGCCACTCACAAATAATCTCTTTAATACCCAACAAAATGATAATCAAACTGACTAAAGCAAAAGCAAGATAAATCCATTGATGTTGTTGATAGCTATCCCAAATCCACTGCACGGATTGCGCAACCGTCGCCAAGCCAAATAAAAGTGCGGTAAATTTTAATAAAGTTTTTCTAAAACTGGATTTTGGTTTCAATGCTTGTTCAAGTTGAGCATCAAGTAGCTCTCCGTCCAACGCTTCATCTAGCTTTGCTTCCATATTATGGAATTCTTGCTTGGGCTGATAGTGTTCTTCCTCTACATTAACTGAATGTTCAAAAATTTGTTTTTCCATTGCCTATTCCAAAAAAATAACCCCACTAAATAGTGGGGTCATAAAGTCAAAATTCAATCATTATTCATCACTTGAAAAGATAGAAAGTAATCTTAATAAACTCAAGAATAAATTGTAAATTGAAACATAAATATTCACGGTTGCGCGAATGTAATTTGTTTCTCCACCGTGAATAATATTACTGGTTTCATACAAAATGGTCATTGTTGAGAACACAACAAATAATGCACTAATTGCGACTGATAACGCAGGAATTTGGAAGAAGAAACTCGCCACCATACCAAGCAATAACACAATGAATAATGCGAACATTGCGCTTGATAAGAATGACATATCTTTTTTCGTAGTCAATACATAAGCGGAACACGCAAAAAATACGATAGCAGTTCCTGCGAATGCAAGCATAATCAAATCTTCCATTCCACGTGCCACATACATATTTAAAATTGGCCCGATGGTGTATCCCATAAATCCAGTGAAAGCAAAGGCCGCCAAAATACCAGCAGGGCGATCAGCTAATTTATTGGTTAAGAAAAGTAAGCCATAAAAACCCACTAGTAACACAATAATATTTGGATAAGGCAAGTTTAAGCTCATTGAAATAAACGCAACAACCGCTGAAAAAGCCATTGTTAATCCCAGTAAAAAATACGTGTTACGCAACACTTTATGTGTGCTGAGTAACGATTCTTTTTGAGCATCCACAATAAGACGTGATTGCATAAAAGCTCCTTGTAAAATAAATAAAAAGTCTTCTGTAAAGTAAGGGCTAGGGATAAAAAAGTCAATGGTATTAATGGAATTAATTTCATCAAAATGAATAAATTATCATCATCTAAAGTTAAATCATCAAATTTCTATTTACATCAATAAAATATTCATTATACTACGCGCATCAATCACGGAGGAATGGTCGAGTGGTTGAAGGCACCGGTCTTGAAAACCGGCGAGGGTTTACGCCCTCCTAGGGTTCGAATCCCTATTCCTCCGCCATCAGAATTAAGAAATCCCTAAGTCACACGGCTTAGGGATTTTTACTTTGTATTACGTTATTTGGTCAATCCATTCACTAGTGAAATAACAGTCTGAATATCGCTATCAGACAATTTTCCTTCTTTCACAAATTTTACTTTTCCCGTTTTGTCTAACACGATAATTACACTATCTTTAGAATTTAATCCCCAAGCATTTTTTACCGCACTTTTATCATCTAACACAACTTGGCTATGTGGATTTTCCTGTTTGCCTTTTTGCGCACTATTTTTTACAAACATACCTGTACCAACAATCGCATCATCCGCATTAATAATAGTGGTTGTTTGGTATTTTACAGGATTAAAATGGGATGCTTTTATCGCATCAATCATCGACTGATTTTTCTCTTTTGCAGCCGTTCTACCCGCTAAATGATGAACAACACGCACTTTACCCGCTAATTCCGCAGAACTCCAAGGTTGAAACACAGTATCTTTTCCAGCAAGTACAATTTCACCATACTCACTCACTTTGACCGCTGGTAAAGATTGCTCTAATTGCAAATTGTGTGCCCAAGTCGAACTACTAAACATTACGCCACAAACTAAGGCAAGAATTTGTTTTTTCATACATTTTCCTCAAAAATTTATCAAAAACTTTCACGCTTTGGCAAAAGACATCTTTTTGCTATACTCGTACGCCTATTATATGTAATCAAGAAGGAAAACCCAATGGATCAAATGCCTAATTGCCCAAAATGTCAAAGTGAATACGTTTACCACGATTCAATTAATTTTGTTTGCCCTGATTGCGGTAATGAATGGGATAATAATGAAATTCAAGAATCAGATGACGATCAACTGATCGTAAAAGACAGCAATGGGAATTTGCTTGCAGATGGCGACGATGTACTTTTGATTAAAGATTTAAAATTAAAAGGTTCATCAGAAGTATTGAAAAAAGGTACAAAATTCAAAAACATCCGCTTAGTAAATGGCGATCATAATGTCGATTGTGGCAAAATCATGTTGAAATCTGAGTTTTTGAAAAAAGCTTAATTGAAAAAAATGCAGTCTAAATAGACCGCACTTTGCACTTTAAAGAAATAAATTTATTTAATAAGATCAATCACTTCTCTGACTAATCGTCCAATTTCATCCCAATTTTTGGATTGAATCAATTTTTTCTCCACAAACCAAGAGCCTCCACAAGCAACAATATTAGGAATAGCAAGATAATCCCTTATGTTATGAAGCCCTATACCACCAGTCGGCATTATCTGTAATTGAGCATAAGGACCGAGCAATGCTTTAATCATTTTCACTCCGCCTGAAGCCTCTGCAGGGAAAAATTTTACCGCCGAAATTCCCATTTCTAATGCAATTTCAATTGCCATAGGATTATTCACCCCTGGTGTTATTGGAAAATTTAAATCTTGACATAATTTCACAATTTTTGGATTAAATCCTGGTGTTACCACAAAATCCGCCCCACTACTTTTAGCTAAAACTACTTGTTCCGCAGTTAAAACTGTACCGGCAGCAATTAAAAAGTCAGGTCTATTTGCACGCAACAAACGGATCGCATCTGCCGCTGCTTCAGAGCGAAAAGTAATCTCTGCCACAGGTAAACCATTTTTAGCCAACGTATCTGCTAGCGGCAAAATATCGTCTGCATTATCCAACGCAATTACAGGCACAATTTTGAGTTCACGAAGTTTTTCAATAATTTGTTGAGTTGTGTATGACATTTTAATTTGCTCCTATTAGACTCCACTATACGCAGAAAAACCGCCATCAACAGGTAAAACTACGCCATTGACAAAAGCAGAATAATTTTCATCTATTAAGAAAAGTAATGCACCTAGTAATTCTTCTGGATCACCAAAACGTCCCATTGGTGTGTTAGTGAGGATTTTATTTGCTCTATCTGTTGGTTTTCCTTCAGTGTCAAATAATAAAGCGCGGTTTTGATTACTAACTAAAAATCCTGGTGCTATAGCATTACAACGAATACCAACTTTTGAGAAATATACAGCAAGCCATTGAGTAAAATTACTGATTGCAGCTTTTGCACCAGAGTAAGCAGGAATCTTTGTGAGTGGCGTAAAGGCATTCATACTGGAAATATTAATAATATTTGCCTCTTGTTTACCAAGCATATCTTTTGCAAAAACTTGGGTTGGTAATAATGAACCTAAGTAATTGAGATTAAATACAAATTCTATACCAGATTTATCTAAATCAAAGAATGTTCTTGTCGTTTCATTTAAATCAAATTGATGGAACTCATTATCTGTTGTCGCTTTTGGATTATTCCCACCAGCACCATTAATTAAAATATCACAAGTGCCAAAATCAATAGCTATTTGATCACGCACTTCTTTAATATTTTCAAGCTCTAACACATTAGTTTTATAAGCTTTTGCTTTTCCACCTGATTGGTTAATTTCCTTTGCTACTTTGTCTGCTGCCTCGAAATTCAAATCTAACAGGGCAATATTAGCTTTAGTATACGCTAACTGCTTAGCTAGAAATGAACATAACACTCCGCCAGCCCCCGTGATTATAATTAGTTTATTTTCTAAGTTATGGTTTGCTGCAATATTCATAGTAAACTCCATTAATTAAATTCAGATTGAAGATGAGAAGTTGCGACTTTATCTATGATCGCACCTTTATGTTGAATGACGATGCCAGCAATACGATTACCTTGCTGACAACAAATTTCTAAAGGCTTATTTCGTAAATAACCATTCAGAAATCCAGCATTAAAAGAATCACCAGCAGAAGTTGTATCTACCACATTTAAAATAGGTTCAGGTATCACTTGCCCATATTGAGATAAATACGTATCTGAAAAAATAGCACCATTCTTACCGCACTTTACGATCACTTTTGGTATACCAATTTTATGTAGTCGTTCTAAAGTATCTCTAAATGTTTCATCTTTCCATAATGCTTGTTCATCATCAAAAGTTACCAAAGCTATATTGACACTAGGCAAAATCTGCAAATAACAATCTTGTGCTTCTTCTAATGAACCCCAAAGTTTAGGGCGATAATTACTATCAAAAACAATTTCTACGCCTTTTTTAGCTAAAGAAGATAATTGTTCAATTAAAAAAGTGCGGTCATTTTTCGGTAAGATTGCTAATGAAATACCACTTAAATAAATCAAATCAACTTGCTGAAGTTCTGCAATAACCTTAGCAAAATCAGGATGTTGAACCATATAACGTGCTGCAGATTGATTACGCCAATAAAGGAACGTGCGTTCACCTTGAGCATCTAATTGGATTAGATAAAGACCTGGTTGATGCTGTTCATCCTGTAAAACACAATTTATTTGGATGCCATCTTCTTGCCAATATTTAAGCATTTGCTTGCTTAAATTATCGGTTCCTAATGCAGAGACATAATGAACTTGAATCTCTTTTAATGAACTTACTCGGCTAAGATAAGTTGCAGAATTTAAGGTATCTCCACCATAACTTTGCCACATTTCCGCAAAGGGTTTCCCATTGAGTTCAATCATACACTCGCCGATAAATGCTATTTTTTTCATGATGCAACTTCCTAATAAATCAAGATAACCAATTCATTGGAACAATTACAATTTCAGGAAAAAATACGATCAACATCATAATAATTGCGTACACAAATAAGAATGGAGCAATTCCTTTGGATAATGCTCCTATCCCTAATTTTGATATCCCTGAGCCTACATACAAAACTGTTCCCACAGGCGGTGTTATTAATCCTATAGATAAATTAATCACCATCATGATTCCAAAATACGCAATATCAATATTATATGCTCTTAACACTGGTAATAAGACTGGAACAAAAATTAATACCGCAGGAATTAAATCCATTACACATCCAACAAGTAATAAAAATAGCATTATAATAAACATTAAAATTGTCGGACTATCAGTTAATCCTTTAATCGTTTGGACTAATTCTGTTGGAATTTGAGCAACTGTAATCGCAAAAGCAGATATCATTGCTGATGCAGCAACAAACATTACCATTGATGTTGTTTTGATGGTGCCAATGAAGACGTCTTTTAATTTAGAAAATGTTAAGCCTTTATAAGCAATACTTACTATGCCAGCATAAATTGCAGCAACAACTCCCGCTTCTGTTGGAGTAAAAATCCCTCCTCTTAATCCCACAATAATAATGATAGGTAATAATAAAGGCCAAAATGCTTTTTTAAAAGCAACCCATCTTTCTTTGCCAGTTTGTTTTCTTTCTAGACTTGTATCATTATTTCTATACAAAATTTTCCAAGTAACCCATAATCCAACGACCATTAATAAGCCTGGTACAGTTCCCCCCATAAATAATTTAGTGATGGATGCTCCAGCAGTAATACCGTAAATGATCATAGGAATGCTTGGAGGAATAACAACTGAAATAATACCTGCAGCACAAATTAATCCTGTGGAACGAGCACCATCATATTTTTTAGAAATCATCATAGGAATTAGTATTGCACCTAATGCGGCCGTATCCGCTACCGCAGAACCAGATAACCCTGCAAATATCAACCCAGAAATGATCGCAACATAACCTAAACCACCTTTAATATGACCAACCATACTTGTTGCAAAATTAATGATTCGCTCAGAAATTCCACCATGCTTCATTATTTCTCCAGTAAGCATAAAGAAAGGAATAGCCATCAAAGGAAAATTATTCGTTCCCATCACAAAGTTTTCTGTAATTAATTGCGTATCAAACATATCAAGATGATATAGCATAATACTCGCACTCAACAGCATTGATAGTGCTACAGGTACACCAAGAAATAACAATAAGAATAAACTACACAAAAATAATAGTAACATTATAAGCTCCTATTTATCAGAGGATTCTTTATAGTCTTTAATCATGCTAAACATGACAATAAAAAAGTAAGATACGGCAGATATAACAGCAGCTAAATATAAAAAAGATGAAGATATACCTGTAGCTGGCATTTGTTGAGTATAGGTCAAAGACATCAGTTGTAATGCACCATAAGCTATAAAAATCATTGCAATCAGAACGCATATATTTGCAACTATTAAGACTATTTTTCTATACTGCTCAGGTAACGCAGAAATAATAATATCAACAGTAAGATGAGCTTTATCCTTGGCAACAAGGATAATCCCAAAGAAAATCATATATACAAAACAAATCCTAGAAAACTCTTCAGAAAATGCAATTCCAGAATCAAAGAAGTACCTCAAGACAGAATTAAAAAACACGAGAGAAATCATAATAACTAATGCTAAGATAGAAAGATATTCTAATGCTTTGTCTAAATACTTTGCTATTTTCATAAAACAAGCTCCTTCTTTATCCCCCATGAGCAATTTATAAAATTGAACATAGGGGATCTTATTAATTATTTAGCTTCGTTAATTTTTTGGACTACATCCTTAGCCCAATCATATTTTTTATAAAAACTATCATAAAGCACCTTAGATGCATTCACCATGTCATTTTTAAATGCTTCACTTGGTACGATAATTTCATTTCCATGTTTAGCTAGATAATCTTTAACTTCTAATTCTGTTTTAATTGCTAATTCCCACTCTTTCTCTTGATACAATTTAGCTGCTTTTTCAAAAATAATTTGATCTTCTTTTGGAATTTTATTCCAAGTTTTTAAGCTAATTTGTAATAATCCTGGAGAGAAAATATGGTTACTTTGGATAATATATTTTTGTACTTCATATAACCCAGAGTCTTTAATTAACATATACGGATTTTCTTGACCATCAATTACCTTTTGTTCTAATGCAGTAAAAACTTCACTGAGCGGCATGCTTTGTGGATTTATATTCATTGCTTTAGCCCAATCAACAAAAAGTGAATTCAGCGGAACTCTTAAACGTAAACCTTTAAAATCGTCAAATTTCTCTAATTTTTTATTAGATGAAATAACACGAAATCCATTCATACCATAGGCAAGTAATTTAATTCCATACTTCTCCATTTTTTGACCAATTTTATTTGCGATTGGAGATTCCAATACTTTTTTAGCCTCTTGATTATCCTTAAATAAATAAGGCCATTCCCAAACTCCAAAAATAGGATCTACATTTTGCAATAATAAACCTGTAATACCTGCTTCTATAGTGCCATTACGTAATCCATTTACAATTTGATCTTCACCGCCAAGTTGATTATTAGGATAAAGTCTAATCTCATATCTATGATTTGTTTCATTTTCAATTGTTTTCTTAAAATATTCCTGTAATGCAATATGTGATGGATGTATATCAGAATTATAATGTCCTAACTTAATAATTGTTTTTCCAAATGCACTGCTACTAAACAATATACTTGAAGCAAGTAATAATTTACCTAAGCTTTTAATTGACTTCATAACTTTCTCCTTATTGATTATGTTTTTTAGAAAACTGCATTAATTTTTAAATAATTTTCTGGATGATCAGATAAATCAGAAATAAAACTAGGAATTTCTTCAAATTTGATACACTTAGTAATGATATGAGATGCATTAATTTTATTAGTAGCAAGCATATCCAATGCCTCCTCAAATTCCCCCTTGCTTGTTCTAGAACCATAAATATTCAATTCTTTAAAGGTAATTAAATTTGTTGGTAATGGAGTTTCTGTTTTTGGCCATCCTGTTAAAGCAATTCTTCCTGCAAAGGAGGTATAATGCAGAGTATTTTTGATAGAAATATTAGCACCAGATGCCTCCATAACAACTTCTGCCATACGACCACTTGTAATTTCCTTAATTCTTTTAATGTCATCCTCCTTATGCGGATTTACAATATGTTCAATTCCCAAGGATTTTGCATACTCAAGACGTTGTTCTAATATATCAACTAAAATTGGGATTGCTCCATATTGAACCGCTGCTAATGCTGCCATTAATCCAATTGCACCAGCTCCAATAATTACTATGTGTTCCCCTGATTTTAAAGTTGTTCTATGTAAAGCATGTAAAGCTATTGTTAAAGGTTCAGCTAAAGGTAATTGATGAATCGGTAGGTTATCTGGGACTTTAGTTAAAAGATGAGCGGGATGTCTAATTACCTCTTGCATACCTCCATCAATATGAACACCAATTACCTTTAATGATTCACAACAATTGGTTCTACCAATTGAACAAGGATAGCATTGACCACAAAAAACATAAGGATCAACAATTACTCGGTCTCCAACCCTCACCCTATCCGGCATACCAATTCCACTTTCAATTACTCTCCCTACAATTTCATGCCCAAGTATTCTTGGATAAGTTACTAATGGATTAGTTCCTCTATATGCACCAATATCAGAACCACAAATCCCCATTGATTCTACCTGAATAAGTACATCATTATCACTTTTCTCGGGATAAGGCACTTCTTTAACAACTACATTGTTTGGTTTTTCTAAGCATATTGCTTTGATTCGCTCCTTCATTTTTAGACTCCTTATATGCCATTGACAGAATAAAATTACTTGTTATGTTTAACTATGATATGATTATGAAACATAAAAACTCTTTTTGGAATACCAAATATCTATTTTTGTGAGCCGTATCACAAAAATAAAAAATTGGAATACCAATTTAAGGAAAAATATGGAAAATATAGTAAATAGAACATATACCCGAATCGGTCAATTGCTAAAACAAGATATTTCTCAAGGAATTTATAGCATTGGAGACAAACTCCCTACAGAACGAGAAATTTCTGAAAAATTTGGTGTAAGTAGAACTATTGTTAGAGAAGCAATGGTTATGTTAGAAGTAGAAAAATTAGTAGAGGTAAAAAAAGGGTCAGGCGTTTATGTAGTAAGAACCCCCGAATCAATACATATGGAACATTCAGATTTACCAGATGTAGGTCCATTTGAACTTTTACAAGCTAGACAACTATTAGAAAGTAGTATTGCTGAATTCGCAGCGTTACAAGCGACTAAAAAAGATATTTTAAATTTAAAACAAATACTGAATCGAGAGAAAGAATTACTTACTCAGAATCAAGATGACTATAGTGCAGACAAAGATTTTCATTTGGCACTTGCAGAAATTACACAAAATGATGTGTTAGTCAAATTACAAGAACAATTGTGGCAATATCGCTTTAATAGTGCGATGTGGGCACAATTACATTCTCGTATTTTACAAAATGATTATCATCATTTATGGATAGAAGATCATCAAACAATTTTATCTGCTATTCAAAAGAAAAATGCTAATGAAGCTAGAAAAGCTATGTGGCAACACTTAGAAAATGTAAAAGTAAAATTATTTGAATTATCTGATGTAGAAGATCCACATTTTGATGGATACCTATTCAATACAAATCCAGTTGTTGTAGGTATCTAAATACTTGTAATAACATAGGAGTTAAAAATGGAACAAGCATGGCGTTGGTATGGACCAAAAGATCCTGTTTCTTTATCTGATATTCGTCAAGCAGGTGCAACTGGTATAGTCACTGCACTTCACCATATTCCTAACGGTGAAATATGGCGTATTGAAGAAATTAAAAAACGCAAAACTGAAATAGAGAATGCTGGTTTAAGCTGGTCAGTAGTGGAAAGTGTACCAGTTCATGAAGAGATTAAAACTCAGACTGGAAATTATCAAAAATGGATTAATAACTATAAACAAACTCTTCGCAATCTTGCTCAATGCGGAATTGACACGGTTTGTTACAATTTTATGCCTGTTTTAGACTGGACTCGTACTGATCTCGCTTATGAATTACCAGATGGTTCTAAAGCATTGCGCTTTGATCATATCGCTTTCGCAGCATTTGAACTTCATATTTTAAAACGTCCTGATGCAGAAAAAGCCTATAGTCAAGAAGAACAAGTTGCAGCAAGAACCTATTATGACAAGATGTCAGAGCAAGATATAACGCAATTAACGCGTAATATTATTGCGGGCTTACCCGGTGCAGAAGAAGGTTATACTCTTGATGAATTTCAAACTCAATTAGATCGCTATAAAGATATTTCACCCGAAAAATTCCGTACGCATTTGGCTTATTTTTTAAATGAGATCGTACCTGTTGCCCAAGAAGTAGGAATCAAAATGGCGATTCATCCAGATGATCCTCCACGCCCAATCTTAGGCTTACCACGCATAGTTTCAACTATTGAAGATATGCAATGGTTTGTAGAAACTCAACCATTACTAGCAAATGGTTTTACAATGTGTACGGGTTCTTATGGCGTACGCTCCGATAATGATCTCGTAAAAATGACAGAACAATTTGCAGATCGTATTTACTTCGCACATTTACGTTCTACTCAACGTGAAGATAATCCACTAACCTTCCATGAAGCAGCTCATCTAGAAGGAGACGTAGATATGTTTAATGTGGTAAAAGCCTTATTAAATGAAGAATATCGTCGATTAAATCAAGGAGAAACGCGTTTAATCCCAATGCGCCCAGATCATGGGCATCAAATGTTGGATGACTTACGTAAAAAAACCAACCCTGGCTACTCTGCCATTGGTCGGTTAAAAGGTCTAGCTGAATTTCGCGGTTTAGAGATGGCACTAAAAAAAGTGTATTTCAATAAGTAAAAGAAAAAGTGCGGTCATAAAAAACATTATTTTTATCGACCGCACTTCTAATTTATTTCATCAATCTTCTCATTCGAATATTGATCATTTCGACCACAACAGAGAATCCCATTGCAAAATAGATATAACCTTTCGGGATGTGAATATCTAAACTTTCTGCAATTAAACTAATTCCAACTAAAACTAAGAAGGCTAAAGCGAGAATTTTCAAGGTTGGATGCGTATCTACGAAATCGCCGATTGGTTTTGCTGCAAACATCATCACGCCAACGGCAATAATAATCGCCAAAATCATCACAGGAAGGTGGCTTGCCATACCTACTGCTGTAATCACAGAATCTAAAGAAAAAACAATATCTAGCACTGCAATTTGAATTAATACGCCAAAATAACTCACTTTGTTTTTGCTTTCAGAATTATGGTGTTCTTGATGATTTATAGCCTCTTTAATTTCCCTAAAGCTTTTTATAATCAGGAATAAACCTCCGATGAATAAAATCAAATCACGCCCAGAAATTGCTTGATTAAACAGAGTAAATAATGGTGCAGTAAGTTTCATCATCCAAGCAAGTGACATTAAAAGTAAAATTCTTGTCAGCATTGCTAAACCAAGTCCAATAATACGACCAGACTGGCGTTGGCTTTCAGGTAAACGCCCAACTAGGATACTAATAAAAATAATATTATCGACCCCTAAAATGATCTCCAAAGCAGTAAGTGTCGCAAGTGATACCCAGGCTTCAGGATCGGTAATCCATTCAAACATAATTTTTCCTATAATAGAGTTAAATAGATCCGAAAGTTCGGATCATAATGACTTTATGATGAAAAGCAATCGTTATTTACATTTAAGAGATAATTGATTAATCGTTTTTGAGCGTTTCAAAAATCGTTTCAGCAAGTTTAAGGGAAATTCCCGGTACAGAGGCTATTTCATCTAAGGTCGCCTTTTTCACACCTTGTAAACCGCCAAGATATTTCAGTAAAGCCTGACGACGTTTAGCACCCACACCTTCAATCGTTTCTAAACCACTTTGTGTAAAGGCTTTTTGACGTTTTTTACGGTGTCCGCTTATTGCGTGATTATGACTTTCATCACGGATGTGTTGAATCAAATGCAATGCCAAACTATCATCAGGCAAATGAATTTCTCGGTCTTGTTTGCTGATGATCAGTACTTCCTGCCCTGCTCGACGATCCACACCTTTTGCCACGCCAATTAAGTGCGGTCTATTTTTATTCCATTTTACTTGAAGATGTTGGAACACGTTCAGCGCACGATTTAATTGCCCTTTTCCACCATCAATAAAAATAATATCAGGAATTTTATCTTCTTCTAAATCACGCTCATAACGTTTCTGCAACGCTTGTTCCATCGCAGCATAATCATCCCCACCAGTAATGCCTTCAATATTAAAACGACGATAATCAGATTTCAGTGGGCCTTCTTGATTAAAAACAACACAAGATGCTACCGTTTGATTTCCCATCGTGTGGCTTATATCGAAACACTCCATACGCTTAATTTCAGGGAGATTTAACAGATCACACAACGCTTGATAACGCTCTGACATTCGTGAAGATTGTTTAAGTTGTACATTTAAAGCCGCTTTAGCATTAACTTGTGCGAGCTGTAAGTATTTACTCTTATCGCCTTTTACACTTTCTTGAATCGTCACTTTTCTGCCTGCTTGCTCCGTAAGAAGTTGCTCAAGCTCTGATTTTTCAGCTAATTGACGATCGACAATAATACTATTTGGGATACTTCGCCCTTGATGACCTTGTAAATAAAATTGCCCCACAAAAGTTTCGGTAAGTTCCGATAAATCCGTATTGGCAGGGACTTTTGGGAAGTAACTGCGATTGCCTAGCACTTTTCCTTGACGAATAAACATCACTTGTACACAGGCTAAACCGTGTTGGTAAGCGATGGACATAATATCCATATCATCTAAACGTTCATTGGATACAAATTGTTTTTCAATAACCGAACGCACCGCCTGAATCTGATCACGATAACGAGCCGCCTGTTCAAAATCTAAATTTCTGCTTGCCTGCTCCATTTTCCCGATTAAATAATCTAACACCAGTTGATCTTTGCCTTGTAAAAATAAGCGGGCTAATTCAACTTGCTGATTATATTCTTCATCAGAAACATATCCCTGTACACAAGGCGCAGAACAACGCCCAATTTGATATTGCAAACAAGGACGAGAGCGGTTGGAATAAACGGAATTTTCACATTGTCGAACAGGGAAAAGTTTTTGCAAAAGCGATAAAGTTTCACGCACGGCGCCTGCGTGAGGATAAGGCCCGAAATATTCACCCGCAAATTTTTTAGACCCACGATAGGACGTGATTCTTGGATGACGTTCTTTGGTTAATAAAATAAATGGATAGGATTTATCATCACGCAATAATACGTTATAGCGAGGCTGATAAAGCTTGATAAAATTATGCTCTAGCAGTAAAGCTTCCGTTTCAGATGAAGTTAGCATGGTGTCAATATGATGAATTGATGCCACCAACGCCTCTGTTTTTTTACTACTCAGATTTTTACGAAAATAGCTTGAAAGACGTTTTTTTAGATCCTTTGCTTTCCCAACATAAATAACCTGATCTTTATCGTCATACATACGATAAACACCAGGTTCGTGAGAGACATCCGCTAAGAACTTTTTAGCATCAAACATTTTAATTCGCCGCTAAAATTGCCCGCACTTTTTCCAAATCTTCGGCGGTATCCACCCCCACTGCAGGCACTTCTTTCGCAAGCTCCACATGAATGCGTTCGCCGTTATATAACACACGAAGCTGCTCAAGTTTTTCTAGATTTTCAAGTTGAGTCGGAGCCCATTGCACGTATTGTTTTATGAACCCCGCACGATATGCGTAAATGCCAATATGACGTAAGTAAGCGTCCGCAAGCTGTACTTTCTGAACATCCTGTAAATTCATAAATTGCTCACGATCGTAAGGAATAACCGAACGGGAAAAATACAGCACATAGCCCTCTTTATCCGTCAAAACTTTCACTGCATTTGGATTGAATAATTCCTCAGCATCATGAATTTTTACCGCAAGACTTGCCATATTGACATTAAATTTTGCTAAATTATCTGCCACTTGTCGCACGATAACGGGAGGAATCAAAGGCTCATCGCCTTGAATATTGACAATGATTTCATTGTCAGGAATCGCTAATTTTTCTACAACTTCCGCTAAACGTTCTGTACCAGAATTATGATTAACCGAAGTCATGCACACTTCTGCGCCAAAATTTTTGGCAACATCAGCCACATTTTCATTATCGGTGGCAATAATCACTCGGCTCGCCCCAGACTGCAGTGCTTTCTCAAATACATGTTGAATCATTGGCTTACCCGCAATATCAGCAAGCGGTTTTCCAGGCAAACGACTTGATGCAAAACGAGCAGGGATAATCACGGTAAATGACATAATTTATTCCTTATTCTTTAATATTTCAGCTTTATCGGCAAGCAATCAAAACAACTGGAGATTAATCCTTTCAGCCATTTCTATATTGCGCCACAAGTTTGTCTATTTTGTCCCAAAAGTGCGGTAAATTTTCACATTGTTTTTCAGCCTCAATAATCTCTGCATCCACAGGGACATACCACCAATTATCGTTGGCAAAAGATTGGCATTTTACGGCATCTTTTTCCGTCATAAAGAGCGGTTGATTTTCAGAAAGTTTTTCTAATTGAGAGGCTTCAAAATATTGATGATCTTGAAATGCTTGCGTTCGTTCTAATTGAATCCCTAACTTTTCTAACATAGTGAAAAAACGCTGTGGATTGCCAATCCCTGCAATGGCAACACCAGATTGAAATTCCTTTAATTGGCGTTTTTCATTGGTTTTTAAATTAATCGCGAAATGGGGTACAAGATACATAACTGCATCTGAATACTGATTTTTTCCACCATTAGTGATCACAAAATCTACGGATTTTAATCGACTTGGTAATTCTCTCAATGGGCCTGCAGGCAATACAAAACCATTTCCCAACGCACGCTCTGCGTCCATTACGACAATTTCTAAATCACGCTGTAATTGATAATGCTGTAAACCATCGTCAGAAACAATAATATCGCACTCTGCTTGGCTTAAGAGTAATTCAATCGCTTGCTGGCGATTCGGGGAAATCACTACTGGCGCATTGGTGCGTTTAGCAATCAATACAGGTTCATCGCCACCTTCAATTGGATTTGTATTTTCAGTAACAAACAACGGATAAGTTTTAGATTTACTGCCGTAACCACGAGAAATCACACCTACGCGAAAACCTCGTTTTTTTAATTCTTCCACAAGCCACACCACCACGGGCGTTTTGCCATTTCCACCCACAGACAAATTTCCCACAATTATCACTGGTTTTGGTGCGCGATAAGAAGATTTTATCCCCAAACAAAATAAGGCGCGACGAAGTTGGCTAATCAACCAAAACAATAAAGAAAAAGGCGATAAGAGCCAAATAAGTTTGGAGTTGGAATACCAGAAGGGCATAGAAAATCCTTTCTAATAAGTGCGGATAAAATAACGCGAGTTTTTCAACTCGCGTTTTCGATAATTAATAAATTAGCCACTAAACTGCATACTGTATAGCTGTTTATAAGCACCATTTTGTTCAAGCAATGCTTTATGGTTGCCTCGCTCACGAATTTCTCCGTGATCAATCACAAGAATTTCATCCGCATTTTCAATGGTTGATAAACGATGGGCGATTACGATAACAGTACGATCTTTCTTCAATTCATCTAATGCAGATTGAATGGCGCGTTCTGATTCCGTATCTAGTGCAGATGTGGCTTCATCTAAAATTAATACTGGCGAATTACGCAATAAAGCACGAGCAATCGCTAAACGCTGGCGTTGCCCACCAGATAGGCTCGCACCATTTTCGCCAATTACCGTATCAAAACCTTGCGGTAATTTTTCGATAAACTCTAAAGCATAAGCCGCTTTTGCTGCAGCAATAATTTCTTCGCGAGAATACTTATCCTGCGCGGCATAAGCAATATTATTCGCAATGGTATCGTTAAATAAATGGACTTGTTGAGAAACCACGGCACAGTTCTCACGCAAATTAGATAAACGATAATCTTGGATATTTACGCCATCCAGTAAAATTTCACCTTGCTCAATATCGTAAAAACGTGTCACTAAATTAGCAATGGTTGATTTGCCCGATCCAGAACGTCCCACTAAAGCAACGGTTTTTCCTGCAGGCACGCTAAAAGAAATATTATTTAATGCAAGTTCCTCTTTTCCCTGATATGCAAAACTCACATTTTTAAATTCCAACGCACCTTTCGCGGGTTCTGCTTTATAAGTGCCGCTATCTTTTTCTGGTTCTAAATCTAAAATGGCAAATAGCGTTTGACAGGCTGCCATTCCACGTTGGAATTGAGAGTTTACATTCGTTAAGGATTTTAATGGGCGCATCATTGCCAACATAGATGAAAAAACTACCGTAAAAGAACCCGCACTTAGATTATCTTCCGCAATTAATGGCGTGGTAGCTAAAAACAATACAGCAACTAAAGCAAAAGAAGCAATAATCTGCACAACAGGGTCGGAAATGGAATCTGCAGTAACCATTTTCATACCTTTACGACGCATGTTGTTACTCACTTTATTAAAACGCTCTTCCTCGACAAACTGACCACCAAAAGAAATCACGACTTTATGTCCTTTCAGCATTTGCTCCGTCGTCGCCGTCAATTCCCCCATTGAATCTTGTAAATTTTTACTCAACTTACGGAAAATTTTTGAAACGATAGTGATCAACACTGCAATAATTGGTCCGATAACAAATAAAACAAGGGTTAATTCCCAGCTTGTATAAAACATCACTGCCAATAGCGAAATAATATATGCTCCTTCTCGCACAATGGTAATCAAAGATCCTGAAGAAGAACTTGCAATCATCTCAGAATCATAAGTGATACGAGAAAGTAATTTCCCCGTTGAATTTCTGTCAAAGAAACTCACTGGCATAAACATTAAATGTTTAAATAAGCGGCGACGCATTGTCATGACAACTTTGCCTGATACCCACGCCAAGCAATAATTAGAAATAAAGTTAGTCACGCCACGTAAAATAATCATTCCCACAACAACAAAAGCCATTATTTTCAAAAATGAATGGTTTGCCTTACCAAAACCATCGTCCAACAACGGTTTTAACAAATAAATCAAGCCTGAATCAGCCAATGCATTAAAAACTAACGCAATACCTGAAGCAATAAGCCCTGCTTTAAAAGGTTTAATCATTGGCCACAAACGTTTAAAAGTTTGTAAGGTTGAAAAATCATTTTCTTGTAATTTTTGCTCTTGCATAATCGCTATCTAATAGTAAAAATTGCGTGCATTGTACCTTTTATTCCTTTGATAATCCAATTACACGCGCATACCAAGGGGAAAATTTTGTGCGAGCTTGCTGGATTTCTAATCGGTCTTGAAAAAAATTTACCCGCACTTGCCCCGAAACAGCGGTATTTTCTACCGCACTTTTATAGCGATGAAGCCTTTCCATAACCGAATAATGAGGGAATTTCCACGGATTCCAACGCCCACTAGAAATAATCGCTACATCTGGTCTAACCTGAGAAAGCAAGTATTCACTTGTCGATGTTTTACTCCCATGATGCCCCACTTGCAACACATCGATTTTGCCTAAAGTGCGGGCAAAAATTTGCTCATTTTTTGCTTCAGCATCGCCAGTTAGCAAAACGCTATTCTTTCCATCATCGACTAAAATCACACAAGAATGGGGATTATCAGCTCGTGTCACAACGTTGTGAGGAGAAAGTATTTGAAAATGCAACCCTTGCCAATGCCAATCACGCCCAGCAGTACAAAAAGTGCGGTAATTTTCCCCATAGTTTTTCCGTGAAGGGGTAATCAATTCCACATTGGGATACGCCTTTAAAATTGTCGAAGTACCACCTGCGTGATCGTTATCATCGTGGCTTAAAATCAATTTTTCCAAAACAATCCCTTCTCTTTGTAAATAAGGCAAAATTTCCAACTCAGCCATACTTCCACCTCGCCAAGAAGAACCCGTATCATAAAGAATCCCTTTGCCATTTTTCACAATCAGCGTTGCCAAGCCCTGCCCCACATCTAAAGTATCTACCTGCCAAGTTGGCTTGCTCAATTGTTTAAACAACAAAATCATAAAACACATAAGAATAATGCCGAAAGAACATCGCAAAACGTTGATTCGATCAGTTTTTAGCAAAGGTTTACTGAGATTCAATGTAAAAAATCTTGGTCGTTTAATTTTCCAAGTTGATGATGAAACCTCTGGTTCTCGATAAATACGCCAAATAATTAACATAAAAATTCCTGCACAAAGTGCGGTTAAAACCAATGCTAAATTAAATGAAACATTAAACCAATTCCCTTGAAAAACAGAAATTAACCCAGTAATTCCTTCGGCTAACTTGTTTGCTAGTTGCCAAGAAAACATTGTGCCGTTAGTAAAAACGGCAAATAAAATTAATGGCACAAGCAAAAAACTATAAATTGGAACCGCCATAAGATTGGCTAAAAATCCACTCAACGATAAGCCATTAAATAAAAAAAGTTGCAAAGGCGTAAAAAAGAGCAATAGCCCAAATTGCAAATGAAATAAACTCAAAATCCACCGCACTTTTGGAGAAAAAGGGCGATTTTTCCATTGAAAAAGTGAAAAAGGCACATAACGATACCAGAGGATCAAACAACCAACTGCCCCACAAGAAAGCCAAAAACTGACCGAAAGCGGCATTAATGGATTGCAGAAAAGCAAGAATCCGACAACCACCGTAAAAAGCTGAATGGGCGAATAATGTCGCCTCATTATTTGAATAAATAAAACGAAAACAAGTGCTGAAATGGCACGAAAAGTTGGCACGCTAAAACCAGCCAAATACGCATAAATTAAAGCAAATAAAACACCAAAAACTAAAGGAAAATAAGGATGAATAAAACGGGTGGGTAAAAATACTTGCATAACACGCACCAAGCAAAATCCAATTCCCATAGCCAACCCAATATGTAAGCCAGAAATGGCAATAAGATGCGCGGTATTGCTTTGTTGGTAAATTGACCAAGTGGTTTTATCTAACCAAGCCCGTTCGCCAAAAGCTAAGGCAATCAATAAACCTTGTAGAGATAATCCTTCCGTTTGCTTCTTTACTTGTTGCAATTTTTCTGCTCGCAATGATGAAACATCCGCAATTTTCACCGCACTTTTTACCGTTCCAACAGCCGTAATTCCTTTTGAAAAATACCATTGTTGCCGATCAAACCCACCGAAATTTAATCGTGCAGAAAGGGGACGTAAAGAAATTTCAGCTTGCCAAATTTCCGATAATTGAGGCACCTCTTTCGCTTTCCAATTTAAGAAAATTCGTTGTTCTTGCAAATTATTCGCCAATGTTGCTGTGGCGATAAGCGTTTGATAATCCTGTTGGTGCAAAATTTCTTGAATCTTAAAAGTTACCACTTGCTTTTGAGCGGTAATATTTTGAGCTTGTTGTAATAAACTCAAAGCCGAATAATGAAAATAGCCAAGAGAGGCAACAAAAAAAGCAAGGCTAACTAAGAAATTTCTACGCAAGAAAATAAAAAGAAAAATCAAAACAAGCGCAATAACGAGAGCAACTTGCCAAGGCAATAGCAACGGTTGCGGTAGAAATAACAACGTTAAATCCGCGACAATTAACAAGACAGCTAAAGTTATTAAGTTTAATTTCATTTTTATAAAAGATTAATTCCAGTCTCTCTAAGCCTAGGCTAGTTTTATTTAAATATGCAAACGGTTGCTTCAAATTTTGCGATCCATATCGTAAAAATAAATTTTTCAGGAAAATTTACTTGCTAAAACAAACAACTTCTGATATTTATACCGCCCGCAAAAATTGGGTTCCTAAAATAGCAGTCAGGAACAAACTAAAATAACAAGACAGGAAGTCGTGAAGTCCACGCTTAATTCTGTATGTATTAGGAGTGAGAGATGTCAAGAGCATCATTGAGCTTGCTAGATTTAGCAGGCGTTAAGCCTTATCAAATGAAAAAAGATGAAGAATATATGAATGAAGAGCAAATTCTTCATTTCAGAAAAATTCTTAATGCTTGGCACGAGCAAATCGTGGAAGAAGCTTCTCGCACCGTTGCACATATGCAGGATGAAGTAACCAATTTCCCCGATCCTGCAGACCGAGCAACTCAAGAAGAGGAATTTAGTCTAGAATTACGTAATCGAGATCGCGAACGTAAACTAATGAAAAAAATCGAAGCAACCTTGAAGAAACTTGATACCGATGATTTTGGTTACTGCGATTGTTGTGGTGAAGAAATCGGCATTCGCCGTTTAGAAGCACGCCCAACAGCAGATCTTTGCATTGATTGCAAAACTTTAGCTGAAATCCGCGAAAAACAAGTCGCTGGTTAATTCATTCTATTGAAAAATACAAAAGTGCGGTTAAAATTAGCCGCACTTTTTTGCATTTAAAAATGCAGGAAAATCCACTTGCCTTTTTCTTTACAAGAAAAGAGCCAAGTCATTTATTTCCAACAACAAAACGGAGTAAATTATTCTTACTTATATCAAAAATTTGTTTGGCAAGAAGACAAAAAAATCAAAAGAGGTTGCCAAAACAAGTGCTCATTCTAAACGAGTTGAGCGTTCTAATAGCCAAATGCCAAAAGCGCGAGCAAAAAAATCGGAACAAACAGGTCGCTATGATAAAAATGTGATTAAAGCGGCTCAATTTGATATTTCTCCGCGTGATTTTAGCCGTAATGCTCTCAATGTAGTGGAAAAACTGCAACGTCAAGGTTTCGAGGCTTATATCGTCGGTGGATGTATCCGCGATTTATTGCTCGGTAAAAAACCAAAAGATTTTGATGTTGCAACAAACGCCCGCCCTGAGCAAATCCAAAACATTTTTCAACGCCAATGTCGTTTAGTGGGTCGCCGTTTCCGCTTAGCACATATTATGTTTGGTCGAGATATTATTGAAGTCGCCACTTTCCGCGCTAATCACAGTGATGCTCGCAATGAAAATCAAGCGAAGCAAAGTAATGAAGGCATGTTACTGCGCGATAATGTTTACGGTACGATCGAACAAGATGCAGCACGCCGTGATTTTACGGTCAATGCACTGTATTACAATCCGCAAGATAATACGTTACGAGATTATTTCGAGGGCATTAAAGATCTCAAAGCGGGCAAGCTACGCTTAATTGGCGATCCTGTTACACGTTATCAAGAAGATCCTGTGCGCATGCTACGCTCAATTCGTTTTATGGCAAAACTTGATATGTTCCTTGAAAAACCGAGCGAACAACCAATTCGTGAACTTGCGCCTTTATTAAAAAATATTCCGCCAGCTCGCTTATTTGACGAAAGTTTAAAATTATTGCAGGCAGGACAAGGGGTAAAAACCTATCGGTTATTACGCCAATATGGTTTATTTGAACAACTTTTCCCTGCATTAAGCGCATATTTTACAGAGAAAGAAGATAGCTTTGCGGAACGTATGATCGTTACCGCCCTTAGTTCGACAGATGAACGTGTTGCGGATAAACTTCGTATTAATCCTGCATTCTTATTTGCGGCATTTTTCTGGTATCCATTGCGCGAAAAAGTGGAAATTTTAAAAAATGAAGGTGGTTTAAATAATCATGATGCTTATGCTTTAGCAGGTAATGAAGTTTTAGATTTATTCTGCCGTGCTTTAGCTGCACCACGTCGTCATACTGCGGTCATTCGTGACATTTGGTTCTTACAACTGCAATTATTAAAACGTACTGGCTCAGCACCAATGCGTACCATGGAACATCCAAAATTCCGTGCAGGCTTTGATTTATTGGCTATGCGAGCAGAAATTGAAGGTGGCGAAACCATTGAATTAGCCAAATGGTGGCACGAATATCAATTCAGCAATGGTGAACAGCGTGAACAGTTGATACAAGAGCAACAACGCTTACATCCTAAACCAAAGAAAAAATACTACCGTCCACGCCGTCGTAAAATAACACGTTCAGCAGAGTAAGGGGAGATATGATTACTGCATATATTGCGCTGGGCAGCAATTTAAATACGCCAGTAGAACAATTACATGCTGCGCTTAAAGCGATAAGTCAGTTACCAAACACTCATTTAGTAACAACGAGCTCTTTTTATAAAAGCAAACCGCTCGGTCCACAAGATCAACCCGATTATGTGAATGCCGTTGCAAAAATTAAAACCGAACTTAGTCCGCTCAAGCTATTAGATGAATTACAGCGTATTGAAAATGAGCAAGGTCGAGTACGTTTACGCCGTTGGGGTGAGCGCACGTTAGATTTAGATATTTTGCTCTACGGCAACGAAATCATTCAAAACGAACGCTTAACAATTCCCCATTATGATATGCATAACCGTGAGTTTGTCATTGTGCCGTTGTTTGAAATCGCATCGGATTTAGTTTTACCAAATAGTCAAATCATAACAGAGCTGGTCAAGCAATTTGCTGACCACAAAATGATAAAATTAAATCCCTAGAAATTTCACCGCACTTTTATGAACCTCAAAAGTGCGGTAGAATCAGCCCACATTTTTCTTCATTCATGACCCGTTATGGAAAGCTTAACTCAATATATCCCTGATGAATTTTCTATGCTCCGCTTCGGCAAAAAATTCGCGGAAATTCTTTTAAAATTGCATACAGAAAAAGCCATTATGGTTTATCTTAACGGTGATCTTGGGGCAGGAAAAACAACGCTGACACGCGGAATGTTGCAAGGCATCGGTCATCAAGGTAATGTAAAAAGCCCAACTTATACGCTGGTTGAAGAATACAATATTGCAGGCAAAATGATTTATCATTTTGATTTATATCGTCTAGCAGATCCTGAAGAACTCGAATTTATGGGTATTAGAGATTATTTTAATACGGGTAGCATTTGCTTAATTGAGTGGCCTGAAAAAGGCCAAGACATATTGCCAGAAGCGGATATTTTAGTGAATATTGATTATTACGATGATGCACGAAATATTGAATTAATCGCACAAACAAATTTGGGTAAAAATATTATAAGCGCATTTTCTAATTAACTTATTTATGAAAACTAAAATTTTATTTTTTCTTTTTTTCTCGACATTTAGCTTTTCTATTTTTGCAGCACCTATTACGATTGCGATTGACCCTGGTCACGGAGGAAAAGATCCAGGTGCAATCAGCCGAAATTTAGGTATTTATGAAAAAAATGTTACCCTTTCAATTGCAAAAGAATTAAAAGCCTTATTAGATAAAGATCCACATTTTCGCGGTGTATTAACACGTAAAAGTGATTATTATATTTCCGTGCCAGAACGTTCAGAAATCGCACGTAAATTTAAAGCCAATTATCTTATTTCCATTCATGCGGATTCATCTGAATCGCCTGATCGTCGCGGGGCTTCTGTTTGGGTATTGTCAAACCGTCGAGCCAATGATGAAATGGGTCAATGGTTAGAAGACGATGAAAAACGCTCGGAATTACTTGGTGGAGCGGGAAAGGTGCTTTCACACAATAATGACAAATATCTTGACCAGACTGTACTTGATCTGCAATTCGGACATAGCCAACGTACAGGCTATGTGTTAGGCGAACATATTTTGCACCATTTTGCTAAAGTAACAACATTAAGTCGCAGTACGCCACAACATGCAAGTCTGGGTGTTCTACGTTCGCCAGATATTCCTTCTGTGTTGGTAGAAACTGGATTTCTTTCCAATTCAGAAGAAGAAAAAAAACTTAATTCCCAAACTTATCGTCGCCGCATTGCTTATATGATTTATGAAGGCTTAGTTGCATTCCATAGCGGTAAAACCAACACTTTAGTTAAAGACAATTTAGTGCAAAACATCAAACAAAACGATATAAAAAAATCAGGGAAAAATAACCGCACTTCAGAACAAAATATAAATGAAGATAATATTAAAGACAGTGGCATTCGCCATATTGTAAAAAAAGGAGAAAGTTTAGGTAGCTTATCAAATAAATATCACGTAAAAGTCTCTGATATTATTAAATTAAATCAATTAAAAAGAAAAACACTTTGGCTAAATGAAAGTATTAAAATCCCTGATAATGTCGAGATAAAAAATAAATCATTAACAATTAAAGAAAATGATTTTCATAAAAAACAAAATAGCTCAGTAAATAATACCAATAAAGATTTAAAAAAAGAGAAAAATACACAAACTAATAATCAAAAAAATATAATTCCGCTCTATCATAAAGTAACAAAAAACCAAACACTTTATGCTATTTCGAGGGAATATAACATTCCAGTAAATATACTATTGAGCCTAAATCCACATTTAAAAAATGGCAAAGTTATTACAGGACAAAAAATAAAATTAAGAGAAAAATAAATGCCTATTAAAATTCTTTCCCCACAACTTGCTAACCAAATTGCTGCTGGAGAAGTGGTAGAACGCCCTGCATCAGTGGTAAAAGAATTAGTGGAAAATAGCCTTGATGCAGGTGCAAATAAAATCCAAATTGATATCGAAAATGGTGGGGCAAATTTAATCCGCATTCGTGACAATGGCTGTGGTATTCCAAAAGAAGAATTAAGCCTCGCTTTAGCGCGACATGCCACGAGTAAAATTACCGATCTTGATGATCTTGAAGCGATTTTAAGTTTAGGTTTTCGTGGCGAGGCATTAGCTAGTATCAGTTCCGTATCACGCCTAACCCTTACTTCTCGTACCGAAGAACAAACTGAAGCGTGGCAAGTTTATGCACAAGGTCGTGATATGGAAACCACAATCAAACCCGCATCACATCCTGTTGGCACAACAGTTGAAGTCGCCAATCTTTTTTTCAACACGCCAGCCCGCCGAAAATTTTTGCGCACAGATAAAACAGAATTTGCTCATATTGATGAAGTCATTCGCCGCATTGCTTTAACAAAATTCAATACGGCATTTACATTAACGCATAATGGGAAAATTATCCGTCAATATCGTCCTGCTGAAGAGCTCAATCAGCAACTAAAACGAGTCGCTGCTATTTGTGGGGATGATTTTGTCAAAAATGCCTTACGAATTGATTGGAAACACGATGATTTACATTTATCAGGTTGGGTGGCGACACCAAATTTTAGCCGAACTCAAAATGATTTAAGTTATTGCTATATTAATGGTCGAATGGTTCGAGATAAGGTAATCAGCCATGCTATTCGACAAGCCTATGCACAATATTTACCAACCGATGTTTATCCTGCGTTTGTGTTGTTTATTGATTTAAACCCGCACGATGTAGATGTCAATGTTCATCCAACCAAACATGAAGTACGCTTTCATCAACAACGTCTGATTCATGATTTTATTTACGAAGGCATAAGTTATGCACTAAACAATCAAGAACAGCTTAATTGGCATACAGACCAAAGTGCGGTAGAAAATCACGAAGAAAATACGGTGCGTGAGCCCCAACCGAATTACAGCATTCGTCCTAATCGTGCAGCTGCGGGGCAAAATAGCTTTGCGCCACAATATCATGAAAAACCACAGCAAAATCAACCGCACTTTTCTAACACACCAATGTTTCCAAATCATGTAACTACTGGTTATCGAGATTACCGTTCTGATGCACCGAGTAAAACTGAGCAACGTTTATATGCTGAATTGTTACGCACATTACCGCCTACAGCGCAAAAGGATATATCGGATACAGCACAACAAAATATTTCAGATACAGCTAAAATCATCTCAACTGAAATAATTGAGTGTTCATCACATCTACGAGCCCTTTCACTTATTGAAAATCGTGCGTTGTTATTACAACAGAACCAAGATTTCTTTTTGCTTTCATTGGAAAAATTACAACGCTTGCAATGGCAACTAGCGTTAAAACAAATACAGATTGAACAACAGGCTTTATTGATTCCAATCGTGTTCCGATTAACCGAATCACAATTTCAAGCATGGCAACAATATTCAGATGACTTCAAAAAAATTGGCTTTGAATTTATCGAAAATCAAGCACAATTACGCTTAACCTTAAATAAAGTGCCAAGTGCATTACGCACACAAAATCTACAAAAATGCGTGATGGCAATGCTGACTAGAGATGAAAATTCATCATCATTTTTAACCGCACTTTGCGCACAATTAGAATGCAAAACCTTTAACGCTTTAGCGGATGCACTCAATTTATTGAGCGAGACGGAACGTTTACTCACGCAAACAAATCGCACAGCATTCACCCAATTACTCAAACCTGTTAATTGGCAGCCTTTATTAGACGAAATTTAAATTCTTCATGAAACCAACCGCAATTTTTTTAATGGGCCCAACAGCCTCAGGTAAAACAGATTTAGCCATTCAACTACGAAGCTCACTTCCAGTCGAAGTGATTAGTGTAGATTCAGCGCTCATTTATAAAGGAATGGATATTGGCACAGCGAAACCATCAAAAGAAGAACTTGCCCTTGCGCCTCACCGTTTGATTGATATTTTAGATCCATCAGAAAGCTATTCCGCAATGAATTTCCGCGATGATGCGCTACGCGAAATGGCGGATATTACCGCACAAGGCAAAATTCCGTTACTAGTGGGCGGCACGATGTTGTATTACAAAGCATTAATTGAAGGGCTTTCTCCCTTGCCTTCTGCTGATGAAAATATTCGCGCCGAGCTTGAACAAAAAGCAGCTCAACAAGGTTGGGCAGCATTGCATACAGAACTCGCCAAAATCGATCCCATTTCTGCCGCCCGAATTAATCCCAGTGATTCTCAACGAATCAATCGTGCTTTAGAGGTTTTTTATATCACGGGAAAATCACTCACAGAGCTGACTGAAGAAAAAGGCGAAGCCTTGCCTTATGATTTTGTGCAATTTGCAATTGCACCGCAAGATCGCCATGTTTTGCATGAACGCATCGAACAACGCTTTCATAAAATGATTGAACTAGGCTTTCAAGCAGAAGTGGAAAAACTTTATGCACGTGGCGATTTAAATATTAATCTGCCGTCAATTCGCTGTGTAGGGTATCGTCAAATGTGGGAATATTTGCAAGGTGATTACGCTTACGAGGAAATGATTTTCCGTGGTATTTGTGCAACGCGCCAACTTGCAAAACGCCAGCTCACTTGGCTGTGCGGCTGGAAAACACCAATACAATGGCTAGATAGTTTGCAACCTCAACAAGCGAAAGAAACTGTATTACGTCACTTAGATTCTTATCAAAAAGGTTAGAAAAAATGACCGCACTTTCTGCCCTCATCGAACAAAAATTACAATCTCTTGGCACAATCCTGTGCCAATCTTTTCCAGAACTTTCCCCAGAAAAAATTCACGAAGCCATTCAACAAAATTCAAATCATCCAGAACTGCCTGTTTATCAATTAGGCTATGCCATAGCAATGTCTGACTTTGTGGAAAAAGTCTTGCAAAAATACCCGCACTTAGTGAAACAATGGTGGGAAAAATCCCCCTGTTTTGCAGATTGCACTGCCTATATTGAACGTTTGAATAGAGAGTTAGCCAATGTACATGACGAAACTGCACTCTATCAAACATTACGCCAATTCCGTAACATTGAAATGGCAAAATTAAGTTTTTGTCAAAGTTTGAATCTTGCGACTGTTGAGGAAATTTTTGTTCAGCTTTCACAACTTGCAGAGAGTTTAATTATCGCTGCCCGCGATTGGCTTTATCATCAAGCCTGTGCGGAGATGGGTACACCAATGGATGAACAAGGCAATCCGCAACAACTTTATATTCTAGGAATGGGGAAACTAGGTGGCTTTGAACTAAATTTTTCCTCAGATATTGATTTAATTTTCACTTATCCATCACAAGGGGAAACGTCCGTTGAGAATACGAATGCTCGACGTTCTGTGGATAATGGAAAATTTTTTACACGTTTAGGGCAACGCCTTATTTCTGCCTTAGATGAATTTACCTCTGATGGTTTTGTGTATCGAACCGATATGCGCTTGCGCCCATTTGGTGACAGCGGCGCGCTTGTTCTCAGCTTTGCAGCAATGGAACAATATTATCAAGATCAAGGTAGAGATTGGGAACGCTATGCAATGATTAAAGGGCGAGTATTGGGCGTACAAACAAAGGATCCCAACGTATCTAAATTGCAAAAAATGTTACGCCCCTTTGTGTATCGTCGCTATATTGACTTTAGTGTGATTCAATCTTTACGTGAAATGAAAGGCAAAATTGAGCGAGAAGTACGCCGTCGTGGTTTGAAAGATAATATTAAACTAGGTGCTGGTGGTATTCGTGAAGTCGAATTTATCGTACAAGTTTTTCAACTCATTCGAGGCGGGCGAGAAATCAATCTGCAACAACATTCACTCTTAAAGATCTTGCCTGAAATTACCAAACTAGGATTAATTACCGAACAACAATTCCACGATTTACGTGAAAGTTATATTTTTTTACGCCGCGTAGAAAACATTCTACAAGCCATTAACGATCAACAAACGCAAACACTACCAACCGATGAAATAGATCAAATTCGTTTAGTCAAGGCATGTAAAACTTTCACCTGTTTAAATGAAAATAATCAAACCATTGAAAAACATTATCCAATAGAAAATTGGGACGATTTTTACCGCACTTTACAACAAAAACAAGAAAAAGTGCGGGCAGTATTTACTCAATTAATCGGTGATGAACAAGATGAGCCTTCACAAACTGATAGCCAATGGCAAGATTTTTTAGAATCAGATTTTGAGGATATTGAACAAACATTATTAGAGAGTGGTGTATCAGAAAATAATATTGATGAAGTTTTAGAAAAGCTTGCTCAATTCAAAGACGGCCTAAATCACAGAGTGATTGGTTCGCGTGGGCGTGATGTTTTGAGTCATTTGATGCCAACAGTACTTGCACTCATTTTTGAACAAGAAAATTACCGCACTTTGCTCCCCCGAATACTGAACATTATTGAAAAAATTTCAAGTCGTACAACTTATTTAGAATTATTATTGGAAAATCCTCGTGCCCTTCAGCAAGTTATTGAACTTTGTGCGCAGTCTCAACTTATTTCAGAACAATTGGCGCGCCATCCTATCTTATTAGATGAATTGCTTAATACGGAAGCACTACGTCATCCTTTGCCATTTACCCAATATCCTACAGAGTTACACCAATATTTGCTTCGTTTACCCCCTGATGATGAAGAACAGCTTATCGATGCTTTACGTCAATTTAAACAAGCAACCCTATTAAAAGTGGCAGCGGCAGATATTTTAGGTGCATTGCCAGTAATGAAAGTAAGCGATCATTTAACCTATCTTGCTGAAGCCATTATTGAAGTGGTTGTGAATCTAGCTTGGAAACAAGTGTCTTCTAGATTTGGCGTGCCTGAACATTTACAAAATGATGAAAAAGGATTTTTAGTTATTGGTTATGGAAAACTAGGTGGTATTGAACTCGGTTATAAATCCGATTTAGACCTCGTATTTTTGTACGATGCCGTAGAAAGTCAAACAACAGGTGGCAAAAAAGTGATTGATAGCAATCAATTTTACCTACGCTTGGCACAAAAAATTGTAAGTATTTTCAGCATAAATACTTCTGCTGGCGTACTTTATGAGGCAGATATGCGCCTACGCCCTTCTGGTGATGCTGGCTTAATTGGCTGCTCTCTTTCTGCATTTTCCCATTATCAATTGAATGACGCTTGGACATGGGAAAAACAAGCACTTGTGCGCGCTCGTCCAGTATTTGGCGAATCATCTCTTAAAGCTAAATTTGAGCATATCCGCCAACAAGTGCTTTCTGCATCACGAGATATTGAACAATTAAAACAAGATGTTGTTGAGATGCGGAAAAAAATGTTTGCCCATTTATCTCACTCAAAACACAGTGAATTTAACCTTAAAACAGATCGCGGTGGCATTACAGATATAGAATTTATTGCTCAATATTTAATGCTTGCCAATGCCCCGAAAAAACCACAACTAACAAAATGGTCAGACAATGTACGTATTTTCGATGATATGGCAGAGGCTAAAATTATTAGCCAAACAGACTGCGACACATTAAAACAATGTTATGTTGATTTACGCAATGCTATTCACCATTTAAATTTGATAGGCAAATCCCCCGTTGTGGATGAAACTGAATTTGTCAAAGAGCGGTCATTTATTCAAGCATTTTGGGATAGGTTATTTTTATCCTAAAATATGGCTTGTGGACGTTTCAAAAATAGCCTTCATCACAAATCTTCTTGAAACCTCGCAAAAACTAAATATTCAATCCTATTTTTAATGAACCAAATCTAACATTTCCTGTGCATTGGCTAGAGCTAATTCTGTGATTTCACTTCCGCCCAAGAGTCTTGCCAAGGCTGGTACACGTTCAGATTGTGAAAGTGCGGTCATTTTTGTTTCAGTTTTATTATCCACAGTAAATTTTTCCACATTAAACTGATGATGGCCATGACAAGCAACCTGTGGCAAGTGGGTTACGCATAATACTTGGCAGCGTTCACTTAATTGACGTAAAAGTTTTCCGACAACACTTGCTGTTTTTCCGCTAATGCCCACGTCCACTTCATCGAAAATTAAGGTTGGAATAGCCGATTGATCAGAAGTTAAAACTTGAATGGCTAAAGAAATACGAGAAAGCTCACCACCAGAAGCAATTTTAGCTAATGGCTGCGGTTGTTGTCCTAAATTACTACGCAAAGTGAAAATCACATTATCCGCACCATTTGCACTCACTTTATCTAAATCCGTATTCAACTCTACATAAAATTCAGCGTTTTCCATTGCAAGTTGTTTTATCGACTGTGTGACATTTTGCGCTAAGCGGGTTGCAGATTGCTGACGACTTGCTGTTAATGCTGTAGCCGTTGCTTGCATTTGTTCAAATGCGAGTTTTTCTTGCTCAATCAACATCTCTTCACTTTCAGAAAAATCCAAAAGTGCGGTTAATTCTGCTTTTAATTTTTTGTGCTGTTCTACAAGATCTTCAGGTTTAACTTGATGTTTACGAGCAAGTTGTAAAGTCTGACTAATTCGCTGTTCGATTTCCTGTAAAAGTTGAGGATCCTGCTCGATATTACTTGATAAATTTTGCACTTCACTGGTTGCTTCTTGCACTTGAATCAACGCATCATTCAACATATTTTGCACTTCAGCATATTGCGGATCAAGTTCAGCTAATTCATCAATATATTGTGTCGCACGATAAAGCAAACTATCGATATTTACGGTGTCATTTTCACTTAAAATTTGCAGTGCAGATTGGGAAAGTTGAGTTAGCTGTTCGCTGCTAGATAAACGACGTTGTTCATCTTCTAATTCCAAATATTCATTTGGTCGAAGGTTAAATTCATCTAACTCATCCACTTGATACTGTAAAAGTTGTTTACGTGCTTCATTTTCCGCCACTTTTTGTTGAAAGGTTTTAACTTGATTTTGAAGATTTTTCCATGTCTGATAATCTTCACGCATTTTCACAAGTAATTCAGGATGAGCGGCAAAATTATCAACTAACTGAAGCTGATAGTCATTTTTTAACAATAATTGAGAAGCGTGTTGCCCATTAATATGAACAAGATATTGAGCAATTTCTTTTAATTGAGAAGCGGATACTGGTGTACTATTAATAAAAGCCTTAGAACGTCCGTCTGCATTAATTATGCGACGTAAAATACATTCAGTTGGATTATCTGGATCCTGTAATTCTTGCTCACTCAACCAGTGATAAGCAGGATTTTGCGATTCTAGTTGGAAAGTTGCACAAATTTCCGCACGCTCTTGCCCTTCACGCACCATTGAGGTTTCTACTCTTTGTCCGAAACATAAACCTAAAGCATCAATGGCGATAGATTTTCCAGCACCAGTTTCCCCTGTTATAACAGACATTCCTTTCGCCAATTCAATATCAAGCTGACGAACAATCGCAAAATTATTGATAGTAAGTTGAGTAAGCATAGCAAAATCCTTTAACTGTATATTTAATATGATATAACTGATTTAATTTACAGTAAAGGATTTTTTACAGTATTTTGTCAAATCTATTTCAATCGAAAATTTTTACCATAATCAAAATGATTTTAACCAACCTAATTTGCTACTTAACACATTGTAATAATTATAATTTTTCAGATGAAGCAATCGGAGTTTATGCTCGCTTTTTTGAATATGCACCACATCATCTGGGGTAAAAGGTAAGGTAATTTGACTATCACAGCCCACTTCTAATTGAGAGGTATTATGTTCAGCAAAACGAATCGATATTTTACTATCCCCATCAACAACAAGAGGGCGAGAAGTTAATGTATGTGGAAACATTGGCACTAATGCAATGGCATTAAGGTTTGGTGTCAAAATAGGTCCACCAGCGGAAAGAGAATAAGCCGTAGAACCTGTTGGAGTAGAAATAATTAATCCATCAGAACGTTGAGAAAATGCAAACTTATCATTGATATATACGTGAAAATCAATCATATGTGCAATTTTGGCGGGATGAATAACCGCTTCATTTACCGCATTGCTGGTTGATACGATTTCACTTGCTCGTTCGATTTTTGCTTCCAATAAAAAACGTTCTTCCACAAAAAATTCGCCACGTTCTAAACAAGCTTCAAGCTGGGAATAGGCATTTTTCGGGTCAATATCCGTTAAAAATCCCAAATTACCACGATTAATACCAATCAATGGAATATCATATTTTGCTAATACGCGAGCGCGCCCTAGCATATTGCCGTCTCCACCAATCACAATGGCTAATTGGGCTAGGAGACCTATTTCTTCTAACGTAGCAAGATGTTCAAAAGGTAACTCAAGTGTTATGGCGACTTCTTTTTCCACCAACACTTGATAACCACGTTCCATTAACCAATGAAATAAGTTTTTGTGCATTTGTAAGTTAATATCATTGCGAGGCTTACCTACAAGAGCAATGGTTTTAAAGGAACGATATAAATGATTCATAAAATGACCGCACTTGAATTTAACATTTTCGTCATTATATCGTTTTTTGCTACACTATGCCCAATTACGATTAATCAATTTTGTTTTACGGAGAAAAAAATGTCAGAACAAGAACAAAAAGTTAAAAAACCAGAAGTAGAAAATCAAGAAGAAGTCGTTGTGGAAGAAGCACAACAAGCAGATCCTTCTCAAGAATTTGATCCTTTAGAAGAAGCTATTGCCCGCGTGCAAGAGCTTGAAGAGCAGCTAAAAACTCAAATAGAAGAAGCCGCAAATAAAGAACAGGATATTTTACTTCGCTCTCGTGCTGAAATTGAAAATCTTCGTCGTCGTACTGAACAAGACGTAGAAAAAGCACATAAATTCGCCTTGGAAAAATTTTCAAAAGACATTTTGAATACTATCGATAACCTAGAGCGTGCCCTTGCCACTCCAGCAAATAAAGAAGATGAAAGCGTAAAAGCCTTATTTGACGGTGTAGAACTAACCTTAAAAGAATTAGTTTCAACCGTTGGGCGTTTTGGCGTGGAAGCTGTGGGAGTTGTCGGTGAAGCATTTAATCCTGACTTACATCAAGCCATTTCAATGCAACCCGCTGAAGGCTTTGAAACCAATCAAATTAGCGTCGTATTGCAAAAAGGCTACACCTTAAGTGGTCGAGTCATTCGCCCAGCGATGGTAATGGTGGCAGCTTAATTTACATTTGGTCTAAAGAGCGGTCGGTTTTTCGACCGTTTTTTCTTTTTCCTGAATAACTACATAAACTTTACGGATAATTTCCCTAAAATCTTCGCTCGTTGTAGCCCAATCTAGAAGATCAACGCGCCACGGTAAATCTGATTCAGAAAAAGCTTCCTTTAATCTATCACGTGCTAAAAAATCTAAAGGCTCCTCAGAGATAATCGCAAGGTCAAGATCGGAATATTTTTTTGCTTTTCCCTTTACACGAGAACCGAAAGCCCACACGGTATAATCAGGTACTAATTGTTGTAAAATAGTTTTCACAATAGCCAAGTCTTCAGAATTTATATCAAGCTGTGCAAAACTAGTCATATTGATTTCTCTGACGTAATTGTTCCAATAGGAAACGACTTTCTATTAAAAAATCATCAATTTGTGCATAAACAGCCATGGCTTTTTCCTGATCATAAGTATGTGATGCAATATTACGCATATCACGATAAGCAACCCATTTTGACATATCTTCAATCAAACCAAATCTCAATGCTTCTCGCAAAATATCCTTAAATCCATAAGCCCCAATATCATCGGTATTAATTGCATCTTGTTGAAGTTGGCGTTTCATCATTTTTAAACTTAACTCATAAACAAATTCAAATTTCTGAATTGCACCTGCAATTAAGGTATCTTGTACAATAGAGGGTTGCATATCAAACCAATTTCTGTCTGAAATTTGTACTACGGTTTGCTCTAACGAATAAAATGCAGCGTCTAATACATTTAAATTTAGCTTATCAGTCATCATTTTTACCTCTGTTAAATACTCATCTATTTTACCATAGACTATTTTTTCTCAAAACCTATAACCCCAAAAGTAAACATTGTGATATTGATCACAAAATCAAAAATATTTGAGAAAATCTCTCAACAACTTAATGTGATATTTTTCTAATAAAATCAATCTTTAACAAAATTATCTTACGACAAAAAGGTCTAAAACACTACATATTGTGTGTTGATTATCTCTTTAGATCTATATATAGTGCAATCCGCATTTCAAAAACACTATATATTGGAGCTATATCATGAGTAACTTTGGGGTCATCAAGCGCGATGGTTCTCGTACGGAGTTTGAGATTCAACGTATCATCAATGCCATTAAAAAAGCCGCAAGTGCGGTCAATATTTCCGATGAATTTTATTGCCACCAAATTGGGCAAGAAGTAGGGAATGAAATTTTCACCCGTCATCAAGGCGAGATTGATATTAATCAGATTCAAAAAATCGTTGAAGATAAATTGATGGCAAGTCGTTATCCTGAAATTGCTCGTGCGTATATCGAATATCGTCATGATCGTGATTTAGCGCGAGAAAAACGTAGCCAGCTAACAAAAGAAATTGAAGGCTTGATTGAACAAAGCAACGTAGAATTACTTAATGAAAACGCCAATAAAGACGCGAAAGTGATTCCAACGCAACGAGATTTGCTTGCTGGAATTGTGGCAAAACATTATGCCAAGCACCATATTCTTCCACGCGATGTGGTAGAGGCTCACGAAAAAGGTGAAATTCATTATCACGATTTAGATTACGCGCCGTTCTTTCCAATGTTTAACTGTATGTTAGTTGATTTAGAAGGGATGCTTTCTCGTGGTTTCAAAATGGGCAATGCGGAAATCGAACCCCCTAAATCTATCGGCACCGCAACGGCAGTGACAGCACAAATTATAGCCCAAGTTGCCAGCCATATTTACGGTGGCACAACCATTAATCGTATTGATGAAGTGCTTTCCCCTTATGTGCAAATCAGTTACGAAAAACATCTCAAACATGCCCAAGAATGGAACGTGCCTGATATTGAAGGTTATGCCAAAGCATTGATTGAAAAAGAATGTTTCGATGCCTTCCAATCTTTAGAATATGAAGTAAATACACTACATACTTCAAATGGGCAAACACCATTTGTGACCTTTGGTTTTGGTTTAGGTACAAGCTGGCAATCCCGTTTAATTCAGCAAGCTATTTTGAAAAATCGTATTCGTGGACTTGGAAAAAATCATAAAACGCCTGTATTTCCAAAACTTGTTTTCACCATTAAAAAAGGCTTGAACCAAACTAAAGGCGATCCGAATTACGATATCAAACAACTCGCATTAGAATGTGCATCAAAACGTATGTATCCAGATATTCTCAATTACGATCAGGTTGTCAAAGTCACGGGCTCTTTTAAAGCCCCAATGGGATGCCGTAGCTTTTTAGGTGCATACGAAGAAAAAGGCCACGAAATTCACGATGGGCGTAATAATCTTGGCGTGGTGAGTTTGAATTTACCGCGTATTGCGTTGGAGTCCAAAAACGAAGAAGATTTCTACCGCACTTTAGATGAACGTTTGGCTATTACGAAAAAAGCATTAATGACGCGTGTTGCCCGCCTTGAGAATACCAAAGCTCGCGTTGCTCCCATTCTTTATATGGAAGGTGCATGCGGAGTGCGGTTAAAAGCGGATGAAAATGTGGCACAAATTTTCAAAAATGGACGAGCCTCTATTTCGCTCGGCTATATCGGTATTCATGAAACCATTAATGCGCTATATAACAAAGGGCATATTTTTGATGATGAACAATTACGCGAAAAAGGCATTGCGATTGTTCGTCACCTTAGCGAAGCAGTTAAACGCTGGCAAAAAGAAACAGGCTATGCCTTCAGCCTTTACTCCACGCCAAGTGAAAACTTATGCGACCGATTCTGCCGTCTAGACACCAAAAAATTTGGTGTGATTGAAGGCGTCACGGATAAGGGCTACTACACGAACAGTTACCACTTAGATGTAGAAAAGAAAGTAAATCCTTACGACAAATTGGATTTCGAAATGGCATATCCCCCACTCGCCAGCGGCGGTTTTATTTGCTACGGCGAATATCCAAATATTCAACACAACTTAAAAGCATTGGAAGATGTGTGGGATTATAGCTACGATCGCGTACCTTACTACGGCACAAACACACCTATTGACGAATGTTATGAATGTGGTTTCACTGGCGAGTTTGAATGTACCAGCAAAGGTTTTGTCTGCCCTAAATGTGGCAATCACGACAGCACAAAAGTGTCTGTCACTCGCCGCGTCTGTGGCTATCTAGGCAGTCCTGATGCCCGCCCATTTAATGCGGGAAAACAGGAAGAAGTGAAACGGAGAGTGAAACATTTATAAAAGTGCGGCTAAAAAGTGCGGTCTATTTTACCGTTATTTTTTTATTTTTTCAGCTCTAGAATGTCTAGCCTTATTGGCAAAATTGAAAATAACTTATTAAAATACTTTATTAAAATATAAACCAGATAAAGAAAATGCCTTAAGGCAAGAAATTGAAAATGATATGTGATATACAGAAATCAATTGATGGGGATTTTGTAAGGCTTGTAAATTTCAGTTGAGGATTTAGATGTTACCCTAACACTTTCAAATAAAGTGAGGTCAAAAATAATGGGGATTTCAGCATTTATTTACCACTCGGCTAATAAATGCTTGCAACATCCCTTACAAGGTTGAAACCCTGCTAATTCTAAAATATGCAAAGGAATATCCGCACCTTCTTTAAAAAGCTTTTGGAAATAAAAATTAAGAATGCGCGCATAAATCTGCTTACGCTCTTGCTGGATAGTCGTAATCATGGCACGCTCTTCCTCTGATAAAAACTCTAAATTCTGGCGATAATAAGCCGAACGAACCTCACTTGGTTTGCACTTAGATACTCTAGTACTAAAACGATCTATCATTTCTTGAATGTTGATTGCTTCTTTTTCAAAATCAAGGGTGTGATTAAACTCTACCACTTCTGAATTGTCGTAGTTTGTTCTACTGAAATGATGCATCTCCAAATCAACAAGTTCTTCGGATAAATTAAATTTTGCTTGTAATAGACGACAAAAAACAATTGGCGCAACCTTATTTTCAGCATAGCCGTAACGATCCTTATTTGTTAAAAAATAAGTACGATATTCTTCACGACGTGACTCTGGGCAGGATTCTGGAATTAAAAAATTCTCAAAATCGCTCGATAACAAATTACACTTTTTATGTAAATGAAATGCAGGTAACACAATTTTTTCAACCCATTTTTTTTGCTCAGCATTACAACGTGCAATCTGGACTGCAGTTGCAATAAATTGAATATCTTTAATGAGTTTATCGGCAATCACTAATGCTCGTGCTTCACCCTTTGTAAAAAAATGAAGATCGAGGTCAAAACTAGCCAAACGATAGCCAGAATAATAATTAACGTAAGCATCTGCATAATTCATTGGCAGATCCAAATATAATGCACTTAATAATTTACAAAAATTGTGATTTGTTAAATAATACATATTGACTCCTAATAATTAACTTATGCTTATAATAAAAGAATTAAAAATAAATCGAGTGAATTACAAATTTGTATTAATGAGAAAGACTCACTCGTCTCATTAATTCTTTAAAATCATTTGTTTTCGACACAGCTTTTACTGGCACAACGCAATGCTCAAAATAAGCTGTAACATCATAGCCAAAGCCTTCCGGCTCATATGCTTCTAGCTCTTCGTCGGTAATATAACGGCCATATTCACGATTTAATTTATGACGTAATGCATCTAAGTTATGGATCCACTTTTTCCCATTTAGAATAAAGTAGCGTTGGTTATAAGAATGCGGGTGAAATACTTCTTTGTAACCTAAAGAAATAGCAAGTAATTCACTTGAAGTGTAAGGATGAGAATAACCATCTTCTAAATAATGATTAGTATTTTGTTGAATATTTAACATGATTCTCTCCTTGTTTTGATAAAAGCATCATAACAAGCAGAGAATTTAAAAGAGGAAATTACAAAATTGTAAAAATAAAAGTGGATTTCCCCACTTTTTATTAGATGAAATGAACTTGATTTTTCGCTCGAGTAATCGCAACGTATAACAGTTGATAATACAGCTCTAAATCAATATTTTTCGCAGCTGCAAAATCTGAAGTATAAACAAATGAAGAATCTAGCGTGGTACCCTGTGTTTTATGCACTGTTGAGGCGAAAATAGATTTTGTCGAAATAAAAAAGACGCGATCTTTCCACCAATAATGCCACATAAAACCAGCTTCTTGCCCTTTCAATAAACCTTGTCGTTTTGCAATTTTTAGTTGCAATGCTTCAAATGAAAGCGCTTTTTTAAACTCTTCATATTGTTTTTCATCAGGGATAATATTTAATTTAACTTCACTAATCTATCTTTCTGTTCATCATCATATAAAATGCGAACCTCAATCTCAGCATAATTAACGGAAAGATTTTGTTTACTAAAATTAAAACAAAAATTTTTATTTTTTTCTTGAATGGTCACGACTTCTAAAATCTCACTATTACTAATCATCACTTTTTTAATATCATCCAGATCTCTCACTGGCTCCTGCAAGATTAAATATTCCCCTACAATTAAAGGCTCATTCGTTTTGTGAATTTGCTGACGAATATAACGGTTAATCTCATTCACTTTATTATTAGTGAATGCCAAAATACGGCAATCAAGTGCATCTTTAGCCGAATGAACTCGTTCTAAATAAGCATCTGCAAATGCTTTTACCGAATGATATTGAATAATACCGACACCTTCCGAAGACATTTCTGGGGTTAATGTATCACGTTGCATTAAACGAATTTCTTCACTTTGTTTAATAATCGGTGATCCAATAGATTGTCGCATTACCCCACTTAAATGCACTTGGCAAAATGCGCTATCCGTGAAGAAACGTGATTTCTCCACTATTTTGTGATCTTCTTGATATACTGGCGGAAGCTGATAAGGATCGCCAATACCGATAATTTTTACATGCTCGGGGAGAACTTCTTTCATATGAGTAAAGACTTGAGAATCTACCATTGAAACTTCATCAATAATTAAAAATAAAGTCTCCCTCTCTTCATAATTACTTTCTAAAGTTGTCGCATCGTCATTTAGCTCAAATACAGTAATAGATTTACTCCGTGGGGTAAAATGTAATTTATCCTCCTCTTCTTCAGGTTTTAAGTCTAAAAGTCTATGTAGTGTCATGCAGCTAAAACCACCCAAGCTTTTACTCAGTACACGCTTAGCTTGATGGGTAGAGGCTGCGGCATAGACTGAATTCGGGTAAAGTGCTACTAAAATGTCTTTCAAGATTCCCGCTAAATAACTTTTCCCACTACCGGCAGAACCTTGTAAACAAATATGTTTTGGCGTTTCTTCTAAAATATATAGCATTTGCCATAAAGCCTCCTCTTGGGATTGAGAACAACTTTGAATTTTGTTTAAAAGATTATTGTATTGTTGTGATTTCAATTTTTCTTTTAATCTTTGTTCAATTGTTAATTTTTTTTCTGGATACTGCATATCATTAAACCTTCTTAAAACGGCCAATCTTTTTCATCTGAACCATCAAGGAATTGATCATCGCTATGATGTTTATTTAAATAATTTGATGTCGGTTTCTCTTGATTTACCGATGGAATAGATGGATCAATCTGATTATTTTCAGTCTTGCTCCCTAGCATTTCCAAATAACTACCAATAATTTCTGTCACATAATGAGTTTGCCCTTTCTCATCTTGCCATTGACGTGTTTTCAGTTTTCCCTCAACATAAACTTTTGATCCTTTACGTAAATATTGACCTGCGATATCGGCTAATCGACGATAAAGCACAATACGATGCCATTCGGTATTTTCACGTTTTTCCTGTGTATTTTTATCCACCCAGCTTTCAGATGTCGCCACACTAAAATTAGCAACCGTATCACCATTTTGCATCGCTCGAATTTCTGGTGCATTCCCTAAATTACCAATAATAATTACTTTATTAATTCCAGCCATTTTAATTCCCTCACATTTTTAAATTAGAACAATTGTTTTATATGCCAATAATTGCTTAATTCTCTATTTTCTCTTTATAGATTTTTAACAAACTAAATTAGCGCTCAATCCTCTGAGCTAAAAATCAATTACTGACGGAGTGAATTATAGAAAAGTCATAAATAGAAAGGCGAAAATACAAATTTGTAAAAATGAAAGGAAATAAAAAGTGCGGTCGATTTCCAATTTATATTGAAAACTAACCGCACTTTAGCGATGTACATCCCTTTTAGGCAGGCGATGTCTTTCGACCTATCGTGAACAAAGACATTCCTGAAGACCATGAGTCTCAATCCCTTTGGAACAGGGCAATGTCTTTCGACTTTTTCATCTTTCGGGAATTGGGAAAGCTGACAAATTCAAAAATGATCTATTTACTAAATTACACACCTTTTTATTTCAACCTTGTTCAATTGTTTAAATTTTCAACATATAGCCAAAATTGCAAACGTTCGGCGATTTGATCGACTTTTAAAAATAGCCTAGTTTTACCATTACCTAGTAAAAATAATACCTTAAATCGTGATTTAAGAGCTTTCTATTTGTTGCTGTCTTGTTGGATATTGTCAAGTTTTAGAAATGAAAAAAATCCCAACTTGTAGGCTGGGATTTGTGAGCTTTTATTTGTAAATTCGAAGAATATCTAAAATGAAATTTCTATCGCCGTAATGCTTTATTTTTTGCGTTTTGTAGATTATTAGATCGGGCGTGATATAAGCACCTTTAAAATAGAATAAATTATTTTTAATCTTGACGATCGGATAAACCGCTTTTATTTTGTCAAATATAGGATCGGGCTTTTTTCTTTCATTTCTAGCCCATAAATAAAGCAAAAGATGGAACAAAAAGAAACCAACGATCCAAATTTTAAAAATTATCATTAAAAGCAACCCCCATTTTAAACCCTGTGATCAAATTTAAAAAGAGTTTTTAAGATGAAAGGTTCACCATTTCCTAGAATTTGCCCCTTTTTTAGCGTGATTTTATTTTTTACTTTATGAATTATGCAATAATCATGCAAATAGACCCTTAGCTCTCCGTTGTGCCATAAAACCTTGGTATTCCCTAGTTTGAAATTATGCCCAAATTGGATACAATCTAGCATTTTTTGTTCGATTTTTCTCATTTTGTTTTCCTCGTTTAGTTAGTAAAAATTATAATACTTCCCATTCGTCTCAATCCCTTTGGAACAGGGCAATGTCTTTCGACCTATCTTAGATAGTGCAGAGCCAGCAGTGGAGCGTGTCTCAATCCCTTTGGAACAGGGCAATGTCTTTCGACTTTACTGTACCACCATTGCGTCTAGCTCCTGCAAGTCTCAATCCCTTTGGAACAGGGCAATGTCTTTCGACAGAAAATGATTGGATAGAATTTGATTTAGAAACATGTCTCAATCCCTTTGGAACAGGGCAATGTCTTTCGACTGGACGGATATGGTAAATACAAAGTACCTTTATTGTCTCAATCCCTTTGGAACAGGGCAATGTCTTTCGACGAAACCTTACGCAAAATAGCGTTACGGGTTGTTTGTCTCAATCCCTTTGGAACAGGGCAATGTCTTTCGACCTACCCGATGAAACCTTACGCAAAATAGCCTGTCTCAATCCCTTTGGAACAGGGCAATGTCTTTCGACGTAATGGATTCCGTTGAACCAACACTTAAACGTGTGTCTCAATCCCTTTGGAACAGGGCAATGTCTTTCGACACAGGAGCAGATCGCTATTGGAACCGCTTCGATAAGTCTCAATCCCTTTGGAACAGGGCAATGTCTTTCGACTCTCCGCAACCATTACAGTAATGGATTCAATTGGTCTCAATCCCTTTGGAACAGGGCAATGTCTTTCGACTGCAGTGGGGTGTTAGAGCCTTGTGTGGCAAGGCTTCCCAGAGCCACTTCCCAACTTTTTCTGATGTTTGAATAGTTGGGTATTGATTTGATTAAATATTGAACAATTTTTATCATTCTTATTTTTTTCAAAACTCAGCCAAAAGTGCGGTATATTTTAGCAAAGTTTGTGAAATACTCCAGTAGCATTTTATAAGGTTAAGGCTGTAGGCAAGGCCGTCCAGTAAATCCCATCAGGTAAACTTGATTTACCTAGTCGCCATTGAGCCGCATTGGCTGGTAAGGGATAGACGCGCAAATCATCTTCCTTTTTGTGGAAAATTAACATAATCTCTGCTAAACATTGCTTAAGTAGTTTTTCTGTGCCATCCAAAATAAATACACTATATTGAATGGGGGTCGCATAATTTGTCATTCGACGATAAATCCGTTGTAGTCGTTTAGGATCGGAAATATCGTAACCAATTAAATATTGTGCCATTTTTTTCTTCCTAGAATTTAAATTCTACATCTTGCAACATAGATTGTTGATTAAAGTAATAATGTTCAAGTAGCTGTTGCCATTGCTTTTCATAAAGCCCTGAAAATTGTTGCACTTGGCTTTCTCGACGTTGCGGGCTGCTAATGAAATCAGCCTGTTTAATTAAACTAACAACATCAAGACTATTTTCCGTGAGCATTTTTCGCCAATTTCCCACCGCACTTTCATAGGCTTTATAGAATTGCACTCGCCCAGTTTTGCCTAAAAAGCAGCCTTCTTGTGTACTAGAAAAATGTTCTTCTCGCAAAACCTCTTGACGGAATAGACCTAAACACCAGTTATCAATCAGCGGGCGGAGCGGTTCAATCAAATCACATGCTAATGATTCCCGCCCAAAATCCAACGCATGATAAAATCCTATATAAGGATCAAGCCCTGCACCATAAATAGCAAGTACGGCTTCTGAGTGAATTAAGGTATAAGTTAAAGAAAGTACTGCATTGAATGGATCACGTGGAGGACGGCGGTTTCTGCCTTGAAAACGTAAAGCCGGCGGAAGATAAATGCTTAATGCGGTGAAATAAACGGCGGCAGCTCTCCCTTCAATACCTCGAAGTGAAGCAAGGTTGGTTTGTTCTTGTATTTTATGAATTAGTCCATCAAGCTCTGTCGCTTTTTCAGTAAGTTGGCTTTTTTTCTCTGGTCTTGCATTAGAAGCTTGCCAAAGCCAGGTTTTCTGAGAGATTAATTTTAATAACATCAATTTTTTCGCAAATGCCAAGCAAAATACTTCATTTTTAGCTAATTCATATTGGTTTATTCGACGAAAGGCATCGTTATGAGGTTGTGATAAGAATAAAGTAGGTATATTTTTTCTGCCAGAAAGAAAAATAATACCAATGCCACGTTCCCCTAATTTCGCTAATAAGGAAGCCTGCACGGTAACATCACTTTTTAAATAAATACGTTCAATAGGTGCAAGTGGTATCGTACCGACGCGTTCTCCATTTTCATAACAAACCAAAGCTTCACCACTTAATTTAATTTCTGTGCCTTTTCTATCGATATATAAACTAGACATACTGTCTCCTAAACTAGCATAAATGGGGAAATAGATTGAAGTTCGGCTTTACCAAATAACATTGGCTCTACATTGTCAGGAATACGAAATATAAATACGCGATCATCAAAGGGTTCAATCAGATTGTTGACTTCACTTTTAAATTTACTCATTTCGTGTTCTGTCAACCAGCATTCATAAAAGGATTTCTGCCCACCAATAGCAAACGCTTCGACTTTTTTATGTGCTTGATGTAGTCGTTTTTGATCTGCAATATCATAGGCAATAAGATATTTATGCCGAGTGGTTTGCATTTTTCTGTCTCCTTTAATATAAACTAGAAATTCACCGCTCTTTTAGGCAATTTCCGGCTTGCCATACCGCTGATTTTTATCAGTTATGGGTTTTGTACCACGCATCTAAGAATATATTGATATATTCCATTTCTCCTCCGTTCATATATGATGACACAATAGCGGCTTTCGGCACCGCATGCCGGCAATCTATTCTTGCTTCATTTTTCATATTGCAACATGGCATTAAATGCCATCCCTGCCACAAGGGCAATTCCTGCAATAACCGCCTGTTCTTTTGTTAAGTCTTTTAAAATTTCCATATATTTTTCCTTGTCAGTAAATCTCAATATAAATTTAAAACATAGCGGATTTTCGGCACCGCATGCCGCCAAAGTTTAATCTTTGGATGCGTTTTCTACTGCTCTTGCGATGGCTGTAGCAATCGCGACAACAAGTAAGCGTTCAAACATATTCTTCTTCCCGTTTTGTTGGCTAGCTAATATTGATGTAGCAAGTTCACAGCACTTGCCAAGCTGAGAGGCGCTAATCCTCCATGAGGCGGTCAACCACCTCTGTTACAACAGCTGCGACGATTAATTCTGCTACAGGTAACCACATAATTTTTCTCCTATCATCTACATTAATTACACATTTAATATGCGTACCAAGCCCGCCAGCTGTCCATTTTCTCGCTGAGACTCACGGTATCATTACCAATTAATAACAATGGTAATGGTCGTTGTAATTGCATCCATCATTATTGTTGTCTCCTATAGGTTATTTTTGTTGAGGATAATACCTAGATTTATAAAGATTTTTTTATTTTGCAAATTTGTATTTGCTGTGATAACCGCCACAGCAAGCGGGCTGCTCTATCAGTCTTTTTTAAGTTCTTCAATCACAGCTTCAGCGATACGAATAATCGTTTCTAACATATACTTTCCTTTGTCTTTTTAATGCTTTTTTGCGAATTTAAGGCTCTGCCTACCCTGTCCATTTTCCGCTGAGACTCACGTTGCTACATCTAGAAACAGCGCATTGGTGGTAAAAAGATATAGGCTTTATCAAACACATATAATGTTCTCCTTTGCTTTGAATATGGCCAGTTTAGTGATTTCTGAAAGTTTTTTCTATTTTGCAAATTTGTATGATTATTGCGAATAAAGAGTAAGTTTGATTTCAGTATCACGTTTCGATGGAGCGCATTATAAGGAAAGAAATGTGGATGTAGCTGAAATACAAATTTGTATTTTAGAAAAGAAAACCGCCACGAGGTGGTTTAAGGAATAGGATATAAAGTTTAAACGTATATTTTATTTGGCTAGTCGTCTTAATCCTTTGGAGCATAGTAAGATCTTTCGACTTTTCTGATATATGAAGATATGGAGATTGATTTAATTGAATATTGAATAATTTTTATCATTTTTCTTTTTTCAAAATTAAGTCAAAAGTGCGGTGCATTTCAGTAGATTTTTTCAGGTATGCCATTCTAGCGACAAAAATAAATTTTACAAATTTGTATTTACTGACAATTTTTTAAAATCTGATTATACTTCATTTAAATTTTCATCAAATGGAGTGATTATGTCAGAACGCACGATTTCTCTCGCTTTTTCTGTTTGGCATCATTATTTGAAACAGCTTACAGAAAAGCATCAAATATCCCTTCCCATTTTTCCTGAACAACTTAAAAAGGTTGATATTTCTTATTTTTTACCGAAAGCAGAAAAAATTGTTTTGGGTAAGCTGCCAGAAATTCATCAAGATAATGAAAAACTGTTTAGTTTATTTGAACATATCAATCAGGGAATAGACAAATCGCAATTCTTTTACGATTTTAAACCGCTTTCGCCAAACAGTATTTTCCCAACTAAAGACGTTAAAGGCACTGATTTTTCAATACTTTGGCAACAATTTGTCAAAGCGGTTGAAAATGATATTCCAATTTCACATCGTAATAATTTGAGTTTATGGCTAGACCATTTTGATACGGCAATGCAATGCTTTACTTGTAACTTACCAAGTCCTTATAGCAATGAAATCTCTTTTTACGATTTCACCAAAGCCGTGGCTGCATTTGCGGTGGCACTTGCAGATGAAAAAGCAGATAAAGAAAATCCTTTCTTGCTCATTCAAGGGGATTTCTTCGGCATTCAAGATTTTATTTTCTCTGGTGGTAGCGAATCCAATAAAGGGGCAGCCAAAATCTTGCGTGGGCGTTCATTTCAAGTCTCACTTTTCACAGAATTAGCTGCACTTAAAATTTTAAATGCTTGTAAGTTACCAACCACTTCGCAAATGATGAATGCGGCAGGTAAGTTTTTAATTGTGGCACCAAATACTGAGGAAGTGAAAAATGCTATCAAGCAAGTTCAAACTGAATTAAACCAATGGTTTATCAATGAAACCTATGGGCTAATTGGTTTGGGCATTGCGGTTCAACCTGCAAAATCAAGCGAATTTGAACAAGCTAATTATGAAAAATTAGTGAAAAAACTCTTTGAGAACTTAGAAGAGCAAAAACTCAAACGGTTAGATTTAACAGATACCACACAAAGCGTGCAAAAAGTGGAATATCCGAATGGCGTGTGCAAAATGAATAGTTTTTTCCCAGCTCAATCGGGCAAAGAGCATTCTATAATTTCAGAAGATCAAATCAAGATCGGAGAAATGTTAGCAAAGAAACAACGTATCATTGTTGCGGATATCGACGCTGAAATTAACCATCAATACGAAACGCAAATTCTAAAACTGCCAATTTTTGGCTTTAAAGTAATTTTTACCAATAGTCGTGAAGATACCAAAGAGTTTGGCTACCCAGTAAAACTATTGCAAATTTACCGATTCTGGGATTTTTCATTGCCAAAAGATACTAATGCACAAATCTGGAACGGCTATGCTCGCCGTTATATCAGTGCCTATGTGCCTTTTGATGAGGAAGGAAAAATTATTACCTTTGAGGATATTCAAACCAAAGATGAAGGGCAAAAGGCTTTAATGACGTTAAAAGGCGACGTGGATAACCTTGGTACTATTTTCCAAAAAGGCATTAAACCAGCCAATATCGCCAAAATGGCAGCATTTTCTCGCCAAATGAACCAATTTTTTAGTCTTTGGTTGCCAGCATATTGTGCAGAGAATAGTCCGAATATGTACACTGTGTTTGCGGGGGGCGATGATTTCTTCTTAATCGGCCCTTGGCATTCAACGCAAAAAGTTGCTTATGAAATGAAACAAGCTTTTGCTCGTTATGTTGCAGAAAACCCTGAAATTCATTTTTCCGTAGGAATGGTCATGAGCAAATCCAGCATACCTGTACCACGTTTAGGCGATTTAGCCGAAGAAGCGTTGGAGAAATCAAAAAGTATTGATAAAGGCGAAAAAGTTTCTACAGCGGCAGGTAAAAATGCGGTAACAATTTTTAATCGGTCAGTGAAGTGGGCAGATTGGAAACAACTTTGTGATTTAGAGGAAGAAATTCACCGCTTAGCAGAAACTTATAAAATTTCAACGTCTTATCTTTATTCATTAATTCGTTTATGTGAACAAGCAGCGGATGAAAAGAATATTGAAAGCACAATGTGGCGGAGCCGTTTTTATTATCGTACCGCTCGCTATGTTACAGATAAACTGCCTAAAGAAAATCGAAATAAAGCATTAAGCGAAATGAGTATTTCATTAGGTGATAAAGGAATTGCTTCATACAAACTGAATTTTGCTATTCCATTAACAAACTATTTCTATCAAAAACGATAAGGAAAATTTATGTTAAACATTAACGAAATTAAATTTGGCACAGATAAATCTGCCGAAATCTTTTCAGATATTGCACAGCGTGCTGCACAATATATTAAATCAAATAAAAACGTTAATAAAACAACGCAATTGCGTAAGTTTTATGATGAATTAGCCATGTGGAATGACCGTGTACAGTTGGTGCGTGAAAATAAAGAGGTTAAGTTCAAAGAATTAGTCCCATTTATTAAAATGCTAAAAGCGAAAGTGGCATATGCCGAAGGTCGTAAACACGTTGATAAAAATTTCACAGAAGTATTCAATCGCTGTATTGATCAAGCAAATAATGTTGAAACTTTACGGGATGCAAAATTATTTATGGAAGCTGTAATGGGCTTTTGCAAATTAGAAGAAATTTAATAAAAAGGATAACACTATGAAATTAACAAATATTGTAGAAATTAAAGCTAAATTAGTATTAGAAACAGGTTTACATATTGGTGCGGGCGATAGTGAAATGCATATCGGTGGTATTGATAATTCTGTGATTAAACACCCTATTACCCAATCGCCTTATATTCCTGGTTCAAGCCTAAAAGGAAAAATTCGTACATTGCTAGAATGGCGTTCTGGTGCAGTACAAAATGCACCATTAACGGTAAAAGATATTACAAAAAATCCTGAGGAAGTTAAGAACATTTTACGTTTATTCGGCATTAGTGGCGATACAAAAAATAGTGAACAAGAAGTCGCAGAAATTGGCGTTTCTCGCCTAGCATTTTGGGATTGTGCCTTAAATTCAGATTGGGAAAAAGCCATTCGTGATGACAACCAACTTTTAACCGAAGCAAAAAGTGAAAATACGATTGACCGCATTACTTCCACTGCGGGCAATCCTCGCCAAACCGAGCGTGTCCCAGCGGGTGCAGAATTTGATTTTAAACTGATGCTTCGCCAATTTGAAGGTGATAAGCCAGAGCTTTTAGAACTTGTCTTAAAAGGTTTAAAACTGTTAGAGCTTGATAGCCTTGGTGGCTCTGGTTCTCGTGGTTACGGTAAAGTGAAATTTACCAAATTAACAGTTGATGGTAATGCTCGCAATTTAGACGACATCAAACCTTTCGAATAAGGCGGTTTTATGAAGCTATATCGTTTTACACTCACTCCCCAAAGTGCGATGGGAACGCCTTTGGTTGGGGATACCTTATTTGGGCAGCTTTGCTGGGCGGTGCGAAACCGCTTTGGTGAAGCACGGTTAACGGCATTACTTGAAAGTTATACCGAGCAACGCCCTTTTATGGTGGTATCTGATGCTTTTCCACAAGGCTTTTTACCTTTGCCTACTTTGCCTTCTAAGTTCTGGCAAACCAAAACGGAAACAGATCGCAAAAATCTGAAAAAAGCACAATGGGTCAATATTGAGGATGCCGAAAATAGTGCGGTGAAATTTTGGCAAGAATGTGCCTTACAGGCGAATTTTAAGTTTGAAAAAGAGAGCCAAAATCAATTCCACAACACCATTGATCGCCAAACAAACACCACAGGGGAAGGGCAATTCGCCCCTTATTCAACAGAGCTGACTTGGTTTGGTACAGCACAAAAATTTGACCTTTACATTGTACTGGATGAAGTGCGCTTTTCATTGGAAGAATTACAACAGGTCTTAAATGATGTTGGCAGCTTTGGTTTTGGACGAGATGCATCTATCGGATTAGGAAAATTCCAATGTATCAATCCGCAAGCAGTGAATTTTTTACAACAAAATGCAAATTGTTATTTAACGTTAGCAAATTGTGCACCGCAAAATTTAGGTTTAAATAAAGAATATTGCTATTACCAAATTACGACAAGATTTGGGCGTCATGGCGATATTCAAGCACTAAGTTCCAACCCATTTAAAAAGCCGATTATTTTGGCAAAACCTGCTTCCATTTTTACGCCTGAAAAATATGAACCACGTTTATTTTTAGGTAATGGATTAAGTGGTATTTCTCATGCTCAGCCCAATGCAGTGCATCAAGGTTATGCTCCTGTATTCAATTTATTTGTCGATTTTAAAGATAAGGATCACAAATGAAAAAATTTATGCAAACTCACAAAGTCTATTTAACACCATTAAGCCCGATTCATATTGGCTGTGGGGAAGATTTTGAGCCGACAAATTATGTTATTGATGGAGCGACGCTATTTAATTTTGAGCCAAGTCATCTAATGTTAAATGAGCGAGAAAGAACTGAGTTATTAAATGCAATAAATAGTTTAGATTTATTAGCAATTCAACGTTTTTTCTTAACATATAAAGAAAAAGCTATCGCAAATGCATATTATTTTTCAGATGTTTCTGAAGGATTAGCACAAGATTATAAAAATCGTGTTGGTAAAGTGGCACAGCGTGAAAATGATGGTAATAAAGTGATTAATAATCTATCGATTGAACGTACTGCTTATTTATCCATTCAACATTTACCTTATATTCCAGGAAGCGGATTTAAAGGGGCTTTAGCAACAGCATTATTAGATCAAGCTCATCAGGAAAAAAATAATCCTAAAGTAAACGCAAAAGATCATGGAAAATTACTTAAAATATATATTGGTGATTTTGAAGAAAGTAAATTACGTCATATTAAATTTAGTGATTTTGTTCCAGAATCACAAGTTGGAAGTAAAATTTACTATGCTCTGAATTTTAAAAAGAAATTAGGTAAAACAGATGGTAAAGGGCGGGCTATGGCATTACGTAGAGAATGCATCGCTGCAGGGCAATATCGTGCTTTTCAAAGTGAATTAACATTAACCGAAAGCCAAAACACTTTTTCTTTATTACAGCTAATTGATGCACTTAAAAAATTCTATTTACCTGTATTTAAAAAAGAAATGGAATTATTACAAAATCGTAACTTAGTGTCTGCACAATATGTGAAATCGCTTGAAAAACTAATCACCTTACCAAATGTTGCTTTAATCCGTTTAGGAAAAAATGGAGCGGATAGTAAAACCTATCAAGGTGATAATATTGCTCAAATTAAGATAATGGGAGCAAAAGGTACACCAGCAACGTTTAAAGATAGTAGCACAACGTTTTGGCTTGCTGGAACGAATAATAACCAGCAAACCGATCTACTTCCTTTCGGCTGGGCATTAGTTGAAGTTGATCCTGCATCAGAAAATGAAACTTTAAAAACTTGGTGTGAATCACAACCAAAATCTAAATTTGATCGATCAGCAATTTTAGCAAAACACGAAACTCAAAAAGCTGAACAAGCTCGTTTACAAGCCGAAGCAGAAGCGAAACGTTTAGCCGAACAAAAAGCCGAGAAAGAAAAACAAGCCTTGTTAAATTCGCTTTCTGATAATCAACGTTTAGTAGAAGCTAAGTTAGTTGAATGGAATTCTCAGGAAAGAAAACAATTTACAGCATCCCCTATTTTTGCAGAAGCTAAAAAATTGTTAGAAGAGGCTCAGCAATGGAATAAAGAAGATCGTCATTATCTTTATGAGAAAATAGATCCTACAAAACCAAAGGAAGGCTTACAAAAATATGTTGATGGTTTAAGTGGTTTCAGCAATTTAAAAGCAAAATCAGCCGTAGAATTTAAAAAATTGCGTAACAAACTGGTGGCAGAATAATGCTAAGTTCACTGCCAATAGCTCGCTATCAATTTACTTTCACGGTAACTGAACCTATTCAACTGCCCGAATATGCAGGCTCCACCTTGCGTGGAGCATTTGGGCGGGCGTTACGGAAAATTGCTTGTATGACAAAACAGACAGAGTGTAAAGGCTGCCCGCTTTATCGTTCTTGTCCTTACACCAATATTTTTGAAACGCCCGCACCAACTTTACACGAACTTCAAAAATTTAGCCAAGTGCCAAATGGATATATGATTGAACCACCAGAATGGGGAGAGAAAGTTTATTTTTCGGGCGAAAAACTTCAATTTTCATTGGTGTTATTTGGGCGATTGATTGAGCAGTTACCATTAATCGCTTTTGCTTTTAAACGTGCATTTGAATATAACGTGGGGCGTGGTAAAGCCCATTTATTAGATATTTCGGTTTTTAATGAAAATGCAGGAAATTTTGAATCTGTTTTAGTTAATGGCAATATTATTGAACATCATAAAGAGGTTAAATTTACTGAAAGTTTTTCGAATAATGCCGTGATTGAAATTAGTACGCCACTGCGTTTACAAGAAAATGGCAAGCCATTAAATGAAAAAGAGGTTAGTGTAGAGCGATTTTTCATTTCTCTCGCCAAAAGGATTTCATTATTAAGCGAATTTCATTTTGAACCCTTATATTTTGATTTTGAATTATTAAAAAATAAGATTACACAAATTCAAGATGAAAAAAATTTAAAATGGCAAGATTGGACTCGTTATTCTTCCCGTCAAGATCAAAAAATGAAATTAGGCGGTGTGGTAGGGAAATGGCAATTTAAAAATTTATCCCTCGAATTGTCGCAATTACTTTATATTGGGCAGTGGTTACATTGTGGAAAAAATGCCACTTTTGGACTAGGTAAATATAAAATTACAAATTTGTAATTTGAAATAAATAATAGACCACTTGTTATACTTTAGTTTTATTGATTAAGGAAGAAGAATGACAACCTGGTTTATTTCAAGACACCTTGGTGCGATTGAATGGATTAAGCAACAAAATATCCAGATCGACCGCTTCGAAAGCCATTTAGACACGTCACTTGTGCAAGCAGGTGATGTGGTGATTGGCACGCTTCCTATTCATTTAGCAGCAGAGATCTGCCAAAAAGGAGCGAAGTTTTATTTTTTATCTGTTAATGTTTCACGCGAACAACGTGGAACAGAATTGACGTGTGAACAATTAACCGAGCAACAATGCTCAATCCAACCTTTTTGGGTGGAAAAATTATAGGATTTTATTATGCAAAAATATGATATTCACGTTTGTTTAATTTCAGCACAGGCAGCACCTAACTTATTACCTATTTTAGATAGTGAGTTTAAACCTAAAAAAGCGATTTTTCTTGTTTCAAAAGCAATGAAACAACGAGCTGAACACCTGGCGAAAACATTTGAAAAATTAAACGTAAAAGTTGAATTAAAAAACATCTCTGATGAATTTAATTTTGGCTTGATGGAAGATGAAATTTTCAAGTTCGTTGAAGAATATGAAAATGAAAGTATCGCTTTAAATGTAACAGGTGGCACAAAATTAATGTCTATTGCGGCAGAAAATGCTTTTAGTTCATTGGGTAAACCTATCTTCTATATTGATACCGATAGTAATCAGATTTTATTTATTTCTAAAGATGAAGAGCAAAAATGGTTGCCTAATTTGGAAATGAAAGCAAAGAACAAAATTGATATTTATCTTTCTGCTTACGGTTCAACTGTGTTAACTACTCAAGATCCAAATGCCCGCAAAGAATATCTACCTGCTATTGAGCCATTTATTAAGCACTATGATAACTATACTCAACTTATTCCTATGCTTAATATGCACGCAACACTTTCTCAAAGCAATGGATATAAATCGGAATACTCCAAAGCAAACCCTAAAATAAATAAAATAGATGAGTTATTTTTAGGATTAGATTATCAAGGCTTAATTAACTATGATGGGCAACAAATTGATTTTAAGAACAAAGAGATTAAAACTTTTTTAAATGGTGGTTGGTTAGAAGATTATACCTATTTACAATTAAAAGAGATCGCTAATATTGAAGATATTGCTTGCGGTGTGGATGTTGCCAACCCTAAATTTAAACTAGGTAAAAATGAATATAGTTCAGAAAATAAAGGCAATAAAAATGAATTTGATATTGTCTTTATGGCTAAGAATAAATTACATATTATTGAGTGTAAAACACAGTTAATGGATAAAAATGGAGGCGTTAAAGCCGATGATATTCTCTATAAACTAGAAACATTAAAAGATTATGGTGGCTTAATGACTAAAAAATGTTTAGTCAGTTATTTTGAGGTGCCAGAACAAGTTAAAAACCGTGCAAGTTTCTTGAATATTGAGATCATCCAAGGAAAAGATTTACAGCGCTTAAAATCAAAAATTCAAGAATGGATAGGTAAAAGATAAAGAATAATATGAATAAGTACAATAAAAGAATATTACTTTCTGTAACAGGTATGTCACCCGCAGTAGTGACAGAAACACTATACGCATTGGTTACTGAAAAAGGTTTTATCCCCACAGAAATCCAAGTCATTACAACAGAACAAGGTAAAAACAAATTACTTCAAACACTGCTAGGTGTTCAAGGCGGTCGTAAAGAAAGCAAAGGCTCATTACAAGAATTTATCGAGGATTACGGTAAACAATACGACTTCTCTTCAATCCATTTTGATGAAAGTTGCATTCACATCATTAAAGACAAGTGCGGTCAAAATTTACCAGATATTCGCACGCCTGAAGAGAACGAACAGGCAGCGAATAGTATTATACAATTAGTGGGTAAATTATGCCAAGATGAAGAAAGTCAGTTGCATGTTTCAATTGCAGGCGGACGTAAAACCATGGGCTTTTTTATGGGCTATGCACTTTCGCTTTATGGACGTGAACAAGATAGCCTTTCTCACGTTTTAGTTGATGCACAATATGAAAACTTGCCTAGTTTCTACTATCCGAAACCTTATTCATATTTAATCAATGATCGTGATGGTAAAGAAATTGATGCCAAAGCTGGCAAAGTAATGCTCGCAGAAATTCCTTGGGTACGTTTAGGATTAGGCGTGCCAGAAGATCTCAAACAGCAATCTATTTCTTACAGTGAATCAGTAAAAAATGCACAGGCATTGTTGGATAAGCCTTCTCTCACTTTCTTATCTCCGCTAGAAGATTGCTTAGTTAAATTTGGAACAAAGGTAATTAAACTTGCGCCTCGTGGTTATACACTTCTATTAAGCCTTGCTTTAGCGAAGAAGTATAAGTGGCATATCGGCATCCGAAAAGAACAAGAGACAATAGATACTTATCTAAAAATTTATCGTGCAATTAAAGCTGATCCAAAAGATAGAATGGGAAATCGGCTAAGTGGTGAAGAAAATGATTTGAAAAAAGTATTATCTGAATCACAAACTGATATTCGAAATAAAATGACTGAATATTTTTCTTTAGGAAAAGGGGCTAAAAGCGATTACATTCCTTTCTCTTCTCACAAAACAGGCAATTATGAATTGAATGTTGAGCTTGATAGTATCGATATTTCAGAATTACAACTTGACTTAAAGCATTTAAATCTCTTTTAACCCAAACCGCCCTCGTGGTGGTTTTCTTTTTTACAAATTTGCATTTCCATCTTTTCCTTACTCTCTTTCCTATAATACCCCTATCGAAATGCGATAATGCAATCGAAACGAAAACAAGCAGTTCAGAGATACAAATTTATAAAACTCAAATGCAATACCAAAAATCGCTAAATTACGCAGAATTGAAAACGAGGAGAAACATTATGACGACATCAGAATACATCAATCACTTCTCATTATTATCGCCTATGCGCTTTTAATGCGACAGTGAGCTACAGCGGAAAATGTGCCAGTACGTGGATCCGAAAATCCGCAAGGTTTAAGAGTAACAAAAAAAGGGGAAAAATATGTTAGATGTCATTACTCGTATCGCTGAAGCTGTGATTGAAGAACTTAAAAAAGACTGATAGAGCAGCCCGCTTGCTGTGGCGGTTATCACAGCAAATACAAATTTGCAAAATAAAAAAATCTTTATAAATCTAGGTATTATCCTCAACAAAAATAACCTATAGGAGACAACAATAATGATGGATGCAATTACAACGACCATTACCATTGTTATTAATTGGTAATGATACCGTGAGTCTCAGCGAGAAAATGGACAGCTGGCGGGCTTGGTACGCATATTAAATGTGTAATTAATGTAGATGATAGGAGAAAAATTATGTGGTTACCTGTAGCAGAATTAATCGTCGCAGCTGTTGTAACAGAGGTGGTTGACCGCCTCATGGAGGATTAGCGCCTCTCAGCTTGGCAAGTGCTGTGAACTTGCTACATCAATATTAGCTAGCCAACAAAACGGGAAGAAGAATATGTTTGAACGCTTACTTGTTGTCGCGATTGCTACAGCCATCGCAAGAGCAGTAGAAAACGCATCCAAAGATTAAACTTTGGCGGCATGCGGTGCCGAAAACCGCTATTGTGTCATAATGTATTAACATTATAGAAATACTACTGGTGTATTAAAAAAACTCTGTTAAAATACGCCACACTTTTGACTGAGTTTTGAAAAAATAAGAATGATAAAGGTTGTTCAATATTTAACCAAATCAATACCTAACTCTTCAGATATCAGAAAAAGTTGGAAAGTGGCTCTGGGAAGCCTTGCCACACAAGGCTCTAACACCCCACTGCAGTCGAAAGACATTGCCCTGTTCCAAAGGGATTGAGACGTATCTGCTGCTTTGGAAAGAACGTTACCAACACGTCGAAAGACATTGCCCTGTTCCAAAGGGATTGAGACACAGCTATTAATTAACTTGGAGAAAGAAAATGAGTCGAAAGACATTGCCCTGTTCCAAAGGGATTGAGACAGGGAAATCTACAAATACTCCGCCGTAAGCATACGTCGAAAGACATTGCCCTGTTCCAAAGGGATTGAGACTTTCATTATCGCCCAAACTTGCCACTTTCGTGGTCGAAAGACATTGCCCTGTTCCAAAGGGATTGAGACTTGACTGATGCAGAAAATGCTGAAGACAGAGCGTCGAAAGACATTGCCCTGTTCCAAAGGGATTGAGACATACCGATTACGGAGTTGTTTAGACAACTCTTCGTCGAAAGACATTGCCCTGTTCCAAAGGGATTGAGACAAAAGCCTTTAATTCAAATTTTAACATTTTATTTGTCGAAAGACATTGCCCTGTTCCAAAGGGATTGAGACTGACCTATTAACGATCTGACAATCGTATGTTTGTCGAAAGACATTGCCCTGTTCCAAAGGGATTGAGACGCGTCTAACGGTCACAGTGGAGGCTCTCTTGAGTGTCGAAAGACATTGCCCTGTTCCAAAGGGATTGAGACGTATAATCTCGACTACTTACAACGTTATTATTTTGTCGAAAGACATTGCCCTGTTCCAAAGGGATTGAGACCTTTTTCTGTTTGTTTGTCTTTCTTGTTGCCTAGTCGAAAGACATTGCCCTGTTCCAAAGGGATTGAGACAAATCAAAAGCCGTGATATTTTCCGCTACCAAAACGTCGAAAGACATTGCCCTGTTCCAAAGGGATTGAGACTTAATGTTTATTTTTAACTTTTTATAAAATATTTTGTCGAAAGACATTGCCCTGTTCCAAAGGGATTGAGACTTGTACTGTTGGTTCAACTGAATCAAGAACAGTAAGTCGAAAGACATTGCCCTGTTCCAAAGGGATTGAGACCGTTTTCTACTTCCATTTCCACAAAATTATTTAAGTCGAAAGACATTGCCCTGTTCCAAAGGGATTAAAATTAAGTTTTTACTTCTATCTTAAAATTATTGCTGGCTTTGGCATTCCTAAAAATCTCCGCTAAAATAACAGCACTTTTTCTTATCTTCTAGGAAAGCAATATGTCAGATATTCTCAATAACCTCATTCATCTTCTTAAACTTGAAAAAATTGATGATTTAATCTTTCGTGGTGAAAGCCAAGATTTAGGTTTTCGTCAAGTATTTGGCGGGCAAGTTGTGGCTCAAGCATTATCAGCGACAATGCAGGTGGCGCCAGAAGATCGCATTTTACATTCTTGTCATGCCTATTTTCTTGCTCCGGGAGACAGTCAATATCCGATTATTTACGATGTAGAAACCTTGCGTGAAGGGCGTAACTTTTCTGCATTACGCGTAAAAGCCATTCAACATAAAAATACCATTTGTCATGTAACAGCTTCTTTCCAAGTGCCGGAAAAAGGTTTTGAACATCAAAATTCAATGCCAAATGTTGGCGCGCCTGAAGACTTTACGGATGAAAATATGATGCTACAAAAAGTAGCTCAAACCTTGCCAGAACCACTCAATGAAAAATTTGCGGCAGAGCGTCCATTTGAGGTGAGAACAAAATATTTGAATAACCCATTTAACGGGACAAAATTGCCAGCCGAGCAATATTCTTGGTTTAAAACCAATGGTGAAACGCCGCTTGATATAAAAATTCAGCAATGTTTATTGGCTTATTTTTCCGATTTTCACTGTATTTTGACCGCACTTCATCCGCACGAAAAAGGCTTTTTACAAAAAGGAATGAAAGTCGCAACCATTGATCATAGTATTTGGTTCCATCGTCCGTTTGATTTAAATCACTGGCATTTGCACGCAATTGAAAGCAATAATGCCTTTGGAGGTCGTGGTTTGGCTCAAGGACAAATTTTCTCGCAAGATGGTCAATTAATCGCAACAACACAACAAGAAGGCTTGATCCGTTTTAACGAATAAGAAAGAAAAAATGACCGCACTTATTACACAATTTTGGCAACAGGTTGAAACCGCGCTGAAAACAGCAAATCCACAAGAAAAATGCAATTTAGTTAATGATATCTACGATAATCTTCTGCCACAAATTCAGTTGATTAAATTAGAAGATTTTCCCGAAATCGTGCCGCAAGATAATATTGCCACTTTTCCTGAAAAACCGCTCTTAGTTGCACCAAAAGATGTACCAAAACGTTCTTTTGCTACAGAAGAAGGCTATGCTGCCACATTGCACGCTATCGCACATATTGAGTTTAATGCCATTAATTTAGGCTTAGATGCGGCTTGGCGATTCGGGCGTAATGCACAAGAAGAACTTGGCGAAGGTTTAGCTTTTGTGAAAGATTGGTTGCGTGTCGCTCGTGAAGAAAGCACGCACTTTTCCTTAGTCAATGAACATTTGAAAACATTGGGTTATCAATATGGTGATTTTGAAGCCCATGCTGGATTATGGGAAATGGCGCAAGCCACTGCTCACGATATTTGGGAACGAATGGCGTTAGTTCCTCGTGTATTAGAAGCAAGAGGCCTCGATGCAACACCTGTTCTACAAGAGAAAATCGCACAACGTAAAGATTTTGCCGCAGTGAACATTTTGGATATTATTTTGCGCGATGAAATTGGCCATGTGTATATCGGCAATCATTGGTATCACGCCCTTTCTAAAAAACGGGGTTTAGATGCGATGAAATGTTTTACAGAGCTGTTACACAAATATCGTATTGTAATTTTTAAAGGTGTCATTAATACCGATGCTCGTATTCAAGCGGGTTTCACGCAGCATGAGTTGGATTGGATTTATGAAGTGGAACAAACATTGAAATCCTATATTAAGAAGTGATAAAATGCACAAATGTTATTTTGAAAATAAAAGCTATAAAGAAAAATTAGAAGAATTAATGCTAATTTTTGAAAATAACGATTATAATTATTATAAAAATTTCATGTCATCAAAAAGAGTAAAAGCACACAGTGGGGCTTTTTATAGTGTGATCTTAGCGTTAAAACCGTTTTTACCTGCTGGCTACTATGCAAGTGATGCACAAATAAAAGCTAACTTTTTATATTTTTTCAAGAAAAATTTCAATTTGTTTATGCGACCGTTTATATATGAATTGGAAAAAGAAAAACAGCAATTTTTAAACAATCAAAAGGTTTAATATATGAAAAGTTACAAAATTTTTGCATGGCGAACCGTTAAGGGTATGAATCACGATTACCCAAGCCTAAAATTGATGGGATATTCAAAAAAAGAAGCGATCCGCCTTTATCGTGAAAGGTTTAATTTAAAAGGCGTGAAATTAAATCTAATCATTGAACCAATATTTATTATTTAAGGGGGGAATTTTATCATGATGGTTTGGCTTTTGATGCCTTGTTTTTTGGCTTTTCTTATGTCTGTTTTATATGTGCCTACTTTTTGGGGAATTGTGTTTACTGTTGCTTGTGTTATAGCTTTTTTGATCGGTTGGTTTGATCAACCGCCGCCGAAAGTTCGCAGGGCAGAATATAGAAGAGTTTTAAGAAGCTACAGAAAAAATAAAAAAATCTATGACGATATGAAGAAAAAAGGCTTACTATAAGCCTTTTTTTTATTTGCCTACTTTTACCGCTATCCAGTAAATAGCGGTTTTTTATTGTGGGTTAAATTAAAAAGACTTTATCTGATAAAACACTTTCTAAATTTTAGCGAAAATTAAGAATGATGAAAAAATAAAAAGACTAAGTTCGATTGAATACCGAACTTAGTCTTTTTAATGGAAATGATTTAACGTTTGAATTTATTGCTTACGCCAAGTTGTTCCATTCGGCCCATCTTCTAATACGATGCCCATAGCTGTAAGCTCATTACGCGCAGCATCTGCAGCGGCCCAATCTTTAGCAGCGCGGGCTTCATTGCGTTGTTTAATCAGTGCTTCAATTTTTGCCACTTCATCATCGTTAGAACCTGCTTGTAAGAATTTCTCTGGTTCTTGTTGAAGTAATCCTAAAATCGCCCCCAATTCACGCAAACGTGTAGCAAGTCCATTAGCTTTCTCAACATCTTCTGTTTTTAACTTATTAATTTCACGTGCCATTTCGAATAAAACAGAAAGTGCATTTGGCGTATTAAAATCATCATCCATTGCTTCACGGAAAGTTTCTACAAAATGTTCTCCGCCAAAAGCAACCGCACTTTGATCTGTTCCGCGTAAAGCCGTGTATAAACGTTCCAACGCACCTTGCGCTAAATTCAAGTTTTCTTCGCTGTAATTGAGCTGGCTACGATAATGTGCCGTTAATAAGAAATAACGCACCGCTTCTGCATTGTAGTGGTTTAATACATCACGAATTGTGAAGAAATTGCCGAGGGATTTCGACATTTTTTCTTTATCCACCATAATCATGCCAGAATGGATCCAATAATTCACATATTGGCCGCCATGCGCACAGCAAGATTGTGCAATTTCATTTTCGTGGTGAGGGAACATTAAATCAGAGCCACCACCGTGAATATCAAAATGTTCGCCAAGTTGTTTGCAGTTCATTGCAGAACATTCAATATGCCAACCCGGACGACCTGCGCCCCAAGGGGAAGCCCAACTTGGTTCGTTTTCTTTCGACATTTTCCAAAGCACGAAATCCATTGGATTTTTCTTGATTTCATTGATTTCAATACGTGCACCAGCTTGTAATTGCTCAAGATCTTGACGGGATAATTTGCCGTATTCTTTGAAGCTTTCTACATCAAACATCACGTCCCCATTATCCGCGACATAAGCATGTCCGCGTTTAATTAATTTTTCCACAATTTCAATAATTTCTGGAATATGATGAGTAGCGCGAGGTTCAAAATCAGGGCGTAAGACATTAAGTGCATCAAAATCTTTATACATTTCTTGCACCATACGATCCACAAGTTGATCGCAGGTTTCTTTGTTTTCTAACGCACGTTTAATAATTTTGTCATCTACGTCCGTAATATTGCGCACATAAGTTAAATCGTAACCCAAAGAACGTAAATAACGGGCAATCACATCAAAACACACAAAAGTGCGTCCATGACCGATATGGCACAAATCATAAACAGTGACGCCACAAACATACATTCCCACTTTATTTTCGTGGATAGGTTTAAAGATTTCTTTTTCTCTCGTTAAGGTATTGAAAATTTTTAGCATTTTTAAGCTCGTAAAATGAAATAAAAACAAACCGCACTTTTATAGCACTTTTACCTCGATTGTGGAATAATACGACCCTTAATTTTTTAGAGGGAAAACAAAATGGTTACATTACACACAAATTTTGGCGACATTAAAATTAAATTGGATTTTGATAAAGCTCCAGTTACAGCAGAAAACTTCTTAAATTACTGCAAAGACGGTTTTTATAATAACACAATTTTTCATCGTGTTATTGATGGCTTTATGATTCAAGGTGGTGGTATGGAAAGCGGTATGCGTGAAAAAGCCACCAAAGCACCAATCCAAAATGAAGCGAACAATCGTTTAAGCAACAAACGTGGAACCATTGCAATGGCACGCACGTCAGATCCACATTCAGCGACCGCACAATTTTTCATTAACGTGGCAGACAATGATTTCTTAAATTATCGTTCAAAAGAAATGTTTGGTCGAGAAGTCGTTCAAGAATGGGGCTATGCGGTATTTGGTGAAGTGGTTGAAGGGATGGATGTTGTTGATAAAATCAAAAAAGTGAAAACAGGCAACAAAGGCTTTCATCAAGATGTTCCTACTGAAGATGTAGTGATTACATTGGTTTCAGTAGAATAATGGTGAATGGCGGATGAATTCCGCCATTTTTTATCGACCTAAAGGAAAATGCTCATGCCTTTCTTCGACACTCACACGCATCTTGATTATCTCCAACAATTTACTGGGGAACCGTTGTCACAGCTTATTGATAATGCTAAGCAAGCCGATGTGCAAAAAATACTGGTTGTGGCGGTGAAAGAAGCTGATTTTAAAACAATCCAAAATATGACCGCACTTTTTCCTGATAATTTGTGCTATGGGCTTGGGCTCCATCCTCTTTATATTCAAGAACACGCCGAAAATGATTTGATTCTGTTAGAACAAGCCTTAAAAAATCGTGATGCAAATTGCACGGCAGTGGCAGAAATTGGTTTGGAACGCGCGATTCCCGATTTGCTCACCGATGAACTTTGGGCAAAGCAATGTCATTTTTTTGAAAGCCAACTTTATTTGGCAAAGCAATTTAATTTACCCGTCAATATTCACAGTCGAAAAACCCATGATCAAATTTTTACTTTTTTAAAACGTATTCCATTATCTAAACTTGGCGTGGTACACGGTTTTTCAGGAAGCTACGATCAAGCAAAACGCTTTGTTGATTTAGGCTATAAAATCGGAGTTGGCGGCACTATCACTTATGAACGAGCCAATAAAACTCGTCAAGCAATCGCGAAGTTGCCGTTTGATGCCTTAGTGTTGGAAACAGACAGTCCAGATATGCCTGTATTTGGTTTTCAAGGCCAACCTAATCGACCAGAGCGTATTGTGGAAAGTTTTAAAGCTCTTTGCACCTTAAGAAATGAACCTGCTGAATTGATTAAAAAACTTACATGGGAAAATGCTTGCCAGATTTTTTCTTGATCCACGTCACATTACTGAAATTATTTTGAATTAAATTGCAGTATTCAATGGCTTAAAATCCATGGTGACATCGGGCAATTATGCTTCTTATTATTTAGCACTTTTGCCTTCCGAAAATGGCGAAACTATTGATAACTGGGTGCTTCCACTTGGCACTCAAGGCTTAACTTTTGAAGCTGATAGCTGGAATGGCTTAGGTATGCGTAGCAATGTTTCTTGCTTTATGCGCATGACCGATATGCCATTAGATCGTAGCTGGCGTGTAGCGTGGAACTCTCCCCTAATTACATGTATGCCATGGCAACTGGAGCAAAGATGAAAGCGTATTATTGCGTGGGCCTTATACATCATTAGTGGATTTATTTGAATCGGCATTACCTGATATTTTAATGCTCGAATTTTCTACGCCAAGAGCAGGAGAGTTAAGTTCGTTATTAGCAAGTGAAATCTTAAGACAAAAATGTATTTTAGGCTTAGGCGTCATCAATCCTCGTTCTGATGAAGTGGAAACTGTAGCACAAATTGTTCAGCGTGCAGAAAAAGCCTTAAATTACCTTCCACCAGAGCAAATATCAAAATTTCAGACAAAAAATTGCCCCATTAAGGGGCAATCTTATCAATGTTCTAAAGTTACTTATAGCTTTAAACAACGATTAAATATGTTGGTTAATGAAGTTAGCCAATTGAGTTTTTGGTAATGCA
>ERZ1023213.23-NODE-23-length-47939-cov-85.497953_pt1 | contig 47939 bp, 45 predicted proteins | sample MGYA00380447_ERZ1023213 | MGnify/ENA primary metagenome ERZ1023213 (study PRJEB33173, sample SAMEA4830394) | metagenome | study: EMG produced TPA metagenomics assembly of the PRJEB25223 data set...
CCTTTAGCTCCTAAACTGTACAAAAAAGAGAGGCTCCAGCCTCTCTCAGGGTTATAATTCTGCGATTTGGTTTAGGTTTACTTCTGCAACTGTGTCATTACCAAACATAGAGATAATCATTTTCACTTTGTTATTATCAATTTCTGTAATCTTACCAGTGTAGTCTGCAAAAGCACCATCAATAATACGTACAGTTTGACCAATCTCAACATCGAAATCAAATTCTTGAACAGTTTGTCCCATAGATACCAAAATGTCACGAATTTCTTGTTCCAATAATGGAGTTGGTTTTGATCTGTTCCCGTGTGATCCGACAAATCCTGTAACATTTGGTGTGTTTCGAACAACAAACCAAGCTTCATCTGTCATGACCATTTCTACAAGAACATAACCTGGAAAGCGATTTTCTTCTACTTCTTTTCTCTTTCCATTTTTTTCAACTTGCACTGTTTGTGTTGGAATTTCAACGCGTAGAATATTATCCAACATATTGTAGGTTTGTGCACGTTGTAATAGATTTTCTTTCACCTTATTTTCATAACCAGAATAAGTTTGTAAAACAAACCATCCTTTATCAAAACTATCCATGATATTTCCTTTCATAAATAGAAGATTTCTAGTGTAATTAACTCCACTAATCTTCTAAAAAATGTTAATAAATCGAATCAAACCTGAAACAATCAACTGGTCAAAAATGTAAATAATTACTACAAAGAAAGCTGTGTATTCCATGATAGAACGAAAATCTCTCCAGCTTTCCTTGCGAGTTGGCCACGTTGTGTCTTTAAGAAGTCTAAAAATATCTCCAATAAAACGCATCGCTCTCTCCTATCTCGTTTCTCTATGTGTAGTGTACTTGCCACAATGCTTACAAAATTTATTTACTTCTAGTCGTGTAGGCTTGGGGTTTCCGCTGATCTTGATTGAATAGTTTCTCGAACCACAAACCGCACAAGCTAGGCTTGCTTTTTTTAGTGCCATAACGCCTCCATCTTATCCATTATAACAAGAAAGCTAGGCTTTGACAAGCATCTTAGCGAAATAGATTGACTATCGAATCCCATATTGTTTGAGCCTTTTCCTTAATCTTCGCATCTGAGATAGCCCGGCTAGCCTCATCTACTAGACTTTGCGCACGCCCTCGAATATCAGACAAATTATCATCTGTCTGGCTATTATCATTGGTTTGTACTTGTCTTTTTGTATTGGCTGGTGCAATTCCATTTTGCTTATAAGCATTTTCAACCGTAAAGGTACTTCCTGACGTATAAGGTAAAATGGTATTGGCAATGTTTCTAAAGACATGAGCTGCACCGTTTGAAGTAGAGCCAGCTAGATAGTGGTTTTCATCAGTGGTCGGAAAGCCAAGCCAGTGGCTAATCACTACATCCGGAGTATAACCAATTACCCACTGGTCACTTGTGTACTCCGGATTAAAAACTGCTTCAGTTGTTCCAGTTTTCCCTGCCATAATATAGTCTGCAGGCGATGAACTAATACCGGTACCGTTGGTGAAAGTCCCCAACATCATACTGGTCATCTTGTCAGCTACAGACTTATCAATCACCCGTTTTTGTGAATTTTTATGACTCGCAATAACTTGTCCACTAGCATTTTCAATTCTACTAATAAAATGAGCTTCAGGCATTAAACCTTCATTTGCAAAGGCGGCGTATGCTTGAGCCATTTGAAGAGGGTTGGTTTCAACACCGCTTCCCAAGGCGACACCAAGAACACGGTCAACCTTTTCCATGTTGAGTCCGAATTTTTCGCCTGCCTCAAAAGCCTTGTCGACACCCAAATCATTAACAGTGGCAACAGCAGGTAGATTAAGCGATTCTGCCAAGGCTTGATACATAGGAACTTCTCGACTCGTTTTGATCCCTGCATAGTTATCAACCTTATAGCTGTCATACTGCATGGTATGGTTATCCAACTGCTTATTCAAAGTCCAGCCTGCTTCAACTGCTGGCGTATAAACAACTAAAGGCTTAATTGTAGAACCAGGACTACGCTTTGATTGGGTTGCATAGTTGAAATTCCGGAATCCAGTTTTATCATTGTCAGCAACTTGACCGACAACTCCACGAACTCCCCCTGTTTTCGGTTCGAGAGCTACACTTCCTGATTGAGCAAACGTTCCATCCTCTGCCCTCGGAAATAGCGATATGTTTTCATAAACAATCTGCATATTTGCTTGGTAGTTTTGGTCCAGCTCTGTGTAAATGCGGTAGCCATTATTGACAATCTCTTCCTCTGTTAGATTATACTTGGAAACAGCTTCATTAACCACCGCATCAAAATAAGAGGGGTAACGGTAATCTGAGATTTTTCCTTCATACTTATCGTGCAATTGCGAAGTCATATCAACTTCAGCAGCTTCGGTTTCTTGGTTTTTATCAATATATCCTGCTGCAACCATATTCTGCAAGACAGTATCGCGCCGATTAGTAGAATCTTCTACAGAATTCAAGGGATTATACAGTTCCGGCCCCTTGAGCATCCCTGCCAGAGTCGCAGCTTGATCCAGACTCACTTCTGATGCAGAAACTCCAAAGTATTTCTTACTCGCATCTTCTACACCCCACACACCATTTCCAAAATAAGCGTTGTTAAGGTACATGGTTAGAATTTGCTCCTTACTATATTTTTTGCTTAATTCTAAGGCAAGGAAAAATTCTTTCGCTTTTCTCTCAACAGTTTGATCCTGCGATAAATAGGCGTTTTTAGCCAGCTGTTGGGTAATGGTAGAGCCACCACCTGAACGTCCAGCAGTGACAATAGCCAAGAAGAAACGGCCATAGTTAATCCCGTCATTTTTATAGAAAGAACGGTCTTCTGTCGCAATAACAGCATTCTGCAAGTTTTTACTGATGTCAGTCAGCTCAACATAGGTTCCCTTTTGACCAGACAAGGCACCAGCCTCTTTTTCTTCACGGTCAAAAATAAGAGTCCGAGTTTTCAAGGCATTTTGCAAATCATTGACATTGGTCGACTTGGCTACAGCAAACAAATAGATTCCAACTAGCAATCCTGCACTCAAACCTAGTATAAGGATAATCTTTGTTAGATGATAACGACGCCAGAATTTTCGAATCGGACCTACTTGGGCTAATTTTTTTCGATCACTACGAGAGCGACGTAAGATAGTAGAATCAGAGTCCTCTAGTTCACTTGTTTCTTTTTTAAAAAGAGAAAGAAATTTCTCAAATAATTTATCTAATTTCATGCGTTTATTTTATCATCTTCATCATAGGAAGACAAGAATTTAGCTATTTCCTATCCAAATAGGGCTTTTTTTGTTACAATATCTGTATGCAATTCACATTTACATTACCCGCCTCTCTACCTCAAATGACGGTAAAGCAATTACTTGAGGAACAACTCCTCATCCCTAGAAAAATCCGTCATTTTTTGAGAATCAAGAAACATATTTTGATAAATCAAGAAGAAGTCCACTGGAACGAAATCGTAAATCCTGGAGATGTTTGCCAGTTGACTTTTGACGAGGAAGATTATTCCCAAAAGACGATCCCTTGGGGCAACCCAGACTTAGTGCAGGAAGTTTATCAAGATCAACACTTGATTATTGTAAACAAACCAGAGGGGATGAAAACGCATGGTAATCAACCAAACGAAATTGCCCTTCTTAACCATGTCAGTACCTATGTTGGCCAAACCTGCTATGTCGTTCATCGTCTGGACATGGAAACCAGTGGCTTAGTTCTCTTTGCCAAAAATCCTTTTATCCTGCCCATTCTCAATCGCTTATTGGAGAAAAAAGAGATTTCTAGAGAATATTGGGCTCTAGTTGATGGAAATATCAACAGAAAAGAACTTGTTTTCAGAGACAAAATTGGACGTGATCGCCATGATCGTAGAAAAAGAATAGTTGATGCAAAAAATGGGCAATATGCTGAAACGCATGTAAGCAGATTAAAGCAATTCTCAAACAAGACTTCCTTGGCTCGTTGCAAGCTAAAGACAGGGCGAACCCATCAGATTCGTGTGCACCTTTCGCATCATAATCTTCCTATCCTGGGCGACCCTCTCTATAATAGTAAATCAAAGACAAGTCGGCTTATGCTTCATGCCTTCCGACTTTCCTTTACCCACCCACTTACTTTAGAGAAGCTAACTTTCACTACCCTTTCAAATACATTTGAAAAAGAATTAAAAAAGAATGGATGATCGTGTCATCCATTTTTCCATATAAAAAGCAAGACCACAAAGCCTTGCTTTCTATCAACTCAAGAATTATTTAGCAATTTTTGCGAAGTATTCAAGAGTACGAACAAGTTGTGCAGTGTATGACATTTCGTTGTCGTACCATGATACAACTTTAACCAATTGTTTACCGTCAACGTCAAGAACTTTAGTTTGAGTTGCGTCAAACAATGAACCGTAAGACATACCTACGATATCTGAAGATACGATTGGATCTTCTGTGTAACCGTATGATTCGTTTGAAGCTGCTTTCATAGCTGCGTTCACTTCATCAACAGTAACGTTCTTTTCAAGAACTGCTACTAATTCAGTAACTGATCCAGTTGGAGTTGGAACGCGTTGTGCAGATCCGTCAAGTTTACCGTTCAATTCTGGGATTACAAGACCGATAGCTTTAGCAGCACCAGTTGAGTTAGGAACGATGTTTGCAGCACCAGCGCGAGCACGGCGAAGGTCACCACCACGGTGTGGTCCGTCAAGGATCATTTGGTCACCAGTGTAAGCGTGGATAGTAGTCATCAATCCTTCAACAACACCAAAGTTATCTTGAAGAGCTTTAGCCATTGGAGCCAAGCAGTTTGTAGTACATGAAGCACCTGAGATAACTGTTTCAGTACCGTCAAGAACGTCGTGGTTAGTGTTGAATACAACTGTTTTAACGTCGTTTCCACCAGGAGCAGTGATAACAACTTTTTTAGCTCCACCTTTAAGGTGTTTTTCAGCTGCTTCTTTCTTAGCAAAGAAACCAGTAGCTTCAAGAACGATTTCTACACCGTCAGTAGCCCAGTCGATTTGCTCTGGATCACGTTCAGCAGAAACTTTAACGAATTTACCGTTAACTTCGAATCCACCTTCTTTAACTTCAACAGTACCGTCGAAACGACCTTGAGTTGTGTCGTATTTCAACAAGTGTGCAAGCATAACTGGATCTGTAAGGTCGTTGATGCGTGTAACTTCAACACCTTCTACGTTTTGGATACGACGGAAAGCAAGACGACCGATACGTCCGAAACCGTTAATACCAACTTTAACTACCATTAGTGATTTCCTCCTTATGAAAATCATGAAATTTTTATTGTGAAAAGAGTAACTTGAATCACTACAAATCACCTTTCAACAAACCTATTATACAACTATTTGAGTTGAATTGCAAGTATGGCCATTGTTTTTCTATGTGAGTTTCTTTTTAAGACTGTAAATCAAGGAATCCCTTATTATTCATAGCGTAACGATTCTACAGGATCCATTTTACTAATCTTACGCGCCGGGAAGTAGGCTGAGACATAACCAAGTAATAGAGCGAAAACTAGAGTTCCTAAAACAGATAAAAGATTTAATTCAAAAACCTTAGTGATGGATGGGTAAAAGTGACTTACAATCGCATTCGCCAAACTTCCCACCCCTTGTGCAACCAAAAATGCCAGCAGCAAGGCGATGCCTACAATCCAGATAGCCTCGTAAATAAAAATTCCTTTGACACCACGATTCTGATAACCAACTGCTTTCATGACACCTATTTCCTTGGAACGTTGCATGATATTGATGTAAATAATGATACCAATCATAACCGCTGCTACCACAATAGCTTGTGATGAAAGCACAATCAATAATCCCTGAATAACACGAATAAAGGTAATCACAATATCAAGAACTCTCTGTTGAGAAAGCACAGTATACTTCTTATTTTTCTGTAATTCTTCTGTTACTACTTTTGTCTGTGATGGATCTTTGAGTTCCAAGATAAAATAAGATACAGCTTTCGTAAATCCAGCCTCTTTCAAAATCGTTTCCATTTGATGAGACAGCATGAAACTGTTGCTGTCCTCCATGTCATCTTCATCATTGATTACACGTACAATCTTCGTTTGAAATTGAGCAATCTTACTAGTTTCGGCAGCACTTTCTACAATGCTGGCTGAGACTGATTTGCCAATAAGATCATTAGCTGTCAAATTTTTTCCTGTCTGTTCATTCCAATTTTTTAGTAAACTGCTTGGAATCGTTAATCCCTGTTCATTTGTATCAGTATAGAGGGAGCCAGCCAACACTTTGTCCGTCTCATTATTACTAACAGAGATACTTGTATCATCATAAAGACTCACTACTTGAGCATAAGAAGGCATCGTTTGACTCAGATCCATTTCTTGCCCATCTTTTCTTGCCCATCTATAGTAATATTTGACATGTTCATCCCAAAAGGACTCTCCAAATATTTAATAGCTTCTTTCCCAACTGTATCCGTGAACTATAGTCAATTGAAACAAGAGCAGGACAAAAGAGCCTCATAAAAGGTATTGCAACTTGGTAATACCTTTTTGAGGTGCTTTTTGATATGAGCCCATGTTTTCTCAATAGGATTGTACTCAGGTGAGTAGGGAGGAAGAGGTAAAAGTTTATGCCCAAACTCTTCACACAAGAGTTCTAACTTACCCATTCTATGGAATCTTGCATTATCCATAATAATAACCGATGGTGTGGTTAATGTTGGTAAGAGAAACTTCTGAAACCAAGCTTCAAAAAAGTCGCTCGTCATCATCTCTTCGTAAGTCATTGGAGCGATTAACTCACCATTTGTTAGACCTGCAACCAAAGAAATCCTCTGATATCTTCTTCCAGATACTTTACCTCTTCTTAACTGACCTTTTAATGAGCGACCATATTCTCGATAAAAATAAGTATCGAATCCTGTTTCGTCAATCTAAACAGGTGCTAGGTGCTTTAAACTATTAAAATTCTTAAGAAATAAGGCTACTTTTTCTGGGTCTTGTTCATAGTAGGTGTGGTTCTTTTTTTCGAGTGTAGCCCATAGCTTTGAGCGCATAGTGGATGGTAGTTGGATGACAGCCAAATTCAGAAGCTATTTCAGTCAAATAAGCGTCTGGATTGTCAGTAAGATAGTTTTTAAGTCTATCTCTATCAACCTTTCTTGGTTTTGTTCCTTTTACTTGGTGGTTTAGCTCTCCTGTTTTCTCTTTTAGCTTTAACCAGCCATAAATGGTATTACGTGAGATTTGGAAAACGTGTGATGCTTCTGTTATACTACCTGTTCGCTCACAATAAGAGAGAACTTTTTTACGAAAATCTATTGAATATGCCATAAGAAGATTATACCACATTGTGTACTATTTTTGGTTCATTTTACTATATTTGAAGAGGCGTTTAAACTATCTGACATAAAACTCGTTCTAGAGGAAAGACATCCTTTAAAAAGTTAGTTTATTTTACAACTTAGACATCAAGGTAGGTTAACCCCTTCATGGAAAAATCAAGACTCTTAGCACTATGGGTTAAACTACCACTGGAGACATAATCAATCGCTAAACCACGAAAACGGCTAATAGTGGTCATATCAATATTTCCAGAACATTCAATCCGAGAACGTCCTGCAATTAGGGTAATGGCCTGTTCAATCTGTTCCAATGACATATTATCCAACATGATAATATCAGCACCCGCCGCCGCAGCTTCTTCGGCAGCAGCAAGGCTTTCCACTTCCACCTCTACCATTTTCACAAAAGGGGCATAGGCACGCGCTTGAGCAATTGCCTTTTGAACACTACCTACTGCCGCAATGTGATTGTCTTTTAGCAGGATAGCATCTGATAAATTAAAGCGATGATTATAGCCACCGCCAACTCTCACGGCATATTTCTCAAAAAGACGTAAATTAGGAGTAGTTTTTCGAGTATCAAATACCTTAATGCAATCATCGTCTAAGGCTTCTACATAAGCAGCTGTCATCGAAGCAATCCCTGATAAATGTTGTAAAAAATTCAAGGCAACGCGTTCACATGTTAAGAGACTTCTCACCGAGCCTATGATTTCTAAAACCAAATCGCCACTAGTCAAACGATCCCCATCCTTAAATTGATGAGGATTCTGGAAGGTCACCTCGGCATCAAATAGGGTAAAAACCCTTTTAAAAACGGTTAGCCCCGCTAAAACACCAGCTTCCTTGGCAAAAAGCGACACCTTGGCTTGGCCATGATGATCAAAAATGGCATTGGTACTGTAATCTTCGGAATGAACATCTTCTCGCAAGGCTGCTTTCAATGTATCATCTATTTGAAAAGGGGTTAAATCAGTTGAAATGATTGACATCACTAGGTCCTCTATTTTTAATATCACTTGTAAGCACTAGAGGCAATCACTATTAACTTCCATAGGAAATCACAAACCTGAATACCTCATTTTTAATTCTAACAAGTGTCAATACAATTGTCAAGACAATTGTATTTTTTTTGTGTATAATAGTCAAGTACCAATAGGAAACAGGTGGTCTTTTGAGCGCCAAAATTGCCAACCTATTTCCATATTCTAACTGAAAGGACAATTCAATGATTCATTTAATAATGATTAGCGCCATTGCTCTAGCCATTGGAATTGGTTACCGCACCAAAATCAATATTGGCCTGCTGGCTATTGCTTTTTCTTACCTCATCGCAACCACTCTCATGGGATTAAGTCCCAAAGAACTTCTTCATTTTTGGCCAACCTCACTCTTTTTTACCATTTTTAGCGTCTCTCTCTTTTATAACGTTGCAACAACTAACGGTACTCTTGATGTCTTGGCTCAACACATTCTCTACCGCACACGCACCCATCCTAACGCCCTCTACATGATTTTATACCTGATGGCAACCCTTTTGTCTGCTTTAGGTGCTGGATTTTTCACTACTATGGCCGTTTGCTGTCCTCTAGCGATTACCCTCTGTCAAAAAGCGGACAAACACCCTTTGATTGGAGCTCAAGCCGTCAATTGGGGAGCTTCAGGAGGGGCTAATTTGATAACCAGTAGCTCAGGCATTGTCTTTCAAGGCCTGTTTAAGCAAATGGGATGGGAAGAGCAAGCTTTTTCACTTGGCAATCATATCTTTATCGTCAGCATTATCTACCCACTCATCGTCTTGCTTTTATTATCCTGTTACAGTCACTATAGTAAGGGAAGAACAAACTCATCCTTGACTATTGACCAACCACCACTCCTCAGCAAGGTTCAAAGACAAACCACCTTGCTCATGATCAGCAGCATGGTTTTGGTTTGGCTTTTTCCCTTGTTGCATCTCATTTTCCCAAACATCGCCTGGATAGCTACTTATCAAAAAACATTTGATATTGGCTTTGTCTCAATACTCATGGTCTGCCTCGCCTTAAGGCTCAAATTAGGGAAGCAAGAAGCCATTTTGGCTAAAGTTCCCTGGGCTACAATTATCATGCTCTGCGGCATGAGCTTACTAATGTCTCTAGCGGTCAAGTCAGGTTTAGTCACACTGATAGGGCACCTCATGACAACATCCATTCCTCATTTCTGGTTACCTCTGTTCTTTTGTGTGATAGCCGGAGTGATGTCACTCTTTAGTTCCACCCTATCCGTTGTAGCTCCAGCCCTCTTTCCCATCATTGCTATCATCAGTGCTCAAAATCCTCAGATTGATATTCACTTACTCACAACAGCCACCGTTATTGGCGCTCTATCTACTAATATCTCACCCTTTTCATCAGCTGGTTCTCTCATTCAACTCTCACTTCCCAATATAGAGGAACGCGGTCTTGCCTTCAAAAAGCAAATTATTCTGGGTGTCCCTATCAGCTTAAGTTTGGGACTCTTGACCACCTGGATTCTCATCCTTCTAGCTTCCTTAAGTTAGATTTATTATCTAACTTAAGGGTGGACTTGGTATCATAAAGTAGACACAAAATTAAGCGGAAACGAGGAAAAGTCATTATGCCAAGAAAAACCTTTGATAAAGCCTTCAAACTCTCTGCTGTAAACCTCATCCTGTAAAAATGATTAGTTCAACTTTAAAAACTCATCCCAATAGTCTTTATCGATGGATTCAAGAATATGAAAAATATGAAGAAAGTGCGTTCCCAGAACATGGGAGCGCACTTCGTCATACTCAATTTGAGATGTAGTAAAATGAAATAAGACCAGGACAAATAGATCAGGACAGTCAAATCGATTTCTAACAATATTTTAGAAGTAGAGGTGTACTATTCTAGTTTCAATCTACTATAGTAAAGTTGACTTTCCTGTACCATTTTTACCAGTAATTAATGTCACGTCTGAACTCGAAGTATCAAAAGAAATATTATCAAACAATTTACGATGATCCACCCTATACGAAATATTTTCTACTTTCATTTTTTCTCCTTTTGAACTAATAGCAAAAGAAACAGTTCTGTTTTCATACTCTTTCCCCTTCATCTATATTATTCGTAATGAAAAATAAAAAAATAAAATTTTTTTAAATGATTATGATTCAGAATTTGTTAGAAGTCACAGTCTACTATTCTAACCACAGTATACTATATGTGTTACAAGAAAAGACTCAAAAACTTCTCGTCAGTGTAAGAATGTTTGAAACACTATTTAAAACTAAATAACTATAAGAAGTAGATCAGGTGAACAATTTCAGTACCTACTCTATAAGCTATACGAAGATATTTTTCAACATGATGGATAAAACGATCACTCTTTTAAAGCCATCTTATTTAGAAAAGAGAAACCATTTAAGCATAGATGGGACCTTCTTGCCCTGTTTTAAATTTTTCTTAAACTAGAGTCTGTAAAAGATTGGCTTCATTTTCACATTTTCTCCTAGGAGGAATGTCGTAATGCAAAAGAATTAAATTCAAATAAATCATAGCGATGACGACTAATCGAGTACTCAAACGGAGTTCCGTTATCCAAATAAGCCACTTGTTCTACTTCAAATACCGGTTCCGTTGGAAGGAGCTGCAAGTAATGTTGCTCATTTTCTGAACTAGAAGAAGCTCGCAAGATTTTTGTAGCACTGGCAATATGCAATCCTAACTTTCCTTCAATGTAATTGTAAATCGATTTTTGTAAAATATCTTCAGTAATACCTGGAATAACATCGGTACTCATATAAGTTTGTTCCAGAACATAAGGTTTACCGTCAATAATACGCAGACGGTAAATATTATAAACTGGACTCTGCAAAGCGACCTGTAGTTTTTCTGCTAAAAATTCATTTGCAAATTCTAATTTGAAGTGAATAATCCTCGAGTCAATTGTAGAATGAGCATCTTCAGATATTTTTGTCAGTCCCCGGATATCTCTTTCTGGAACGATTAATTTTCTTTTTGAGCTGCCACGAGAGAGAACAAAGGTTCCCTGCCCACGTTTTCTAAAAATTAAGCCCTCAGAAACTAACAAGTCTAAAGCTTTTTTGATCGTCATTCGACTACAGGCAAACTGTTTAGCTAATGTCATTTCATCAGGCAATTGTTCGTTCATGGTATATTTATTACAAAGAATCTTTTCACGAATCTCATTGTAAATAAATAAATATTTTGTACTCATTTAATCTGGTTCTCTCTATAATATTCTAATAGTAGTATAACAAAGTTCAAGAAATGAGGCAAACACAAGATATGTATCAACAATTTTTAAAAATGTCTAGACAAATTTTAAAATTATGCTATACTTTATGTATAGAATAATAGAAAGGAGGTTGAGCATGAAAAAAAAGTTAGTATTTCCTAATCTGTTTTGGTGGGGAGCTGCTTCTAGCGGACCTCAGACAGAAGGTCAATATGGAAAAGTACATGAAAATGTGATGGACTTCTGGTTCAAAACGCATCCAGAAGATTTTTTCGATAATGTCGGACCTCTTGTAGCCAGTAACTTTTTTCATACTTACACCGAAGATTTCCACTTGATGAAGGAAATTGGAGTTAATTCTTTCCGCACTTCCATCCAATGGAGTCGACTCATCAAGAATTTAGAGACAGGTGAGCCTGATCCAAAAGGTATTGCTTTCTACAATGCCATCATTGAAGAAGCTAAAAAGAACCAGATGGATCTTGTGATGAATTTACATCATTTTGATTTACCAGTGGAACTTCTTCAAAAATACGGTGGTTGGGAAAGCAAACATGTAGTGGAGTTATTCGTGAAGTTTGCCAAGACTGCTTTCACATGCTTTGGAGATAAGGTTCATTACTGGACAACTTTCAATGAGCCAATGGTCATTCCAGAAGCAGGATACTTATATGCTTTCCATTATCCAAATCTAAAAGGAAAGGGAAAAGAGGCCGTACAAGTCATCTATAATCTAAACCTTGCTAGTGCAAAAGTGATTCAACTATATCGCTCATTAGGACTTGATGGAAAGATTGGGATTATTTTAAACTTGACACCTGCTTATCCAAGAAGTAATTCTCCAGAAGACTTAGAAGCAAGTCGATTTACAGATGACTTCTTTAACAAAGTCTTCTTGAATCCAGCTGTTAAAGGAACTTTCCCAGAAAGATTGGTAAAACAGCTAGAGAGAGATGGCGTGTTATGGAGTCATACCGAAAAAGAGCTTCAACTGATGAAATCAAATACGGTTGATTTTCTTGGAGTAAACTACTACCATCCAAAACGTGTTCAAGCACAAGCAAATCCTGAGGAATATCAGACGCCCTGGATGCCAGACCAATACTTCAAAGAGTATGAATGGCCGGAGCGTCGCATGAATCCATATCGTGGTTGGGAAATTTTTCCGAAAGCCATTTATGATATTGCTATGATTGTGAAGGAAGAATATGATAATATTCCATGGTTTATCAGTGAAAACGGAATGGGTGTTGAAAACGAAGCACGGTTTATCGATGAAAATGGAGTTATCGATGACGTGTATCGTATTGAATTTTATGAAGAACATTTAAGATGGCTACATAAAGCCATTGAAGAGGGAAGTCACTGTTTTGGATACCACGCTTGGACCGCATTTGATTGCTGGTCTTGGAATAATGCATATAAGAATCGTTACGGATTTATCTCCGTTGATTTAGAAACGCAAAAGAGAACCATCAAGAGCTCAGGAAGATGGTATCGCAAAGTAAGTGACAATAACGGTTTTGAAGTAGAAATTGAGGAGTAAAGAGAGGAGATATTCAGATGAAAAACTCAAAATTTATAGATCAATTTGCCACCTTTGCTGGTAAACTAGGGAACCAAATTCATTTAAAAACCCTAAGAGATGCATTCGTAACAGTAATGCCATTATATATTTTGGCAGGTTTAATCGTTCTTTTGAACAACACGGTATTTAAGTGGATTTTCCAAGGGGATACATTAACAAGATTCCAATATTGGGGAATAACAATTGCAAACGGTACTTTAAGTATTTCAGGTATGATTATTGCTGTAATGGTTGGTTATTTCTTAGCTAAAAACAGAGATTTCGAAAACCCGTTAGCAGCATCAATGCTATCATTAGTTTCTTTAATTGTGATGATGCCAAATACAGTTTCTGTAGTTCCTGACGGAGCAAAAGATGCTGTAAACATTTCAGGTGTTCTTTCATTCAACAACACAGGTACAGGCGCAATGTTCGCCGGGGTTATCGTAGCGATTATTGCAACAGAATTATTCATTGAATTATCAAACGTTAAAGCTTTACAAATGAACCTTGGTGAAAATATTCCACCAGCTGTTAGTAGATCATTTAGCGTATTACTTCCAGTCATGACCGTCATCTCCTTATTTGGGGTTGTTTCAGCATTATTATTCAATATAACTGGAATGAACTTAATCTCAATCATTACAATCTTTATTCAAGAACCAATTCGTCATATTGGTACAAGCTTAATCGGGGTCATTATTATTTACTCTTTAGGAAATATGTTATGGCTATTTGGTATTCACCAAGCAGTTATTTACAGTGCCATCCTAGAACCATTACTATTAATTAACATTACTGAAAACATCACTGCAGCAAATAATGGACAAGCCATTCCACACATCATCAACCTATCACAAATACAAACATTCGCTTTAATGGGTGGTAGTGGATCTACATTATGTTTATTAATAGCAACATTCTTAGTAAGTCGCAATGCTGTTTCTAAAAACGTGGCTAAATTATCTTTTGGACCTGGTATCTTCAATATCAATGAACCAGTATTATTCGGTTACCCAATCGTTTATAACATTTCATTAGCTATTCCATTTATCACAGTTCCAGTCCTTGGTATTTTAATCAGCTACTTAGCAACAGTTACAGGATTCATGAGTCCTGCATTTATACAAGTTCCTTGGACTACACCAGTATTCTTAAATGCATGGTTAGCAACAGCAGGGGACGTGAGAGCAGTTCTAGTTCAATTCATCATCTTTGCACTTGGAGTTCTTCTATACATTCCATTTATCAAAGTTAATGACAAAGTTGTTGAGCAAGAAATGGAAGGTTAAGATTATGAAACAAATTTTATTAGTATGTAATGCGGGAATGTCGACAAGTATGCTTGTTAAAAAAATGCAACAAAGTGCGACTGAACGTGGGATTGAAATTTCTATCCAAGCAAAATCAATGACAGAAGCTAAAAAGAATATCCATGAAGCAGATGTCATTCTAATTGGGCCACAAATTCGTTATGAGTTACTTGCTGTGAAAGAAATTGCAGGAAATATCCCTGTAGATACCATTGATATGCGGGATTACGGAATGATGAATGGAGCAAAAGTTCTGGAACAAGCACTTGCATGGATAGGAGAAATAAGATGACAGAAGAAATGGAATATATCTGTTTTCAGCTCATTGCCAATAGTGGATCAGCCAAATCATCCTTTATTGAAGCCATCCAACTAGCTAAGGCAGGAAATTTAAAAGAAGCGAAAATTAAAGTTGAAGAAGCGGAAGACTCCTTAGTAGAAGCGCACAAGATTCACTCTAATCTCATACAAAAAGAAGCTACTGGAGAAAAAATAGGATTCTCCTTGCTATTTATGCATGCAGAAGACCAAATGGCTTCAACAGAGATTATTCAGTTGCTATCTAAAGAATTCATCGATCTCTATCAAAATAAATAGGAACACTGTCATTCCCATCTGTCTTTATTAATGACGACTACATTGTAGGAACCTCCAAAAGTTGGACAAAATGATTGAAAGGATTGGATCCTGCATTACACAAGATCCAATCCTTTTCTTTTACTCTAGTTTTTATAATATGTTGAATCTAGAATAGTCCACTGTAGTTTCTAAAAAATTGCTGGAAATGGATGTTAAGCTCCAATTTATTTGTTTATATCTTATTTCAGTTTACTATACTAGCTTATTATTCTAGTGAAAAATTGAATGAGCCACTATTTATTTAATATGTATGATGAGGGAATGACTCAAAAACTTCTTGTCGATATAAGAATATCTGAGATAGTATTTTAAAACGAAAGGACTATAAAAGCTCATTTCCTTCGCACTTATTTTATAGAGATCTATCATTATACTCTTTAGAAATCAAAAAGCAACACACCTTGTCATCGTTTTATCGTAAATCTGTTAATGAGGGGGCTAGTCTTATCTGCAATCTCAAATCAGTGTTTTGAGCTGAATGGCACTCGTTTTCTAGTTTGCTCTTTGATTTTAATTGGGCCTTAGTAAATACTACTCTTAAATTAAACTATAGTGAATTGAAATAAGATGTGAACAACTCTATCAGAAAAGTAAAATTAATTTCTATAAATGTTTTAGCAATTGTTTCGTACTATTTTAGATTCAGTCTACTATACTATATTTTTTATATATTAAAATGAAATAAGAATAGGACAAATTGATCAGGACAGTCAAATCGAATTCTAACAATGTTTTAGAAGCAGATGTGTACTACTCTAGTTTCAATCTATTATATATTTTGTTTCTATTCTAGTTTTTCAAAAAGGGCAAAAAGGCCTCAATATCATAAAAAGGCATCCTATCAGGTGTTCAAAAACCTTGATAGGATGCCTTTTATCATAGAAAAATTACTGGATCTTTCCCTCAAATTGAGTTTTTGTCTTGCTTCTAGACTGATAAACAATTATTTACGGCGTCCTGGTCTTTCTTTGTAGCCATAGTATGCATCTTCGATGATTTCTTGCATATGGTCTACCATTGGAAGACGTGGGTTAGCTGGTGAACATTGGTCTTCATAAGCCAGGAAGGCTAATTCACGAGAATGTTCTTTCCATTCTTTTTCGTCAATTCCTTGGTCTCTAAAATTCATTTGGATCCCAATACGTTCACCGAGTTCGTAGACAGCTTTTGCGTAAGATTCAACCCCTTCTTCTGGAGTAGAAGCTGGAAGTCCAAGCATGCGTGCGATATCTTGGTATTTTTCATCTGCACGGTAGTAGTTGTACTTAGGCCATGTTGCTGTCTTAGCTGGACGTGTACCGTTGTAACGGATAACGTATGGAAGCAAGATAGCATTTGTACGACCGTGGATTGTGTGGAATTGCGCACCAATCTTATGGGCCATTGAGTGAGAAATACCTAGGAAGGCATTGGCAAAGGCCATACCAGCGATTGTTGAAGCGTTATGCATTTTCTCACGTGAGTGGAAGTCTGCATTCTTAACTGAGCTTTCGAGATTTTCAAAGACCAATTTAATGGCTTGAAGTGCTAAACCATCAGTGTAGTCACTAGCCATTTGTGATACGTATGCTTCTGTCGCGTGAGTCAATACGTCCATACCAGTATCAGCAGCAACAAATCCTGGAACTGTCAATACCAAAGCAGGATCTACGATTGCCACAGTTGGTGTCAATGAGTAGTCAGCGATTGGGTATTTACGGTTGTTTGCTTTATCAGAGATAACGGCAAATGGTGTTACTTCAGATCCTGTACCAGATGTAGTTGGAATCGCGATGAATTTAGTCTTCTTACCAAGCAATGGGAACTTGAAGGCACGTTTACGGATATCCATGAATTTTTGGACAAGGTCACGGAAGTCCACTTCTGGTTGCTCGTAGAAGAGCCACATTACTTTGGCAGCATCCATTGGAGACCCACCACCGAGTGCGATGATGGTATCTGGTTTGAAGGCACGCATAATCTCAGTACCACGGTTTACAGTTGTGATATCTGGATCCGGTTCTACATCCGCAAAGATTTGGTAAACAACCTTATTGCGACGAAGGTCCAGTTGTTCGATGATACGATCAAGGAAACCAAGCTCTACCATGGCATGGTCAGTAACGATCATGACACGTTCAACGTCACGACATTTTTGAAGGTATTGAATTGAATCACGTTCAAAGTATGTTTTTGAAGGAAGTTTCATCCATTGCATGTTATTTCTCCGTCTTCCGACTTTTTTGATATTCAAGAGGTTAATGGCACTAACGTTATCCCCAACTGAGTTGCGTCCGTAAGAACCACATCCAAGTGTCAATGATGGCAAGAAGGCATTGTAAACGTCCCCGATACCACCAAAAGTAGAAGGTGAGTTACAGATAACACGAATAGCTTTAACAGCTTTACCAAATTCTTTAGTCAATTCTTCGTCAGCTGTGTGGATAGCTGCTGAGTGTCCAAGACCGTTAAATTCAACCATTTGACGAGCCTTAGTAATACCATCTTCACGGCTTTCAGATTTCAAAACTGCAATAACTGGTGACAATTTTTCACGAGTCAATGGCTCATTTTCGCCAACTTCTTTACATTCTGCAGCAAGAATGTTTGTTCCTTCTGGAACTGTAAATCCTGCTTGTTCTGCAATCCAAGTTGCTGGTTTACCAACGATGTCAGCGTTCAATTTTGCACCAGCACAGTTTTTGCTGTTTGCTTTGACGCCGAAGCAGAACTCTTCAAGAAGAGCTTTTTCTTTTTTGTTTACAAAGTAAGTGTGGTAAGATTTGAACTCTGCTACAAATTCATCGTAAATTTCTTTATCAATGATAACTGCTTGTTCAGATGCACAGACCATACCGTTATCAAATGATTTAGACATGACGATATCGTGTGCTGCTTGACGAATGTTTGCTGATTTTTCAACATAAGCTGGAACGTTTCCGGCACCTACCCCAAGAGCTGGTTTACCACATGAATAAGCCGCCTTAACCATGGCATTACCACCTGTTGCAAGGATTGTCGCAACACCTTCGTGGTTCATAAGGGCACTTGTTGCTTCCATAGATGGTTGAGTAATCCATTGCACACAGTTTTCAGGAGCACCAGCTGCGATAGCTGCATCGCGGACGATACGAGCTGCATGAGCAGATGATTCTTGTGCTGATGGATGGAAGGCAAAGACGATTGGGTTACGTGTCTTCAATGAAATCAATGATTTGAAGATTGCTGTTGATGTTGGGTTTGTTGTTGGAGTAATACCACAAACAACACCAACTGGTTCAGCAATAAGAGTCAATCCTGTTACATCGTCTTCTTCGATAACGCCAACTGTCTTAGTGTGACGCATGTTGTTTACTACGTGTTCACAGGCAAACAAGTTCTTAGTTGCTTTATCTTCAAATACACCACGTCCTGTTTCTTCAAAGGCATGTAAAGCCAATTCTCCGTGGGCATCCAAAGCTGCTACTGATGCTTTGGCAACGATGTAGTCAACTTGCTCTTGATCCAATTTACGCATTTCTTCAAGGGCAACTAGAGCTTTTTGAACCAACTCATCTACGTGTTTTTCAGCAACGAGTTTCTTTTCCTCTGGTGTCACAGTTTTTTTATCAGCCATATTTTCCTCCATAGCTTTCAAGGATCGATATCCTTTGTTAATTTTTTCACAAGTTTATTATAACGTATTATTTCAACTTTGTAAACAGTTTCATAAACATTTCACAAAGAATTTTTAAACTCTTGTGAAACTTTTCTCATTTTCTTTTCTTATCAGGTTTTATCTTTGAAGTTTGTGAAATTTATTTCAAATATTTTTTATTTCACAAACTTGCTTGGAAGAGAGATTTGGAAAGAAAGGGATTTACAGGTAAGCGCTTACCTTGTAATTCTAATAATACCTCCTTTGATAAGGAGGCTTTATTTTTGTTGAAAAACGCCTTGTTTAAAAGTTCCTTCATAAACGACTTCTTGTTCTGTTGTTAGTTTCCCTTTTCCTTCAGCCTGACCATTTACAAAATCACCTTCGTAGGTCCAGCCTTCTTTAGATTGAAAGGTACCTTTTCCGTTGAAGGCTCCATTGTTGAAGCCACCTGTATATTGGTCTCCATTTTGGAAGGTAATGGTACCTTGACCATTCATTTTACCACGGACAAGACTGCCATCATAAACAATCGTTCCATTATCGAGTTTTAAGACACCTTTTCCTGGAATATTTAGAAAAAAGACGAGTACAGCACAGAAAACAATGGTAACTACTGCCAAAAGCTCTAATCGTGGACGAGTCAGATAGACACGATACTTTTCGTAAAAATTCGTAAGATTTTCCACCTTAACTCTCCTTTTCTAAACGTTCTAACCAAGCTTGACAGCCCTCTTGAACACGTCGATAGGTTTCTTCAAAATCTCCTGTATACCAAGGGTCTGGAACACTTTCAGATGAAAATGAGTAAATCTTATCTTGACAGTCTACTGGACACATCTGACGTAAGTCAGAAATATTTGAAGCGTCCATTCCGATAATATAATCAAAGGCTTCAAAATCTTCCTTACTAATCTGAAGCGATGTCTTGTTCTTGTCATAAGGAATCTCATACTCTTGAAAAATTCCCTGAGTCCCCTTATGAATCGGATTGCCATGTTCCCAAGAGGAAGTTGCTCGACTTTGGATTTCGTAGTTATCTGTCATTGATTTCATAACAAACTCGGCCATAGGGCTACGGCAAATATTTCCCAGACAGACAAAGACTAATTTTTTCATCCCATTTCCTTTCTTTTATAGAAAAACGGGAGTTCGTGATCCCGTCTTATTTTTCAATTGCGCCTTCTAGTGAAGCTGTTTCTTTCAGCGGTAATACTGTCTTGATAGCAGCTAGTTCAAAAGTCAAGTAAACTCCATCTACGTCAAGAACTATTGTTCCCTTCTCCGTATCTACTTCATCGACTGTTCCATAAAGTCCACCGATTGTAATCACTTCATAGCCTTTTTGTAGTTTATTTAAGCTTTCCATACGCTTTTGAGCTTGTTTCTTTTGAGAACGTTGCATAAAGAACATCAAGGCCATCATACCTACAAGCATGATTAAAAAAGTAATATTTGGATTCATTGTTTTCTCCTTTGTCTTTTACATAGGACTACTATATCAAATTTCAGCTACTTTTACAAGATTGTACCTTACTTTTCTGGTAAGAAAAACCAGAGCTTACGCCCTGATTTTTAGGATTATTTCAAGTTTCGAACAACTTTTACAAGATTTTCTACAGTAAAGCCATATTCTGCCAATACTTTTGGTGCTGGGGCAGAGGCTCCGAAGGTATCAATACCTAGAACGGCACCATCGAGACCAACATATTTGTACCAGTTTTGACTTGCACCCATTTCGACTGCAACACGACGGCGGACTGCATTTGGAAGAATCTCTTCCTTGTAAGCTGCATCTTGTTTATCAAAGACATCTGTAGATGGCATGCTGACTACGCGGATTTTTTCGCCTTGACTAGCCAATTCTTTAGCAGCTGAGACAGCAAGATTAACCTCTGAACCTGTCGCAATCAAGATGGTATCAAAGTCGGCTGCATTTTCATATACAACATAAGCACCTTTAGCAACCTTGTCGAAGTCTGTTCCATCTTCAACAGTCAAGTTTTGACGTGTCAAGACAAGGGCAGTTGGTGTTTTCTCACTTGTCACTGCAAGGTACCAAGCTGCTTGCGTTTCACGCGCATCTGCTGGACGGAAAACATTTAGATTTGGCATAGCACGAAGACCTGCTAAATGCTCAACTGGTTCGTGAGTCGGACCATCTTCCCCAACTGCGATTGAATCATGGGTAAAGACATAAGTCACAGGAAGTCCTTGTAAGGCTGACAAGCGGACAGCTGCCTTCACATAGTCAGAGAAGACGAAGAAAGTTCCACCGTATACACGAAGTCCACCATGAAGGGCCATCCCGTTCAAGATTGTTCCCATTGCAAATTCACGAACACCAAACTGAATGTTACGATTCAAGCGATTGGCATCGTCTTGAAGTCCATCCGTCTTGATATAAGTCATGTTTGAGTGAGCAAGGTCAGCTGATCCACCTAGAAAGGTTGGTAATTTAGCTGCCACAACATTCAAGGCATCTTGACTTGAATTACGAGTTGCTTGAGAAAAACCATTTTCTAAAGCTGGGAAGTCTGCTGGAGTCACTTCGACTGGATCACGTCCGTCGATGATGGCTTCTACTTCTGCAGCCAGTTCTGGATGAGCTTCTTTATAATCTGCAACTAATTTAGTCCAAGCTTGATAAGCTGATGCGCCACGGTCTGCAACATGTTCTTTGAAATCAGCATATACTTGTTCTGGAATTTCAAATGGTTCGTAGTCCCAACCGAGGGCTTGGCGAGTTGATGCAGTTTCATCTGCTCCAAGAGGGGCGCCGTGTACAGCATTAGTTCCTTGTTTGTTTGGAGAACCATATCCAATAACCGTCTTCACTTCAATCAAAGATGGCTTGCCTGAAGCTTTTGCTGTTTCGATAGCAGCATGGATGGCTTCCAAGTCTGTTCCATTTTCAACCAAGGCAGTATGCCAACCGTAGGCATTGTAACGGTCACGAACACTTTCTGTAAAGGAATCCTTTGTCTCACCATCCAAGTTGATGTCATTTGAATCATAAAGAACAACCAACTTATCAAGTTTTTGCAAGCCTGCGTATGAAGCTGCCTCGCTTGAGACACCTTCCATCAAGTCTCCGTCTCCACAGATAACGTAAGTATAGTGGTCAAAGATATTGTAGCCTTCACGGTTATATTTGGCTGCCAAGAAACGTTCTGCTTGAGCAAAACCAGTAGCAGTTGAAATCCCTTGCCCTAGAGGACCTGTCGTAGCATCAATCCCTGCCGTATGACCAAATTCTGGGTGACCTGGTGTTTTTGAACCCCATTGACGGAAGCTCTTAATCTCATCCATGCTGACATCTTCAAAACCAGAAAGGTGAAGAAGAGCATAAAGGAGCATTGAACCATGACCTGCTGAAAGAATAAAGCGGTCGCGGTTAATCCAGTTTGGTTGAGCTGGATTGATATGAAGTTGTTTTGTAAAGAGGCTGTAAGCCATCGGAGCCGCTCCCATAACCACACCTGGATGACCTGAGTTGGCTTTATTAATGGCGTCAATACCTAGAAAACGAATTGCATTAACAGATAGATTTGACATAGAATTTCCTTTCTATTTGAGGTGATTATTGAATCACACATTCTATTTTACTATTATATGAAAATTATCCGTATCATGCAACATACGGATAACCTCCAAAGAATATTTTTATATTATAGCAAAGCTTTAAATTGAATGTTAGAGTCTTGTTCAAAACAATCATCAAAACCACGTGGATGATGGTATTCTACTAAGTGTTGATCTTGAGGATAAGTGTACTTACCGCCAACTTCCCAGATAAATGGATGGAAATCGTATTGCAAGCGATCTTTTCGCATTTTCCAAAGTTCTAGAATCTCATTAGTAGAAGCCATGAAGTTAGACCAGATATCATAGTGAACTGGGATAATGACTTTGGTACGCAGATTTTCTGCCATACGAAGAAGGTCGATAGATGTCATTTTGTCTTGGATACCTACCGGATTTTCACCATAGTTATTCAAAGCAACATCAATTTTAAAGTCTTTACCATGTTTTGCAAAATAGTTTGAGAAGTGAGAATCTGCACCATGATAGATGGTTCCACCTGGTGTTTCAAAGATATAGTTAACAGCCTTTTGAGCCATTTCTTCATCTGTAACAGTCAAGCCAGCAAGTTCACCGCCTGTCTCATCAGCACCGTTCACTGGGAGAGTTACCAAGCAAGTACGGTCAAATGATTCTACTGCATGAATCTTCATATCTTTTAATTCGATAGTGTCACCTGGTTTAACAACGTTGATACGTTCTTTTGGAACACCCCATCCTTCCCAGATTCGTCCACAGTGGTAAGGACCGATAAACTTAACATGCTCTAACTTAGGATTGTTGAGAATTGCTGCAGCTGTGTATGGGTCGATATGATCACTGTGGAAGTGTGAAACTAAGTAATAGTCTAGTTCGTTGATAGCAAATGGATCGATAACCATTGGCTGAACACGCAAGTTTGGTTGCAACTTACGAACACCTGCCATATTTGCCATTTGGTGCCCACGAACCATATCTTTCACTTTTTTGGTTGATTTTCCACGGTTTGACCAAAGGTCCATGACAACGTTAGCACCAGCTGGTGTCTTAATCCAAGTACCACAGTTGCCTAGCCACCACATGGCAAAGTTGCCTTCAGGTACGACTTCTTCTTCGATTTCTTCGTTCAACCATGTTCCCCACTCTGGGAAAGTGGCTAAAATCCATGACTCTCTTGTAATTTCTTTGACGTTTGGCATATGTTGCCTCCTTTGGATATAATTGTTATCTTTGAGATTAGTATACCACCCTTCAAAACACTAAAAAAGACCAAGAAAAACACAGGTTTGTGTTCATCATTGGACTGTCCTTCAAATATCTTCCAAAAAAGCTTGAACTACTATTTCTTGATTTATAAGTGTTTGAACCTCTTCTTGGAACTTACTAGCCAACTTGCTATCTACAATATAAGACGAAATAAGACTAGAAAGATTTTCACTGAAACTTTTGCTCTCATTACGAAATATATTGTGTTTAAGATAGTCTAGCATTTTCAAAATATCTTCTGCTTCAAGGATAGGATTAACCCTTAAAATCGGAAATCTGCTATCCAAATCATCATTAGTAGTAATCACTACATCAACTTGTGCAATATCTTCCACACTCTTAAATTGTTCTGTTGTAAATACAGTGTCAATTTGCTCATTTGGAAAATAAAGTTTGCATTGTTTCAGCAAAAGTCTCGAAACCGCAACACCTTCATCACAAACGAGATAAACTTTTTTCATATTTTTTTGAGACGATGGTGTATACTTTAAAAATCCTCCAATATGGATCGTCAAATAGGCAATATCATCGTCTGTTAGCCGAATAAACCATGCTCCTTCTAAAATTTCCGCAGATTTTCTAGTGACTAAAAATAATTCTCCATACTTGGATCGAATTTGTTTTGTTAGAGGATTTTTAGAAAAAATACCGTAAGTCTTTCTAAATAACAAGGCTTTACAGTGGATCATCAAATTTCGTAACAAATCATCCTTGTTCTCAATCTCCATTCGGATTTGTGATTCAAAATACCAGATAAATTCTTCTAAAGCAAGTTTTAATTGCCGAAAATCATCACTTTCTGCATGAATATCCAAATCTTTACGATAGGAGAGGAGGAGAACAGCTACAAGAGAAACTTCAAGTCCTGACAAAGAAATTTCAAACTTTTGAAACAACCGTTCTCCTAACTTCTTAGACACCTGATACTCTATTCTTTTTCTTATCAAAGCAAATTCTTTCTCTATATCCTGATGTCTTTCTTGATACTGTTCAACATTATGACAGCTTAACAGCAAATAAGGTAGAACCTGCAACATAAAAGTTATTTCATGATGGTTTATTTTCTTCCCTAAATCTTGTTCAACTAAAGGAACCTGTTCCTTAAAAAATTGGTTCATTTCAACAGAAAGCAAACACTCATCATCTAACCTCTCTTTCATCTTATCTTCTAAAATAGATACAAAAGTGGCATTTTCTTCCATAAAAATATGATATAGAAGCGATTGAAGATACTGAATTTTATTAAGAGGGTGGGCATGAAGGTGGTATCCCTGTGACTTGCTCACTTGCAAGATCACCTGATATTGTTCCAAAGTTAGTTGATAACGAATACTATTCAAATCATTGAGAACAGTATTCCTAGATACCTCTGTTAACTCTATCAATTTTTCAATCGTAATACGTTCTTTAGAAATACCTATCCATAGTAACATTATCATCATACGTTCATGCGCACTCATGATATAATCGTACGAATCTACTTCCGATAATAGTTTACAACAAGCATCTCTCTGCTCTTCCGTTAAGTGAATACCAATTCGTGGAATACTAATGATGTGAAGCGCCTCGTCACCCAGAGCAGCATTGATTTTGTCAATGTGATAATAAATTTTCCTTCTTGACTCTTTCAAATCTTTCGAAATCGCCATAATCGTTTTGGACGTTTCTTGATCCATCAAATATTGAAGCAAATCACAACTTGCCTTATCCAGTACCATATTAAAAAATCCCCCAAATCTATTGATATCACAGCAATTCTTTTTATTTTACCATATATATATCAAGCGCTATTTCTAAAAAATCTTTTAAAATTACTTCAACTCCAACTTTACTCTCAATAAAAATCAAATGTAAAAAGAGGAGCTAAATTTATCTTTTTCTCCTCCTTCATCGTTCTTACTTTTGACCATAATAAGCATTTGGTCCATGTTTACGTTGGTAGTGTTTTTCTAGTATGTACTGGGGAGCAGGTCCAACTCTTGGATTGATTTGTTCTGTAAAGCGATTCATCTTTGATACTTCCTCTAGTACGACAGAGTGATAAACAGCATTCTCTGGATTTTTGCCCCAGGTGAATGGACCGTGATTGCGTACAACAATTCCTGGTACTTCAACCGGGTTAAGTCCGCGATGTTCAAACTCTTCTACGATAACCAGGCCAGTATCTTTTTCATAGGCCACTTCTACTTCGTCCTTGGTCAAACTACGGGCGCAAGGGATTGAACCGTAGAAATAATCTGCATGGGTTGTTCCGTAGAAAGGAATATCACGACCTGCCTGAGCCCAACCAACAGCTTCTGTCGAATGGGTGTGAACCACACTACCAATTTCTGACCAAGCCCTATATAATTGCACATGAGTTGGGAGGTCGGAAGATGGTCTTAAATCCCCTTCTAGGATCTTACCATCTAGATCAGTCACTACCATGTTTTCAGGTGTCAATTCGTCATAATCCACGCCTGATGGTTTGATAACAATGACACCGAGTTCGCGATTGACTTCAGATACATTCCCCCAGGTAAATTTGACAAGTCCATGTTTTGGCAATGATTGATTGGCATCACAGACTCGTTTACGCATAGCATTGATTACTTGATTCATCTTACATCAAACCTGCTTTCTTAATGAGTGGATAGAGAAAAGCTTGCGCCTCTTGAATGGCTGCGCGTGTTTCTTCTACTGTTTCACAATTTTCAGACCACATTTCGATTAGGAAAGGTCCATTATAATTGGTTTCCTTTAAAATATCGAAAGCTTCTTCCCATTTGACACAACCTTGCCCGAAAGGTACATCTCGGAACTGGCCCTTTGAACTTTCTGTCACTGCATAAGTATCCTTGAGATGGAGAGCTGCGATGGCATGATGACCAAGATAAAACTCACTATAGATATCATTATGCCATGCAGACACATTACCAATATCTGGATATACAAAGAGGAAGGGAGAGTCAATCTCTTTTTCTATAGCCAAATATTTTTCGATGCTATTGATGAAAGGATCATCCATAATTTCAATAGCAAGTACCACCTGAGCTTCTTCAGCCCAGTCACAGGCTTTTCTCAAATTTTTGATAAAACGTTGGCGTGTCTGGGGTGACTTTTCCTCATAGTAAACATCGTAACCAGCTAATTGAATCGTACGAACTCCCAAGTCTTGAGCTAATTCGATACATTTTTTCATGAGTTCTAGAGATTTTTCCTCTAGAACTGGATCTTTTGAACCCAATGGGTAGCGACGATGGCCTGAAAAACAGATAGAAGGAATACGAACACCAGTTTCATAGATTGCTTTGACAACTTCCAAGCGTTCTTCCTTACTCCAGTCAAGTCTTGCTAAACGCTCGTCACGTTCGTCAATAGACATCTCGACAAAATCAAAGCCTAACTCCTTGGCAAAATTTAAACGTTCTAGCCAAGTAAAGTGTGTTGGGGTTGCCTTTTCATAAATTCCAATTGGACGTACCATGATTTACCCCCAAATTCGTTTGATTTCATCCTTGAAGGCACGCGCTGCTCCTGCTGGATCCACAGCCTCTGTAATTCCACGACCTGCGATAAAGGTAAAGACATCAACACCTTCAAAGAGTTTGAGAGTATCTACATCTAGACCACCTGTTACAGATACACGGAAGCCCATGTCAATGAGTTTTTTAACCTTATTAAGGTCTTTTTCACCCCAAGTTTCACCAGCAAGAAGAGCATCACGAGATTGGTGATAAATAGCTTGTGAGATACCTGCATCTAGCCAAAGCTGAGCTTGTTCAAAAGTCCAATCGCCATAAAGCTCGATCTGGATTTCGCCTCGTTCTCCTCGTTCAGTCTTGATAGCCTTTAGAGCTGCTTCCATAGTAGGGATGGTTGCACAACAGATACAAGTCATCCAGTCTGCTCCACGAACCGCATTATTTTTAGCAACTGTTCCACCAGCATCAGCACATTTTGTGTCTGCCACAATAATCTTATCTGGGAAAAGGCTACGCAAGACTTCAGCCAGTTCACTTCCAACTTGAAGCAAGCAAACAGTTCCAGCTTCGATAATATCTACTTCCTGACCAACAGAAACAGCTGCTTTAATCGCTCCTTGCAAGTCTGAATGGTCTAATGCAACTTGTAAATTAGGTATTCTTTTTGTCATTTCTTTATTCCTCTTTCTAACTTTCCAAATCCAATCCTTCGAGATAAGGGCTATCCTTAGATTCTTCAATCATAGCCAAGACATCTTCTTTAGTCTGGCAAGCCTGTAAACGTGCAATAGAATCTTCTAATTCAAACAGGGCAATAATTTGTGGAATGGCTACACTTGTGTGAATTTTTGAGCTTGTTGCTGCTAGTGCCAACAAAACAGATACCTCTTTCCCATCTGAAAATACAACAGGATTTTGTAAGGTAATCAATGAAAAGGCATCACTTTGCACACCAGCTTCAGGTCTAGCGTGGGGCATAGCCATACCTGGCATCAAGATATAGTAAGGCCCATACTCTTCAGTCGATTCAATGATAGCATCGTAATACTCTGGCAAAATTGCCCCACTTTCAATTAAGGGATCTACTGCTACCTTGACTGCTTCTTTCCAATTGTTAGCCTCTAAACCTAGTCGGATCGAGTCATTGTCAATTAAAGCTTGTTTTAAATTCATATCTGCCTCCTTTATTTAAGAGGGAGAAGGACAGAAACGATAACTCTCAGTTTCTGTCCAGCCCCCTCCAACCTTTTACTGTAGTGCTTGACTGAGTTTTTCGGTGATTTCTTTATCATCCATCAAGTTATCAAGCCCAATTAACTTCCCATTAGTTCGCCCTTCCAATTCTTGAATCAAATGAAGAGAAGCGATTACGATGTCATATCCTACTGCTAAACCTTTAGCTTCACCGACACTGCATGAATTGACTGTAAAATCTCTTTGATTAAGCTTACGGAGAGCATTTTCAACCTTCATCTTGATAACCATTGATGAACCCATTCCATTTCCGCACGCTGCTAATACTTTAACCATTTTATTTCTCCTTTTCTAGACACTAAGCTTCTTCTTGAACTTCACCGTTGTAATATTTCTCTTTATCTTTTGCTTTGGCAAATTGAAGTTGAGGAATAACAAGCAAGAAGAGACACACAAGTACATAACCAACAATACCAAGGTATTTGAAGATATATCCAAATCCAAGCCATGGGAATTCAAAGTCGATATTTCCATGGTAGCCACCATAAGCTGCCAAATCGAGAAGGGCCACACAAAGAGCTCCTAGAGCAACTTGAAGGACACCTGATATAAAGGAAAGGATAACAGCCGCTTTCCATCCGCCGCGTTTATCAGCGTAGACCGCAATGGCTGCATTGTCAAAGAACACTGGTACAAATCCTGTAATAATAAGAATCGGATTTTTAAAGACGATGAGCAAAACAATTGTAATCAATTGACCAATCAAACCAAAGATAAATCCTGACAGGACAGCATTTGGAGAACCAAATCCATAAGAAGCTGCAACGTCAACCGCTGGGAATGAACCTGGCAACAATTTGTTTGAAATACCTTGGAAGGCGTTTGTCAACTCAGATACGAACATTCGGACACCTTGCATCAAAACGAACAAGTAAACTGAGAAGGTAAAGGCTGTTTGGATAATGTACATAAAGAAATCTTGTTTAGCAGGATTGAATAGAGTTCCTGAAGTGATGACTTCTTTATTAGACATAATGTCTGGACCCAAGATTAAAAGAATGGCTCCGAAGAATACGAGCATCAAGGTAGCAGATGCAACAACTGTATCGTGGAAGATTGAGAGGAACTTAGGTAATTTAAGATTGTCTAAACTTTCTTCTTTCTTACCAAAGCGTCCTGCTACTTTATCTACAAACCAGATTGCAAATTGCTGTTGGTGACCAATCGCAAATCCGCCACCACCAGTCAAGCGTTGAGTTGCCTCAACAGTCATATTTGAACTAACTGCCCAGTAAAGTCCACAGATGATACCAATCGCTGCTGTACCGTAAGCATTGCGCAATTGTGGTACTAAGAATAGAACCATAAGAGATACTGTTGCAGCTTGTTGTACCATGATGTGACCAGTAATAAAGAGGGTTCTTACCTTCGTAATCTTTCGAAGAGCTACGAGCAAGATATTTATTCCGAAACCAATCAATAGAGCTGTAGTTGCAGTTCCAACAAAATCTGGAAACTCTGCTGCAATTTTGTTGTTTGCTGCAGCAAGTCCAAAGTAAGGGTCGATAACCGCTGCACCAATTTGGAATTTGTAGTTAAGAGCCGCTAAGATTGGACGAAAGGTTGTAACCAAACCACCAGCACCCACGTTAAGCAACATATACCCTACTGTTGCTTTAACAAACCCTGAAAAAACGTCATGGGCAGGTTTTTTCAAAAGTGCATATCCTATCAACACCAATAAACCTACGAAAAATGCGGGATTCTGCAAAATATTGCTAGAAAACCAATTTAGAACACTTGAAACGACTTCCATAATTGTTCTCCTTTTGAATTGTTTTTGTAAGTTTATTATATAATGCGAAAGCGCAAACAAAAAGACCAAGAATTACACAGCGGACTGTTCACTCTTGGACTGTATGATTTATGATGTTTTACAAATTATCTTATTTTCTCGTAGCTAGATAATAGGGAAGAATTTTAGAATAAGACTTCAATAAGCCTTCTACGATTTCTTCTTCAGACGAATTTTCTGTCATAGGAACATCTACCTTCACTAAAACTTTTCGAACTTCTTGACTTCTCACCTTCTCGCGTAAAGTACGACGCTTTTCTTCATTCGCCTCCCACCGTTGACTTTGACCATCAGAGTAGGTTAGATAATAAATCCCTTTAACGGTTGGAATTTCTAAAACTTTGGCCTGCTTGCCCAGTGTTTGCTCATCCTTCTTACGTTCGATGAAACTGACTTCCAAAGAAATTCCAAAGTCAGTAGATGTCCCATACAAACGTAAGGCCATCATAGGTTCTGTCACTTGTCCGTCTCTCTGTAGATAAACCCAAAAATGTGGTCTCAAACGCTGGGCCTGATTCATCCACTGGCTAGTCTGTTGGAGTTGCCATTCTGGATGGCTTGCTTGAAAGGCTTTGGCCAGTTCTGTAAAAGCCTTTCGGGCCTCTTGTCCTTTGTGGCGGAATGCCAGCATCTTCTCTCGCTCTGCTCCCGCTTTATCAGGATTACGGTACTGCAAACCAGCAAAGTCTAAATAGTCTCTTATCTTATTCAACATCAGTTTAACCTCCTCTAACTAGCAAAAAATCAGGATAAACCTGATTTTACTTATTCTGTATCTACAACAACATAGCGATTTGGCTCATCACCTTCAGAGTAACTAGTCACGCCATCCATACGTGAAATAATACGATGGATAATCTTGCGTTCGCTATTTGACATTGGATCTGTTTTATGACTGCGCCCTTCTTCCAAAACACGAGTCGCCAATTTTTGCGCATAGGTCTGCAAGACTTCTGCACGGTGTTCGACATAATCATTGACATTGATTGTAACGTAGAAGGTTCTGGAATAGCGGTTGTAAAGATAATTTTGAGCCAACAGTTGCAAGGCCTTCAAGACTTTACCATGGTAGCCGATAATACGACCTGGTTCGTTGGTGTCAATTTGTAGATTGATGCTACGACGGTTATAATCATTTGAAAGTGTAGCTTCAACATCCATGTCATCCACAATCGCTTGAACATAGGCAGTCACATCCGTAGCCACCTGGGCAATATCATAACTTTGCTCGACCTTCAAGCCCATCTCTTTCAAGTCTTGATTTTCAGTTTGATCTTGCTCAGTTTCAAGGTCATCAGCGCCTGCTTCTTCCCTCATCGCTTCCTCGATTTGAAGTTCATTTAAAATCTCAATGTGACCAGTTTCTTCTAAGATAGTGCTGGCATGTCTTTCATGTTTTAAGATTTCAGCCTTGACTTCATCAGAAATACCTTGACCTTCTTCCTCTATTTTTTTAATAGCATCAACCACATGACCAAGGTCAACGGTTTCTTCACTAACCGTCTTCACAGGCTCGTTCAAATCATTGATTTTTTTCGGAACGCCTTTTACTACCTGTTGATTTGCTTTGACAACAGTCGTTTCACTAATCGCTTCAATATCCACTTGGGCTGGTTTTTTACCAAATAGACCAAGAAAGCCTTTTTTCTCCCTAGAAATGACTTTGATATGAGCCTTCATTCTTGGAATATCTAATTCTTTCAATCCTTTCTGGATTGCTTCTTCAACAGTTGAACCTGTAAATACTACCACTACCAGATTCCTCCTTATTTATTTCGTTTTCTGAGCCTTTTTCTTGGCTTTTCTTTTTCTATTTTCCAAATCTTTTTGTGCCTGTACTACGGCCTCGCGCTCTGCGATAATCTTGAATGGATTATTCAAGAAATAGGTTTGCAAGACTTGATAAGCATTAGACACTGTCCAGTATAGGGCGACTCCACCTGGCGCATAAACTGCAAAGATAAAAATCAAGACTGGAATCCCATACATCATCGCAGTCGTAGCGCCATTTCGCTCAGACAAAGCTTTGTTGGACAACCAAGTACTTAAAAAGGTGAATACTGCTGCTAAAATCGGAAGAACAAGGGTTGTATCCACACTACCAAGGTTAATCCATAAGAAATGACCTGTCTTTAAAAAGTCAACTCTTGATAGGGCTTGGAACAAGGCCAAAATAACCGGCATCTGAATCAAAATCGGCCAAAGAGAGTCTGACTGTCTGACACCCATTTCTTTAAATACTTTACGCATTTCCTGCTCTAGTTTGGTTCTGCTTTCCATATCTCGACCTGGATATTGTTCTCGAAGCGCCTTAATGCGTGGCTGAGCTTCCTGCATTTTCCTAGAAGCCACCATTTGCACCTGAAAGACTGGCAAGAGGACTGTACGAATCAAGACCGTAAAGAGAATAATCCCCACTCCGATACTAATATCAAACGATAAAAAGCGAATGATTTCCGCAAAGAAGTAAACCAATTTACTCCAAAAATCAGCCGATTCGGCTGTAATATCGCTAGTTACCCCATTAGTCGCACAGGCTGTCATGATTAACAGAGACAGTCCTAGCAAACTAGTCAACTTTAGTTTCTTTTTCACTCCCATTTCCTTCCCGGTAAATCTTTGATAATTTTAATACATGGAGTAGATTTTTCTCCATCTCTGCGTATCCCAAGGTTTCGACTCCTTTTCGAGCAATGACAACAAAGTCGACATCTTCTACCAGACTCCCTTTTGCATTCTGGATAATATGCCGAATCCGTCGCTTAATTTGATTTCTAGTGACGGCATTCCCCAGTTTTTTGCTAACTGATAGACCTACTCGAAAATGGTTTTTCTGGTTTTCTAATTGGTAGACCACAAATTTGCGATTAGCAAAACTTGTCCCCTCCTTGAAAATCGCCTTAAAATCTTTCTCTCTTTTTACACGAAAGTTTTTCTTCAAAACTCAACTCCATCTATTAAATTACTACTATTATACCATATTTTTCAAAAAAGCCAATCATAGCAAGGTTTTGGACAATTTCATCAGAAAAAGAAGCTGGAAAAATAACTTTCCCAACTCCTTGTATTGAATATTTTTTTAGTTTCACTTATTTTTTCAAGCGTTCAACGTCACGGGCAATGACTAATTCTTCATCTGTTGGAATAACCAAGACACGGATTTTAGCTGCCTCTGTTGAGATGTCTCCTGTAACGCCAAAGACATTCTTTTCATCATCAACATCACAACCAAACCACGAAATCCCTGAGATTACATCACAACGGAAATTCTCTGCATTTTCACCGACACCTGCTGTGAAAACAATGGCATCTGCTCCATTTAGCACTGCAAGGTACTGACCGATATGTTTTTGGATACGGTCAACATACATTTCATAAGCCAAGCTAGCCTCGTGATTCCCTTCTGCTACAGCTGCTTCTATATCGCGCATATCGCTAGAATTAGCAGAAACTCCCAAAAGACCTGATTCACGGTTAAGAACACGACTGATATCTTCTGGTGTGTTAAAATCCTCTGTATATTGCATTAAATAAGGAATGATAGCTGGATCAATATCCCCTGTACGCGTTCCCATCATAATACCACCAAGAGGAGTGAACCCCATAGAAGTGTCTACAGATTTGCCGGCTTTCACAGCTGTAATTGAGCCTCCGTTACCAATATGACAGGTAATTAACTTCAAGTCTTCTAATGGACGTCCCAAGAGTTTTGCAGCTTCTCCTGCTACAAACTGGTGACTTGTACCATGAGCACCGTATTTACGAACCTTGTTTTCTGTGTAATATTTTGTTGGTAGAGGGTAGCGATAAGCTTTCTCTGGCATACTTGTGTGGAAGGAAGTATCAAAAACAACTACACTGGTAATGTCTGGCAACAATTCCTTGAAGGCACGAACACCTGCTGCATTGGCCGGGTTGTGTAGAGGAGCCAACAAACTCAACTCTTCAACTTTTTCTAAAACATCTCCCTCAACAACTGTTGATTCTTTGAAATATTCTCCACCAGCAACAACACGATGTCCAACACCTGTAATCTCGTCATAAGCCTTGATAATATCGAAACGAATCAAGTCATCCAATAAAATTTTAACGGCTTGTGTATGATTTTCAATATCCAAAATTTGTTGTTCAGAACGGCCGTCAAATTTTACAGTTGAAATTGAATCTTTCAAACCGATACGTTCAATCAAACCTTTCGCCAATACTTTTTCTTCTGGCATTAAGTATAATTGCCATTTCAAACTTGAACTTCCTGCATTGATTGCAATTGTTTTTGTCATAACATGATACCCCTTTTTAAGCGTTTTCAACTATTATAACAAAATCTATTTTATATTTCAGTACCTTGAGTCCATTTTTGAAAATTTTCTTTAAATTTCATTAAAACACTTGCATCTTGCAAGCTAGCAAGTGGATAAACAAAAGGCTCCACTGCTATTTCACTTTTCTTCTGTAGGATAAAAATAGTCTTAGATTGTTTAGCATTAGCAAAGAGATTTTCAGGCAGACTAATCATAGCAACCAGACTCGCCTCTTCTTTCAGCCATTCTTTTAACAAATCACTTTGAGGACTGGTCAACAAATCACTCGGAGCTAGAAAAATAGCGTATCCGTCTGACTTGAGGTACTTAAGCCCTTGTTCCATGAGCAAGTGATGGGCGTAAGTATGTTCTTGGCTAGAAGCAACTTGATGGCGCGACGCAACGGCATCATCAGGATAATAGCCAACAGGCAAGTCACTGATGACCACATCGCTTTCTTTGAGCATTTGTGGACGAACGGCATCTCCTTGGACAAAGCCAGCCTGCAAACCAATTACATCTGCCATGCTAGCTGCCAGATCAATCAGCAAATCATCCACTTCCATTCCCAAATAATCCACCTTTTTAGTAAGCGAGGTCAAGAAAGTAGCGCCCAAAATTCCCATCCCAGAACCCATTTCGAGGATAGTAATTTCCTCCTCTTTAAACAGCTCTTCCACAATAAACACCAAAAGTAAAGCAATAGCATCCGGTGTAAACTGGTGATTGGCCTGCAAGGGTTCTGTTTGCCCAGCCTTCATCAAGAGAAACTGGTAGGTCTTGAGCCATTCTTCTTTGCGTAGTGCTAAACGCTTAAGGGTCTGATTGTTGTCTTTGACCTGTTCTAGCTCAGTCTCACCATCCAGATAGATGCTGTTTTGCTCCACCAAGGCGTCATAAAAGTTGGTCGCCAAATCACTTTGGATGACTTGGACATTCTCTAGTAAATAGGTATAAGCTTGTTCAATTTTTTCAAAATCCATATTCCTATCTTATCAAATTTCCCTTCTTTTTTCCATTCTTATAGAAAAATCACTCCCTGACTAGGCGAGTGATTTTTGGGCTACTATTAAAAAGAATTCTGAGTGATTTCCTTGAAACAGGTCTTCAGCGCTATAGAGAATCTGACTATGCACAGATGAAAAACCATGCTCAATTAGCTTGTTTTCCAGTTCAGCTAAATCAAATCCATGATGATTAGCTTCTGTCTTGGTAAAATCAGCAATGATGAGTTTCCCATCTTCCTTCAAATGTTGATGAAACAGTGAGAGAGCCGCATCCAAATCAGGCATATGATGAAGAACCCGACTAACAGCAAGGCAATCAAACTCTTTCTCCAAGGGATTTTTCGGTAAATCTTGCTCCAAAAACTGGATATTCTTGATTGCTTGCTGCTCCACTTTCAAACGAGCTTGCTCCAACATTTTCTCAGAAATGTCTACAAGAGTGACTGACTTAGCCTGCTTGGCTAGGGGTTAGGGGCAAGGCTAATAGACCCGTGCCACCACCGAAATCTAAAATTTCTTTGTCTGATAGAAGATCAATCTGTTTCTCGGCTGCTTGACATACCAAGTTTGCGAGGAAGATATTTTTAGGGAAATCGAAAGTTTCTGCTTTGTGGTTAAAATCATGTTTCATATCTTTAATTTAGCACAAAGTATAGTAAACTGAAATAAGATATAAACAAATGAATTGGAGCTTAACATCCATTTCCAGCAATTTTCTAGAAACTACAGTGGACTATTCTGGATTCAACGCATTATAGTTGAATTGACTAGGAATTCTCTTTCTTTTCAGGCTTCTCTTCTGATTTTTTCTTCTCCACTTTTTCGCTTGAATCGGTCGCTACCTCTTCCTTTTTATCTCTTTTCTCTTCTTTGATTTTGACTGAAGGAAACAGAAACTCATATTGGCTCTTATCCGTACGAACCCTCGTCACTAAGCCAGTTTTCTTGTTTTGATAGCTTACCTGACCTAGATTAAAAACCTGTTCCCCACTTTCTTGCTCAACCTTATCTTTGGTTCGTTTAGCCATAGCAAAAGCAACCAATTTTTCTTTATTCAAAGCATAGTCTTGATAGTGGGTGACTTGTCGGTTCAAATAAAATTGCAACAAAAGACTAAAGATGGCTGCTATGGTGACTGCGTAGAGGAGAACACCTGCCTTAACTTTTTTCTTTTTCCACACGATAGATGAACTCCCTTTCTAAGCCTTTTTGAAACTGGAAACGAAAATGAACCAGTTGATTGTCCTCTGTAATCTGAGCTGATTTGAGGCCATAAACCATAGGCTGATAACCTCGACCACGAGCATTCGTTTTACGAAAATCGTCTGACTTTGACTTACCGATGGCGATGTCCTTGCCATCTTGCTTCATGTATAGGCGATTGCCTTCTACTTTTTCGAACTGCGAACGGTCTAATTCTGCCTCAAGTTGGTCCACAAACAAGAGCCACTCCTTTTGCTCGCTTTGTTGCTGGTAGCGAACTTCTGAAATGAGGAGCTGACTCATAGTTTGAAAAAGGAGTAATCCCCCACTGATGACAATGAGGGCAAGTAGGGATTCTAACAAGGTAAAAGCCTTGACCTTATGGCTCTTTGATTGCCAACAACTGTTCTGAACCATGGTAGACCTCCAATCCTTTTTCACTAGAAAATACCTGAATCTCAACTCCGTTGATGCTTACCTGATTTTGCCCCGTCTGCAGGGCCATCTTAGCTACCCTCAAGACTTCTTCCTTTTGCAAGATTTTTGCTTCCTCTTGCCTATTTTTTTGAATTTGTCCCAAAAGGAGGGTCGCAATGCTGGCAAAGATAGCTAGAGCGACTACTGCTTCCAGTAAAATCACTGCCCTAATTTTTTGTTTCCTTAATGCGTTTAATTTTTCCATTTCCTAGATATAATTGATAGCGAATCGCTCCTTTACTGGTCTGAAATTCAACCTTAGCCAGGGACGAATTGCCCCCAGCACGGTCAAATGTAATACTTTGGCCTGATGGGGCCTGAATTCCTTTAGGGACTGGCAACTTTTGACTGCCATTGCTAATCATCTGCCCATCCAAGTTCAGACTAGTCTTTTGTTGACTAGCTACACTGCGTTTTTGGGTTTCCCGATAGAGTTCTTCAAACTCCATAAAGAAAATCTGTTCCTCTACCGCTGCAAAAGTGGACTGGACAGAGCCGGACAAGCCCAAGGCAAGGATACTCACAAGTCCCAAAACCAAGAGACTTTCCAGCATGGTAAAGGCCTTAATCTTTAACGATTTGACTAGTATTTTGTTTATCATGGTATTCTTTATAGGCTTTAGCCTGTTCTTCCGTGATGCGTCCATCGTCTTGTAACTTTCTTAGGCTAGCATCTTCATTCTTTTCCAAGCTATAAAGTTCTGCCTGGCTTTCCACCACCTTAACAACAGCTGCTTTTCCTTTGTCATTGACTGCTTCTTTTTGCTTGGTCAGATTAGGTACAAAGAGCAAGAAAAGCACGCTGATAATCAGCAAGACCACCAACATTTCAATCAAGGATAGTAAAACTCTCACTCTTTTCTATCTCATACATCCTTACCGAATGCAACACGAGATCACGATACTTCCAAGTGCTGACCAGATACTCAATAACCTCTTGGTCCTCTATCCTGCATTCCATAAGTAATAATAGTTTGACCGTGTATTCATTCTTCAAAATCGGAACCTGATAAGTCACATCTACCCAATGCTCAAAACCTAAGTCTGTCTGCTCTACATTTGCTAGTTCAATATTTAAAATCTTCATTTTTATTCCTCCTACTTATCTATTCGTAAAAGAAGATAAAAAGTTATGAAAAAATCATTACTTTTTTAATTCAGACAGTACTTTCAGAGCAATTTTGTTAATGTCAACAAAATTGGCAACCAAGCGATTTAATACTATTTGTTGACGCCAACAAGTCAATTTTCAGACAAACAAAAAAACCGCAAGCCTGAGCCTGCGGTGAAAGAACAATTTAGAAAGTTTCCTTTCTATTTATTTAACTGTAATCAAGCCATCTGGCTCTACTGTGAAGTCTGGCTTATCTGCCAGTGTTCCGTCTGGTTTGAGGTAGTACCAGCCTGTTCCGTCCGCTGACTGGATAAAGGCATTTGATACCATTGCGCCTTCTTTAGCGTCTAAGTAGTACCATGTGTCCTTGTACTTGACCCAGCCTGTCTTCATGGCACCTTCTACATCAAAATAGTACCACTTCTCAGCGATTTTCTTCCAGCCTGTGGCCATTTCGCCTGAGTTGTCAAACCAGTACCAGTTGCCGTCTGTGTACTTCTTCCAGCGGTCTGCAAGCATATAGCCTGAGCCATCGAAATAATACCAGGTACCGTTGATTTTCTCAAACTTATCTTTTGGATAAGAGCCGTCTGAGTGTACGTACCAGTAGCCAGTGCCATTTTTCTGCCAGCCTGTTGCAGCGCTCAAGCCGTTTTCGATGTCTTGCTTAAACTGCTCACGGCTAATGCCCCAACTTGCAAGATATGGATATGGATCCACATGGTCTGAGTGGTTGTTTGGTTGGTTATTGGTACAGTATTCATGCGTCTTGATACCTTCCAAGTCGTCTGTATCAAGAGTCTTCGGCAAACCTGCTTCATCTGCTAGATTGCGTAAGAGTTCGATATAAAGGCGGTAGTCCGTCATGAACTCTTCTTTAGTTGAATGGCTTTCAATCAGTTCAACCGCTGCGTAACTCTCAGTATTCCAACCGCCCCCAACATCCCAACTTCCGTTGTTCACAGGACCTACTTGCATGACACGGCCATTTCCGACAACATGTGAAAAGAACCCTAGTTCAGGGTCCTTTCTATAGTGGTAATCAGCCTCATTTTGAGCTGTTGAGTTACGGTTGCCTGTTGAGTGGGCGTGTACTTGTCGATAAGGCTGCACCCCAACCTGGGGCAAGCCTGTTCGTAGTCTGTTTCTATCGATATCCATTACTCTTGTCCTTTCCAAGCGTCGTTCATCTGCTTCACGGCTGACTCCACAAAGGTGTCTAAGTCCTTGTCCGTCATACTGATATTGTATTTTGTAAGCTCAGCACGGACTTTAGCACGAGCCTGTGCCAGTTTTTCATCTCCCTTGTAGCCAGTTTCAGCAGCTACCTGCTCCACGGCATTTACTGCATTTTTGGCCAAGATTTCAACGATTTTGATGGTCTTTTCTCCACCTTTTTGAACCAGGTAGTCCTTGACTGCCCTAACTACAACCCCTGCCAAAATGACTAGGATGCTGATTGCTCCATTAGTAATGATTTCAGTAATTTGTTGCATTTGTTATTCTCCTTTTTCGATTTCTTCCATGCGGTCGTTCATGCGAACCATTTCTTTTTGAATGTCTCCGACCGTGTGAGTGATTGTGGTTAATTCTGTAGTGGTCTTTTCTAGGTGAGTCATCAAACGCTCTTCTCGTCTATTAGAGTCGGCCTTTGATTGCTCGTGCAAATCCATAATCTTCTTCTCTCGCTTGTCCGAAGTCTTGATAAGATATCGAATGATAATAAAAAAAAGCAAGATAAACAAAATCGCCCAAGCTACCTGACTTTGAGCGATTTTTTCAGCTTCTTCAATTGGCATACAACCTCCTATTCTTTAGGTTCTACCGTTGGAACCGTCCAGTCAGGATTGCCCTCTGCATCAAATTTCATGATATAGAATTCATGATTCAACAGAACGGCTACATTGATTGTTGCGATTGTACCACCCCACTGATTGAACGCCCAAACGGTTTCAACATCCTTGAATTGGCGACGGCCATTTACGATCACAGGACGTTTTTGAACGTCACGATACATATAGAAGTCATCGCTTACATTCTTGCAACGAATGAACTCTCCATTTTCTTTCATGTAGCGCAAAGCGCTCGCAAGATCAAATGGTTCTGTGATTTTTGTAAGGTCTAGTAAGTTATCTGTGTTTTGAATTGTTTCTGCCATGTCTATTCTCCTTTGTCTGCTGGTTTAGTTTGTTCATCAAGCAGAGCTTCCAGCTCATCCACTCGTGCTTGAAGTCTTTGATTTTCTTCCCTTTGCTCATCCAACTGAATACTCAAGATATTACTTGTAATCATCGAATTTGTTGAAGTTGTTGATATTTCACTAATTGTCATTCGTAAGGCTTGGTTAAGCTGTTCTGTGTTCATTTTCTAAGTTCTCCAATCTGTGTGTTCGTTTTCTATTTTCAAGAGCAAACTCCTGAATTGCTTTAAGTGCGATATTGGTCAACATGTTGTTATTCATGCTATTGTTTTCTCCATTTTTTCTATTTTTTGATTTAATTCTTGAATAGCCTTGATTAAGTAAGGAACTAAAGCGGTATAGTCAATATGTAGATAGCCATCTGGATTCTCAGGATCTCGTGAGACAATTCTTGGAACGATGGTTTCAGCCTCTTGAGCTATTAGACCAATCTCCTCATGTTTCTTATTTTCGATGAAATCAAATGCAACCATTCTTAATCTGTTGATTTTGTCCAAGGCTTTCACAGCTGTATCTGTTATGTTCTCTTTTAAGCGTCTGTCTGATTTTTGTTCCATCCAATACTTCACGCTACCGCTACCGACCTGATTCCACCAAACAACCGCATTCCTTCCGCCTTTGGGATTCCAACCATCACCAAGCACATCTTTACTTCCAAGTTCGATACCATTTGAAAACACAGGAGAACGAGAAAAAGTAGTATTCCCATAGAAGTTTGCTCTCGATGAATTCGAAAAATCCACTTGATCATAAAAACCGACTTCATTCCTACAGTACATTTTCCCATCAGTATTGACGTTCCATGCTTTAGGTCCGGCATAGTTCCAATTATTTCCCCAGTTCGCCCAGAAGGCTGTCCGGACTCCATGCCCGGCACCATTCCCCATACCAACAGAGAACTGATTGACACCTGAAATCCAGCGACCGCCACCCTGGTCAAATTGACCAAGTGTGAATCCACCAATTCGACCTTGATAGGCTTCTAGGAAGGTTGAACTAGAAATGACGGACTCAACCTTAGTAGAGAAGATACGTTTAGATGTCAGTTGGTCAATAAAAGCATCATTTGCAGTTAATTTTCTAATAAGCGCATTGTCAACTTTCAACTTCTCAGCAGTTACCGCTTCAGCGTCTAATATCGTAGTCGTGACCGAACCAGCTTCAAAATTGGCCGTTTTGAGCTTATCAACCATGGCAGACTTGATGACTGCTCTGTCAATCAGGGTCTCTCCAGTGATGTGGGTCAATTTCCCAACGAAGCGGTTATGTCCATTGGCGCCAAGATTGATTCCAGAGATGATATCTCCAGCCGAGTTGATGTTTTGAACTGCCCATGAGCCAGTTAGTAGAGTCATTTTTGTTTGCGTGGCTTCAAGCTTCTTATTCGCATCTGCGACTGCATCTTCTGGATGTGGTTGCCATGTTCTAGATTTATAACCTTTGTACAAGTCAACTTCTGTAATATACAAATCAGCTGTTCCTGATGATGAGCCATTGTTATCAAAACGAATGTAAGCATTATCCATTTCTCCGGAATTAAAAGTTACTGAGACATCTTCGCATCTAGAGGTAGATAGTTTCTTGCTGCTAACAACTTTCTTAACGATTGTGAATCCATCGCTCTCGCCTGCTCTTCGTCCCAAAATATAAACATCATAGCTTGCGAGAGCACTGTTGTTAAATCCTCTAAAATTCAGTACATAGTCAGTATTTCGTTCAAGATTAAAACGGTGACTATACAAAAAGTTTTCGTTTTTAGTTGCATTACTTAAACGCATAAGGTCTTTCTGCCCGTTGTGATAAAAGCTATGCTTAACCAATCTTCCTAAATTTTGAGTTGAGCCCCATTCATTCGTACCATTTTTAAAATCACTATTCTTAATGAGGTTAGGGCCGCTTACACTATATTTCCCAACCTCAACCTGAAACAGTTGATTGGTCAGAGCCATGCGAGCAACCTTATCCGCAATTCCATTTTCAGTATTGCCCAAAATCCGCTCGTAAAGTTTACTGGTTTCCTTAACACGCTGGAAGTCAGTAGTCTCTACTTTTCGTGCTAGTTGATTGGTCACATTCGCAAATTGACTATCAGCATTCGCTTTGTTTGCAGAAACCTGATCAGATATTCTACCCATTTGTCGTTCAGCATTATCCTTGTTTGTAGCGACCTGAGTCTTTAAATTTGAAATCTGATTATCTGTGCCTTGTTTATTACTGTTTATCCGATTTGAAATATTTGAAATCTGAGTAGTGGTTCCTTGCTCACTGCTTGTAAGTCTATTTGATAGACCACTGATTTGACCGCCCACATCTTGCTTATAAGTAGTTATCTGACTTGAAATATCCGTGAACTTACCATCTACAGATTGACGATAGCTAGCGATTTGACTAGCGATGTCTTTATTCGCACTAGTTTTAACAGCTTCAATCCTCTGATTGATACCCTTAACATCTTCTTGATAAGTAGCCTTACCAACGAAATCACGATTGACCAGCTCACGGACTGCTGTCGCTTGTCTCGCGCTCTCCTCACGAGTATAGCGCTGTAGGGCTTCCTGTCGCTGACCGTCTTTATTTACATATTCCTGAATAGCTGATAAGTCGGTTCGCAAGCCCTGAGCTGTCCGCTCAAAGGTAGCCTTAGCTTCAGTGATGAGACCATCAGCGTCCTCAGGCGCAGGACTCCAGTCCGTCGCCACACTACCGATTTCAACCTTGATTCCTGTTACCCAAGCTGTACCGCTTGTAGCACCTTCAAGATTGAATCGCAATGATGTCTTCAATTGATCAAAATTTGTTTTTTCAGAGTAGTCATAAGTGAATGTAATATATTTCCAATCTGCCGAACCTTTATACATACCAAGCGTAGCATAATCTGGACCACTCTGTACTCCGGTCTCACTATTTTTTCTAAAAAGATAATGTTTGAAGCAATTAAATACATTCCAAAAATTTCGACCTTGGACTACATTTTCGTACTTGATCCAAGCGCTAAAAGTAACTTTTTGATACAACCTTGAGCTGAAATCTGGTTCAAGGTTGAACGTTAAAGTAGAGTTGTTCTCTAGCCTATAGCATTCTTTTTGACCTGTGACGTGGTTTTCAGGTAATTTTTCAATTACAGCTCCAACCGTCTTGGATTTTATCCATAGATTCCGGCCTCCCACCTTCATTTTTGAAAATTCTTCACGCAATTTCCCGGCTTCAGATACAACTAGAGTCTTATCTGCTTTATCCTTGGTTGCGTTCAGGATTTCCTGACGGATAGAGCCGGCTCGCACCTCAAATTCAGCCTGACTCAACTTCTGATTTAGCTTGTTCTGCGTGTCTGTCTCAAGACTCTTCACAGATTGCCGGATATTTTCAGCAGTCACGTTGAGTGCGCTGATATCCACTTTGGTTCTAAGCCCTTCAGTCAAGCTTCTTACACCAGCGTCGAGCGAGTTGGCTCGTTGTTTAAAGGTCGATTCAACTGTTGAAATCTGACCTTCTATATCTTCAGGAGCTTCTGAATAAGAAGTATCTACATCGCTTATTTCAAACTTCGGCATCCAAATCCAAACGGTTCCTTCCTGGTTGAAATTGAACAACCATTCATTTGTGGTCTGCTTGGATTCGTTTGTCCAACCTTTTGGAATATGGACAACATATCGCTTAATTTCTGTCGACAATGTCACATTTCCAGTTTTATATCCGATATTCCCTAATCGAGATCTTAGCATTATTCCATTTTTATTTGCCTTAGCATAAAAACTAATGGTTACATCTTGATTAGTCGTACTTCCGGGAATTACTTTCCCGAATTGACCCAGAGCTGGATAAGTAACCTTGGGATTCCCTCCATCACGGCCAGATGGATTCAGACCTATAATTTTAAGAGCCTTGTGTCCAAGATACTTACTTTCGCTATCGATAGTAGCCGTATATGTACTCGTTGTCCAAATTCCTGTTTTTGAAATATCCTGCTTGAATAGTGAGTTCAAGAATAGATTTCGACCGGATGCCTGCACACTCGCTATCTTACTAGAGAGCTCCTCAGCTGTCTGCGTGAGTTCTGACTTGCTGGCTTTATCCTTGGTTGCGTTCAGGATTTCCTGACGGATAGAGCCGGCTCGCACCTCAAATTCAGCCTGACTCAACTTCTGATTTAGCTTGTTCTGCGTGTCTGTCTCAAGGCTCTTCACAGATTGCCGGATATTCTCAGCAGTCACATTGAGTGAGCTGATATCCGCTTTGGTTCTAAGGCCTTCAGTCAGACGGCTTACACCAGCTTCGAGTGAATCAGCACGCTGTTTGAAGGTCGATTCAACTGTTGAAATCTGACCTTCTATATCTTCAGGAGCTTCTTTTGAGCTTGTTGCCAAACTTCCGTCTTCCAGCTGGGGCGCAAGAACATCTAAATATTCTCCGACCTCAGCATTTACGAGATACACATAGCCAATTGATGCGACTCCAGCCCTATTTCTAGCGCTAGTAAACGATAGCTTTGTCCAATTTTCATCCTTTAATGTAAAGATGGGCGAAATACCCGAATTATCATTGACTTGCCAATAAGTTTGTAGCTTGACCTTTTGACCTCTTCTGCCTTTGACCCAACAAGACATCGTGTATGTGCCTTGCGAGATATAAAATCCATCTTGAGCAATACCTATTTGGTCTCTAGCATTGCTTGAGGTCAATCGTATCGCTTTATCAAAGCCAGTTGCTGGACTGTCTGATACATCAATCGTCTTTGCCGTCCCAGCGCCTGACGGTCTAAAAGTACCTGATGCCCACAATCCTCTGGCTAGCATCATGCGCTTTGTACCCCGGATATAATTCCTACCCCCGACCTGCACACTCGCTATCTTACTAGAGAGCTCCTCAGCTGTCTGCGTGAGTTCTGACTTGCTGGCTTTATCCTTGGTTGCATTCAGGATTTCCTGACGGATAGAGCCGGCTCGCACCTCAAATTCAGCCTGACTCAACTTCTGATTTAGCTTGTTCTGCGTGTCTGTCTCAAGACTCTTCACAGATTGCCGGATATTCTCAGCAGTTACGTTGAGTGAGCTGATATCGGCTTTGGTTCTAAGGCCTTCAGTCAGACGGCTTACACCAGCTTCGAGTGAATCAGCACGCTGTTTAAAGTTGGATTCGACCGCTGAGACACGTTCGTCTTGGTCTTCGTATGCAGGTGACCAGTCACCTGCAAGATTTCCCTCAAAAATGGCAGGGGCGCAGATTTCAACCCATACCCCCTCTTTACCGCCTACTTGAGGGCCATGGCGGCCAATGATGACCGTCTTGGCTTGATCTGTTGCGGTTTGGGTCCATTTAACCCAGCACAACTGCCAGTCTGTCGAGAGACGGATAATAGACAAGCCATCTGACGACCTTGACTTATATCCGCTGCTGTTTTCTGATGATACAACCGTGTTAGGATTGTAAAAATGACAGCGCACAGGATAGTCATTTTCACTGGCTCGTGCATAAAAGATAGCTATATACTCTGTCCCAGCCGTTGGTATAACGGTTCTTTCCACATAGCTATCCTGATATCTAGTTGCTCCTGCGACTGTTCTGATAACTTTAAAACCATTATATTCACTAACCGGCTTGTATCTCGCAAGCTCTTTTGTGCCTTTCAGCAGATTTCTGCGCCCTAAGTGCACACTCGCTATCTTACTAGCTAGCTCCTCAGCTGTCTGCGTGAGTTCTGACTTGCTGGCTTTATCTTTGGTTGCATTCAGGATTTCCTGACGGATAGAGCCGGCTCGCACCTCAAATTCAGCCTGACTCAACTTCTGATTTAGCTTGTTCTGCGTGTCTGTCTCAAGACTCTTCACCGACTGCCTAATATTTTCAGCAGTCACATTGAGTGAGCTGATATCGGCTTTGGTTCTAAGACCTTCAGTCAGACGGCTTACACCAGCTTCGAGCGAGTTGGCTCGTTGTTTAAAGGTCGATTCAGCTGTTGAAATCTGACCTTCTATATCTTCAGGAGCTTCTGAATAAGAAGTATCTACATCGCTTATTTCAAACTTCGGCATCCAAATCCAAACGGTTCCTTCCTGGTTGAAATTGAACAACCATTCATTTGTGGTCTGCTTGGATTCGTTTGTCCAACCTTTTGGAATATGGACAACATATCGCTTAATTTCTGTCGACAATGTCACATTTCCAGTTTTATATCCGATATTCCCTAATCGAGATCTTAGCATTATTCCATTTTTATTTGCCTTAGCATAAAAACTAATGGTTACATCTTGATTAGTCGTACTTCCGGGAATTACTTTCCCGAATTGACCCAGAGCTGGATAAGTAACCTTGGGATTCCCTCCATCACGGCCAGATGGATTCAGACCTATAATTTTAAGAGCCTTGTGTCCAAGATACTTACTTTCGCTATCGATAGTAGCCGTATATGTACTCGTTGTCCAAATTCCTGTTTTTGAAATATCCTGCTTGAATAGTGAGTTCAAGAATAGATTTCGACCGGATGCCTGCACACTCGCTATCTTACTAGAGAGCTCCTCAGCTGTCTGCGTGAGTTCTGACTTGCTGGCTTTATCCTTGGTTGCGTTCAGGATTTCCTGACGGATAGAGCCGGCTCGCACCTCAAATTCAGCCTGACTCAACTTCTGATTTAGCTTGTTCTGCGTGTCTGTCTCAAGGCTCTTCACAGATTGCCGGATATTCTCAGCAGTCACATTGAGTGAGCTGATATCCGCTTTGGTTCTAAGGCCTTCAGTCAGACGGCTTACACCAGCTTCGAGCGAGTTGGCTCGTTGTTTAAAGTTGGATTCGACTACTGAGACACGGTCTTCTTGGTCTTCATACGCTGGTTGATAGGCTGGAAAATAATTACCAACCGATAACATAGCGTTCTCAATGACGACCTGCAGACCAGCAGGAAATCCATAATTAGTACCAAAACGAATGAACACATTATTAGTCTGATAGTCCTCAGAAGAACTAGACAAGTCAATCGTAAACTCAAAATGTTGGCGTTCGACAGTTCCACCTTTAAAAATTAAGTTTCTGTAGGCATACCATGGATGAGCACTAAAATGCACCATAGCAGGCATGTCATTTACTAGGGCGACAGGGAAAGTCACATCAAAAGATATGCGAGCATAATCACGCTTGAACCTGTCACTGTTCTTCCAGAAATCAGGAACTATGAATGTTCGATAGTCGTATACCGCTTGACCTCCTGTTGTGAACGTTCTTGAACGTGAATTCCTGAAGTAATTCCGTGAACTACCTGCCTGCACACTCGCAATCCGACTAGCCAGCTCCTCAGCTGTTTGCGTGAGTTCTGACTTGCTGGCTTTACCATTGGCCAAGTTGGTCAGTTCTGACAGTCTACGAGTCGTCGTCTCCTCATACGTCGCTTGCGCTGACTTCACGCCAGCCAGTTCATTCTTAGTCCGACTAAGTACTTCAACTTGCTTGGCAATCTCAGCTTCAGCCTGTGCTTGCTTCGGTCGAATATCATTCGCGATAGTCCGTTTCAGAGCGTCCAAGTCACCCGACAGAGCCGTTTGTGCGCTCGTAGTCTGCGACTTAAACGCTTCAAGTCTAGCAACAGAATCCAGC
>ERZ1023213.24-NODE-24-length-47682-cov-612.746215_pt1 | contig 47682 bp, 59 predicted proteins | sample MGYA00380447_ERZ1023213 | MGnify/ENA primary metagenome ERZ1023213 (study PRJEB33173, sample SAMEA4830394) | metagenome | study: EMG produced TPA metagenomics assembly of the PRJEB25223 data set...
TTGTAAAATGGTTCAATAATGCAAAAGGATTTGGTTTCATTTCCGCAGAAGGTGTAGATGCCGATATTTTTGCACATTATTCAGTGATTGAAATGGACGGCTATCGTTCATTAAAAGCGGGTCAAAAAGTACAATTTGAAGTTCTCCACAGCGATAAAGGATCTCACGCCACAAAAATAATCCCAATTGCGGATACTCAAGAATAATAAATACCCTAAATTTTTTTCTATTAATCCTAACTTAAAAGACAAGAATTAAAAGTTAGAAAGTCAGTAAAGGACTAAGCTTTGTGATTAAAAAAAAGCTTAGTCCTTTTAGTTCGTATTAAATAAGAAATCCGCCTTTAAATTTATAAATCCATCAGTTATTCATCAACAATATCAGTAAATTCTGCACCTAATACTTTTGCTAAATCTTGTGGTGAAATTTCTACACTTAGCCCGCGTTTTCCGCCTGAAACATAAATCGTTTCAAACTCAAGTGCGGTTGAATTTATCACGGTTTTCACGCGTTTCTTTTGACCGATAGGGCTAATTCCCCCCACAAGATATCCTGTACTTTTTTGCGCCGCATCTTTATCTGCCATTTCGACTTTTTTCACACCGATAGATTTTGCCGCTTTCTTTAAATTCAGCATATTGGCCGTTGCAAGCACAAAACAAGCGAGTTTTTTCTGATCGCCATTTTCCGCCACAAGTAAGGTTTTAAAAGAGCGGTTAGGAACAATGCCTAGTTTTTCTGCTGCTTCATCACCAAAATGTTGATTGTTCGGATCATGATCATAAGTATGCAAGATAAAAGGAATTTTTTGTTTTTTAAGTAAATCAATTGCAGGTGTCATTATTTCGTTCCTGGTTTTGGTGTAAAATAATGCCGATTATTTTACAGCGGAGAGAAAAATGGACGCAACCTTAAATATTGCGATAGCAGCAGAATTTGAATTAAGTGAAAAAATTGTAGAGCGTTTAGAACAAAGTGCGCTTGAAATTAGTAAAGTTTCTATTGTTAAAATAACACCTTTTGAAGAAGAACAAAATATTCGTTTTCGTAATAAAGGCGTTGAACAACTTTCGCCAAATGAAGTTGAGTGGGCTGATTTTAATTATGTCTTTTTTGCAGGAAAACTTGAGCAAGTTTCCCATATTGCGCAAGCAGCAGAGCAGGGCTGTATTGTCATTGATATGTTAGGCGTTTGCAGTGCGCTTTCGGATGTGCCCGTTGTTGTTCCAACGGTAAATGAATCACAATTATTTGAACTGAGACAACGTAACATTATCAGCTTGCCTGACCCACAAGTAAGCCAACTTGCTTTAACCCTTGCACCGATTTTACAAGAAACGAATCTTAATCAAGTGTTTGCCACCTCTTTATTGCCGGCTTCTTATACAGATGCGGAAACCGTGACTAAACTTGCTGGACAAACAGCTCGTTTATTAAATGGTATTCCATTGAATGAAGAAGAAACGCGCTTAGCGTTTGATGTTTATCCGTATCAAGCACCTAATTTATTAAATCAATTACAACGAATTTTTCCACAATTAGATCGTGCTACATTCCACGCAATCCAAGTGCCTGTATTTTATGGATTGGCACAAAAAGTCACCGCACTTTCAGATTATGATTTCGACTATCAGCCTCAAAATAGCGAGCTTATCGCTTTAGAAGAAACCTTAATTACGCCTGTGCTTAATGGAGAACAAGAAAATGGCGAAGAATCAATAAAACTTCATTTAAGTCAAATAAGTGCGGTAGAAAATGGCGTAGAATTTTGGTCTGTGGCAGATGAACAACGCTTTAATCTCGCCTTACTTTCAGTGAAATTGTTGGAAGGAATTTATCAGCAAGGTTATTAATGAAATTAAGGAGAAGAGTATGCAAAATATTCTATTTATAATCCATTCATCCCCTTATGGTGGATGGAAGCTGAAAGTATTAAATTTTTAATTTTCTCGATAAAAGAAACCCGCTGCAAGTGCGGGTTCTTTTTTGCTTATTTTGTTGCAGCTTTCATCGTTTGAACAAATTCAGCTAATTCAGCTAAACATTGCTCGTGATTATCTAAATTTCGCTCAATAATTTTCACCGTTGCCGAACCTGAAATTGCACCAGCCACCCCCAAAGCTAAAGCTTCTTTAACTTGTGCAGGCTGTGCAATGCCGAAGCCTTGTAAAATTGGTGGGGCATTGTGGGCTTTAAGTTGTTCTACAAGGGTATCTAAATTTGCTGCGTGAGCTTGATTTTCAGCACTGGTTACGCCTGCACGTGAGACTAAATAGGTATAGCCTTCGCTATTTTTCGCTACGCCTTGGATCGTTTTCTCGTCCGCATTTGGTGGGCAAATAAAGACGGGTTGAATACCGTGTTTTTTAGCTGTTTGTACATAATCTCCTTTTGCCAGTAACGGAATATCTGCTACAAGTACAGCATCAACACCAACTTCTGCACAACGTTGATAAAAAGCATCTAAACCTTTAGCAAAAATTAAATTGGCACAAAGTAATAAGCTAATCGGAATCTCGGGATATTTTGACCGCACTTTTTCCAATAGTTTAAAGCTATCTTCACTGCTATGACCTGCAGTTAAAGCACGATTATTCGCGGCTTGAATAACTGGGCCATCGAGTAGCGGATCGGAAAAAGGAAAACCGAGTTCTAAAGCATCTGCACCGTTATCCACAAGTGTGCAAATGATCTCAAAAGAGCGGTCGAAAGTAGGGTCGCAAAGGGTAACGAACGGCACGAAAGCACCTTCATTTTTTGCGTTAAGTGTCGCAAATTGCGTTTCAAAACGGCTCATTAGTTCGTTCCTCCATTTAAAATTTTATCAACGGTAAAAATATCTTTATCGCCTCGTCCTGAAAGATTAACCACTAAAAGTTGTTCTTTTTCAGGATTTTGTTTAATCAATTTCAAGGCATAAGCCAAGGCGTGTGAGCTTTCTAATGCAGGAATAATACCTTCGTGTTTTGCTAATTCTTGGAATGCGTTAAGGGCTTCTTCATCGGTAATCGATACATAATCAGCACGACCAATCTCATTTAAATAAGCATGTTGCGGCCCGACGGAAGGGAAGTCTAATCCTGCAGAAATGGAATAGGATTCTTCAATTTGTCCATCTTTATCTTGCATAATTGGCGATTTCATTCCGAAGTAGATGCCTGTTGTGCCGTGCTTGAGCGGTGCACCGTGTTCGCCCGTTTCAATACCTTTACCCGCAGGCTCAACACCAATTAAACGCACATTTGATTCATCAATAAAATCAGCAAACATACCAATTGCATTCGAGCCACCGCCAACCGCAGCAATGACTGCATCAGGTAAACGACCTTCCCGTTCGAGAATTTGACGTTTGGTTTCTTCGCCAATCATTTTTTGAAATTCTCTCACAATCGTCGGGAAGGGGTGAGGGCCTGCAGCGGTTCCAAGTAAATAATGGGTGGTTTCATAATTTGCTGACCAATCACGCATCGCTTCACAACAGGCATCTTTTAAAGAACAAGAGCCTTTTTCTACAGGAATTACTTCAGCCCCCATTAAACGCATACGGAACACGTTTGGTGATTGACGCTCAACATCTTTTGCACCCATATAAACACGACACGGCATATCTAACATAGCACAAGCTAGGGCGGTCGCAACACCGTGCTGACCCGCACCTGTTTCGGCAATAATACGCGTTTTGCCCATACGTTTAGCCAATAAAATTTGCCCTAACACCTGGTTGGTTTTGTGTGCACCACCGTGTAATAAATCTTCACGTTTAAGATAAAGTTTAGTTTTTGTACCTTTAGTTAAGTTACGACAAAGAGTAAGTGCGGTCGGTCTGCCCGCATAATTTTTGAGTAAATCAGCAAATTCTGCTTGGAATGTAGGATCATTTTGAGCCTCCACAAAGGCTTGTTCTAATTGCTTTAAAACAGGCACTAAAATTTCGGGTACATACATTCCGCCAAATTCGCCAAAATAAGGGTTAAGAAGTGTGTCTGACATATTTTTTCCTATTATTTTATTTTTCTTTTGAAACGCTCATTCCTGCAAAAGATTGAGCGGTTGGCATTACTTCAATACGATTAATGTTCACGTGTTCAGGTTGTTGATGAAGCCATAATACAATGTTCGCAATATCTTCAGGCTGAACCGATTGCACGTTTTCATAGACTTTTGCGGCTCTTTCATCATCGCCGTGAAAACGCACATTAGAGAACTCCGTACCGCCACATAAACCCGGTTCAACATTGCTTACTCGAATTTTTGTGCCTGCCAGATCGGCTCGTAAATTTAAGCTAAATTGTGTGACAAAAGCTTTAGTTCCACCATATACATTACTGCCTGCATAAGGATAAGTACCTGCAATTGAACTCAAATTGATAATCTGCCCGTGATTACGAGCAATCATATCAGGCAACACAAGGCGAGTGATAGTGACCAAGCCTTTGATGTTGGTATCGATCATCTGATACCAATCTTGTAAATCCGCTTTATGTGCTGGCTCTAATCCCAACGCTAAACCTGCATTATTCACCAATAAATCGACCGCTTGCCAACCTTCAGGAAGGGTATTTAGAGCGTTAATTGTGGCTTGTTCATCACGAATATCAAAGGCAAGCGGTAGAAAATTATTGCCCAATTGTGAATGGATTTCTGCCAATCGATCTGCACGCCTACCCGTGCCAATCACTTTATAGCCTGTTTCGATTAATTTTTTACAGATCGCCAAGCCAAAGCCTGCGGTTGCACCTGTAACTAATGCAGTAGTAGTTTTCATTTTTTCTCCTAAATCTTGAGCTTATTTGTACTATTAAAGTAGTACAAATAAGTTTTGATTGCAAGCAATTTCATTTTAATTTTAAAAATGTCATTAAATGAATTAATTTAACAATATCGCAAACGTTTGCTTGATGGTATAATCTGCTCAGTTTTTATTTCAATTGATCGAGGTTAATCGTGAGCAACACACAACTGAGCTATAAAGATGCTGGCGTTGATATTCACGCTGGAAATGAATTAGTCGAACGTATCAAAGCCGATGTAAAACGCACTAACCGCTCTGAAGTCATGGGTGGATTAGGTGGTTTCGGCGCATTATGTGCTTTACCAACCAAATATAAAGAGCCAATTTTAGTTTCTGGTACAGATGGCGTTGGCACAAAATTACGCCTTGCGATTGACTTGAAAAAACACGATACCATTGGTCAGGATTTAGTGGCAATGTGTGTAAACGACTTAATCGTACAAGGGGCAGAACCGCTTTTCTTCTTAGATTACTATGCTACAGGGAAATTAGACGTTGATGTGGCAGCAAGTGTGATCAAAGGTATTGCAGACGGTTGCGAAATGTCTGGCTGTGCGTTAGTGGGTGGCGAAACCGCCGAAATGCCAGGAATGTATCACGAAGGCGACTATGATTTGGCGGGTTTCTGCGTAGGCGTGGTAGAAAAATCAGAGATTATTGACGGCACAGCAGTGAAAACAGGCGACACGCTTATCGCACTCGGCTCAAGCGGTGCACACTCAAACGGTTATTCGTTAATTCGCAAAGTGCTTGAAGTAAGTGGTGCAAATCCAGCGGATTTATTAGAAGGCAAACCGCTTAGCGAACACCTTTTAGCACCAACCAAAATCTATGTAAAATCGATTTTACAGCTGATCAAGCAGACCGAAGTTCACGCCATTGCTCACTTAACAGGTGGTGGTTTCTGGGAAAATATCCCGCGTGTATTGCCTAACAATACCAAAGCAGTGATTGATGAATCAAGCTGGCAATGGCCTGCGATCTTCAACTGGTTACAAGAAAAAGGCAATATCAGCCGTTATGAAATGTATCGCACCTTTAACTGTGGCGTAGGTATGGTAATTGCATTACCAGAAAAAGAGGTTGAAACCGCTCTTGCATTGCTTGAACAATCGGGCGAAAAAGCGTGGGTTATCGGCAAAATTGAACATCTTGGCGAAAGCGAAGCACAGGTTGAGATTCAATAATAAAATCTTAAATTTAAATTCATCCCTTTTGGGCTGATTTCTATAAGGAAGAAAATGAAAAAAATTGCCGTTCTTATTTCTGGTCAAGGAACAAATTTACAAACTATTATTGATGCCTGCCATTTAGGCGATATTCCCGCCAAAATTGCTTGTGTGGTAAGTAACAAAGCTGATGCTTACGGCTTAGTTCGAGCCAAACAAGCACAGATTCCGCAAGCAGTCTTTCTTCGCAAAAATTTTTCCAATAACCTTGAAATGGACGACGCCATTGGCGATTATTTGCAAAGCCTAGCCGTAGATTTGATCGTCCTTGCTGGTTATATGAAAATTCTTACCCCAAAATTTACCCAACGTTTTGCAGGGAAAATTTTAAATATCCATCCTTCTCTTCTTCCTAAATACGCAGGCTTAAACACCTATCAACGTGCGATTGAAGCAGGCGACAATGAACACGGCACAACCGTTCATTTTGTCAATGAAGAAGTAGATGGTGGTGCGATTGTCTTACAAGCAAAAGTGCCAATCTTCCCTGAAGATAGCATCGAAGAAGTGGAGGCTAGAACCCGTGAGCAAGAATATCAAATTTATCCGCTTGTGATTAAATGGTTTACCGAAGGGCGGTTAAGACTTAAAGATAATTTGGCATATTTAGATGGGAAAGCTCTGCCAAAATCTGGATATGCAAATGAATAACTTAGAATTTAGACAGACTATTTCTGTATTTTTTATTTAATTAGGATGTAAAAGTGCGGTGAAATTTTACCGCACTTTTAAAATTAGTGATGATGGTGTTCTGGTTTTGGAGGTAGTTTAGCTAATCCTTTACCAACCGGTAAAATTAATGTGCTATAGCTTGCAGATTGCTGACAAATTTGTTGATCTGCAAATGGTGTTTTATGAATAACTTTAATTTTCCAAATACCATCAATTAATGGAATGATATTCACACGTCCTTGACTATCTGTTTTACCTGAAAAACCTTGTGGTTCACGATGACCTGTACTTGCTTCAAGATCTTTCACGATAATAGTATCAGCGGTTGCGATGACAGTTTCGCCTGCTAATGGCTGATCTTGGTAGAAAATTTGAACAGGGAACGGTTCGCCTGATTTCGCTTTGCTAGGATCACGCAAAGGAACAATTTCAAGTGGTAAACCTACTCTTGTCATTGCCATTTCTGCATTTAATGGTTTTTTACCAACGGTAACAAGACTTTTGCCAAACATTTGAGTTTGTTCACAATAAGTGGGATTTTCTAATCCTTTCAAATTATCCATTTTCCAACCTTCAGCATTTTGTGACCAAAAAGTAGGTTTATAAGTCGCTGTTATCCAATAAGAACCATCGGACAATGCTTTCTCTGATTGATATTGATAGTTTTCGCCTTTTTGGATTAAGGTTTGTTTTTCTCCATCTTGACGAATAATTTCCATTGGCGCAAAAATTTTTAAACGTGCTTCAGGAATTTTTTCTACATAAGGGTAATCCCCATAAGCTAATTCTGCTTTTAATACAGAACCAGATGTTAATTTCGTCGGTGCTTGAACCCAAACTTCATGAGCTTGTGCTGTGCCAGCTAAAACCAATAATCCTGTAATCAATGTCTTTTTCATATATTTCCTTAATAAGAATGGAGGAGTTAAAAATGAGTGTGAATACTAAATGAAAAGAGCTATCATTTAAATAGCTATTTAAATAAAATTTTAAGATTTGTGATCGAGATCACAAAATGAAAAATACCATAAGAAATAGTATGAAAATGCCCTGAATATAAAATACTTAGGGCGTCTTATAAATTGAGGAAAATGTTTTAATCGTCTTTTTTAGATGGTTTAATGCCTAATAAATTACAACTTAATTTACTAATCACATGTTCTGCAGTATTGCCTAATAATGCGGCAGATAAACCTGTTCGTCCCACTGTGCCTAAAATCACTAATTCAGCTTCAATCTCTTTCGCAACTTCAGGAATAACTTCCTCTGGAAAACCTTCGCGTACGTGAGTATGATCTTCATCAATTCCAAATTTTTGGCGTAAAGCTTTCATATTAATAAGATGCTGACCTCGAATACCGTTTTCATAACCTGAAGTATTAAATTCAGGTAAATCAATCGCCATATTGATTGGCGCGGAAGGGTAGGCTGCCACCAAATGGACATTACCACGATTTAGATTTTCCGCAAGTGAAATACCTGTTTCTACCAGCTCTTGATTAAATTCATCTTGATATTCTTGCTCTCCAGAAACATTCACCGCCACAAGAATACGGCGTTGATGTTTCCAATCGCCATCACGAACCATTAAGACAGGAATAGGGCATTTACGAAGAAGTTGCCAATCAATGGGAGTAAAGATAAGAGACGTCAGTTTTTCTTCGTCTTTGGTATATTTTACGACTAGATCGTAATTATTATTTTCTACTTCTTCGTTAATTGCATCAGCTTCATTGCTATTCCACACAATATGAGATTGTAATTCAATTTCTGGATTTGCATATTTATCTAAGTAATATTTAACCGCATGGCGGTGTTTTTCAATTACTTGTTGATGCATTTCTGAACGTTCTTCGGAAGAAAGTAAAGCTGACATTTCATAAGATAAATCATAGACTGATAAAAGTGCGGTGATTTTTACCTTAGTTTCATTTTTTTGTTCTTCAACTAAACGCACTGCACGAGCTAGGGCGTACTGTTTTTCATTACTGGGATTAAGTACAACGAGAATATTTTTAAATTTCATAATAGCCTCCAAAATTGGGGCATAGGATAAAAAAGAATAGCAAGAATGGCAAGGTACAAGATTAATTTGGATAAATTTATTTTTATCAAGCACAAAAAGGCGTGATATTCACGCCTTAAATTTATTTAACTAATGTAATTTTTGTTTTATTCGTACCAGTTAATTCAATTAAACCATTTAAATCATTGATTGTAATATATTTGCCTTGTACGCTAATCACGCCGAGTTTTTGAAAGCGACCTAATAAGCGGCTGATGGTTTCTACTGTTAAACCTAGATAATTACCAATATCGCCACGTGTCATTGTTAAACGAAATTCTTTTGCTGAAAAACCTCGAGCAGAATAGCGTTTAGAAAGATTATGAATAAAAGCAGCCAAACGTTCTTCTGCATTCATTTTAGATAGCAATAAAATCATCTCTTGATCACTTTTAATTTCACTGCTCATCAAACGTAAAATTTGCTGGCGTAGTTTTGGCATTTTTCCTGCCAAATCATCTAAAATATCAAAAGGAATTTCACATACCATAGCCGTTTCTAGAGCTTGCGCAAAACTAGGGTGTTGCATTTGAGTAATGGCATCAAAACCAACTAGGTCACCGGGCAAATGAAATGAAGTAATTTGTTCTTCGCCAGATTCACTAATCGTATAGCTTTTTATTGTGCCAGAACGAATAGCATAAATTGAATTGAGAGAATCTCCTGCTTTAAACAATACTTGAGACTTTTGAATCGGTTTTTTTCTCTCTATGATATTATCAAGCTGATCTAATTCTTGTTCATTTAAGGTAAAAGGAATACAAAGCTGACTAATACTGCAATCCTGACAATGAATCGCACAACCGCCTGATTGAATTTTGCGCCCTGATTGAGCTCCTGCAACGAAATTTTTCATGTACGCCTCAAATATTGAAAAAAATAGTGTAAAATTGATCTAACGCAAATATTCTACCACTAATTAGTCAGATTAAGAAGAGTAAAGCATTATGGCAGCTGAAAAATTAACAAAAAAACGTTTAGCTCAAATTTTAATTATGTTGTGCATTTTAATTATTGCATTTGTTTGGCGATATTTTTAGAAAACAGAAAATTCTTGCTTATTTTTAAAACAAATGGATTATTTCCAATAAATTTTGCTTGTCACATTGTTATATATACGTATAATTCAACCCCATTAAGCCTGGGTGGCGAAATTGGTAGACGCAGCGGATTCAAAATCCGCCGTTGAATAAACGTGTCGGTTCGAGTCCGACCCTAGGCACCACATACAAACCCTTGACCGTTGGTCAGGGGTTTTTCTTTTACGCATTTCAACCAGTAAAATCAATAAGTTACGTTCATATCCGCTATAAATTCATCATCAATCCCAACCTCAAATATTGCCATTTTTAAGTATTTTTATATATTTTTATGCATCGATTACGCCAATGCAACATTCCGAAAACTCAAAAAACTTGCCGAGCGAGAATATTTGCATTTTCACGACACACGGCGTGAGGCATTAACTAGACTATCTAAAAAAGTAGATGTGATGACATTAGCCAAAATATCTGGGCACAAAGATATTTCGATTTTACAAAATGTCTATTATGCCCCTGATATGGCGGAGGTGGCGGAATTACTTGATTAGCTAATACGTTTAGCATTGATCCGCCCCCAACGAACAACTTCGCCTGCGATATAGCGTGGGCGAGAATTTTGTTAATCGACCGTAACGGGGTTGGGAAAATTAGGCAGTTTTGAAATAATCTTGGCAACGGTTTGATAGTGTCGCCCAAAATATATTGCGATATCCTCAAGCGTAATTAAATTTTGGCTTTTTTCAGTCAAATTGGATAACGCTGCCATTCTTGCCGCATTCACAATTTCCTCTTCGGCTTTCTGCGAAAGTTTAATTGGTTCCATATTTCCTCCAATAAAAAATCGCCCATAAGAGCGGTGGTTTGTTAATATTGTTGTGTCTGTTCGGTGTGACAGATTTTGCCGTCACAGTCTTGATTAAAGTTTAGGGCGTGTGCCATATACACCACAAATGCATACACGAGCGTAATGATTAATTTGTTCATTTTCTGTTCCTTTTGTCGGATTTTAGGTGTGAGAATCCGCCGCAGGCTAAAAAAAGTGCGGTCGGATTTTGTGATGTTTTATTGGGCGATAAGGTTTTTCGCTCTTTCCCAGTTAATTTGATTAGACGCTTTAAATGGTGCAATTAATTTCTGAGTTCTTTGCCCATATCGAGGGTGATGTGATATTCCTTGCGTGGGCGTCCATTGGTGCGTTCGGTAATGACGAGGTAGTCTTCATCTTGGATGAATCCATATTCGTTGATGCGGTTTTTGATCCAGTCATTGTAACGAGTTTGTATTTCTAGGAATGCGTGAAGTTCACGAGCGTTGCAAAGTTGAACAGGTTGATTTTGGATTAATCCGTTAAAAACAGGGATAAGATTTAAATGTGTCATTTTGTGATTCTCTTAAGTAAGTTTTAAAACTCATCACGAACCACTGCGAATAGTTGGTGATGAACTGAACGAGGTTCGCAGTACCGTACTTAAGAGCAAAACGGCGGATCTTTCGATCCCCTCATTCAGCTCATCATTGGACTTTTTCGGAAATTTCCGAAAAAGGTAGATTTGCTGTTTTGCGGCTATAAAAAAAGACGCTTGAGCGTCTATCTTTTCACCGCTCCAAGTTATTCAGAAACTGCGACATTCCCGACTTTCTGTTGAAAGTGAGGGTATCTTAATCCGAAGTGAGGGCGGTGTCAAATAAAAAGCGCTGAGAATTTGAGGGAGCGAGTTATTCATCATCAATTAATTCTTTTGTTTTCTTTGGAATGTCATTCACCTCTCCTTTAATACCATCAACAGCTTTATCCAGGCGTTTTCCTACTCCATCGATAATTGTTTCAAGTGGTGTGCTTTTTAAATCTTTGTCAAAGACTTTGGTTGGATTTATCCCCAAATTATCCACGGCAATTTGCAGAAGTTGCTGATGTAATTTAGGGTCTTGTTCTTGTACTTGTTTCTTATAACCTTCAAATGCCATTGCTGAGGAATATTTGTAGTTATAATCCTCCCTTAATCTAAAGAGATAAGCCCGTTCTTTTGCTTTTAACCAGGCGATGACAAGTAACGGGATTGTCACAATGGACTTAGCAAGAAATTGTAAAATATTAAGGCTGTCTGCTGCACTCAGGCTTGTTGAATAATTGAACAATGAAATAACAGATGTTGCAACAAGTGACCCAAGCAAAATTTTATCTACAGCTTTCATTTTACTATCGATATTTTCAGATTGAGTTTTAAACGAACCTGCCATGCTTGCTCGGTTGGCGTCTTCAATAATCATTTCAATCTCTTCTTTTTGTTTATTGAATAATTTAATCATACCTTCAATATCTTCATGATATTTTTCGATTTGGGGTTTATTGGTTTCCGCTGTGGTTGCTAATGTCGTAATTTTAGTAAGATTATTTTGTGCGGTGAATTCATAGTTCGAAATGTCGCCACTTAATTTCTCTGACTGTTCGTGCCACTGGGAAATTTCAGTTATTTGTTCTTGTGCGTCGTTATAAGATTTTTTGAGTGTAATCAGTGAGTTTTTTAAATTTTCGAACTCCTTTTTATTCTCTACTAATTGCTCTTCAAGTGAGATGTGCTCTTCTAAATTCAATTTTGCTTTGGATATATCTGCAGCAATAGCATTGAGTTCTTCTTCTGTTCTTAATTCACCCTTAACTTCAATTAAATATAATTCCTTGATTGTCATTCTTAGTTTGATTAGAGATAAAATAAATGAATTTACATCATATTCATCCCATTTATTACTCGCTCTTTTTTTATTGAGGATGCGAATTATTTTTTTAATTAATTGAAGAGAAATATATTTTGCATAGGAAATTTCAAGACTTTTTCCAGATTTTTCTATTTTCTCTATTAAGGGATAAAGTTGCTCTATTTCTTTGATAATTTCGGGTGATTTTATTTCGCCCATCCACTCATAGTCTTCGTTGATTTTTGTATTAATTAAGTTTTTTAACTCAGTCAGTCTTGCTTTAACGGTTTTCATAGCATTCCCTTTATATATTAAAAATTATTCTGATTGTAAGGTAATTTTTCGGGATAAAAAAGCCCTCGTTTTACAGAGGGAAAAACTAAGGAACCGCATAAGTTTTAAGCCCTCATGCTCGGCTAACTTCGTTTGTCTGCCATTTCAAAGCGCACTCTGTCTTGCATTTGTGTTTCTGTGCGCTTGGATTCACTCTCTGCTGAGTACGCTTTGAAATTTACCGTCTTTCCGGTATGTCACGCCTTTAGCTAACGTTTGCTGTCTGTCGCTTTCCCATTTTTAACCAACTTGAAAACAGACCAAAAGGTGTGGTTCGGTTTACCTGTCTGTTTCCACTTTCGGCAACTGCACCGTTTTTCACTGGCTTCCACTTGGACAGATATTCAAAACACAGTGTTGCTAAGTAGGTTAGGGCTTTCAATCTAACGACCGCCTAGCACCGTTGGGCTTCCGTCTGCGCTTCCGCCGAGTGAGTTTCTTTAACCAAATTGTTTAAAATTTGTGATGAAAGTCACTGACTTACATAAACTTTTTAGCTATTCTTGTAATCAACCTTGATACTTTCGATAGCGGATTTTCAGGAATGTAAACTGAAAGGTGAATCTCGCCGTCAACAGTACCTTGGGACATTGCTTTTAGCTTTTCTTCCGCTTCTTCGAATGAATGGGCGTAAACATCTGTCGCCCACCTTTTGCCGTCGAAGTGATAAGAAATTGCATAGCGTTTCATTTCTTCTTGCATAAGGAACTACCTCTATGTATTTTCAGATATTTCAGGGTGTAAACAATCAGTGGTATTGGCGACTAAAAGCCGCCAATCATGAAACCATTGCAGTTAGCGAGGGTTATACAACCAAACAAAACTGCCTACATTGCATTGGTCTAGTTATGGATACTGATAGAAAGACACCTATTTATGAATCTTAATAACTAAGCCCTGTTCGCAGGGCTTTTTTCATCACAAATTTTTAAAGAGCATTGAGATTGTGTATCTCGTTTTGATGTGGCTAATTCTACTTAAAGTAGATTTAATTACAACTAAAAATTGCATAAAAGTAGATATTTTCTCTATTTAAAGTAGTAAATATTTGATTTTTAATTGAATTTATTTTTGACTATTTGTTGAATTTGTGACCTGGATCACGTAAATAGAGTAGATTTGGGGGATAAAAAGGGAAAAATATCAGATGATTTGATCAAGACATGCTCAAATAGTTGCTCTGCAAATTTTAATAAGAGACAGTTTGGTGTAGAATTGTGGAATCCAAGCTATCTTTCTTTCATTCTTATGAACGAGATTTATATCAGAGAGAAATTAATTAAGGCCCTTGCCAAACAACATCCGAGTAACACGGAGTTTTTGGCCGAGCTTCCTATTGCCAATTTTTCTCGTAGAATCGATCTTGTTATGGCAAATGGAAGTTTATCCGGTTTTGAAATCAAAAGTGAGCAGGATTCATTAAAACGGTTAGGCGGACAACTGGAAACTTACATGCAATACTTTGAAAATGTAACTGTTGTCTGTGCAACAAAACACTTGCAAGGAGTAATGAATATAGCTTCTAAAAATGTGGGCATTTGGGAGTTTGATGGAAAAAAAATAATAAAACATAGAAACGCTATCAAAAATCAACTCACAAAGCAAAAGTGGCTAAGTTTCCTAAACATTATTGGTCTAAAGGCAATATTAAGAGAAAACAAAATAAAAGTGTCAGGTCTTAAATCAGAGCTAATTAAAAGAGCAATGATTCTACCTCTCGATAAAATTAAACTATTTATTCTGGATTATTTAAAACAGCAATTTCCATTAATGGAAAAGCATAGACAGGATAGACAAGAAAGAAAATTAAGCATAACAAATAAGGCTAGTAGCTCTGTAATAAATGAAAAAATGGACGAGCCACAAGCCTTATCTAGCGCAGAAATTTATCGCCGAAAAAAAATTAAAATGATTCGTCAAGCTCATCACGAAAGGATGTTTGCAATATTTGGCGACACATATGAGTATTTGCCCTAACACCAACCCATTTTGAAGGGGATCGCCCAAATACACCCCCTTCTGATGCTTGGAGGATTTTTTCCTTTCCCCAGCTTTCTGGGATGTGAGAAAATATATGGTTATTAGCTATATAATTGGCTATTTGCTGATACCCATCTCCGTGTTCTGATGGCATCCTAAATATTGCCCAAAAGTCCTCATCCGTTGCAAAGTCAATTCTTGCAGACCATCGACCATCAGAATCATGAGAATCAATAGGAATTGGATGAATAGAAGCATAATCTCCATATAAAACCTCATATTTCTCAGAAAGTTTGAGGTAAAGATCAACTTCTTTCTGTTGTATATATCCTGCCTTTATATTACTGGTGCTTAAGTCATCTAGATTTGTCATGCCTATTGCTGGAGATGAAGGGAAACTTGTTGATAAGGAAACAATATTCAAGCTCTCAATACCATTTTTAAAAGTTTGAAGAACTTCGTTAGATATATTATAACTTTCGGTTAGATCAGAAATATACCCACTATCAATAAATATTATGGCATTTAATGGATCATCCATTGCTGCAAGTGCATTCATAGCTAATTCAGCTTCTCTAGTGCTCCTAATTCTAAATGCAACCTTTCCTTTTTGATTTTCTAAATTAATTGTTTGTCGAATAATGTTACGTAGATATTTTTCGTTATTATTAAAAAGTATTGCTGGAATAGCATTTTCATATCTTGAAGTGAATTCTTGCCAATTAATATAATATTGAGATGAATCAAAAATATTTTTTTCTTCATTTGTAATATGGTTCAGAATCTTTTCTGATAAAGGCGGGAATAAAATAAAAGGTCCATTATAAGAACTTATAATTTTCTCTAAACTTGCAGTCAACGCGGTTCCTTTTCGATTGTGTAAAACAAACGAAGGAAGAATAGATAATTTATCTTCTTGAGACAAATTAACAAATGCCTCTTCTTCTGAATTTCGAGTATGTAAAAAAGGATAATAGCTGTAATTTTGAAAGTTTACATTAATCATATTAACTCCTTAGGTTAGTTGTTATTACAGATCAACAATATCCAGTGTTAGTTTCTATAGTAAAACTGAATACCAAAAGACTTTCCCAATGACTGATATATCTTGCATGTCTGCTATCTCATCTGGGTGTTCTTCGCTGTTGTAACTACGTATTTTCACTTGTTCGTTCGGTATATTGTAGAGCAGTTTGATCCGTAATAGCCCACCGTGATTGATAGCGTAAATCTTGCCGTCTCGGATTGTCTTATTGCCCAAATCAATTCCCACCGTTGTTCCATCAGGAATAACCGGCTCCATTGAATTTCCATCAGCAATCACACATACCGCATTTTCGTACTGTACGCCTTGTTTACGTAGTGTTGATTTGGAAAAACGCAATTTGAAGTTGTTATAGTCTGCTATGTCATCAGCAAAGCCGTTACCGGCAGCAAGGCGAATATCTTGATAAAACGGAACGGCGTATTCATCGCTATTTAGTGGAGTATTGCGATCCCATAAGTCGAATGAGCCAACGTCTTTCACATTAGAAGTTACTTGATTTTCTAAAGGATCGACTGTTCCGTATTTCAAATGAGCAGGGGTAACTCCAAAGTACTTCGCTATAGCTTCAATTTTATTATCTCTCGGGGTTGCAGTGCCTAAAGTGTAACGTCTAGCCATTTCATAGGTTACGCCAACAGCTTTTTGTAAATCCACAATATTTTTGCCTTGTTTAGCCATTAATTCATTAAGTCGGCTTGCTAAATCTGTCATAGACACTCCTTTATTCTACTAAAGGTAGAAGATACAAAATTAAAATGGTTGATTCAATTCTATTTTTAATAGTAGAATTATACTACTTTAAATAGAATAAAGAGGTTAAAATGCTACCAATCGAAAAAGCTTATGAAATCGTGGGCGGTATTTCGGCTATGGCTCGACATTTCAATCTTACCCCTTGGGCTGTTTCCAAGTGGCGTGAAAAAGTACCTGCGGAACGTTGCGCAAAGATTGAAGAACTTACAGATGGAAAAGTCAAGAAATCCGAATTACGTCCTGATTTGTGGGATTAATTTACCAACCTTTACCAAAAAGAAAACCATAAAAATAAGGTAAAAATTATGGAAATGAAGAAAGTTATTATCGAAATGATTGATCGGATTCCTGGGGGGAGAAGTGCGGTAGCTGGATTCCTAGGTTTTACCGAAAGTGAATTAAAGAATCGCCTTTATCAAATAAAGGGCCAACGATTCAAAAATGAAGAATTGATTGCACTGCAACTTGAGTATGGATGCACTGATTTTATCGATGAGCTTTGCCGAAATGCGGGTGGACGTTTTGTTCCCGATGTAGCGGAGGATGAATTAGACAAGGTTGAGCTTGCCAATTTACAACTGCGCGAGCTTTCTGCGCGTGGCTTGTTATTTGCGGCATTAGAAAAGGCATTAGAAGACGGTGAAATCACTTCGAAAGAAGAAGACAAAATCCGTCAAGCATTGAGTAAGCATTTAGCAGCGACGCAACATTCGATTGAATGTGCGATTGTGTTACACAAGAAATAAAAAAAGCCACGAGGAGATTTCGTGGCTAATTCATTAAGGAATATACAGATGAATCAATTATTAACGATTACGAAAGAAAACGCAAGTATTTTGACAATGAGTAGTCGGGAAATTGCGGAGATTACACATAAAGAACACAAAAATGTATTACGTGTTATTCGTGATTTGATTGAACAAAATTTAGTCGCTCAAATTGAGCCACTAAAATTTGAGTATAGAAATCAATGGTTTGATTACTATGAGTTAAACAAGCGGGATACGTTTGTTGTTGTCGCTCGCTTATCGCCTGAATTTACTGCCGCTGTGGTCGATCGCTGGCAAGCGTTGGAAAATCGACAAAAACCAACCGCACTTATTCCGCAATCTTTTTCTGAGGCGTTGATGTTAGCCGCTCAGTTACAAGCAGAAAAAGAGCGTAATGCGCCTAAAGTCGCTTTTGTTGATCACTATGTGGAAGTGGGGACGAGTAAATCATTTCGTGAGACGGCGAAGATTTTAAAAATGCCTGAGCGTGCATTGGTCAATCGCTTGGTGGAAGATAAATATTTGTATCGTCAATCGGGCGTGCTTTTGCCTTATCAATCGGCACACACCAAAGATCTTTTTACGGTTAAAACAGGTACTGCTGAACACGGTCACAATTACACTCAGACACGTGTAACAAGCAAAGGCATTGAATTTATCGCGTCACGTTATGCTTCGGAGTTGATGCTATGAGTATGCGATTAATGGTTCAAGCAATGAATTGTAAGGTTGGCAATCCTGCTAGAAAACTTGTGCTTTTAAAACTCGCTGATAATGCCAATGATGATGGAATTTGTTTTCCTAGTTATCAATACATTGCCGATAAATGCGAAATGTCAAAACGTAGTGCGATTAGTCACATTGAATATTTAATCAAAATGGGATTAGTAAGCAAAAAAGAACGTAAAAATAAAGATGGTTCCATCTCAAATTTATACTTTTTACACCTTGAACAAGGTAGTGAAAATTTTGCACTGGGTGGTGAAAATATTTCACTAGGTAGTGAAAATTTTGCACTAGGGGGTAGTGAAAATATTTCACCCATAACCAGTCACTCTTTAGAACCAGTCAATGAACCTAAAAAAACTACGCAAAAAAGCGAATCCGAAATTTTGCTTGAGCGGTTTGGCATAACAGGACAGCTTGCAAAAGATTTCATTACTCACCGAAAAGCGAAAAAAGCGCCAATCACAGAAACGGCAATGAATGGTTTTCTGAGAGAGGCAAACAAAGTACGGCTATCAGTTGCAGAATCGGTGGCAATATCCATTGAGCGGAATTGGCAAGGGTTCAAGGCTACTTGGTATTTGAAAGACAAGGAATTGCAAAGCATTAAACAACCTCAATCATCGAATACTTTTGCCGATGATGGTTCTTGGGCAATCGGCAGACAGCTAAATATCGATCCTGATTTGATACCGGAGGAATTGAGATGACAAACGTGATTCCGATGCAAGCCGTGAAAAGTGCGGTTAAAAAATCAGATATTCCCGACAATGCCGTTCGTTTGATTGACAGAATGTTTATCCGATTAAAATCAATCTTTCCTGCCTGGAAACAGGCGTTTGCTAGTGAAGTTGAGTATAACGAGACTAAGCAAGTATGGCTCGAGGAATTATTCAAGGCTGGCGTAGTTGAACCGATGAAATTAAAACATGGCCTTGATTTGGCTGCAAAATCGACTAGCCCATTTTTCCCAAGTGTAGGGCAATTCATTGCTTGGTGCAGTGAAGACTATCACGTATTGGGCTTACCTAACGAAACGGAATTATACCAGCGTTATAAAACTTTCTTAGGTTATGCCCGATTCAATCGGGATGAATTTAAATATCGTTCAAAATTGGAATTTTGGTTGCTTAAAAATCTGTACGAAAAGTGCAAGAAAAAATCGGAAGAGGACACGTTGAAAGCTATTCCGAAATTACTCACAGAAGCGGCAGAAAAAGTGCGGTCGAATTTTCCTTTTGAGGATATTCCGAAAATGATTCCAGCAAAGCCAAGTTTTTACGATAAAGCGAAGGCTGATAAGGTGCGCGATAGCTTGATGGCAATGATGAAAGGGAAAGGGGTATTGCAATGACAAGCTATAAATGCCCAAAGTGCGGTGCGGAATTAGAGGATTTTTATACGCCAGATTATTTTATATCGAGCAGCGAATGGGATGACGATCGTTTTCGCTGTAACGGTCACTTAATTGAGCCGATACCGTTTCCGCAGGTAAGTCAATACAGCGTAGTAAATCGAACAAAATCTTGCGGTTATTTTGGGTTGGAAGATTTAGGCGTGGAGTACAAAGAATGAGTATTGCGATGTTATTCAAGCGTTGGGAATGATGTGATGAGCCAATATAAACCTTTCTTTTTACGTGATCAACGCATTAAAAATAATTGCTTGGATTTAATCAAAGAACTGCCAACAGACGATAAAAAGCCGTTGGTAGTCAAAATCCAACCGATAACACGCTCACTTGAGCAGAACTCAAAACTTCACGCACTACTAAGCGATATATCAAAACAGTGCGAATTTAACGGTAAAAAGCGAGACATTGACACTTGGAAGATGATTATGGTATCGGCTCATAAAATTGCAACAGGTGGACAGGCTGAAATGGTAATCGGATTAGAGGGTGAAGTAATCAATCTACGAGAAAGTACCGCTCAAATGAGCGTAAAACGATTAGCAAGCCTTATCGAATATGTTCAAGCGTGGGGCGTGCAAAATGGCGTGAGATTTAACGATAGATGGGGATTTAAATGAAACGCTTAAACGATGACGAGATTTTAGAGTTAAAAATTGTACTTTGTATTGCGGCAGTTTGGGTGATGTTTAATATGGTGTTTGGCTAATGGCGAAAGAGTATAAATGCAAAGTCTGCGGCAAAGCGTTTGTAAAAACCTTTAGCTCAACACAAAAAGTTTGCTCGCCTGAGTGTGCGATTAAATTAGCCCGAGATAATGCGAAAAAAGCGCAAGAACGAGCAGAGAAGAAAAAGCAAAGGGAACGTAAGGCTAAATTAAAAAGCCGTTCAGAATGGCTGAAAGAGGCGCAAGCGGTATTTAATAAATTCATTCGCCTGCGAGATAAAAATGAACCCTGTATCAGTTGCGGTCGGTATCATCAAGGGCAATACCACGCAGGGCATTATCGGAGTGTGGGGGCGTGTCCTGAATTAAGATTTTGTGAGCTCAACGTACATAAACAATGCGCCCCCTGTAACGACCACAAGAGCGGAAATATCATTGAGTACCGAATAAATCTCGTCAATAAAATCGGTGCGGATAAGGTAGCGTGGTTAGAACGCCAAGACCACGAGCCGAAGAAATACACCATTGAAGATTGCAAGGAGATGATTAAGCATTACAAGGCAAAAATTAAAGAGCAGGAAGGAGAGTAGAATGTCGTATAGCGTTGAGAGAGTGTTGGTAAAGTGGGGTAATTGCTGGGGTAGAGACAGAATTGGCACAGAATACCCAAGCACCACAATTTCTATTCCTGTTTTACCTACCGTGCGCAAGGCTCACATTCGATTCTTAACTGATGACGAATGCTTAAAAATTGAGGAGCAGATTATGAACCTTCACGAGGATAGTTTGCTGCAATACCAAATTTTAATGGCGCTATACGTTCAGCAAGCAAATGAACGAGATATTTGTACCGCACTTCATATTTCCCCTGCTTATATGTATCGTGAGCGTGCTAAGGGCGTAAGATTTCTAAAAGGTGCATTTACTGGGGCGAAGATTAAGTTCATGTTTTTGGGATAAATAAATCTATATAGATCTAAATTAGACCTATATAGATTTTTTATTTGAGAATTTGATAAGTCATCCTGAATTTGAGATGTAGGTCACAAAATTAGAAAAAACTTTGATTAAAAACTTAAATAAATATTTTGTATTTCGTAGAATTGGCAAATCTATTAAACCGAGGGGAACCTAAAATGAAAAAATTATTATTCTCTTTACTTATTGTCCCAACTGTTATTTTTGCGTCTGAAACGGGCGAAAGTTGCGCAAAAATCCAAGATGGAACTAAGAGACTTGAGTGTTATGATGGAATTTTTGCGAAAAAAGATAGTAGTACTGATAGCGTAGAATCTGAAAAAGCTAAATGGGAGTATTCTCAAAAAATAGATGAATTACGTAATCAGACTGCTTATATAGCAAGAAACTCCTCTATAAATACGCTCAATTTTGGATTCCCTTATAATGATTCTTCAATGACATTGGCACTTCGTAAAGATCCTAAGTATGGCAACGATATAATGTTTTATGTAAATGGACAATTTAACGGTTGCTTTGACGGGTGTGATCTTGTAGTTAAATTTGATAACAACAATTTAGAAGAGTATAGAATGTCTAGCTCTAGTAGCGGCGATAGTGATACGTTGTTTATTTCTAGCAATAAACAACTTATTAAGTTTGTTGATAAATTAAAAAAATCAAAGAAATTAATTGTGGAAGCAAGTTTTTATAATTATGGTACAGGACAGTTCACGTTTGATGTAAGTGGATTAGATTGGAATCATTTTTAGGAGTAAATAAATGAATAAGAAAGTTATTGCTATCCCATTAATAATGTTAGGAACCCTTGGTGGTGTATTTGGGTTCAACTATTTTACTTTAACTAAGCCATTGGATAGTGTGCTGAAGTCAGATTACCGTAATAACGGTATAGAAGTTTCAGCCCACTACGAAAATTATGTAAATCCAAATATTCTCGTCTTTGATATAAAGAACATAGACTTAAAAAATAGTGCTGCGGATGTCTTTAGAGTATTTTGGCAATACTCAAGCGAACTCAAAACAAAGTCTTTTGATAAGATCATCTTGTCATCAAAAGGTCAATCTAAATTTTATATTCTTGGTAGTCATTTTACAGAGATAGGTAGAGAGTATGGTATACAAAATCCTGTCTATATAGTAAGAACATTTCCTGAAAATGTTTATAAAATGAGCGGCAGTAAAGCATTTGATTCATGGACAGGTGGAGTATTAGGAGTCTCAATTAAGCAATTAGAAGATTTTAATGATTTTTCAAAAAAATGGTTTATAGATGACAAGTTTAAATAAGTTTTTGCAAAAAGCCACTTATAGTTAATTAAAAAAGTATTCTAAAACCACTTGATTACTTGCAAGTGAAAGTGTACTATATTCGGTAGGTTGCGGTTTTAGCGCATAGCAAACGCACAAAAGAATTTTACAGCCCTGATCGGAAACGGTCGGGGCTTTTTTATTGCCTAAAGAACAGGCGGGAGAAAACAATGCCGATGAAAGAGCCTGATGTGTGGGCGTTAATATGGTCTTGGGTGCAAACAAATCTTAGTTCTAGCTCAGCACAGAGTGCTTTTTGGGCGTTATTTATTTCTCTTTTAAGATTTGGGTTTATGCGTAAAAAGCCAGCTATTCGTTATGTTTTAATTGATGCGGCTATGTGTGCCTCTATTGCGGGTGTTGCGGTGCCAATTTGTACGCATTTATTTGGGCATGCAGAATATTCTTCATTTCTCGGTACGATGATTGGTTTTGTTGGTACTGAAAAAATTCGCGAGTTTTTATTTAAATTCATTAATCGGAGAATTGAAAAAGATGACAATGATGATTTCCGAAGAGACATTTAATAAAATTTTTCCACACGCAGTTAAAGGTGTTTATCAAGCTATTTCGACGCAGATAGAAAAAGCAGGTTGTGTGAATAAGATGCAGCAAGCGATGTTTTTGGCTCAATGTGGACATGAAAGTGGCGGATTTACAAGATTTAAAGAAAATTTAAATTATTCTTGGCTTGGGCTTTCTAAAACTTTCCGTAAATATTTCCCAGACCCTCTTATAGCGAAGAAATATGAGCGCAAGCCTGAACTTATTGCCAATCGTGTTTATGCTAATCGTCTAGGTAATGGCGATGAGAAAAGTGGAGATGGTTGGAAGTATCGTGGTCGTGGACTGATTCAGATTACAGGTAAGGATAATTATGCCACATTTAGAAAATGGTTAGGTAGAGATATTGAGCCAGATGATGTGGCAGGGAATTTAGATTTATCTGTTAAAACTGCTGTGTGGTATTGGAAATGCTGTGAATTGGCTGAGCTTAATTCTGTCGAAAAAGTCATGCGAAGAATTAATGGTGGACTAAATGGCATTGATGAGCGTTGTAAGCTCTATCGAGCATTAATGGTAACGGATAATGACTAAGTACATTTACATGGCGTTAGCGGGTGTTGTCGTGGTTTTGATTGGTGCATTGCGTTACCAGTCTAGCGTTATAGATAAATTGAACATAACCACAAAGCAACAAGCCCAAACCATCCAACAACAAGAAAATGCGAACAAGGCATTGACCATTGTTCTACAACAAGAGCGTGATGCCGTCATTGAGCAACAAGAGCGTAATAATGAAATAGAAAGGATGGCAACAGAAAATGCTGAATCAGTTAAAAAATCATTAAGACTCAACCTTGCGCTCACACTCGTTTGCCTCAGTCTGTTCTTGACCGCTTGTACAAATAAAATCACGACTGAAGCAGAATATATTTACCCGCCTCAAGCCTATACTGCACCTTGTGTCAAAACAGCATTTACTGGAGAAACATACGGCGATGTAGTCATACAGCTTGTTAAGGTAACCGCAGAGCGAGATAAGTGCGCAAGCCAAGTAGATAATCTCAATAAGTGGATTAATCAAGCAAAAGGCGGTAAATAGATTAAAAATCTAATTGAGCGGGATTAATGCCAAGTGCTGTCGCTATTTTAATGCGAGTGCTTTTACGCAAGGTCTGTGAATTTTCGTGTTGTGAATAAGCAGCTTGAGAAATTCCTAAACGGCTTGCCACTTCAGCTTGGGTTAAACCTAAGTGTTCACGCCAAGCACGCAATGCAGAATAATCGTTCAATAAAGCTAATTTGGCGACAGATTCAGGGATACCTGTTTCAATAGGGTCTGAAAAATTCGCTTTTTCTTTTAGCCAGTTAAGCGTAGCAATTGGCATAACAGCAAAAGCAGGTACGCCTTGCTCATTATTGATATATTGGATATTAGTAAGTGCGTTCATCTCTTTTTTTAACCTCTTCAATAGAAACAATGCTCATTGTATTACCTACGATATTAAAGAAAATTCGGTAATCGCCAACTCGATAACGATATTCATAAGTATGGTTTGTTAGTGCCTTAATGTTAGTGCAATCAGGAAAATTTTTGAGCATTTCGCATTTCTCAATAATGTGGGCTTTGCTCGGGATTTTTCTTAATTGCTTTAATGCTTTTGGTTGGTAGATGAGTTCTTTCATAGTAACAAGACCAATTGTTTATGAAGAGCATTTTATAAGATTTATAAGTTTTTACAAGTTATTTTAAGGATTTTCTATGTCAGACGTGAAAGGAAAATCTACGTCTGGTCGTGGATTAACACCTAAACAAGAAAAATTTTGTCAGCTTTATATTGAGCTGGGGAATGCCAGTGAAGCATATCGGCAGAGTTATGATTGCTCAAAAATGCAAACGAGCACCATCAATACAAAAGCAAAAGAATTATTAAAGAACGGTCCGATCACGGTCCGTATTGAAGAACTGCAACAAGCACACCGACAACGCCACAATCTTACCATTGATAACATCATTGCCGACTTGCAAGAGGTGCGAGATATTTGCATGGGGCGTAAATCTGTCGTGCTTACTGATATTGTTAAAAATGTTCAGAAAGGCTCAGTAAATGCGGTAGATAGCCCTGTGTTTGTTTTTGAGCCAACCAGTGCAAATAAAGCACTTGAGTTACTCGGCAAGCATTTGGGGATGTTTGCGAATAAAGTTGAGGTATCCGGTGACTTGCATATTGAACAACGCGCGGAGTTAAATTTATCGGGATTAAGCATTAATGAACTTGAACAGCTTGAAAAATTACTCGCCAAAGGAAATTCTGAGCAAGATTCGGATTGAGAAAGCCAAGAAGTCATTAATGCACTTCACCACGCAAACTAAGCCTGATTTTATTACCGGCTGGTTTAATATTCTGATTGCGCAAGAGCTACAACAATTTTATCAAGATGTAATAGATGGCAAGCAACCTCGCTTAATGATATTTGCCCCGCCTCGCAGTGGTAAAAGTGAATTATTTAGCCGTAGATTTCCTGCTTGGGCATTTGGTAAAAATCCTGACTTGCAGATGATTGCCTGTTCTTATTCTGCTGATTTAGCTAGCCGAATGAATAGAGATGTTCAGCGAATAATGGATGATGATAGCTACCACGATATATTTCCTGAATCATCCTTAAATGATAAACGCATTGCGACTGTCTCGGGTCAGACTTTGCGTAATAGTGAGATTTTTGAAATTGCAGGGCATAAAGGCGCTTATCGATCTGCAGGTGTTGGTGGCGGTATTACAGGTATGGGGGCGGATATAGCCATTATTGACGACCCCGTAAAAGATGCTAAAGAAGCTAATTCTCAAACAGTTCGAGATGGTATTTGGGATTGGTACACAACCACGCTTTATACACGGTTATCACCAAAATCTGGTGTGCTATTAGGCATGACAAGATGGCACGAGGATGATTTAGCAGGTCGATTAATTGAAGAAATGAAGAATGGTGGCGACCAATGGCGCATTGTGAAATTTCCTGCGATTGCAGAAGAGGATGAGGAGTTTCGCAAAGAGGGCGATCCATTACACCCAGAACGCTTTGATTTAGAGCGATTGAGCAAAATTAGAAAGGCTGTTGGCTCTCAAGCGTGGAATGCTTTATATCAACAAAGACCATCTAATAAGGGTGGTGGCATTATTAAAGGCGCTTGGTTTGGTCGATACAAAATACCTCCACTAATTAAAGTTAAAGCAATCTATGCTGATACTGCACAAAAAATTAAACAGCACAATGACTATTCAGTTTTTATTGTTGCCGGTAAAGGCATTGATGGCAAAGTTTATATCCTTGATCTTGTGCGAGGTAAATGGGAAGCCCCAGAACTTGAGCAGACATTAAAAGATGTTTGGGCTAAACACAAGGCAAGAAAAGACACTGGAATATTAACTCGAGCAAATGTGGAAGATAAAGCCAGTGGCACAGGATTAATTCAAACTATACGCAGAAATAATCAAATCCCAATCTCGCCCATTCAAGTTGATGCAGATAAGTACACTCGGGTTTTAGGTGTTCAAGGGTACATTGAAAGTGGTTATGTGGTGATCCCTGAAAATGCTCCTTGGGTAGCGGATTTTATTAGTGAATGCGAGGCATTTACCGCAACAGATAGTCACGCGCACGATGACCAAGTCGATGCACTTGTAATGGCAATAACGGATATTTTAGGGAAACCTAAATCACTACTGGATTTATAAAATGAAATTTTTTGACGGCATTAAATCACTTGCGCTGAAACTCGGAAGTAAGCAAGAGCAGACGTATTATTCGCGTGGCTTGAGTTTGACTGACGACCTGGTGCAATTAGAATCCCTGTGGCGTGATAACTGGATTGCTAATAAAGTTTGCATTAAGCGCTCGGAAGATATGGTGCGTAACTGGCGAGAGATTTATTCAAACGACTTAAATTCAGAACAGTTAGATTTATTCACAAAATTTGAGCGCTCACTCAAATTGCGCGAAACACTTACTAAAGCACTTCAATGGTCAAGCCTTTATGGCTCTGTTGGTTTGTTGGTTGTAACTAATTCGACGAATATTAGCGCGCCATTGAGCCCAACTGAGCGTCTAAAACGTTTGATTATTTTGCCAAAGTGGAAAATCAGCCCGATAGGCACTAAAGATGATGATGTTCTTTCGTCTAATTTCGGGCGATATAGTGAATATTCAATCCTTGGTGGTAGTCAATCAATTACCGTTCATTATTCCCGGTTAATTATTCTAAATGCCAATGACGCGCCATTATCTGATAACGATATTTGGGGTGTTTCCGACTTGGAAAAAATCATCGATGTGCTGAAGCGGTTTGATAGCGCTTCCGTCAACGTAGGCGATCTGATTTTTGAAAGTAAAATTGACATATTCAAGATTGCGGGACTGTCTGACAAAATCGCTGCCGGCATGGAAAACGAAGTCGCAAGCGTCATTTCTGCGGTGCAATCTATCAAATCGGCAACAAATAGTCTTTTACTTGATGCCGAAAACGAGTATGACCGAAAAGAACTGACATTTTCAGGGTTAAAAGACCTACTTACCGAATTTCGCAATGCGGTAGCCGGTGCGGCGGATATGCCGGTGACAATCTTATTTGGGCAGTCCGTTTCTGGATTGGCGAGCGGTGACGAAGACATCCAAAACTATCACGAATCTATTCATCGATTACAAGAAGCACGTCTTCGCCCAATCTTTGAAGTCATCGATCCGATGATTTGCAATGAGTTATTCGACGGCAATCCCGCTGATTGGTGGTTTGAGTTCATGCCATTAACCACGGTGAAACAGGAACAGCAAATCAATATGCTGAACACATTCGCCACTGCCACGAATACGTTGATTCAAAACGGCGTATTAAACGAATATCAAATTGCGAACGAACTGCGCGAAAGTGGCTTGTTTGCCAATATCTCCGCTGAAGACATTGAGGAAATGAAAAATGTTAATGAATTTGCCGGAAATTTTGAAGAGCCAGAAAACACGGAAGATGCGCAAGTTCAAGCCAGTGAAGATGAGCAAGAGAACGGAGCTTTGGTATAGACAACAGCTTAAACAGTTCGTCAAAACGATGACCGATGATGTAGAAAGAGCTATGCAACAACCGCAAGGCTCTTTTTTTATGGATGATGCGAAAGGGTTCCAGGCGATTAGTGCGAAAGTGCTGATGAAAGTATTAGAAAAGTACGAAAAATCTGACCGCACTTCTCAAGCTGAAAATATCGCCAATGGCTTCGTTGGTCGTGGTGATGCACAAAACCATGCTGAAGTATCAACCAATTTGAAAAACCAAACTGGCATCGATTTATCCGCTTATTTACGCAATAGTCCAAATATTGCTGAAAGAGTGAATGCATTGACCGCTGGTAATATCCAGTTAATTAAGTCTATTCGCACACAATATCTTGATAAAGTGCAAAATGCCGTCATGCAAGCGATGGTTCGGGGTTCTTTAAATAAAGACCTTGCAGCACAAATAAAAGACTTGGGTAAAACAACCGAAAAACGAGCAATGTTTATTGCGCGAGACCAGTCCTCAAAATTAAATGCCGCCTTAACGCAAGCGAGACATGAAGAGGTTGGTATAAAAAAATACATGTGGTCAGCATCGCTTGATGAGCGTGTGCGAGAAAGCCATGCGGAAAAAGATGGGCAGATATTCGAATATGCCAATCCCCCTGCTGATACTGGTCATCCTGGTCATGATGTTAATTGTCGATGCGTTCAGATTCCAGTGCTTGATGATGTAGTTAACTTAAAATCAGAAGAAACCGAATTAAGCTACCAGGCCGCAGAACCTAATAAGACAGGGAAAATGGATCTCGATGAGTTATTTGAAAGCTCTATCGGTGGAGGTGGTAATAAGTCATTTTCTAACTTTGGTGGGGTTAATTCTGAATTAATTACGTTAGCGAAAGAGAGTATTGGTTTGGATATTACAGATTGGCAACACAGTATTGATGAATCAAGCATCCGACACATATTGAAACAACATGGAAACGAAAAAGCGGAAAATAAACGAGGGCAAAGAGCCGTTACAAAAAAAGACATTTTATTATTGCCTTTGGTTGTCTCCGCATTTGATAGCATTGAGTACACTGGGACAAGCGATTCAGGGAATGAAACGTTTTTGATTAAAAAAGAGATTGATGACGAAATATTCAGCGTGCAGGAAGTTAGGAAGAGACACAAAAAGATTGCAGTTAAAACAATGTGGATTAAAAGGAAAAAGAAAGCCACAAGCTCCGCATAGTGCTTGACTCACAAATGGCGTCTGCTTAACGTCCGAAACGTGCTATGCCCTATTGCCTGTGGCTTGGCTTATTTTATCACTCTTAAGATACTAAATTCAACTCGGCCTGAAATTGCCGAGTTTTTTATTGGGGTAAATAAATGAAATTTACAGACAAAACCACTCAAGCAGTCACACAAAGAACCATCACTAAAGATGGTTTTTTAGTTGTGCCCGCAACCATTTCTAAAGTTGGGGTATTTGATTACCTCGCTACAGAACTAGGCTTAAAAGAAGACGGTATTAAAAAAGTCGCTCGCACTGAGAAATCATTATTTAGCGATGAAACGATTAAAAGTTTTGAAAATGCCACATTAACCGTTGGTCATCCTAAAGATGGGGTGAATGCGAAAAACTGGAAACAGCTCTCTGTCGGTGTCGTGCGTAATGTTAAGCGAGTGGGCGATGAACTCACGGCAGAGGCTTGGATTTATGATGAATCTGCGATTAAAACCGTGCAGGAGAATGGTGTTGAGCAATTATCTTGTGGTTATGACTGCGATATTAAGCCATCCACGGTACAAGATGCAGATTTTGAGATGTCGCCGATGATCGGCAACCACGTAGCGATTGTGGCAAAGGGTCGCTGCGGTGGAAGTGTAAAACTTGCCGATGAGGATAAAACCATTATGGGGAAAACCGCAAAAATTCTCGATGCGTTTTTAGGTGCGTTCGGCATCAAGTTGTCGGACGAACAGAAAAAACAAATTGAGGACGAAGAAAAGTCTGGTAGTAAAGAAGGTAAAGAGCCAAAAGGCGAACAACCAACCGAACCAAAAGAAAAACAATCTAAACCTGAAAACAAAAAGGATGATGATGTGGAAAAAGAAGAACTTGAAAAACAACTTAAAGCCAAAGATGCAGAAATTCAACAGCTAAAAGATGCACAAGCAAAACGTGACGCAGAAGCAAAACAAGCTGCCGTGTTGGCTGATGCAAAAACCGCATTTAAAGAAGTCAATTTTGCGGATAACGCGACTGTGCGTGAAATCCAAGAAAGTGCGGTAGTTGCGCAGGGCATTTTTACTAAAGATGAGGCAGCCAAATTATCCGATGAGGAAATTTCAGGTGCATATCAAACAGCAAAAGCGGTTGTGGCGAAATTAGCGGATGAACGTAAATCGCTCGGCAGTATTTTGCTTGGTGATGCGGAGCCTAAAGCTGCACCAAAAATAGATTTCAACAAAACTTACAACAGTTAAGGAGAGTGACTAAATGAGTTACGCTTATGAACAAACGCCTGCGCGTGCAGGCGAAGTAGGTAAACACGTCGGGCAATTTCGGGTTATTAATGGCTATCAATTACGTAAATTTTTCGGTTTCCGCAATTCGCCCAATGCACTTGGATTTAGCCAAAAAAGACTAGGCGGGCGCAATGGTATCGTAAACGAGACCCGCTGTCTGATTCCGTCAGATTATCCGATGATGATTATCGGTTCCTGATTAATAAATGCAGAATCCTTAAAAACTACCAAATAGGCACGCTACCAAACTTAATTGAGGCGTGCCTATTTATTTGCGGAGAAGGTTGTCACATTGTCGATAACTACGATATGACCGTCTCTATCTCTGTTCCAAGTGCGAGCACATCTGATTTCAAGAGATTCGCAATCAATCATTTAGATATATTGCCACGCCAAGCAGGTGTGCAATATCTTTTCAACTTAACATAAGAGGTCATATATGGCATTAGTAAATACGCCAGATGAAAGCATTTTTGCATCATCTGCAAAACGAGGCGAAGTTGATAATTTCCCTGACTTATTGCGTGGTTGGGGAATTTGCCTTAAATGAAATTGCACGGGCAACGTTACAACAATATGGGATCGTGCAACTAAGCTCAGCCACTAACAGCGACAGCGAAACCGAAGCCGCAACATCAAAAACCGTGAAAACCGCCTATGACAAAGCAGTAGAAGCCAAAACTACCGCAGATGGAAAGGTTGGTTTAAATGGTAACGAAAGCATTAATGGCGAGAAATCCTTTGAAAATCGTATTGTGGCAAAAAGAAATATCCGTATTTCAGACAACCAGCACTATGCTTCACACGGAGACTATTTAAATATCGGGGCAAACGATGGGGATTGCTGGTTCGAATATAAATCGAACAACCGAGAGATTGACACACTTCGTATGCACGCTAACGGCGATTTAACCTACAAACGCCAAAAAATCTACCTAAAAATGGATTGCTGGCAGGCTATCCATAAACGGAAATTGAAAGTTTTTACCGCCAAGAGAAAGAATCGTTAGCGTGGCAGGCGGATAATTCAACAGAAACCCCAATGCTCACACAAATCGCCCAAAATCGTGGTGTGCCGTTTGAAATATTGGTAGAAAAAGTGATTGAGAAATCTGCCCAGTTTGCCGTCGTGATTGGCATCATTATCGGGCAACGTCAAGCATTTGAAGACCGTTTGCTGGCTTTAAAAACCCCCGAAGAATTAACCGCACTTGAACAGGAGATTGAGCAATGGCAATTCCCAACATAAAGAGAAAGACCCTAGGCACCATAAAAATAAAACTGGCCGTTTTTTATACATAATTAAAATGTATTAATGCTCGTGTAGAGCTTAATTTTACAATATTTTCCATTAATTATTTCTTTATTATTTGCACATCATTTTTGTTCCTCGTAGAATACGAGCAACCTTACCTTTAAAGTGCGGTGAAATTTTACCGCACTTTTCTTACAGTAAACTATCCTGAGAGATAAACGAGTATGTATCAATTATTCCGTCACGGCATTTTCCAAATGGATGCTGAAAAGGCTCATAATTTCACGATTCAATGCTTGAAATTAGCTGGTAATCCTTTATTTCAACCTATCTTAAAATCTCTTATTCATGCTCCCAAAGGCTTTCCGAAAACGGTAATGGGTGTGAATTTCCCTAATCCCATTGGATTGGCGGCAGGAGCGGATAAAAATGGAGATGCAATTAATGGTTTCGGTACATTGGGTTTCGGTTTTCTCGAGGTAGGAACAGTCACGCCCGTTGCACAAGATGGGAATGCAAAGCCACGTCAGTTTCGTTTGATTGAAGCTGAAGGCATTATTAACCGTAATGGTTTTAATAATAATGGCATAGACTATCTTATAGAAAATGTGAAAAACGCCCGTTATAAAGGTGTGATTGGTATCAATATTGGTAAGAATAAATTTACGCCTTTGGAACAAGGCAAAGATGATTATATTTTCTGTTTGAACAAAGCCTATAACTACGCAGGTTATATTACGGTGAATATTTCATCTCCCAATACACCAGATTTGCGTCAATTACAATATGGTGATTATTTCGATGATTTATTGCGAAGCATCAAGGATCGTCAGGCTATTTTGGCAAACCAATACAATAAATATGTGCCGATTGCGGTAAAAATTGCACCAGATTTAACGGAAAGTGAATTAGTGCAAATTGCGGATACATTGGTTCGTCATAAAATGGATGGCGTTATTGCAACGAATACCACGGTTTCTCGTGATACGGTTATGGGGATGAAAAATGCCGAACAGCAAGGCGGATTAAGTGGAAAGCCGTTGCAGCATAAAAGCACGGAGATTATTAAGCGATTACATCAAGAACTGAAAGGTCAGATTCCGATTATTGGTAGCGGCGGCATTGATGGGTTGCAAAATGCACAAGAGAAAATTGAGGCTGGTGCAGAGTTGTTGCAAGTTTATTCAGGATTGATTTATCACGGTCCAAAATTAGTAAAAGAATTAGTAAAAAATATTAAATAATGACAAAAAAATACGACTTACATTGTCATAGTACCGCATCAGATGGAGTGTTGAGTCCAACCGAATTAGTGCATCGTGCTTATGTGCAAGGCGTGAACGTGCTGGCATTATGCGATCACGATACGATTGCGGGCATTGATGAAGCTGAGATTTCAGCGAAAGAAGTAGGCATTGAATTAATTACTGGAGTAGAAATTTCGACAAATTGGGAAGGGCGAGGGATCCATATTGTAGGATTAAACTTCGATAAAACTCATCCAAAAATGACCGCACTTTTGCAAAGTCAAAAAGCATTACGGGAAAAAAGAGCGGTGGAAATTGGCGATAAATTAGAAAAAGCAGGGATTCCTCATGCTTATGAAGGTGCGAAAGCTTTAGCCGATGGCGAAGTGACGCGTGCTCATTACGCACGTTATTTGGTGCAGATTGGTAAGGTATCTAATGATGGTCAGGCCTTTAAACGCTATTTAGGGCAAGGAAAATCGGCATTTGTTAAAGCTGAATGGACTGATGTTCCCACGGCGATTGAGACAATCCATGCCGCAGGCGGTGTAGCCGTTATTGCGCATCCATTGCGTTATAACATGACAGGGAAATGGGTGCGTAAGCTGATAACCGATTTTAAGGCTTGGGGCGGTGATGGCATGGAAATGGCGGATTGTGGTCAGGCAAAAGATCAGCGTCAAATGCTTGCTCGTTGGGCAAAAGAATTTGATTTACTGGGTTCGGTTGGTTCTGATTTCCATTTCCCTTGTGGTTGGGTTGAGTTAGGAAAAAATTTAGATTTAGTTGATAGCGTTATCCCAGTTTGGGAAAAATTTTAGTCAGATAGAGAATGTTCAAATAATAAATACCTGTTTCCTTGATAATAATTTATTCGGAAACAGGTATTTTTTATGGTGCAAAATATAAAAAACTGAATTTATCCTTGAGATTTTTTCTGACTATCTAATAAATAATTTGGCGGTAATTCAGGTGTAGAATCTTGTTCATCAAAGGATTCAATTTCAGGTTTGAGATAAAATTCAGCCGCTTCATGATTACTTTTCGTTTTGCCTAATAATTGTGGCTGAAGTTTTACAAAAGTACTATTCGGTGCAAGCCAAATGCCGATAAATGCTTGATTAAATTTAGCATCAAAATCGTGTTCTAAAACTGTATCATTTAAGACGAAGTAGCCTCTATCTGGTAAGGCAATATAGTTCAATATATCGTTTGGGGAAAAATCAGGAAAGGTCGCTTGCATTTCTTTTAGCCAGCTTTGAGTATCGCCATCATTAAGTTTTAAAGTTTCGATTTCTTTAATGAGCGTAATCGCAAAATTTTTTCCTTCAATGGGTTTTTCATATTTGAAAGAGAGCATTAATGGACGTTCATTTTCTTGATAAGTGCCCGTTTCAGAAAACAAACCAATGGTATAAACATGGAACGGCCCCCAAGTATATTCGGCATTTCCGATGGGTTGCCAATGAGCAAAAGGTGCGGTAGAAAAAAACGTTATCATTGCCACAAAAAGGGATTTCATTTTCATAATAAATTGCCGTGAATAAAATTGTGTTGATTATAACAAACCGCATCAAAAAACAAATGAGAAACGAGTAAAAAGGCGAGTAATTTTACTCGCCTTTAATATTACTGATGTTAATTTGTGCGGTGAATTATTTTAGGCTACCCACCATATCTTCTGGGCGAACCCATTTATCAAAATCTTCGGCAGACACTAAACCTAAATTAATCGCTTCTTCACGTAATGTGGTGCCATTTTTGTGTGCGGTTTTTGCAATTTTAGCTGCATTTTCATAACCGATATGCGTATTAAGTGCGGTCACCAGCATCAATGAATTTTCAAGTTGTTGTTTAATGCGTGGATAGTTTGGCTCAATACCCACTGCACAGTGTTCATCGAAAGATACGCAAGCATCGCCCAATAATTGAGCAGATTGTAAGAAGTTTGCAATCATCACAGGGTTGAACACATTTAATTGGAAGTGACCTTGTGAACCCACAAATGCGATTGTAGTGTCATTACCAAATACTTGTGCGCAGACCATTGTCATCGCTTCACATTGAGTTGGGTTTACTTTACCTGGCATAATTGAAGAACCTGGTTCATTTTCAGGAATTAAAATTTCGCCAATTCCCGAACGAGGGCCAGATGCTAATAGACGAATATCGTTCGCAATTTTAAATAAACTCATTGCTAATTGACGTAATGCACCGTGAGTTTCAACAATTGCATCATGAGCCGCTAATGCTTCAAATTTATTATCTGCAGTGACAAACGGAAGTGCGGTGAATTTTGCAATGTAATCTGCCACTTTCACATCATAGCCTTTCGGCGTGTTCAAACCTGTGCCAACCGCAGTTCCACCCAATGCTAATTGGCTTAAATGTGGGAGGGTATTTTTTAATGCTTTTAAGCCGAAATCTAATTGAGCTGCATAAGCCGAAAATTCTTGACCTAATGTGAGTGGCGTTGCATCCATTAAGTGAGTGCGGCCAATTTTTACCACGTTTTTGAAAGCTTCAGATTTTGCCGCAAAAGTTTTTTGTAAACGTTCAACACAAGGAATGGTGTGCTCAACTACTTTTTTATATGCCGCAATGTGCATTGCCGTTGGGAAAGTATCATTTGAAGATTGTGATTTGTTCACATCGTCATTTGGGTGAATAATAGATTTTTCACCTAATTTTCCACCGTTTAACACATGAGCACGATTGGCAACCACTTCATTCACATTCATATTGGATTGTGTGCCAGAACCAGTTTGCCAAATAACAAGTGGGAATTGATCATCTAATTTATTTGCTAAAATTTCGTCACAAGCCTGAGCAATTAAATCACGTTTTTCAAGAGGTAATACACCTAAATCATGATTAGCAAATGCGGCTGCTTTTTTCAAATAGCCAAAAGCTTCGATAATTTCATGTGGCATTGATGCGGCTGAACCAATTTTAAAGTTATTGCGTGAACGTTCAGTTTGTGCAGCCCAGTATTTATCTGCTGGAACTTGAACTTCACCCATTGTGTCTTTTTCAATACGAAATGCCATTCTGTACTCCTATGAATTGAATGAAAATTAAAACGCAAGTGATTTTAACACTTCCGAGTTATGAGTGGAACGTAACAAAAACGTTAAAAATCAGTTTTGTGACATAGATCATAAAAGTGCGGTGGATTTTCACGCATTTGTAATGATGTATATTTAATTATTTATTTTTTAGGGTTTTTTCGTTAAAATTTTACCCTTTTTATAGGGCAAGATTGGAAAATAACGGGGCTAAAATGGCAAAAACTGCACAATTTTATATTCTTACGGAAAATTGTACTTTAACTGTCGAAGAAATAGCCTGTAATCTTGCTGCTTCAATATGGCGTTCAGGGAAAAAAGTACTAATTAGTTGCGAAAGTGAGGCTCAAGCGCTAGAGATTGACGAGCGTTTGTGGCAACGAGATCCTAATGAATTTGTTCCGCATAATTTATCAGGTGAGGCAACACAATATCCCACACCGATTGAAATTTCATGGCTTGGGAAACGAAATTTACAACGCCGTGATGTGTTAATTAATTTGCAACAAGAAATTCCAGATTTTAGCCATAGTTTTACCCAAATTATTAATTTTGTGCCGAAAGATGATGCGTTAAAAACACAAGCTCGAGAACGTTATAAACAATTACGTCTGCAAGGTTGGAATCTTTCTACTGAAAACGTGGGGTAATAAATGAACGATATTGCCTTTTATCAACGCTTTGAAGCCGATATTCTCGCAGGGCGCAAAACGATTACCATTCGGGATAAATCCGAAAGCCATTTTAAAGCAGGCGATATTTTACGAGTGGGGCGGTTTGAAGATAATCAATATTTCTGTACGATTGAAGTGTTAAGTGTATCGCCGATTACTCTTGATGAACTGACGGAACTGCATGCGAAGCAGGAGAATATGGGGTTGAATGAGTTGAAAGAAGTGATTCGGGGGATTTATCCGAATGAGATTATCTTTTGGGTAATTCAATTTAGCTTAAAGGAGTATTTTAATGAAGAAAAGTGCGTTAGAGAAATTATTATCACTGATAGAAAATTTAACTAATCAAGAATTTAAACAGGCAACTAATAGTTTAATCTCATTTATTTATAAATTGAATAGAAATGAGGTTATTGAATTGGTTAGATCTATTGGAATACTTCCTGAGGCAATAAAACCAAGTTCTACACAAGAGAAATTATTCTCAAAAGCAGGAGATATTGTATTAGCTAAAGCTTTTCAATTACTTAATCTGAACTCAAAACCATTAGAACAGAGAGGTAATGCTGGAGATGTGATAGCACTCTCTAAAGAATTTAATTACGGCTTAGTTGCTGATGCTAAATCTTTTCGACTTAGTCGTACTGCTAAAAATCAAAAAGATTTTAAAGTAAAAGCGTTAAGTGAATGGCGAGAAGATAAGGATTATGCAGTATTAACAGCACCATTTTTTCAATATCCTACAACTAAAAGTCAAATTTTTAAGCAATCGTTAGATGAAAATGTTTTGTTATTTAGTTGGGAACATTTAGCTATATTATTACAGTTAGATTTAGAGGAAACTAATATTTTTTCTTTTGAGCAATTATGGAACTTTCCCAAAAAGCAAAGTAAAAAAACATCTGTATCTGATTCTGAAAATAATTTTATGAGAGATTTTAATAAATACTTTATGGATTTATTTAAAATAGATAAAGATACTTTAAATCAACTTCTTCAAAAAGAGATCAATTTTATTGAAGAAAGATCCTTAATAGAAAAGGAATATTGGAAAAAACAAATAAATATTATAAAAAATTTTACAAGAGAAGAAGCCATAGAAGCATTATTGAAAGATATAAATATGTCTTCAAAAATAGAAACTATTGATAGTTTTATTAAAGGGATAAAAAGTAATGATAGACTGTATTTATAATTCTGATTCTATTTTTGAAATAAAAAAATTGGATAGTAATTCTATTCATGCAATTATCTCTGATATTCCTTATGGAATTGATTATGATGATTGGGATATATTGCATTCCAATACTAATAGTGCATTAGGAGGAACATCTTCAGCTCAACACAAAACATCATTGTTTAAACGAAGAGGTAAACCATTAAATGGTTGGTCAGAGGCTGATAAGAAAAGACCGCAAGAGTATCAAGAGTGGGTTGAAAGTTGGTCTAATGAATGGTTTAGAGTATTAAAGTCAGGAAGTTCAGTCTTTGTTTTTGCAGGAAGACAATTTGCACACAGAGTTGTTGTTGCGTTTGAAAATAGTGGTTTTACTTTCAAAGATATGTTGAGTTGGGAAAAAGACAAAGCTCCACATAGAGCACAAAGAATTTCTTGTGTGTTTGAACGTCGAGGTGATATTGCTAATACTAATAAATGGGTTGGTTGGAGAGTTGCTAATTTACGACCTTTATTTGAGCCTATTTTATGGTTTCAAAAACCATATAAAACTGGCAGTACATTAGCTGATAATTTAATCAAACATGAAGTTGGAGCTTGGAATGAAAATTCGTTAACTCATTGGAATATACAACAAGGAGCTTTAAATCATTCTAATATACTAAAAGTAAGAATAACTTCTGAGGATAAAGGTTATCATGTTGCTCAAAAACCACTTAATCTAATGAAATTGCTTATTGATTTAGTAACAAAAGAAGAACAAATTGTATTAGATCCTTTTGCTGGTAGTGGTACTACATTATTAGCAGCTAAAGAATTAAATAGACATTTCATTGGATATGAGAAAAATAATGGAATATATAATATTGCAGTTAATCGTTTAGGGATAGAAAAAAATAACTGCTTTTATAATAAAGAGAAAAAATAAATGACACAAAAATTCGAAATGGCAGACCGTTTTAATCCGTCTGCGGTAGAGCAAGCCCTTTATCAACATTGGGAAGAGAGCGGTTATTTTAAACCGTCTGAAAATGAAAACGCGCCGAGCTATTGCATTGCAATTCCGCCGCCGAACGTAACAGGTTCTCTACACATGGGGCATGCTTTCCAACAAACCTTAATGGATACCTTAATCCGTTTTAACCGTATGGAAGGGCATAACACCTTATGGCAAGCGGGGACAGACCACGCAGGTATTGCAACCCAAATGGTGGTGGAACGTAAAATTGCGGCTGAAGAAGGCAAAACTCGCCACGATTATGGTCGTGAAGCGTTTATCAACAAAATTTGGGATTGGAAAGCTTATTCAGGTGGCACAATCAGCCAACAAATGCGTCGTTTAGGTAACTCAATCGACTGGGAACGTGAGCGTTTCACGATGGACGATGGTTTATCGAATGCGGTAAAAGAAGTGTTTGTTCGCTTGCACGAAGAAGGTTTGATTTACCGTGGCAAACGCTTAGTAAACTGGGATCCAAAACTTCACACCGCGATTTCTGATTTAGAAGTTGAAAATAAAGAGAGCAAAGGTTCCCTTTGGCATTTCCGCTATCCGTTAGCTAACGATGCAAAAACGGCAGATGGTAAAGATTATTTAGTGGTGGCAACCACACGTCCAGAAACTATGTTGGGCGATACGGCGGTGGCGGTACATCCTGAAGATGAGCGTTACCAATCTTTAATTGGTAAAACTGTTGTTCTACCACTGGCTAATCGTGAAATTCCGATTATTGCCGATGAATATGTGGATCGTGAATTCGGTACAGGTGTCGTGAAAATCACCCCTGCACACGATTTCAACGACTATGAAGTGGGTAAACGTCATAATTTACCAATGGTAAATGTATTGACGCTGAACGCAAATATTCGTGATGAAGCGGAAATTATCGGTACTGACGGCAAACCACTTGCTGGCTATGAAGCGACAATTCCTGCGGATTACCGTGGCTTAGAACGTTTTGCTGCGCGTAAGAAAATTGTCGCAGATTTTGAAGCACTGGGTTTATTAGACGAAATTAAACCACACGATTTGAAAGTGCCTTATGGCGACCGTGGCGGTGTGCCAATCGAGCCGATGCTAACCGACCAATGGTATGTAAGCGTGAAACCGCTTGCTGATGTAGCGATTAAAGCGGTGGAAGATGGCGAAATCCAATTCGTGCCGAAACAATACGAAAATCTTTACTTCTCTTGGATGCGTGATATTCAAGATTGGTGTATTTCTCGCCAACTTTGGTGGGGACACCGCATTCCAGCGTGGTATGACGCGGAAGGTAACGTGTATGTTGCGCGTAACGAAGAAGAAGTGCGGTCAAAATATAACTTAGATTCTGCGGTTGAACTCAAACAAGATGAAGACGTGTTAGACACGTGGTTCTCATCAGGCTTATGGACGTTCTCTACTTTAGGCTGGCCAGAGCAAACTAAAGAACTCAAAATGTTCCATCCAACGGATGTGTTAATCACAGGTTTTGATATCATCTTCTTCTGGGTTGCACGTATGATAATGTTTACGATGCACTTCGTAAAAGATGAAAACGGCAAACCACAAGTGCCATTCAAAACCGTGTATGTAACAGGCTTGATCCGTGATGAACAAGGTCAAAAAATGTCGAAATCGAAAGGTAACGTGCTTGATCCAATCGATATGATTGACGGTATTAGCCTTGAAGATTTACTTGAAAAACGCACTGGCAACATGATGCAGCCGCAATTAGCAGAGAAAATTGCTAAAGCAACGCGCAAAGAATTTGCTGAAGGTATTGCCGCTCACGGTACAGACGCATTGCGTTTCACATTAGCTGCATTGGCTTCAAACGGCCGTGACATTAACTGGGATATGAAACGTTTAGAGGGCTACCGTAATTTCTGTAACAAATTATGGAATGCAAGCCGTTTCGTCTTAACGAATGAAAAATTAGATTTAAGCCAAGGCGAGATCGAATTCTCATTAGCGGATCGTTGGATTCAATCAGAATTCAATCGTACCGTGGAAACTTTCCGTAATTCATTAAGCCAATATCGTTTCGACCTTTGTGCCAATGCGATTTATGAGTTTACTTGGAACCAATTCTGTGACTGGTATTTAGAATTAACTAAACCAGTATTTGCAAACGGCAACGCAGCACAAATCCGTGCGGCAAGCCAAACCTTGGTTCACGTGTTAGAAAAATTATTACGTTTAGCACATCCGCTGATTCCATTTATTACCGAAGAAATTTGGCAAAAAGTGAAAGGATTTGTCGGCATTACTGCTGACAGCATTATGTTACAACCTTTCCCACAAGTGGAAGAGAGCGGCTTTGATCCAGAGGCGGAAGCTGAAATTGAGTGGTTAAAAGAAGTGATCGTTGCGGTGCGTAATATTCGTGCAGAAAGCAACATCGCACCAAGTAAAGGCTTAGATCTGTTATTCCGTAATTTAAGTGCAGAAAATGCAAAAATTCTCGAAAAACAGACCGCTCTTTTAAAAGCCATGGCGAAGTTAGACAACGTTCAAGTGTTAGCCACAAACGAAACCGCACCACTTGCAGTAGCGAAACTCGTGGGCAATGCTGAATTGCTCGTGCCAATGGCAGGCTTTATCAATAAAGAAGCAGAGCTTGCCCGTTTAACCAAAGAGATTGAAAAATATCAAAACGAAGTGAAACGTATCGAAAACAAACTTAGCAATGAAGTTTTCGTGGCTAAAGCACCTGAAGCAGTGATTGCGAAAGAACGTGAAAAACAAGCAGAATACCAATCTGGATTAGAAAAAATCCAAGAGCAGTATAAAGTGATTGAGGCGTTGTAACAAAACATAAAAAGTAGGCATTATGCCTACTTTTTATTTTTGATTTAGTCCTAAAAAATCTCCAACTTCATGTTCGAGTTGGCTCATTGTGATCAGAGCCTCTTGGGTTTTCTTAGCTTCATCTTCATCAATAACACTCATTGCAAAGCCCACATGAACAAGCACCCATTTGCCAAGTAAATCGGCTTGATTTCCCGTGCAGACTAGTGAAATATTTACTTCACGTTGTACGCCACATACATCTACTGTGGTAAGTTGAAGAGAATTTTCATCAATTTTGACAATTTGACCGGAACGCCTAAACACATAATATTTTTACTCCTATTAGTATTTAAGCTGAAATTTAGTGATTTCTATGTTATTAAAATTAATAAATATTATTAAAAACTAACCGCACTTTTTCTTGATCTTTTACGCCCACAGAACTTTCTACTCCTGAATTAAGATCCAAGCCTAAGCAATTTTGTTGAATGGCTTGTTCCACATTATTTGGTGAGATGCCGCCAGCTAATATAATCTTGTGTTTAAGATTTTCAGGAATTAATGACCAATCAAAAGTTTTCCCCGTGCCACCTTGCTGGTTCGCTGTTTGGCTATCAAAAATATAACGATCCACATTCAAATCATCTGTAAAATCAACCGCACTTTGGGCTTCAGTATTGACCGAAATCGCTTTCCAGATTTGCGTGTTTTTTGGTAGTTGCTGGCGAAGTGCGGTAATAAATGCTTCAGTTTCTGCACCATGTAATTGTACCGCATAAAGCTGCAACTGGCTGGCTATTTTGACGATAAAGTCAATTTCTTGATTCTGAAAAACACCAACAAATCGAAGTGGAGCAGCGGTTACTAATTCTTGCGCTTGGCGTAAACTCACACAACGTTTTGAATGTTCTACGAAGATTAATCCGCCGTAAAGTGCCCCGTTTTCGTAAACGATTTTGACATCTTGCGTGCGCGTTAAACCGCATACTTTATTTTCTCCAAAAATTACCGAGCGAACCGCATCATTCAAATCTTGGTTGCCCATTAAGCTACTCCCAATTAAGAAACCATGCGCCACTTTTTGTAATTGATGAATTTGCTTGTGATTGTAAATGCCTGATTCGCTAATAATACGTACATCAGCAGGAATACAGTCGGCGTATTTTTCAGTGAGTTCAACAACACGATTTAAATCCACAGTTAAATCGTGCAAGTTACGATTATTAACACCAATAATTTTCGCACCAAGTGCAAGGGCTCGTTCAAATTCTTCTTCATTACTGGTTTCTGTCAATACACCCATACCAAGAGAATGTGCAAGATCTGCCAGCACACGATAAGTCTCATCGTTTACCACAGAAAGCATTAATAAAATTGCATCCGCTTGATAGTAGCGAGCAAGGTAAACTTGATATTCGCTAATCATAAAATCTTTGCAAAGCACAGGTTGGCTTACGATATCGCGAACTAAAGGCAAGAATTCAAAATTCCCTTGAAAGTATTTTTCATCTGTCAGAACAGATACAGCGGACGCATAATGTTTATAGACATTGGCGATTTCTTCCAAATTAAATTCAGCACGAATTAATCCCTTAGAAGGGGAGGCTTTTTTACATTCCAAAATGTAAGCGGGCTTTTGATGCGTGCCTTTTGCTAACGCATCATAAAAAGAGCGGTCAGAGTTTTGAATGTTTTGTTTAAATTGTGAAAGGGGAAATTCCTTTTCTTTTGCTTTAACCCATTGCGCTTTGTCTAAGATGATTTTTTGTAGCACCGTAGCGGAATCAATGGGTTTAGTAAAATCTTGAGTAATCATCATTTTTCTTCTTATTGTGGCGTATAAAATTAGCTTTTATTAATATGTGGTTAATTTCTGTAATGTTTCAAAGGCTTTACCTGATACAAGATGCGCCAGTACATTTTGCACATTTTGTTTTAAATCATCGTAACCGAATAATTTCAATAATAATGCCGTATTTGCAGCCACCGCATTAGCATGTTCAGCCTTTCCTTTGCCTTGTAAAAGTGCGGTCAGATATTGGGCATTTTCTTGTGGTTCACCACCGCGAAGACTTTCTAGGGATTGCGTTTTTAAGCCAAAATCTTCAGGCGTTAAAGTGAAATATTCAATTTTGCCATTTTTAATTTCTGCCACTTGTGTTTCGCCGTGCAATGCGACTTCATCTAAGCCAGAACCATGTACAACAAAGGAATGTTGATGTTCTAAGGCAACTGCGGTTTCAGCATAGGTTTTTACTAATTCAGGCGCATATACGCCAAGTAAATGATAAGTTGGGCGAGCAGGATTGATAAGCGGCCCTAAAATATTAAAGATAGTGCGCGTTTTTAAAGCGGCACGGACTGGCGCAACATGACGGAAACCAGAATGATATTGTTGAGCAAATAAAAAGCAGACACCAATTTCATCTAATGCTTGTCGAGCTTGCTCTGGTGTGACATTCACATTAACGCCAAGTGCGGTAAGCACATCGCTAGCACCTGATTTACTCGACACGCTACGATTGCCATGTTTTGCTATTTTTGCTCCCATTGATGCTGCAACAATCGCACTGGTAGTGGAAATATTAATAGTGTTTTGACCATTGCCTCCTGTTCCTACAATATCCGCAAAAGGATAATTTGGATATGGAAATGCTTTGGCATTTTGTAATGAGGCGGCAACGGCACCCGAAATTTCCTCAGTATTTGCTTCCCGCACTTTTAAAGCAATAAGCATTGCAGCAATTTGTTCATTGGAAAGCTCACCTTGGATGACTGCATTAAAAAGAGCGGTGCTTTCTGAGGTTGAAAGTGAATGTCCGCTATAAAGTTGTTCTAATAATGGGTTGTGTTGCATAGTCTATTCCTGTTTTTATTTGTATATGGATTTGTTAATTTTCTATATTTTATTAAACATAAAGATCGTAATCTAAATCACGCGCCTCATCGCCTGTCATTCCTCGGAAACCCCAGCAATGGGCAGGCTGTTCTTTAATCGTAATTTCCACATCGTGAGCTCGAATGCCGAGTTTGTACTCTAATTCGCTAAACAACATTTTTATCAAGCGTTTTTTTGTGCCTTCCATACGGCCAGCCATCAGGTTAATTTCGATGACGGTGTAATCATCGCTACGATCAAAAGGGTAGTAAAAATCTTCTTTTTCTAAACACAAAAAGCGAATCGCATGCTTGCCTTTTGGAATGTCTAATCCGAGATGAAGACTGTTATAAATTACTTCCGCGAGTTTTTCACGACGTGGTGCGAGTTTGGATTTAAGTCCGAATACAGTGATCATTTTTTCTCCTTTAAAGTGCGGTTAAAAATTACCGCACTTTTTGATGTCTTATCTATTTAACAACCATTCAATTGATTGTTGTAATAATTGCGAACCTTGCACAGTTAAAATACTTTCAGGGTGAAATTGGAATGCGCAAATGGGTAAATCACGATGACGAATAGCCATGATAATGCCATTATATTCCGCATTGACGATAAATTCTTTTGGTAAATCTTGTCCCATTAAAGAATGATAACGCGCCACAGGCATTGGATTTGCAAGATCTTTAAACATCGCTTCGTTATCATGGGATATACGAGAAACTTTACCATGCAACACTTCGCCAGCGTGAACAACCTTACCACCAAAGGCTTGAATCAACGCTTGATGACCTAAACAAATTCCAATAATCGGCACTTTATTTTTTAAGCGTTCGATCAATGGCAGTAAAATCCCAGCTTCTGATGGCGTTCCTGGCCCTGGAGAAAGTGCAAGAATGGTATCAGGTGTATTGAGTGCGGTTTCTACCAGTTTTTCTAAGTCGCAGTCATTGCGATAAATTGTGACGTTGTGACCTAATACACGAAATTGATCCACAAGATTGTAAGTGAAGGAATCGAAGTTATCTAAAAATAAAATATTAGCCATAATAATTCTTCCTTATTTTGCTTGTGTATTAACTTGACGAATTGCTTTTAAGACAGCCGCGGCTTTGTGGCGTGTTTCATCGGCTTCCATTTGTGGATCAGAATCCAATACTTCACCGCAACCTGCTTGTACATGGGCTATCCCATTTTGTACGAAAGCAGAACGAATCACGATACAGGTATCAAAATGTCCATCAGACGTGAGATAACCCACTGCACCACCGTAACTATGGCGTTTTTGTTGCTCAAATTGATAAATAAGCTGCATCGCTTTAATTTTTGGTGCACCAGTTAATGTGCCCATATTCATACAGGCTTGATAGGCGTGAAGTGCATCTAACTCAGGGCGTAATTTACCCACTACGCGAGAGACCAAATGCATGATGTGAGAATAGCGATCCACCTGCATTAACTCAGCCACTTTACGGGTACCGCTTTGGCAAACTCGAGCAATGTCGTTACGTGCTAAATCAACCAACATTACATGTTCCGCTTGTTCTTTGTGATCAAGGCGAAGTTCTAGTTCTAAACGCGCATCCAATTCAGGATCAATGTTGCCGTGAGCATCAAAACCACGAGGGCGTGAACCTGCGATAGGGTAAATTTCTAGCTGACGATTTTCTGGCGCGTATTTCAGCGCACTTTCTGGCGATGCACCAAACAAAATAAAGTCTTCATCATTCATATAGAACATATAAGGGCTTGGATTATTTTGTTTGAGTTGAGCGTAACTGGCTAATGTATTCGGGCAAGCAAGGGAGAAACGGCGAGAAGGCACAATTTGGAAAACATCTCCAATATTAATATGGTGTTTTAAGGCTTTTACTATGCCAGTAAATTCAGGATCGTCAAAGTTTGTTTTAACCTCATCACTTGCCACTTTGATAGAAAGGACGTTATCAATATTTTTTAGTTTTTGTGCGATAGAAAGTGAGGTTTTCGCAATATTGACTTGTTCTTCTTGAGCAAAACAGAAACTTTTAAGTGTTGCTTGTTGATTTTGATGGTCGATAGTAATTAAGTGTTCAGCAAGATAGAAACTGTAATCAGGGCAGTTGATACCATCATTTTGCAATGTAATACCATCCATTGGAATAAAATTTGCGACGAGATCGTAAGCAAATAATCCACCTAAGAAAATAGGCGTTTGGCTATGTTGATAAAGAGTAGAAATAACACGTAATCCATCAAAAATAGTTGCAGACTGTAATTTACTGTCTTCATCGAGTTGATTATCAAGTGGCGAAAATTGTACAGAAAATTCCTCTTCAAAATTGACCGCACTTATTTTTCCAAGTGCGGTTAATTTTGGATGAATTTCTTTTAAAACTTGTTTTCCATTCTTATTTAAAGCTTTAAATGTGACGTTGTGACCTAAACAAGTTATCTTAACTGCAGCATTAACTAAAATAAGACTTTGTAAACTATTTTTACTCCCGATTTCGGCAGAGTCGAGTAGAAGAGAATTTGAATTAGGTTGGCAAAGTGTATTAAAAATAGCGGTGGTGTCAGCATAATAGGGAATGGGTTGAGCTGTCGCCGCAATAAAGGCTTGAGTTTGAATGTTCATATTTATTTATCCTTTAGGAAAATTTTGTACTATTAAACTAGTGCAAAAGGAATAAGTCAAGCCTGATTTTTATTTTTTATACTTTTTGATTAAAAATTGTATTTTTTATTCCTTTGCCCAAGGACGACCTCCATAATATTCTATAAATATAGATTTGGCTTTATCCCAGAAAATATTGCCATCAACAAATACATAATGCTTACATGGATAAGTTTGATTTTGTACGCTTTTAATAGCCAAAGATAATTCTGGACGACCTATTGTTGAAGTCACTACCGCAACGGTTTTATTATTTTGGTTGGTTGGTTGGTTGGTTGGTTGGTTGGTTGGTTCATCAGTATAAATCCTTTTCATTTTTATAATACCTTGATTAACTCAAAATATGCAATAGAAAATATTTTGGAAAATTTGGAATAAAATAATCTGGCAGACACATTATTTTAAATAAAAGA
>ERZ1023213.31-NODE-31-length-38637-cov-46.124436_pt1 | contig 38637 bp, 35 predicted proteins | sample MGYA00380447_ERZ1023213 | MGnify/ENA primary metagenome ERZ1023213 (study PRJEB33173, sample SAMEA4830394) | metagenome | study: EMG produced TPA metagenomics assembly of the PRJEB25223 data set...
CTTGCCCTAATTTCACTTTCTTCATGCAACCACCTCCTCGGAATATCGGGATTTGACGAGCAAGTTTAGTTCATCTAACTGAAATTTTCTTTTAGTAATAAGCCTTTTAATCGTATTAAGAATACAGATAATGTTCTCTTGTTCTTCGATACCTAGCAATTCTAATTGTAAATCAAGTAATATATTCTTGTTTAAATGAGGAATTGTTGCACCTGTTGAATGATCTCGTAAATACTGCGATTTACTTTCCAAAAAGACTCCCAAGTAATCTGATATAATTTTTTCTTTGTATCGCTCATTCTTTTTTAAGACCGTAATTGTACTACCAACAGCTCCCGATAATCCATAACCAACTGTTCCTGCATTAGCTCCATCCCATGCTATCAGAATATCATCTGGGAGTGCTTCAGTCATATTTAAACTTTCAGTGAATTTTAAATTATTATTATTTCTTAAATCATCTATTTGAATATAACGTTGGCTTAGAGTTGTTTGTTCAGCAAGTACAGTGGCTTTCTTGCCTTTTTTTAGAGATAAGACTTCCCCCAACTTCACTTTTTTCATACAGCCACCTCCCTACTTGAGTAATTTTTCCAATTCAGCCAAGCCAGCTTGAATTTCTTTTTCTAAATCATTGATTTTCTTTAATATGACTTCTGTTGGTTCATACTCAACTTTTTCATACTCAATCTCTTTATATTTATTGATAGACAAATCATAATCATTTTCCTTTATCTCAGCAACTGGAACAAAGAAAGATTGATCCGTTCTCTGACGTTCTGCTTCTTTTTCAAGATGATGAAAGCGTTCGATAATATCTGGAATATCATTGTCGCTAATCGGTTGTCGCTTATCATCCAAACTTAAACCATCCGCTTTCATATCGTAAAACCAGACTTTGTCAGTACCACCATTACCAGTTTTTGTAAAGATGAGAATGGCAGTTGAAACTCCAGCATAAGGCTTGAACACACCACTAGGCATTGAGATTACAGCATCAAGCTTATGATTCTCTACAATTTCCTGACGAATTCCTTTATGAGCTTTAGACGAACCAAAAAGGACACCATCAGGTACGATAACTGCTGCTCGTCCACCTGGTTTTAAAGTTCGCAAGAAAAGAGAAAGAAAGAGTAATTCTGTTTTTTTGGTTTTTACGGTTGCAAGAAGGTCATTAGAGGTTGAATTGTAGTCAAGTGAGCCCTTAAAAGGAGGATTTGCTAAAACCAAAGTATATTTATCGGCTTCTTCATTATCTTGAGACAGCGAGTCAAGGTAACTGATTTGTGGATTTTCTACTCCATGTAGCATCATGTTCATCGCCCCAAGTCTCAACATAGTCGTATCCGTATCATTTCCATGAAACATCTGATTATGAAAATGATTGATATTATCTGTATTGGTTTCCCATTCATCTTTCTTACGCTTTAAGTAACGGCTAGCAGATACTAAGAAGCCAGCAGAACCCATAGCGGGATCTGAGATGATATCTTTGATAGTCGGTTGCATCAACTCAACCATCATATCGATGATGTGACGAGGTGTACGGAACTGTCCATTTTTACCTGCGGTCGACAATTTTGATAACAGATATTCATAGATATCTCCGATATCAGTAATACTTTGTTTGTCATTATCAAAATCTACATCTAATCCCCTAGTTGGAAAAACATCTAAGATAGAAATTGCCTTTTGAAGCGTAGCAGGTTTATTTATTTGAAAAATAGCTTCTCGCATATATCGTGAAAAGGCTGTATCATCTGTATCCCCCTTGAGATTTTTAATAAACGGAAAAATCTCCTGAGTCATTAAACGATAAACTTCCTGAGCATCTCCTATATTTTTAAAAGTTGACCAACGGTATTCAGGTTTATCTTTTGGAAAAACTCCCTCATAAGGAATCCCTAGAAATTCAGCATCACTTTCACGTCCAAGCTCGACACTATCCAAATCTTTCATAAATAAGAGATAAGTCAACTGTTCAATATTTGTTAAAGGATTTGCGTTTCCTTCTGTCCAAAGAATTTCCCACAGCTGATCGATTTTATTTTTTAATTCGCCTGTAATCATATCTTCCCTTTTCTTTAGTTTTTAAAACTTAGTAATATCATTATTTTATCAGATTTCAAACAAAGCTTCAATTAACTATATCTATGCGTCACCTGAATATTTTATACTCTTCGAAAATCTCTTCAAACCACGTCAGCTTCACCTTGCCGTAGGTATATGATACTGACTCTGTCAGTTCTATCCACAACCTCAAAACAGTGTTTTGAGCAACCTGCGGCTAGCTTCCTAGTTTGCTCTTTGATTTTCATTGAGTATTAATAGACTTGTTTGGTATCCTGAAAACTATATCGTATAGGTGTCGTCATGGATCCTTTTAGCTGATTTAAGGATACGAAAACACAATACTATGACTCAATTGAAATGTTAAAATTCAATTTCTAGCCACCTAATCCTGCTTCAAATAGTTATCGAACAAGTTTTATGATAGCTACCTTGTTAGGATGCTCTTATTTTTTACCAGACAAAACAAAAGGATTAAGGGAGTGAATTTCCTTAATCCGATAGTTCTTATTCTTGACGTTGTCCGAAATCAGCAATCATCTGATCCATTTCTTGTCGACTCGGAGTTGTCAGCATATAAAAGTAATCTCCTTGAAGTTCCGCAAAAGCCTCTGGCATGATTTTTTTAACCTTGAACTGCTGGCTATATTTGGCAAGTAAGTTCTCCTCAGAATAGACATAGTGAGCATTTGCACGACGTGATGTAGCCAAACAATACTGAGGTTCAAACTCTGACGCTGGGAACTCTTCTCCTGCGACAATGGCTGCATATCCACGATAGAGGTCCAAGGAATGAGCAAAGTTATAAACATCAATGGTGAAACCACCTGCAGGGCGGTTATTGTACTCAATGGTAATATAATCGTCCCCCTCACGGAAGAACTCAATATGGAAAAACCGTTCTTTCATACCAAATTCCTTAACAATCGCTTCCCCATACTTGCGTAGTTTGGGAACCATATCCTTGAGCACATAGTAGGAATTGTCCATCTTATAAATCATGAGATCAAGCGGTGTATAGGCGTAGTCAAAGGTTGTTGAGAAAACAATCTTTCCATCCTTGTTCACGAGCCCGTCAAAGGTACAGATTTCGCTGGAAGTGACAAATTTTTCAAAGAAATAAAGGGTTGAATGGTCCCATTCTTGCTTGAAGTGATTGATATCGTCTTCTGTCTCAAGTTTAAAGGTTGCGGCTGCTCCCACTCCATTATCAGGTTTGGCAATCATTGGAAGACCGATTTCTTTCACTGCTTGATCAACATCTGCTTCCGTCTTGATAACAGCTCCAGGTACCACAGGAACACCTGCTTTTTTGAAAAGTTTCTTCATTTCAGACTTATATTTCGTCTTTTTGAGATCCTCTGGTTTGGCACCAAAAACATTGAATTGTTCTCTGAGTGTTGCGTCTAGCTCAAGCCAGTATTCATTGTGAGACTCGATGCGGTTAATTGGACCATGTTTATAAAAGAGAAAAGCCACTGCACGTTTGACTTCATCTATGTTCTCAAGATTATCAACACGAAAATACTCGGTCAAGCTATTGCGCAAGGGCTCATCCAATTGCTCGTAAGACTCTTGACCAATTCCCAAGACTGTGATGCCTTTATTAGCTAGTTCGATGGTAAACTGTTGAAAGTTTTGTGGATAGTAGGGAGAAATAACAAGGTAATTCATAGGTAACTCCTTTTATAAATAGAGATTACCGAGGAAATAAGGCATTTGTTTACGCCACCATTCCCAGTCGTGGGCGACATCATGTCCCCATTCAGCAAACCAGGCTGGAATTTGTTTCTGGTCAAAGGCTTCTTTAAGCTTGTAAAAGGATGGCAAACCATCTTGTTCCCAGGCTCCAAGCCCCGTACACAGCACAATCTCTGCCTGACGGTAACGGTCAATAAACCAGCCATCGTTTTAGTTCCAAATATAATCTACTGGCGAGTTTTGGTAAATAGCATCATCGTTGTAGTAATCACCGACAAAGAAACGTGCGTCGTAAACACCACTGAGAGCAATCACTTTAGTAAAGACATCTGGATGCTGGAGGAAGAAATTGAGTGCATGATAGGCTCCCATAGAGCAACCTGTCGTCATCATGCCATCAAACCAACCTGTCTTGTGCTTGATAAAAGGAATGGCCTCCTCAATCACATAACGTTCGTAGGCACGGTGCATTTCCGCTTGGTCATGAGCATTTTTCCAAGTAGCCAACCAGCTCTCACTATCCAAACTAGATAGGGTAAAGAACTGGACAAGGCCTTCCTCGATAAAGGAAGCACAGGCATCAATCATGCCAAAATCATAGTATTCGTTGTGACTACCACCTGATGAAGCAAAGACCACAACTGGAATCCCACCATGTCCATAACGGTTAAGGTACATTTCACGGTTAAGATGACCACTCCAGTGGCTAAGATGTTCAATATGCATTTCGTTTTTTCCTTTCTTAACTTACCATTTTTCTGCAAAAAATCTCAGACAATCTGGTAGATTTTCTGACCAAGGGATTTCACTATGGATGGCACCAGACTGAACTTTTAGCACAAGATTATCCAGATGTACTCCCCCTGCTATCAAATCATGGTAATAGCAAAGCGACGAGTCGATATAGGCTTGTTTGATATTGCCATCCATCAAGGTCTTGTCTGTATCATCTGCTTCTTCTGTTCCTACATAGATGAAGATGCGCTGGTCAGGCGATAGTTTCTGGCACTCGATATAGCGGTTAAAGGCTTCTTGGTGGAGCCAGTTTGCAGATGAAAAAACGCCCAAGCAACCAATTTGGTCTTGGTATTCCAAACCGATAAACTGGGTAATATTGCCTCCTAGTGAGGAACCAATCATAGCCGTATGCTGGCAGTCTGCTTTTGTACGATAGGTCTCATCGATAAAAGGCTTGACCACCTCCATGACAAACTCAGCATACTCCACACCCTTACCACCAAACTGCTGCTCTGGGATAGGAGATTCTTGGAACTTCCAAGCCGCATACTCATTCATTCGCCCCATACCATCATTGTCAATAGCAACGACAATCATGCGACTGATATCCGGATTTCGTTTGATAGCTGGGATAATCTTCCATGAATATCCAATGAAAGACTCTTTGCTATAAAAAACATTTTGCCCGTCATGAAAGTATACAACAGGATAGGAACGGTCTGTATCTTTCTCATAATCTTTAGGAAGAAGAATACGTACACGGCGCTCCTTACCTGTATAAGGAACCTTGAGTTTGTGTTCTTTCATTTTTAGATAAAAGTAGGATTGATTAATTGTCAGAAAACTCTCTATATTCAAAATTTTATATCATTATATCATGAAAATAGAAAAAAGTTAGTTTTTTACCTGTTTTTAGAAAAAAAAACTAACTTTTTTTACTGATTTTCGCTATTCTTTTGGATTTTCTGAATTAGAGTAGATTATCAATCAAGTCATCAACTTCATCTTTTTCGGCTTGAGGTGTGATTTCAGTAATCATAATTCCAGCCACTGCTCGCTCAACCAAGCCTTCAACATCCATACGCGCTTCGTACTGCTCCGCATTCTTAATTTTAGGATTTGTTTTTGGACGATCTGGTGCAAAAATGGTACAACAGTCTTCAAACGGTTGGATTGAAATGTCAAAGGTATCGATTTCCTGGGCGATGTCAATGATTTCCAACTTGTCCATGGTAACCACAGGACGAATGATGGGAGTGTTGGTAACAGCATTGATAGCCTTCATACTTTCAAGGGTTTGGCTGGCTACTTGACCTAGACTTTCCCCATTGATGATAACCAAACCATTTCGTACCTCACGAATACGGTCAGTAATCCGCATCATAAAGCGACGAGTTAGAGTCATCAAATAAGCTTCTGGCGCTTTGGCTTTGATTTCCTCTTGAATCTCTGTGAAAGGCACCTCGATAAACTGGATATTTCCGCCAAACTTGGTCAATTTACGGGTCAAGTCCTGCGCTTTCTTGAGGGCACCAGGACTAGTATATGGTGGACTAGCAAAGTGAACTGCCTCGATATCCACCCCACGCTTAAGAGCAAGATAACCTGCTACAGGTGAGTCAATCCCTCCTGACAACATGAGCATCCCTTTACCTGAAGTTCCAACTGGCAAACCACCAGCCCCACGAATGGTTTCATAAGAAAGATAGGCTGCTTCTTCACGAATCTCCACCTGAAGATTGATGTCAGGACTTTTCATTTGAACTTGCACATTTGGAATGGCTTCGAATACAGCCCCTCCAAGTGTTTGGTTGAGTTCACGACTATCAAGTTCAAAGTTGTGGTCGCTACGCTTGCTAGAAATCTTAAAGGTCATACCTTCCTTGTAGATGTCCCGCATAATCTCTTGGACAGAAGACTTCAAAACTTCTACAGATTTTTCAACCTTATAAACAGGAGAAAAGTTTTGAATTCCAAAAACTTGTTTGAGAGATTCTGCAACTGCTGTGTAATCAGCTCCATTGAGGTAAGCGTGGGCACGGTCGCGATCTGCTGTTACCTTAACTTGGGTATAGATAGACAAAACGTCCGAAATATTATTACGAAGTTTATTGATGAAACGCATACGGTTTTTACCCTTGGTTGACAACTCTCCGTAGCGAATCATAATTTCTGAATACTGCATGAATGCTCCTATCTTACTTTTCTAGTTTGATTGTAAATCAATTTTAACTTGGTCAAAAACTGCTCGACCTGACTCATATCATTTTCCAAGTCTAGGCTAAGACGCACAGCTGACTTGGCCTTATCTTTGTCCACTCCCATGGCAATCAAGGTACCGGCTGGTTTTCCTGCCTTAGATGAACAAGCTGAGGTTGTTGAGATGAAAATATCATAGTCTTCAAAGGCGTGAACGATGACTTCACCTCGAACACCTTTGATTCCAAAAGTCAGAATATGAGGTGCAAAGTCTTCCTCATCTGAAAAGACAAAAATATCCGGATAGTTCAGAAGAGCTTGGTGAATCACTGCCTTCATCTGCCCAGTCTTGCTCCTAAAGATATCTAGCTTTTCCATAGATAAACGGAGAGCCTTGGCTGTCGCTGCAATCCCTGCCACATTTTCAGTTGTCGAACGATAATCTCGCTCCTGGCCACCACCTGTAAGAAGAGGTGTAATCTTCTTGCCAGATTTGATATAGACAAAGCCAACACCACGGACACCATGAAATTTATGACTCGAGAAGGTCGCGCAATCCACCCGTTCTGTCAGATACTTTTCAGTCGGAATTTTGGCAAGCGCCTGAACCGCATCAACGTGGAAGGAAATAGTCGGCTTGTCTGCCAAGAATTCTGAAATAGCCTCAATAGGTTGGATAGAGCCGATTTCATTGTTCACAGCCATGATGGAAACGAGGATTGTATCAGGCCGTATCAAACCTGCTAACGCCTCAACATCGACCAAGCCTTTCTTATCAACTGGAGCAAAATCCACTTCAAATCCTTGACTTTTCAACCAGAGGGCTGACTCTTTGACTGCTGGATGTTCAATGGCTGAAACAATGATGTGCTTGCCAAACTGAGCTTTTTCAAAGGCCACACCCTTGATAACCCAGTTATCCCCTTCTGTTCCACCAGAGGTAAAGAAGATTTCATCGCTTTTCTTACCGATTAAATCTGCAATCTGTTGGCGAGAAGCATCTAAGATTCGTGTTGCTTGGTCTCCCAAACGATGGAGACTAGATGGGTTTCCTAAAATTTTTGAAGCGACCTGCACATAGGTTTCAAGGGCTTCAGGATAAGGCTTGGTCGTCGCTGAATTATCAAAGTAAATCATGTTTCTCACGCTTTCTAAAATCACTCCCTCTATTGTATCATGAAACGGAGCTTGCGACAAGAAAGGGCAATTTCTCTTTTTTTAAGATTTTTTTAAAGAAACAGAGTATAATAAGTCATAATCAAAGGAGAGAATGTATGTCTAACTATCGTAGAACTTCAAAACCGAAAACAGAACATATCAAAAAAGGCTTTACTGTTTTTCAAAAAACCATTACTACTATCGGTAGTATCCTTGGTTTGATTACCGCGGGTATCACGATCATGAACGCCTTGGATAATAATAAAAATACTAAAAAAGAACCTACGACAAGCCAGACGACAACCTTTGTCAAAGAAATTCAAAAAGAATCCCCTCAGGAAAATACTACTCCAAATAAGGAAAATAACACTTCTCAAGAAAAAACACAACAAGAAGAAACGCCAAAATCTAGCGTCAAGGAAGAGAAAAAAGAAGATCAGAAAACAGCAACTCAGGACTCTACTACACCTGCTACAAGTAAACCTGCCACTGAAAATGAAAAACAACCCAATACTCCAACTTCAGAAAATAATACTCAATGAAAATCAAAGAGCAAACTAGGAAGCTAGCCGTAGGCAGTACTTGAGTACGGCAAGGCAAAGCTGACGTGGTTTGAAGAGATTTGCGAAGAGTATAAAAGTAATCAATAGCCAGTAAAATAGCTCCTTCCAACCTTGGAAAGAAGCTATTTTTTATTGCTGCAATACTTTTCTTGGCTTGGTACCTTCAGCTGGACCAATGACACCTGCCATCTCAAGCTCTTCCATGAGACGGGTCGCACGGTTAAATCCAACTGACAAACGACGCTGAATCATGGATGCACTGGCTTTCTGTGTTTCGATAACCAAAGACTTAGCTTCTTCAAAAAGCGGATCACCACCAGCATCTCCATCCGAAAATTCTCCTTCATTTTCAGAAACCTCACCTGGATCAAAACTCTCATCGTAGTCTGCATCTGCCTGAGTCTTGATGAAGTTCACAATGCGCTCAACATCGTCATCCGAGATAAAGGAGCCTTGGAGACGAACTGGATGATTTTCATTAATCGGTTTAAAGAGCATGTCTCCTCGACCAAGAAGTTTTTCTGCTCCATTTTCATCCAAAATCGTACGGGAGTCTGTTCCTGATGAAACCGCAAATGCTACACGAGATGGAACATTGGCCTTAATCAAACCAGAGATGACATCAACAGATGGACGCTGAGTTGCAAGAATCATGTGGATACCTGCAGCACGCGCCTTCTGCCCAAGACGGATGATAGCATCTTCCACTTCCTTGCTGGCCACCATCATGAGGTCAGCCAACTCATCCACAATCACGACAATGAGTGGTAGCGGAATTTGCTTGTACTCAGACTGGGCATTGAACTCTTCTACCTTGGCATTAAAACCTGCAATATTCCGAACTCCCACCTTGGCAAAGAGTTCATAACGGTTTTCCATTTCATCCACAACCTTTTGCAGAGCCTTGCTGGCTTTGCGTGGATTGGTCACGACTGGAATCAAGAGGTGGGGAATATCATTGTAAACAGATAACTCAACCATCTTGGGATCGACCATCATAAATTTAACTTGATCTGGTCTCGCCTTCATGAGAATGCTAGCAATAATGCCGTTAACTGCTACTGACTTCCCTGAACCCGTTGAACCTGCAACTAGCAAGTGGGGCATTTTAGAAAGGTCAAAAGCTCTTGCGGTTCCATTAACAGCCTTCCCTAAAGGAATTTCCAAGAAATTTTCTGCTTTCGTTTGCGATTGTTCCCATAGTTCTCGGAAAGATACAGTGGTAATATCGGAGTTGGGCACTTCAATTCCGATTAGGGATTTCCCAGGGATTGGTGCTTCAATTCGGACATCCTTGGCAGCCAAGGCTAGAGCGAGGTCATCTGATAGATTGGAAATGCGGTTGACCCTTACACCAACAGCCGGCTTGACTTCATACTTGGTCACTGATGGCCCAATTTCGGCCCGTTCAACTGTTACCTTAATACCAAAGCTAGCAAAGGTTGCTTCTAAGATTTTGATATTTTCTCTGACAATTTTCTTCTCTTTAGACTGATCTTTTGGTTTATCTGGTGCAAAGAGTTGTAAGCTTGGAAGTTTGTATTCAAGGGCTTCTTTGGCTGAAAAATCGACCTGAACATCTTGGTCATCTGAGTCATCTTCCTGTTCAGGGAATTTAAGTTCAGCTTGAGGCAGGATGATTTCTGGTTCCACCCACTTTTCTTCTGGAATAGGTGGAAGATTTTGAACAGCTTCCTCTGTCAGAATTTCACCCGTTTCCATATCAACAGGAGGCAAATCGAGTAAGGCTTTTTCAGTCTCTTCTTGTTCTAATCTAGCCTCTTTCTCAGCCTTTTGGCGAGCTTTTTCTTCTTGTTTGACAAAGCGTTCCTCTTTTCGACGCTCGTGCCCTTCCCACCATTTAGCAAAGCCTCTACTGAAAAATTCAGCAATATCGTAAACAGACCAAGGGCTGACTAGGAGAGAACCCACTAAAATCAAGATAGAACCAATAAAGTAAGTTCCGATATTTGAAAAGAGAAAGGCTGTTGGAATATAAAGAGCGACCCCGATCAAGCCCCCTCCAGCAAAACTAGTCGTTCGAAAACCAGTCAGATCTGTCACAACCTGAGCCATGGTCCCTTTTAGAACGGACTTGTCCAAACCATATTTCCAAACCAAGTAGGCTTCAAAAATCAAGAGTAAGCCAGCAAATATGGTGAAAAAGCCAGATAAGAGTCCTTCCTGTTTTCGTATCCACTTGAAAAAAAAGAGATAGATTAATAGGCCGAATATCGCCAGATAAGCTAGGCTACCCACTAGCAAGCGAATTAAATTATAAAGGGTTATACCTGCAGCCCCTAATTTGAAGGCTGCGAAAATCAATAAAATCGCAATTCCTAATGAAATCAACATTCGTTGAATCGCTTCTTTTCTTTCCAGTTCTGCTTTAGACGGTCTCCGTCTTGTTGTACTTGTATTCTTGTTTGCCATTCTTCTATTATACCATATTTCACAGGCATTTCGGGAAGAGAAAAAGACTGCACCAAACGGTCCAATCTTTTCATTTTTCTATTTTTTATGCTTGTGGTTTGCGTAGGTAACCATAAACCACACCACTTACGATTGCTCCTACCAAGACAGAAACGAGGTAAAGGAGAGCATTTGAAGTAAGGGCGATAACGAAGATTCCTCCGTGTGGCGCCATGAGTTTGATACCAGTAAGACCAACGAGTCCACCTGCTACTGCTGAACCAAGGATGAAGCTTGGAATCGCACGAGCTGGGTCAGCGGCACCAAATGGAATCGCTCCCTCAGTGATAAATGACAAGCCCATGATGATGTTTGTCAAACCAGAGTTACGTTCTTCCTTAGTAAATTTATCTTTGAAAAGAAGAGTTGCGACAAAGATTGCAAGTGGTGGCACCATTCCTCCAGCCATAACTGCTGCCATGGCTACAGAACCACCTGAAGAAACAGTTGCTGCAAGCGTACCTGTACCAAAGACATAAGCTGCTTTATTAACTGGTCCACCCATGTCAACAGCCATCATTCCACCAAGGACGATACCAAGAAGGACAGCTGAACCTCCTCCAAGACCGCCTAGGAAGTCATTCATAGCAGTATTGATTGCTGCCATTGGGATATTTACAGCTAGCATAACAAATCCTGTCAAGATTGTTCCAAGAAGTGGCAATAGAAGGATTGATTTAGCACCTTCGAGTGAACGAGGAACTTTAACGTATTTCTTGATGGCAAGAACCAAGGCACCTGCGATAAATCCACCAACAAGGGCACCTAGGAAACCAGATGAGACACCTGCAAGAGTTGAAGTTGCTTCACCACCTGCGGCATAAGGAATTTTACCAAAGGCAAAACCTTCTTTGGCAATAGCACCAGCCACGAAACCTGCTACCAAACCTGGTTTTTCAGCAATAGAGTAGGCAACATAACCCGCAAAGACTGGAAGCATCAAACCAAAGGCAGCTCCACCAATTTTCATGAACATAGAAGCTAACTCATGGTAAGAACCAAGATTGCTAAGGTTTTCATTTGGAACACTCAAAGCACCGTCAATCAAGAAGGCAAGGGCAATCATGATACCACCACCGATAACGAATGGTAACATTTGAGATACACCACTCATCAAGTGTTTGTAGAAGGCACCACCAAGGCTTTGTTTTTCGTTAGAGGCTGTTGCAGCTTTTCCACCATTAGCGGCACGGTAGACTTCAGTATCTCCTGAAAGAGCCAAGTTAATTAGCTCTTCTGTCTTACGGATACCGTCAGCAACTGGACGATTGATCAATGGTTTTCCATCAAATCGATCCATTTCAACGGCCTTGTCTGCTGCAATGATAATAGCTTTAGCCTTACGGATATCTTCTGCAGTTAGTTGATTTCCAACACCGCTAGCACCGTTGGTTTCGACCTTGATACCAACCCCCATTTCAGCAGCTACTTTTTGAAGGGCTTCTTGGGCCATGTAAGTGTGGGCAATACCTGTTGTACAAGCTGTAACAGCTACGATAAAGTCACCAGAGTCATTAGCAGGTGCTTGAACAAGTTCCTCAGTTTTTTCTGAAGCTTGGTCAAAAAGTTCGATAACTTGGTCTGCAGATGTTGCTTGACGAAGTTTGTCTGCAAAACCGTCTTTCATCAAGTATTGAGACAATTCTGCCAAGGCTGCCAAGTGAGTATCATTGGCACCTTCTGGAGCTGCAATCATGAAGAAGAGGTCAGTTGCTTGTCCATCCAAGCTCTCGTAGTCAACACCCTTATTTGACTTAGCAAATAGAACTGTCGCTTCTTTGACAGCAGCGTTTTTGCTGTGAGGCATTGCGATTCCATCACCCAAACCAGTAGAAGTCAAAGCTTCACGCGCCAAAATTCCTTCTTTAAATGTTTCAAAATCTGTTACATAACCGTGCTCTGTCAAATTTTTAATCATCTCGTCGATGACAGCTGTTTTTTCAGTTGCCTTCAAATCTAGCAACATGACATCTTTTCTCAATAGGTCTTGAATTTTCATCTTTTTTCTACCTCAACTTTTCCATATGTTTCTTTAATAAATTCCGCCGTTGCCAAGTCATCTGAGAAGGTAGTTGCCGTTCCGCAAGCCACTCCCCATTTGAAGGCTTCTACTGCGTCTTTTGATTTGACAAATTCACCTGTGAATCCAGCAACCATAGAATCACCAGCTCCAACTGAATTTTTGACTGTTCCTTTGATTGGTTTAGCGAAGTAAGCTCCCTCAGATGTGACAAGAAGGGCGCCATCACCAGCCATAGAGATAATAACATTTTGAGCACCCTTAGCCAGTAACTCACGAGCGTATTTCTCAATTTCATCTAAACTTTCGAGTTTAACCCCAAAAATCGCTCCAAGTTCATGATTGTTTGGTTTTACAAGAAGAGGCTGGTAGTCCAAACTATCAATTAAGGTCTGTCCTTCAAAGTCACAGACCACTTGCGCACCAGTCTGGCGCGTCAAGGAAATCAAATCCTTATAGATAACATTGCCTAGATTTTTAGCACTTGAACCTGCAAAGACAACTGTATCTTCTGCTGTCAGACTAGATAAAATAGCTTTCAATTCTTCTAGCTGAACCGGTTCAACAGTTGGACCCGTTCCGTTGATTTCTGTTTCTTGGTCTGCTTTGATTTTAACATTGATACGAGTATCTTCTGCCACCTGGACAAAACGTGTCTCGATTTCTTCCTCTGCTAAAGTATCTGTGATAAATTTACCAGTAAAGCCACCGATAAATCCCGTCGCTGTATTTGGTATATTCAAACGTTTCAAGACACGGCTGACATTGATTCCTTTCCCACCAGCAAACTTATCATCACTGTCCATACGATTTACACTACCAACTTTGACTTGGTCCAAACGAACGATATAGTCAATGGATGGATTGAGTGTGACTGTATAAATCATACTTCTATTACCTCCGTTTTCTCCTTAATAACCTGCAAGAGCTCATGCCCTTGACTAGTGATAACGATAGCGCGTTTGAGTGGTGCTACCTTGGCAAAGCAAGTTTGTCCAATTTTTGACGAATCCACCAAGACGTAGGTCTGCTTGGCATTCTCCAAAATAGCTCTTTTCACAGCTCCCTCCTCCATATCAGGAGTCGTATAATAGCCATCGTCAACACCATTCATTCCGATAAAGGCACGGTCAAAGTGCAATTGGTTAATCTGGTTAAGAGCAACGCCCCCGATACTAGCATCTGTCGCCGTCTTGACGTTTCCTCCAACCATGACAGTTGGAATCTGCTTTTCAACCAACTGAGCAGCATGGTGAATGGAGTTGGTCACAACTGTAACATTCTTATTGACCAATTCATGAATCAAAAAAGCAGTTGTTGTTCCAGCATCGATAAAGATAACATCTTTTTCTTTAATGAGAGAGGCTGCTTTCTGAGCCAGCAACTTCTTTTCTTGAAGGTTTTTGACAGATTTTTCTTGAATGGTTTCTTCTTCCTGTAAGGAGTGGGGGAGTTCTGCTCCACCATGCACACGACGAAGCTTGTTTTCCGCTTCCAACTCATCCAAGTCTCTTCGAACCGTTGATTCTGACGTTTCTAGCAAACTAACTAATTTTTCTAGAGAAACTACATGATGTTGATTTAACTCCTCTAAAATCAGTTGTTTACGTTCTGTTTTTAACACTGAATCACCTCCTGTTATCGTTTACACTATTCATTCTACCATACTTTATTTCGAAGTCAAGCATTTTTTGTCATTTTCTTTCAAAATCTATCATTTTTCTTATTTCTAGAATTTTTATTGCAAGATAAGAGCCTTTATGGTAGACTATTTGAGTAAGTATTGGAAGATTACTCAAGAGGCTTAAGAGGCCGTGTTGGAAACGCGGTAGGCGTGTAATAGCGTGCGTGGGTTCGAATCCCATGTCTTCCGTCGAAAAAAGATTATTTTTAGGATGCGACAAATGTTGTATCCTTTTTTAAAATAGGGTCTGTTTGTGACTCCCTTTTTAGCAAAAGAATGCAAAGGAATACCAAATATAAAAATAAAAAACGTTGATTTAACAACGTTTTACCAAGGAATGCAAAAGAATGCAAAGGAATAATGGAGCCGGTGGGAGTCGAACCCACGTCCAAACACCTGCCAACATATTTGTCTACAACCATAGGTTATGTATTATTTTAACAGCCCCTCGACACATAACTCAAGTCTAGAAACTGCGAGTCTATCAATCTCTTATCAAGCCGCTAGACAAGGCTTAATCGTATCTCGCTAATAATAAGACCTGTCATTGAACACGAGCAATCCAAATCGGGTCACGCCTGCTGGTTTTTAGGCAGCTAGAGCGTAAGAAGTGTTATTTTTTGCAGTTATATTTAACTGAGCGTTTACGTCGCCACACGAGTCGCAAAATATGCCTCATAATGCCTGTCGAATCCGTAACGACCCCAAAAGACAATAAAACCATTATACCTTATCTAACTCAAAAATGCAAAAAGAAATCACATACCTAAAAAAGATACTATTCGAGAAATTTAGCAAACTGGAAGACTAACTACAACTTTTTCAGTGCATAACTTTACGATTGTAAATAGAGCTTACGAAATCCAATTAACACATACCTAAGATGAAGCTATCTGTTTTGAAGAAATTCACGAAGAGAATTATTCTAAAATACTTTCAGATGAGAATTTTCGTACTCTCTTTATTTTAATTCATTTGAGTTTAAAAACTATAAAATCAATCCTTATATTATTCGGACTACTTTTCACTTATTGCACCAAAATATAGTAAAATGAAATAAGAATAGGACGAATAGATCAGGACAGTCAAATCGATTTCTAACAATGTTTTAGAATTAGAGGTGTACTATTCTAGTTTCAATATATTATAAATAGGTTTCATTCGAACTTTAATAGACTATGAAAACCAGTGGAACTTACCCTGACACGGAATTCCACTGGTTTTTTCGATTTTTATCAGATTAACTTCTACTATTCTTAGCTGTGAAAATTAGTTTAAGACTTTAACTTATTTTCAGTCTTCTAATCTAAAGGCCACTTCCAGTAAAGAAAAATCAGGGTTCTCCTGACTTTTACTTAGCTAATTCTCTTTCTCGTTCTTTCATTATTTTATGATTTTCATACAAACGGGATAAGAACTTAGAAATTTCTTTCAAGATAGAATAGGTTGGCACTGCGACAATCATTCCAACTACACCATAGATATTGCTTGACAACAAAAGTAAAACTAAAATCGTGATTGGATGAACCTTCATAACACTTCCTACGATTCGAGGATATAAGATATTGCCATCTACCTGCTGAACAACAAGCATATAAATCACTGCAATCAGCAGTCTATGGGGATCAGTGAATATATTTGCGATGATCATAGGAATCAAACCAATACTTGGCCCCACATAAGGAATTAAATTGGCTACACCAGAAAAAATGGCAAAAACTAAAGCATATTTTAAACCAATAATACTATAGCCAATATAAGCCAAACAACCTATAATGATTGCGTCAATCGAAACTCCACTAATATAGCGAGCAATCGTCGCATTTAAATTCTTTAATAAGCCTGCAATATGCAAGCAATCCCTCTTTAGAATCGTTCTTTCAAGCATGGGCAAGAATTTATGTCCATCTAATAAGAAATAAACCAAAAAAACTGGAGTCATAATCAAAATCAAAACAGTACTGATAAGAGCTGACAAGACGCTCCCCACACTATTTGATACGCTATTTAGGATATTTTGAAGAATATCAACATAGGATAAGTTTAACTGCTGAATTGTAGCTTCTACATCCAAATTCTGGAGCGCAGGATAATTAGATAAGTCTATGATTAAGTCTTGTACTCGACTATAAATAGTTTGACTAGATATAATCAAACTAGATAACTGATTAATCAAAATAGGTAAGAGATAGACAACACCTATGACCATTCCCCAGACCAAAGTACACAAGGTAATTAAAATACCAAGCAAACGATTGAGTTTACAGACTTTATTTAAGAAAGTAACAATAGGGTTTGTCAAATAATAAAGAAAGCCCCCTAATAAAAATGGAATCATAATTGTATTAAGCACGCTAACAAAAGGGTTAATCAAAGATCCCATCTGTCTCCATAGGTAAAAGATGATGGTTAAGAGTAAAATTTCTGTGGTCCAAAAAAATAATTTATTTCTACGAAACATGAGTTACCTCCCTCACTTTATTTTACCATATTTTCAAAAAGCTTAACAGATGAATTATTAAAGCAAGAATATTTTTTTTCTTTATGATAGAATAAGACTACTATGAAAAAAATATTTTTAACTTTGTTAACTGTCTCTCTTTTAGGGGGTGCTTCTACTGCTGTTGCTCAAGATTTTACCATTGCCGCTAAACATGCGATTGCTGTTGAGGCAAATACTGGTAAAATTCTCTATGAGAAGGATGCAACGCAACCTGTCGAAATTGCTTCCATAACAAAATTGATTACTGTTTATCTGGTCTATGAAGCTTTGGAAAACGGAAGTATTACCCTCTCCACTCCTGTAGATATTTCTGATTATCCTTATCAATTGACGACAAATTCTGAAGCCAGTAATATTCCTATGGAGGCCCGTAATTATACTGTCGAAGAGTTGCTTGAAGCAACTCTGGTATCTAGTGCCAACAGCGCCGCTATTGCCCTAGCTGAGAAAATTGCTGGCTCAGAAAAAGATTTCGTCGATATGATGCGGGCAAAACTCTTGGAATGGGGAATTCAGGATGCCACTGTTGTCAATACGACAGGTCTTAACAATGAAACTCTAGGGGATAACATTTACCCAGGTTCTAAAAAAGATGAGGAAAATAAGCTTAGTGCTTATGATGTCGCTATCGTTGCTCGCAACCTCATCAAAAAATACCCACAAGTCTTAGAAATCACCAAAAAACCTTCTTCTACTTTTGCTGGGATGACAATCACTTCAACCAACTACATGTTAGAAGGTATGCCTGCTTACCGTGGTGGTTTTGATGGGCTAAAAACAGGAACAACAGATAAGGCTGGAGAGTCTTTTGTTGGTACTACTGTCGAAAAAGGCATGAGAGTCATCACAGTTGTTTTAAATGCAGATCATCAAGACAATAATCCTTACGCTCGATTTACAGCTACATCTTCCCTAATGGATTATATTTCTTCTACATTTACACTTCGCAAAATCGTTCAACAAGGCGATGCCTATCAAGATAGCAAAGCCCCTGTACAAGATGGAAAAGAAGATACAGTAACTGCAGTGGCTCCAGAGGATATCTATCTAATCGAACAGATTGGGAATCAATCTTCCCAATCTGTTCAATTCACACCTGATTCCAAAGCAATCCCAGCACCACTTGAAGCTGGAACAGTGGTTGGCCATTTGACTTATGAAGACAAGGACTTGATTGGTCAAGGTTACATCACCACAGAGCGCCCTAGTTTCGAAATGGTAGCAGACAAGAAAATTGAAAAAGCCTTCTTCTTAAAAGTTTGGTGGAATCAGTTTGTCCGCTTTGTTAACGAGAAATTATAAAAAATCGCGATTTTAAACCGCGATTTTTTGATACAAGTTCATCTTCAAAATCCTTGATTTTGAGTAAATCTAATACTCAAAATCAAAGAACAAACTAGGAAGCTAGCCGCAGGTTGCTCAAAACACTGTTTTGAGGTTGTAGATGAAACTGACGAAGTCAGTAACCATACATACGGTAAGGCGATGCTGACGTGGCTTGAAGAGATTTTCGAAGAGTATAAAATCAAATTTTATCCAACTGATCCCTCCATTTCATAGCTAATCAAGCGGTTCAGCTCAACTGCGTATTCCATTGGAAGTTCTTTTGTAAAGGGTTCTACAAATCCCATGACAATCATTTCAGTTGCCTCAGATTCTGACAATCCACGGCTCATGAGATAATACAATTGCTCTTCTGAAATCTTAGATACTTTGGCTTCGTGTTCCAAAGCCACTTGCGAGTTGTGAATTTCATTAAATGGAATAGTATCTGATGCTGACAAGTCATCCATGATAATGGTATCACATTCAATGTGGGAAACAGATTTCTTAGAGTTCTTGTTAAAGGTGACTTGTCCACGGTAGTCAACCTTTCCTCCACCTTTAGCGATGGATTTAGACACAATAGACGAGCTGGTATGTGGAGCATTGTGAATCATCTTAGCACCCGTGTCTTGGTGTTGCCCTGCATTAGCAAAGGCGATAGAGAGCATGGTACCACGCGCTCCTTCTCCATCAAGGTAAACAGATGGATATTTCATAGTCGTTTTGGCACCCAAGTTTCCATCAATCCACTCAACAGTGGCATCCTTTTGAGCCTTAGCACGCTTTGTTACCAAGTTATAGACGTTATCAGACCAGTTTTGGATAGTTGTATAACGCATATAAGCTCCGTCCAAAGCAAAAATTTCTACAATGGCAGCGTGTAAGCTATTGCTTGAATATGTTGGTGCTGTACATCCTTCTACGTAGTGGACGCTTGCTCCCTCATCAACGATAATCAAGGTACGTTCGAACTGACCTATATTTTCGTTATTGATACGGAAATAAGTTTGAAGTGGAATATCTACCTTGACACCTTTTGGCACGTAGATAAAAGTTCCACCCGACCATACTGCTGAGTTGAGGGCTGCCAACTTGTTATCTGTCGGCGGTACCAACTTCGCAAAGTATTGTTTAAATAAGTCTGGGTATTCCTTGAGTGCGGAATCTGTATCTGTAAAGATAATACCTAATTTTTGGAACTCTTCCTTCATGTTGTGGTAAACCACTTCTGACTCGTACTGGGCAGAAGCCCCTGCTAAATAAGCACGTTCAGCTTCTGGAATCCCGATACGTTCAAAGGTTTCTTTAATCTTTTCAGGTACATCATCCCAAGAACGGGCTGGTTTGTCAGATGGTTTTTGGTAGTAGATTAAGTCATCAAAGTCAATCTCTGACAAGTCTGCTCCCCAAGTTTGCATGGGCATTTTTTTGAAGGTTTCATAAGACTTCAAACGGAACTCCAACATCCACTCAGGCTCACCCTTAGCAGCAGATAATTCACGAATAACACCTTCGTTGAGTCCTTTTCCTGTCGATAAGACAGGCTCTACATCGTCATGGAAACCAAATTTATATTCACCAAGGTCAATTGGTTTTGGTTCTACTCTTTCTTCAGCCATAGTATCCTTTCTTTCTTCATTTCTAATAATTCATAAGACAAAAGAAACTTGTCTTACTGTTTTTCTTGATTTTCAATTGTTTTCTTAAGGGCATTCCAAGCTAGGGTTGCACACTTGATTCTTTGAGGGAATTTGGCAACACCTGACAAGAATGCCGCGTCTCCAAGTTGGTCTTGACGCTCATCTTTTTGCCCTTGAACCATTTCAGAAAAAATAGTCGCCAGTTCTAAAATTTCTTGTTTGGTTTTTCCTAAAACGACATCTGTCATCATACTAGCAGAAGCAGTTGAAATCGTGCATCCTGAATTTAGAAAAGCAATATCTTCCAAACGGTCCTCTGCATCAAACTTGACAGAGAGGTTGATGACATCCCCACAAGTCGGATTGTTGAGACTGGTTTGCTCAGCATCTTCTAACTTCCCTTGGTGATGTGGATTTTTCGAATGGTCTGCTACCACTGCCATATAAAGGCTATCTAGTTTAGAAAGTGCCATTGAAAAACTCCTTTGTCTTTTGTAGGGCATCGACTAGTTTGTCGCAATCTGCCTTGGTATTGTAGATATAAAAACTTGCACGAGCTGTTGCTGGGACTTCCAAATACTGAAGCAAGGGTTGCGCACAATGGTGACCAGCACGAACAGCCACTCCTTCATAATCCAGAGCCGTCGCAAGATCGTGAGGATGGAGATCACCTAGGTTAAAGGCAATAACACCCGAACGTTGAGCCAAATCCTGAGAACCGTAAATGGTCAATCCCTCAATTGCCTGCAGTTTTGGATAGACGTACGCAATCAATTCCTGTTCATGAGCTTCAACGGCATCCATACCAATCTTTTCCAGATAATCAACTGCAGTCGCAAGTCCAATAGCTCCTGCCATATTTGGCGTTCCAGCCTCAAATTTCCAAGGCAATTCCTTCCAACTAGCAAATTGCTCGTAGACAAAATCAATCATCTCGCCGCCAAATTCTACTGGAGACATTTGCTCAAGATACTTTTCTTTGCCGTAAAGGACACCGATACCAGTCGGACCAGCCATCTTGTGACCCGAAAAGGCGAAAAAGTCCAGATCCAAGTCCTGGACATCAATCTTCATATGAGGTGTAGATTGAGCACCATCCACTACCATAATTGCCCCAACTTGGTGGGCTAATTGAGTGATTTCCTTGATCGGATTGACCACACCAAGAACATTGGAGGCATGAGCTAGGGAAACAAATTTAACCTTATCAGTCAATTTAGCTCGCAAATCCTCCATATCCAAGGCACCGTCTTTAAGATAGACATAGACAAGCTCTGCTCCAGTCTTTCGACAAGCTTCCTGCCATGGAATGATATTAGAATGGTGTTCCATTACTGAAATCAAGACCTGGTCTCCCTCAGTGAGAATTTCCTCAGCAAAGCGTGCCACCCAGTTAAGGCTGGTTGTCGTTCCTCTGGTAAAGAGAACTTCCTTTGTAGAGCCTGCATTAATAAACTTACGAATGGTTTCACGAGCAGCTTCATAAGAAGCTGTCGCTCGTTCCGCTAAGGTATGGACACCACGGTGAACATTGGCATTGTCCTGCTCATAGTAACTGTTAATAGCTTTCAGAACTACTAGTGGTTTTTGTGTCGTCGCAGCATTGTCCAGATAGACCAGAGGTTCATCATTGACAATCTGATCTAAAATTGGAAAATCCTTGCGAATCGCTTCTACATCTAACATAGGCTTCCCCTTAGCGTTTTGACAATTTCTCTTCGATAGTTGCAATCATTTCATCACGAACTTCCTTGACTGGAATCTCCACGATAACAGATCCAAGGAAACCACGAACAACCAAACGCTCTGCAGTTGCCTTATCCAATCCACGACTCATGAGGTAGTACATATCTTCTGGATCTACCTGACCAATAGAGGCTGCATGTCCTGCAGTGACGTCATTTTCATCAATCAAAAGAATTGGGTTAGCATCTGAACGCGCTTGGTCTGAAAGCATGAGAACACGGCTCTCTTGTTGGGCATCTGCTCCCTTAGCACCCTTGATGATGTGGCCGATACCATTGAAAGTCAAAGTTGCTTTTTCAAGGATAACCCCATGTTGTAGGATATTTCCGATAGAGTTGCAGCCATAGTTAGTTACACGAGTATCAATCCCTTGTACCTGACGACCACTTGAAAGAGCTACAACCTTGAGGTCAGCATGGCTACCATTACCAATCAAGTCACTATCAAAATCAGCAACGACATTTCCTTCGTTCATGACACCGATAGCCCAGTCAATACTTGCATCGTTGCCTAATTTACCACGACGGCTAATGTAGGCAGTGACGTTTTCACCTAGACGGTCAATAGCAGCAAACTTGACTTGCGCACCAGAACGTGCAATCACTTCCACTGTGATATTGGCAGTTGCTTTGTCACTTCCTTCACCGCGTGACTCTAAACGCTCCAGATAACTAATCTTAGAATTTTTACCAGCGATAATCATAATATGCTTGTTAAACGGCACATTGCTATCGCTATCTTGGTAGAAAATTCCTTCAATTGGCTCTGTGATTTCTACGTTATCTGGAATATAGAGTACAGCACCACTGTTAAAGTAAGCTGTGTGGTAAGCCGCCAACTTGTCATCATCATACTTAACAGATGACATGAAGAATTCTTCGATCAGCTCTGGAATTTCTTCTAAAGCTGAGTGAAAGTCTGTGAAGACAACACCCTGTTCAGCTAACTCAACTGGAGTTTGTTCGAAAACAGTTTGAGTTCCTACTTGCACCAACTTCAAGTGATGATCTAAAGCTGTGAAATCTGGAACATTTGCTGATGGCTCATTTTCTGTAATCGTTCCATCACCCAGATTCCAACGGTGGAATTTGACACGCTCAATAACTGGTAATTCCAAAGTCTCAATCTTGTCAAAAGCTTTTTGACGGAGATCAGCCAACCAGCTTGGTTCAGCGTGCATTTCTGAAAAAAGTTTAATATTTTCTCTAGTCATTTACTTCTCCTAAAAGATACGAGGGAATTACAATTCTTCCTTGTAGTCGTAGCCAAGTTCTTCAGCTAGTTTTGCGTATCCTTCACGTTCCAAACGCGCAGCCAATTCTGGACCACCAGAAAGGACAACACGACCTTCCATCATCACGTGTACCACATCAGGTGTGATATAGTTCAAAAGACGTTGGTAGTGAGTGATGATCATAGCACCAAAACCTTCACCACGCATGGCATTGACACCTTTAGACACAACTTTAAGAGCGTCAATATCAAGACCTGAGTCAATCTCGTCCAAAAGAGCAAATGTTGGCTCCAACATCAAAAGTTGAAGAATTTCATTGCGTTTTTTCTCACCACCAGAGAAGCCTTCGTTGAGGTAACGCTCTGCCATTTCTTCTTTCATGTTGAGCAATTCCATTTTTTCATCTAGCTTAGTAATAAACTCACGAACTGAAATCTTCTCATCATCTTCTTTACCCGCATTCATAGCGGCACGAAGAAACTCAGCATTGGTAATTCCAGGGATTTCTGATGGGTATTGCATAGCAAGGAAAAGTCCCATACGCGCACGCTCATCCACTTCCAACTCAAGGATGTTTACGCCATCAAACAAAACTTCACCTTTAGTTACTTCATAGTTTGGATTTCCCATGATAGCGGCAGAAAGAGTCGATTTACCTGTACCATTTGGTCCCATGATAGCGGCAATTTCTCCTGTTTTCAGGGTCAGGTTAACCCCTTTTAAAATTTCTTTTCCTTCAATCTCAACGTGAAGATCTTTGATCTCTATTACTGACATGATAGTTCCTTTCTTTTTCAAAACTTTTACAGTACTTACTAGAAAAACGTCTGATTTCCCCAGAAATAGAGCAAAAATTCTATAAATATACTTTTCTAGTATAACAAAAAAAAGCCTAAAAGGCTTTGATTTTGTCTGGAAGCTGAGGGCTAGTCTTTCCTATTAAAATGCTGATCGATGACATCAACAATTTTACCCATCACATAACTGACTCGGAAATTTCTAAAGAGTAAAATTGCCCAAAAGGCTGCCATAATATAGCGGCCAGTCATCCAGGCTTCATTGAAAAAATAGGTCTCAGCAGCTGTAAATAGCGCCATAATAATAAATTGTTGTTTATTCATAAACTTATTGTATCATGAAATCTTTCTTTAGTCTTCCTCTACCTTCACTTTATCAGCCAAAAATTCAAATCCTTCTGGAATCAGGCTTTCTTCTACTTCTTTTTCAGTTTGAGAAGATTTGGCTTTGGCTGAAAAGGCTGCGCGAACTTCTTTCCATTCCTCCATGGAAATAGCTAAAATCTCAGGTGAAAAACCTGCCGCCTGACTGAGGATATTACCAAACATGGTATTGAGATTGTCTCGTTTCATAGTTTGACCAGCATTGAAGTTAGACTCAAAAGCAAGAATAGCATGGTGTTCATTGGCAGCAACCGGTTGAGAACCAACTAGCAGAGCCTTGTCCGGCCCACCTAGACTTTCAATTACCTCTCCCCAGGCATTCTGCAAACGAATTAGATTTTGACGTGCTAAATCAGGATTTTCGACGGCCTCTTGTAAGATAGATTGCACTTTATTGCGATCGACACGATAGACTGTTTTGCCCGTAGCTGGTCGACTAGGAGCTGGTGCAACTTGTTTAGGAACCGCACCTACATTAGAAAGCTCTTGTTTGAGACGGGCAACTTCCTGTCTCAGCGTAGCAATTTCATTTTCAACCGCTCCTGATAGAGCTGGTTCGGGCTTGATTTCCGCCAAACGGACGGTCATCATTTCAGCATAAATCTTGGGCTGCAAACTAGACTTAATATCTGCTAAACTCACTGTTGCTAAGCGAATCATTTCAAACAGATTTTTTTGAGGAAGTGCCAAATTTTCTACAAAGACTGAACTATGATGAGTATTTTCTCCCCCTGTTTGAACAATTAACAAGTCTCTTAAATAGTGCAAAAGATCGGTCACAAAACGAGTCATGCTCTTACCATTGTCAAAAAGAAGATTCAAGCAAGACAAAGCTTTGGGAACATCCTGTTGAGACAAGGCCGCCACATAATCATCCAAGGCTGATAGGCTAATGGTGCCAGTAATTTCTTCAGAGATAGCAGTCGTCAGCTCATTTCCCTGTGTCAAACTCAGGGCTTGATCCAAAATAGACAAGGCGTCCCGCATTCCACCTTCCGCCCGCCTGGCAATGATTTCCACAGCCTCTGGTTCAGAACTGATATTTTCTTTTTCTAAGATATAGTGAATATGTTCCTTAATATCCTGTGTCTTAATTGATTTAAACTCAAAACGTTGCACACGGGATAGAATAGTAGCAGGAATCTTGTGCAATTCAGTAGTGGCCAAAATAAAGACTACATTCTGTGTTGGTTCTTCCAGCGTCTTTAGGAGGGCATTAAAAGCCCCTGTAGACAGCATGTGAACCTCATCTATGATATAAACCTTATAACGAGCAAGGCTAGGCGCATAGGTAGATTTATCACGAATTTCGCGAATTTCATCTACCCCATTATTAGAAGCTGCATCCATTTCAATGACATCTTCTAAACTACCGTCCGTCACTGCTTGACAAATATAGCAGTTATTGCAAGGTTCGCCACCCACTTGATTGGGACAGTTCATAGCCTTGGCAAAGATTTTAGCAACACTGGTTTTTCCCGTTCCACGAGGACCAGAAAAAAGATAAGCGTGACTTATTTTCTCTTGCTCCACCGCTTGTTTAAGAGTCTTAGCCACAACTTCTTGACCAACTAACTGGGAGAAGTTTTGACTTCTATATTTTCGATAAAGTGCTTGATACATTAAGATTTTTCCTCAAACATCGTAAAGTCCCATGCTGTCTTTTCAAGCAAAATAGCGACAAATTGTTCCAAATAATCTCGATCCATAGCATCGTAATCCTCAATCTCTGAAGAATCCAGATCCAGAACTCCAAGTAACTGACCATTCTTCATCATCGGCACCACAATTTCACTTTTAGCTAGACTATCACAAGAAATATAGTTGAGATAGGTCGTCACATCTCCAACAATAACAGTTTCCTGAAAGTGAGCTGCCTCACCACAAACACCCTTGCCTAGTGCAATACGGATGCAGGAAACACCTCCTTGGAAGGGGCCTAAAACCAATTCCTTTCCATCGAACAAATAAAAGCCTGCAAATACGGTATTAGGAAAACGTGATTTTATGAGAGCACTGGCGTTGGAAAGATTAGCCAAAACATTGGTTTCGCCTTCCAATAGGAAGGACAATTCTTCATTTAACATTTGATAACGTGATTGTTTTTCTGATTTTAACATAGAACTATTATATCAAAAAAGGAGCAGAGACAAAAGAAAAATCCCTTGTTTAGTAAACAAAGGATTTTGTGAATTTTCAATTTGATTAAAGTTCGATATCACCAAACAAATCAGCCATTGAAAATCCTGTTTGTGTTTCTGGAAGTTCGAAATCACGCTTTTCTTGACGTCTTGGACGACGTGGACGAGCAGCACGTTTTTCTTCTTTTTGTCCTTCTTCTTGGGCTGGACGTTCTTCAAGAGCTTTAATAGAAAGTGACACGCGTTCTGCATCTGCGTTAACTTCAAGAACTTTAACTTGAACTTCTTGACCAACTTTAAGAGCTTCTTTTGGATTTTCAATCCGTTTGTGTGAAATTTGTGATACGTGAACAAGTCCATCGATACCTGGCAATACTTCAACAAATGCACCGAAGTCAGTCAAACGTTTAACTGTTCCTTCTACTACATCACCTTTAGCCAATTTTTGCTCAACGCCATCCCATGGTCCTGGTACTGTTGCTTTAAGTGAAAGTGATACACGTCCTTCTTCTTCGTTAAGATCAAGGATTTTCACTTCAATTTCTTCACCAACAGTTACAACTGATTTTGGTGATACGTTACGTTCATGTGACAATTCAGTCAAGTGAACCAATCCGTCAACACCACCAAGGTCGATGAAAGCGCCGAAGCTTGTGATACGAGCAACTTTACCAGTTACAACATCACCAACAGCCAATTTACCGAATACTTCAGCGCGAGCTGCTGCAGTAGCTGCTTCAACAACTTCACGACGTGAAAGGATGAAGCGGTTTTCTTTAGCGTTAACTTCTTTGATTTTAGTATCAAATTCTTGACCTACAAAACGCTCAGCGTTACGTACGAAACGAGTATCCAACATTGAAGCTGGGATAAATCCACGAACACCTTCAAATTCTACTGAAAGTCCACCTTTAACGGCACGCGTTCCTTTAACAGTAACAACTTCTTCTTCGCGACCAACAAGTTTGTCCCATGCTTTGCGAGCTTCAAGGCGTTTTTTAGATACAAGGTATGTAACTGTATCAGTATCTTTACCAACTACTTGACGAAGTACAAGAACATCCAATACTTCTCCTACTTTAACAAAGTCATTGATATCTGCATCACGATCGTTTGTCAATTCGCGAAGAGTCAAGACACCTTCAACACCAGTTCCAGAGATTGCAACGTTAGCTTGAGTCGCATCAACTGTCAATACTTCAGCACTAACAACATCACCAGTCTCAACTTGACTAACGCTATTTAGCAAATCTTCAAATTCGTTCATCTAAAAAATCCTCCAACAATCAAGTTTTTCTTAAACTTGACATACTTATAATTTTTTTCCTAAGCACCCGCAAGGACATGTTCATATCATTCACGTCTTTCAATTATAAAAATAAAATACCCTAAGATATTTTGCTTTCTATCTTGATTATTACCTAAGAACTGGGGTAGCTGGATTCGAACCAACGCATGAGGGAGTCAAAGTCCCTTGCCTTACCGCTTGGCTATACCCCATTAATGAAATGGAGAGAGAGGGATTCGAACCCCCGAACCCGAAGGAGCGGATTTACAGTCCGCCGCGTTTAGCCTCTTCGCTATCTCTCCTACAATCAACATGGACTATTATATCATGAAAATTTCAAAAAAACAAGACTTATTTTGCTAAATTATAATTTTCAATCAAAATTTCCACAGCTTTTTCCAATTTTTTATAAAAACTATCGACATTCCCATTCTTTATAATGGCAAATTGTCCGTCTAATTCGGCAATTTCTCCGATAACTTTTTTACCGATAGTCAATGTATAACCTTCAAAACTGTCTTTACCAACATTAACTTTGGCATCCGCTACTTGAATTTCGATTTTTTTATCTTTCTTGCTCATTTCATACCTCTCTTCACTTTTTCTATTTTACAAGAAAATCCTAAAACTAGCAAGAAAAAACTCTATATCAGGCTTCTCTGATATAGAGTTTTATGTAAACAACCTCAATTGATTTAGCATAGTTAATAGTTAGTAAACAAGCATAATTGACTATCCTTTTTAGGTTATCAGTGAGTCTCACCGCCTACTAACTGCAAATCCTTATCTTTGTAGTCTACAATAGCTTCAATAGCTACCTCTATGCCTCTTACAATATCACATAGACTCATTCCTGCAGTATTCGGCTTATTTACTACTTGTTCCATCATATATGGAATATGCATGAAACCTGCTCTCATATTAGGGAATTTTTTATCCACTAAATAAAGAGCTTGGTACATCAAATGATTGCAAACAAAGGTTCCTGCACTATTGGATACAACTGCCGGAAGTCCCTGTTTTTTGATAGCTTGTACCATCGCTTTGATAGGTAAACTACTAAAATAGGCCGATGCTCCATCAATACGAATCGGTGTATCAATTGGTTGATTGCCTTCGTTATCAGGTATGCGAGCATCATCTTGATTAATAGCCACTCGTTCAGGTGTTAAGCCGGTCCTGCCGCCTGCTTGTCCAATACAAAGTACAGCATCTGGTTGATATCGTAATATTTCTGCTTCTAAAACTTCTGACGACTTATAAAAAACCGTTGGAATTTCTACCCAGCGAACTTCAGCCCCATTAATCTCAGATGGTAATAATTTTACAGCCTCCAAAGCTGGATTAATCTTTTCACCTCCAAAAGGATTAAAACCTGTAACCAATATTTTCATTTTATTTTCCTTTACTAAAATGCGAGAAAGTACATTAAGAATATGTGAATAACAATCATTACTAGAGCAACACCTGCTTGAGCCTTTATAACGCCATTCTGATCTTTCATATCCATCAATGCTGCTGGTAGAGCGTTAAAATTAGCAGCCATTGGGGTCAATAAGGTCCCACAATAACCTGCTGTCATGGCAAGAGCACCAGCCACAATTGGATTAGCTCCCAGAGCAAATACAAAGGGAACTCCAACACCTGCTGTAATAACGGTGAATGCTGCAAAAGCATTTCCCATAATCATTGTGAATAGAACCATTCCAAGAACATAGGCCAAAACTCCTATAAAGCGACTATCTGAAGGAACAATACCGCTAATCAGATGAGAGATAACATCACCAACACCTGCTACAGTAAAAATAGCCCCCAAAGCCCCTAATAATTGAGGAACAATCCCACTTGTTGAAACTTGCTGAGTCATTCGATTATTTTCTGATAACAGACTCTTAGGGTGACTATTGGTAATCACAAGAACAGAAATTGTAGCAAACAAGGCGGCAAGGCTAATCGAAATCTTGCTAAATTCTGGAATCATTTGCGCTAAGACCAACGCAAGTATTGCCATCAGCATAACTGGAATAAAAATTTTATTTTTCAACCTGTTAGATTCAATATTGGCTTTCATTTCATCTAAGGATGGCAAGGTTCCGATACGGACTTGCTTAAACAATGTTAACAGCGATAATAGGATTACAATAATACCAATACTCATATTTGGCATATAGGAACCACCTATAAACGTAATAGACAATAGAGTCCAAAATGCAGATGTCCCAAGTCGAACTGGGTTTTTTTTATCTTTATAACTACAATAGGCTGTATGGAGAAATTGACAACCAATCACAATATAGGTCAACTCTAATAGTTGCTTTGCCAACTCTGTCATTTTTGTTCTCCTCCCCTAGTCTTTTTTGATATCAATTTTTTATCAAATAAATAATTGTAAATCCCTACTACAATAAGTGTTATAACAGCAACAATAATAGATGTAGAAGCAATCCCTGCATAATTGCTTTCATAGCCTAACTGATCTAATGTTCCCCCTATCAAGAGGACTCCCCCAGCACCTACAAACGTATTTTGAGCAAAGAAATTTCCAAAATTTTCATTCGCAGCCGCACGCGCTTTTATTGTCTCATCTTCAACCTCTGTTAACTTTCTACCTAATTGAGACTCTGCAGCTGCTTCTCCCATAGGTTGAACCAAAGGTCTGACAAACTGAGGGTGTCCTCCTAGACGAATTGAAAAGAAACCAGCTAACTCTCGAATAAAGAAATAAACTGTATAGAAGTTTCCAACTGTCAGACCTTTAATCTTTCGAATCAAATCGATTGATCGTTGCTTGAGTCCAAAGGTTTCTGACAGCCCCACAAGAGGCAAGGTAACCATAAAAATCGTGAGCACTCGCTGATTGCTAAATTCTTTTCCCAAAATCTCCAAAAATTCAACGAGAGAAACACCTGAAACTAAAGCTGTAACCAAACCAGCTAAGACTACTGTTGCAATTGTATCAAATTTTAAAATAAAACCCACAACAATAATTGCTATTCCTATTAATCTAATCCACTCCATATCAAACTCCTTTATATTCAAAATGACAGTATTTTTAAAATTTTATCAAGATCAATACCATTCCTTATTTAATGTGTTTTTTTAGTTCTTTTTGGTATTTGCTATTGGATTCCAATTTTTCTTTTTGCAATTTTTTAAAAACCTCGTTATATTCTTTTGTTGTAACAATATCTTTTTGCAATTTCATTCCTTTAAAGATGTATGGATCCCCCTTAATACCAACTTGTGAGTATGGTTTTGAGAATGGTACTACGTTACTTACAACTGGAGAACCACCAGATGAAGCTGTTGGCATCAATAATGAACTATCTGTCGACCAAGCTTGAGCTTTGGCATATTTTTCATATCTCTTCTCTAGGTCAGTGGTCTCAGAAACAGCATCTTCTAACAATTTCTTATATTTATCCAAACCAGGTTTAGCTACAACATCCTTATCTTTTCCTTTCGTAATACCAAGGTGTTTCATGGCAGAACCAGATTTTAGATCCATAATATTCAAGTAAGACGCTGGTTCTTGATAGCTTGGAGCCCATCCTGTACTGTTCAAATCATAGTCTTTTTGAGAAGGAGCAACATTGCCGTATTTATCATTTTCCATCAAACCATCAATAACATTTCCAATAACGTCTGTCCTCGATGTTCGAGTCGCTATACTGTAGCCCAATGATGCTGGATCTACTGCATAGACATAAGAAAATGTTGTCGGTGCATCTGCTTCTTTATCAGTTTTTCCACAAGCCACTAAAATAGCTGACGTGCTCAGGACCACTCCTGCTGTTAAGAGCCACTTTTTCTATTTCATAAAAAATCTCCTTTGGTTTATTTTAATCTACTTTTACAATCCAACCTTCTGGCGCTTCAATATCGCCAAACTGAATACCCGTCAATTCATTATATAATTTACGCGTCACAGGACCTACTTCTGTTTCACTATAGAATACATGGAAATCATCACCATGTTGAATACCTCCAATTGGAGAAATAACCGCTGCTGTACCACAGGCACCTGCCTCTACAAAACGGTCAAGATTATCAATTGGAACATCACCCTCAATAGGAGTTAATCCCAAGCGATATTCTGCCAAATAAAGCAAGGAATACTTGGTAATAGATGGCAAGATAGATGGACTCAATGGTGTTACAAATTCATTATCAGCTGTAATTCCAAAGAAGTTAGCTGATCCGACTTCTTCAATCTTTGTATGAGTTGATGGGTCCAGATAGATAACATCTGAGAAATGACGTGACTTGGCCATTTTTCCTGGTAAGAGACTTGCAGCATAGTTTCCACCAACCTTAGCCGCACCTGTACCATTTGGTGCTGCACGGTCATACTCATCCTGAATCAAGAAGTTGGTTGGGACCAAACCACCTTTAAAGTAATTTCCAACTGGCATAGCAAAGATGGTGAAAATGTACTCTTCTGCCGGTTTTACCCCGATAATATCTCCGACACCAATCAAAAGAGGGCGAAGATATAAGGTTCCACCTATTCCGTATGGTGGTACGTATTCTTCATTCGCACGGACAACTGCTTTACAAGCTTCTACAAACATGTCTGTCGGAACTTGTGGCATCAAGAGACGGTCACATGTACGTTGCAGACGTTTAGCATTTTCATCAGGACGGAACAGTTGAACACTGCCATCCTTAGTACGATAAGCTTTCAAACCTTCAAATGCTTGTTGTCCATAGTGAAGACTTGGAGAAGACTCTGAAATATGCAAAGTTGCATCCTCTGTAAGCTCTCCTTGATCCCATTGTCCATTTTTGAAATGAGCAAGATAGCGATAAGGTAATTTCATATAGGAAAAACCGAGGTTTTCCCAATCAATCGTTACTGTCATATTCCACTCCTTATTCTAAAAACCTATTTCTTATATTCTACACTATTTTTCTAAAATAGCAAGTATATTTTGTAATTTTCAGAAAATTTCTCCAATAAAAACCAGCTCTTAGAACTGATTCTTCATTTCACTTATTTATCTTCAGTAACTACTTCCTGAAGATAAGCGTCAAAAACTTCTTCATCTGAAATCGTGTCAGAAATGAAGCTTCCATTGCTAGTGCGTTCTGACAAGTTCAAGTCTTGCAATCGGCTTTCATAGATTGTTCCTTTATTGGATTGGACAAGCAGAGTTTGGTCGTTCACATCCACTTCCGTACTGAAGAAATCGCCAACAAATCCTTGCTCTGCAACTGCTCCTGCCAAGAAGACACGATGCGGTTTGTTTTTCAACTCACGCAAGACTTGTAATCCTCGTTTGGCACGGCTGGTTGCTAGAATTTCCTCAATGGAAACACGTTTCAAGCTTCCACGCTGGGTCAAGAGGTAGAAGGACGAAGTATTACAGATAAAGCCAGATTGGAGGACATCATCTTCTTTCAAATTCATAGCCTTGACACCTGCTGCCTTAGCACCGACAACCGGAACCTCTTCGATATTGAAACGCAGGGCATAACCATTTTGACTAACCAAGACAACATCATCTAGTTTAATCGGAGCCACTGCTACAATCTGATCTGTATCGTCTTTGAGCTTAGCATACTTGACAGACTTAGATCTATAGGTCCGCCATGGAGTGAATTCTTTTCGCTCTACCCGTTTGATTTGACCAAGGCGAGTCACTGCAAAGTAGGTTGTCGCATCGTCAAACTGATCCAGTACTTCCACATAAAGGATTTCTTCATTCGTTTCAAAGTTTGTGATGGTTTGGCTCAGATGCTCTCCGATGTCCTTCCAACGAATATCTGCCAACTCATGGATTGGTCTGTAGATGACATTTCCAAGACTTGTGAACATCAAGAGGTGCTGGGTTGTCTTGGCAGATTGAACAAAAATCAAACGGTCATCATCACGCTTGCCAATTTCTTCCAAGGTGGAAGCCGCAAAGGAACGTGGACTGGTACGCTTGATGTAACCTGCCTTGGTCACGCTGACGTAGGTATCTTCCTCAGCGATAAGACTAGCTGTATCAATCTCAATTGCTTTCGCAGTGTCTTCTAAAGAACTCAAACGAGGAGTTGCAAATTTCTTCTTGACCTCACGAAGTTCTTTCTTCATGAGATTGTACATAGTCCTTTCATCACCGATAATAGCCGCCAGCATAGCAATCTTCTCACGAAGCTCTGCTTCTTCTTCCTGCAAGACAACCACATCGGTATTGGTCAAACGGTACAGTTGCAAAGTTACGATAGCCTCAGCCTGTTCTTCCGTAAAATCATAGCTAACTTTGAGGTTTTCCTTGGCGTCCGCCTTATTCTCAGAAGCACGGATAAGAGCAATGACTTCATCCAAAATCGAAATCACACGAATCAAACCTTCGACGATATGGAGACGTTTCTCAGCCTTTTCTTTGTCAAAGCGTGAACGCGCCAAAATCACTTCTCGACGGTGAGCGATGTAGCTAGACAGGATTGGAACAATCCCAACCTGACGAGGTGTGAAATTGTCAATCGCCACCATATTAAAGTTGTAGTTGATTTGTAGGTCGGTGTACTTAAATAAGTAGTTGAGAACAAGCTCAGTATTAGCGTCTTTCTTAAGTTCGATAGCGATACGAAGACCATCACGGTCAGACTCATCACGAACCTCAGCAATCCCAGCTACCTTGTTATTAACACGAACATCATCGATTTTCTTGACTAGATTGGCCTTATTGATTTCATAAGGAATCTCAGTAATAACGATTTGTTCCTTACCACCTTTTAGCTTTTCAATTTCAGTCTTGGAACGAACAACCACGCGCCCTTTCCCAGTCTCATAAGCTTTCTTGATTTCATCACGACCCTGAATAATAGCCCCTGTAGGGAAGTCTGGTCCAGGTAAGAATTCCATGAGTTTATCAATCTTTGCAGTTGGGTGGTCAATCATGTAAACTGCAGCATCTATGACCTCAGCTAAATTATGGGGAGGAATGTCTGTGGCATAACCAGCCGAAATCCCAGTCGAACCATTGACCAAGAGGTTTGGAAAGGCTGCTGGCAAGACCGTTGGTTCTTTCTCCGTATCGTCAAAGTTCCATGCAAAAGGAACTGTCTTTTTCTCGATATCCTGAAGAAGGTAGCCTGCAATTTCAGACAAACGTGCCTCAGTATAACGCATAGCCGCAGGAGGATCTCCGTCCATAGAACCGTTATTACCGTGCATTTCAACTAGAATCTCACGATTTTTCCAGTTCTGTGACATACGAACCATGGCATCATAGATAGAATAATCCCCGTGTGGGTGGAAATTCCCCATGATGTTCCCGACTGACTTGGCCGACTTACGGTAGCTCTTGTCAAAAGTATTGCTATCCTTATTCATAGAATAAAGAATACGGCGTTGAACCGGCTTCAACCCATCACGAATATCTGGCAAAGCCCGGTCTTGAATAATGTACTTGGAGTAGCGACCAAAGCGCTCTCCCATGATGTCCTCCAGGGACATGTTTTGAATGTTAGACATAAGATACAAAGCCCATAAAATACCAAGTGAAAATAGAAAATTCTTGAAGTAAGCAAACTCACAAGAGAATTTATCTTTTTCACACAGTATCTAGGGCGTGTTCAACTCCTTTCAAAGAATGTAGAGTAGGTTTTTATGCAGTAAAAGATATTTTACGGGAATTCGTCCCGTGTTCAGTTACGATAAGTAACCAAACTATCCTGTTTGTATTTTTCAATATGAAAATCTGGTTTTCCAAAATTAGTCTTAGTTTGTGTCTTAACCGCTCCCTTAAGCGCCTCTTTAAGATAAGCACTCATAGCAGATTCTTCATTAATAATCCTGCAATTTTTTCAAACCAAGATTTTCAAACTGCTTTTTCACATAGTCATTCACATCCGACTCTAATTTCCAGTTTACTAACATATTATTTTCTTTCATTAAAACACTGTCGCTTCTTCTAGCGTAAACTTGACATTATCTTCAATCCATTTACGGCGTGGTTCTACCTTATCTCCCATGAGAACATTGACGCGGCGTTCGGCGCGCGCTAAATCTTCAATTGTGACACGGATGAGGGTACGTGTTTCTGGGTTCATGGTTGTTTCCCAGAGCTGGTCCGCATTCATCTCACCAAGTCCTTTGTATCGTTGGAGGGTAGCGCCTTTACCGAACTGTTTACGGAGTTCTTCTAGTTCTCCGTCCGTCCAAGCGTAGGCCACTTCTTCTTTCTTGCCTTTACCTTTGGACATCTTGTAAAGAGGTGGGAGGGCAATATAGACATGACCTGCCTCGACTAGCGGACGCATGTAACGGTAGAAAAATGTCAAGAGCAAGGTCTGGATATGGGCACCGTCGGTATCCGCATCGGTCATGATAATGATCTTATCATAGTTGGCATCTTCAATAGAGAAGTCTGCTCCAACACCCGCACCAATGGTATAAATCATGGTATTGATCTCTTCATTTTTGAGGATATCCGCCATCTTGGCCTTGGCTGTATTGATAACCTTACCACGAAGAGGTAGAATAGCCTGGAACTTGCGGTCACGACCTTGTTTGGCAGAACCACCGGCAGAGTCCCCCTCAACTAGATAGAGTTCATTCTTAGCAGGATTCTTAGATTGGGCTGGGGTCAATTTCCCAGACAACAAGCCCTTATCTTTCTTGTTTTTCTTCCCATTTCGGCTCTCATCACGCGCCTTACGTGCTGCTTCACGAGCATCACGGGCCTTGATAGCCTTGCGGATGAGGTTAGAAGCTAATTCCCCATTTTCCATAAGGAAAAAGGTCAACTTATCAGCCACTATTCCATCCACAACTGGGCGAGCTAGGGGGCTTCCTAGTTTATCCTTGGTCTGTCCTTCAAACTGCAAGTGTTCTTCAGGAACTAAGATAGAAAGAACGGCCGCTAGTCCCTCACGATAGTCTGAACCTTCAAGGTTTTTATCTTTTTCCTTGAGAAGACCTGTTTTACGTGCATAGTCATTCATGACCTTGGTAATGGCAGACTTGAGTCCTGTCTCGTGCGTTCCACCGTCCTTGGTGCGAACGTTATTGACAAAGGATAGAATGTTATCTGAGAATCCGTCATTGTACTGGAGGGCTACTTCCACTTGAAAACCATTGTCTTCCCCTTCAAAGTAAAGAACTGGCGTCAAGATTTCCTTATCTTCGTTGAGATAAGAAACAAAATCTTGTACTCCATTCTCATAGTGGAACTCAATCGCTTCATCTGTTCGCTTGTCCGTTAAAGACAAGGTCACATTTTTCAAGAGAAAGGCTGATTCATTAAGGCGCTCTGAAATGGTATTGTACTTGAAATCTGTCGTAGAAAAGATAGTCGCGTCAGGCATAAAAGTAACTTTGGTGCCTGTTTTAGACTTGGGTGCTGTACCGATTTTCTTCAAAGTCGTGACAGGTTTTCCACCATTTTCGAAACGTTGCTTGTAAACTGCGCCATCACGGGTAATTTCAACTTCTAACCAGCTAGAAAGGGCGTTAACAACGGAAGAACCCACTCCGTGAAGTCCACCTGATGTCTTATAGCCACCTTGACCGAATTTCCCTCCGGCATGAAGAATGGTAAAGATAACCTCAACAGTTGGAATTCCCATAGCGTGCATACCTGTCGGCATCCCACGTCCATGGTCTTGAACCGTTAGACTACCGTCTTTATTGATGGTTACATCGATACGATCACCAAACCCAGACAAGGCTTCATCGACTGCATTATCAACGATTTCCCAAACTAGGTGATGAAGACCAGCGCCATCGGTCGATCCAATATACATCCCTGGACGTTTTCGGACCGCATCCAACCCTTCTAGCACCTGAATAGCATCATCATTATAATTGTTAATATTGATTTCCTTTTTTGACACAAGGAACCTCCTATTCGTTCATCTTTACTATTCTACAGGTTTTCCAAGGATTTTGCAAAATTTTTCTTTCTCCGATGTGACAATTTTAGCAGAGATTCTCTGCTTTTCTTTCCCAATTCATGATATAATAGGAGTATGATTACAATAGTTTTATTAATCCTAGCCTATCTGCTGGGTTCGATTCCATCTGGTCTCTGGATTGGACAAGTATTCTTTCAAATCAATCTACGCGAGCATGGTTCTGGTAACACTGGAACGACCAATACCTTCCGCATTTTAGGTAAGAAAGCTGGTATGGCAACCTTTGTGATTGACTTTTTCAAAGGAACCCTAGCAACGCTGCTTCCGATTATTTTTCATCTACAAGGCGTTTCTCCTCTCATCTTTGGACTTTTGGCTGTTATCGGCCATACCTTCCCTATCTTTGCAGGATTTAAAGGTGGTAAGGCTGTCGCAACCAGTGCTGGAGTAATTTTCGGATTTGCGCCTATCTTCTGTCTCTACCTTGCGATTATCTTCTTTGGAGCTCTCTATCTTGGCAGTATGATTTCACTGTCTAGTGTCACAGCATCGATCGCGGCTGTTATCGGGGTTCTGCTCTTTCCACTTTTTGGTTTTATCCTGAGTAACTATGACTCTCTCTTCATCGCTATTATCTTAGCACTTGCTAGTTTGATTATCATTCGTCATAAGGACAATATAGCTCGTATCAAAAATAAAACTGAAAATTTGGTCCCTTGGGGATTGAACTTAACCCATCAAGATCCTAAAAAATAAAATGCCAGTTCTGTGAACTGCACCCCAAAAGTTAGACAAATAATTTATCCGAAGGATTTAGTTCTGTATTGCACAGGGCTAAGTCCTTTTAGTTTTACCTTAATTCTCTTATTGTTGTAATAATCAATATAGTCTATAATGGCTTGTTCCAATTGATTAAGTGATTTAAATGTTTTCTCATAGCCATAAAACATTTCCGATTTCAGAATCCCAAAGAAGGACTCCATCATACTATTGTCTGGGCTGTTTCCCTTGCGTGATATGGATGCTTGAATTCCCTTACTCTTAGGAACCGATGATAAGAATCGTGTCGGTATTGCCAGCCTTGGTCACTATGGAGAATCGTATTCTCGTAGTGCTTCTCT